>MKWU01001692.1_pt1 | contig 36651 bp, 33 predicted proteins | sample 809101 | NCBI WGS metagenome assembly MKWU01 (sample SAMN05860141, study PRJNA318959) | sponge metagenome | host: Aplysina aerophoba | place: Slovenia: Piran, Adriatic Sea, Gulf of Piran | collected 2013-05-07
AACGCAATGTCCTCCAACGCTTCCGCGATGGGCCGCTCGTCTTCCCCGCACGGGGGTGACTGCAGTACCCATTGCGCGGCGTGATCCCTTGGCAGGCACAGGCGGTCGTCCATGGCCATCCGGATCAGCTCGGGCGTGCGCACGCCGCCCCCGAGGTGATGATGGATGTCGCCTCCGACGGGCATGCGCTCCAGGAACGCGGCGAGCATGGCCGGTTCGTCTCGGATACTGTCGAAGTACGCCGCCGTCGCCGCTTCGCGTGCGTCGGCCGGCTGGGCGCCGGAACCAGCGACCTGGGCACAACCGGCGGCCAGGACCGCGAGCAGGAAGGTAGTACCGAACGCCCCGCGCATCCGATCCCTCGACACGGCGGCGACCGCCATGCCCCACACGCTGGCGCGAGCATCCACGAGACCTCGGAGGCGGTCCCCGGACCGGACTCTGCTCATCGCTGCGATGATCGCGGTGAGGATCGCAAGACTACTGACGCCCAGGATGTCGGTGACCAAGCGCGTCAACTTCATGTTCGCGTCTTCCAGCGTGTTCCTGCAGGCGTTGCGTGTGCCGCACGACCTCGCGGACCAGTTGCTTGCGGGTTCGCGTCAGGTCACGCAATTCCCGGATCGGAGCCGGCGGTGAGTGTCGTGTTCCGCGCCGCGTGGCCCTGGACCACGCTCCGCAGTTGTCCCAGGGGGATGCCGGTGCGCAGCGAGAAGGGTCTGAGCCCCTCCTCCTTGATCCGCTGCCGTACTCCACGTCGCAGATCGCCGACACCCGTGAGTGGAGGAAACACAAGATCAGGGGTGCCCGGCGTGCCCGGCAGGTCTGAGCTGGTGCAGCCGGAAGAACACCGGCGCGCCCGGCCGCGGACGATCTCCACGCACCGAGGAGGCGATAACCACGACCAACATCAACGGCCACGCAGCTCGCTCAAAACCGTTGGCAAGTCAAAGTCGAGCCTCCGGCGATCGGACCCCATTACCACCTCGGTAGCGTTCGCCAGCGACAACTGGGATACCCACCCCACGACATCCACGCCGACTTTCAGTCCACCGGCCTGTCTGTACCGCGCCGCCAAGCGGGTCGCATCGACCCGTTCGATCCCGGCGTTGAATAGACGCAGCGCATCGAATCCGGGCACGCCAGCGTCAACCAAATAGGCGACCGATCTGATGGAGTTGTTGTATGCAATCCGCCGTCGCTGTGCCTCCTCTTGCACCAATCGGTCAAATGCATAGAGTCCCCACGGCAAGAGATACTGAATCCGGGAGTAGATCACCGAAACCAGGTCCTCCACACGCTGCGCGCCCTCACGCGGTATCCGCGAGAATGGCACGCCGAGGATCCATTGGCGGACCAATGCCGTAAAGAAGCCGCCCAGTTTGCCTCCCTCAAGTTCGCCCATTCTCGCGCCGACCGGGGAGACTAGGTAGTCGATCTGTCCCTCGTCGATCTCGCCGCCGCGCAGAATTCGCGACATGTTTCGGATCTGCCAATCCTCCAGTTTCCGCGCATAGTCACGTAGATCATCCAGAGTCTGTATGGACAAGCCCAACTCCGCGGCCACCTCCATAGAGGGCGCACTTGGTTGTGCAAAAAATTCCCGAACGACCCGATCTTGCTCTTGAATGAACCCTTCCGCCGCGGTTCTCGCCTCGGAGTCCAAAAAGTGGGCCGCAAATGTGCCCTCGAGTATCTCCTCGGGCGACTGGAGCAATCCAGCAGCTCGGGCGTGCAAAAGGGACACGCGCATCAGGTTGATGGTCCCTTGAACGTGCCTTGGCGTGCGTTCATCCATCCGCGCAGTTCCGATCCACTGCTCATTGATAGCACCTGAAGCCAGCTCCGCCGCCACGGCCTTGAGGCCCGTCGCCAAGGCGCTAGTCACAGGCGCAATCGATGTCATGTCGGGATTCAGGTAGTCGCCCAGGACGTATTCGATCCGATCTAACCCCAGTGATGGCTCAAAGAGAATTATCTGACCCTCTCGGTCCATTCCGGGTCGTCCGGCGCGTCCTGCAATGTTCCAGAATACCCGAGGTGTGACCGGCGAGTACCGAGGTGGGCGCCCCTTGCTCGGCGCATCCCGCAATGCCAGGGATTGCACCACGACCGACGAAAAGGGAAAGTTGACACCTTCGGCTAGCGTTGTGGTGGCAAAGACGTAGCGTATGAGCCCGACGCGAATGGCCCCCTCGACTGCGTGCCGTACACGAGGAGGGAGCCCGGCGTGATGGTAGACAATTCGGGATCGCAGGAGTGCCCGCATGGGCACTTCCGCATAGAGTTCTCGCTCCAATCTCGAGTCGAGGCGTTGTAGGTCGTCGGTCTGTAGCGCGTCCGCGGACACCTTGTCAGGGTGGCCAAGTCGCTCAGCCATCGCGCTCGCGAGATGCTCGCACTCTCTCTTGCCCTTGGCAACCACGAGTACGGGTCCGGCGACCTCCAAGGCCTGCGCAAGCTGCACCAGCTGACGTCTTTGGGTGGTCGGGACATCTTTGGCGAACAGAGGCAGTCTCCCGCCAGCTTCGTAATCGATCCAGCCGGCCCTGCGCGAGCCGATACGGCCAATTCGATAGATACCAACCTTCATTCGAGTCGGTCGAGAGCCATGCAATACCGTACGCGACGGCGACCCAATCCACGTCGTAAGTTGTTCTATGTTTGGGACAACGGCAGATAGAAACACGAAACGAGCACGTCGAGGAATTAGGTTCTTGAGCCGCCACAAGTACATTTCTAAGAGGATCCCACGAGTACCCGATTCGATGTGGTGAGCTTCGTCTACGATTGCGACACTGGTGCGCTGAAAGGACTTCGCGCTCAGACGCACGAGGAGATCGGCCTTTTCGGGCGTTAGCACCAGGACAGAGGACGTCGCGATGGACGCCTGTTCTTCTTGGTCTAAATCGACTAGCGCGGGGGTTACGGCAGCAACACGGACGTCAAGCTGCGAGAAGGCTTCTGACAGACGGGTTGAGACCTCATGGACCAACGCTTTGCTAGGTACAAGGTATAGCAGTAAAGCGTCAGGGTTCTTCAGCAACGTATCGGCTATGAGGACCTGAGTCACGAAAGTCTTTCCGGTACCGGTCGGAGCCGCCATTCCCCACGAACGGATGTCGTCGTTCAGCAAGCCGTTGGAGACTGCCTCCGCTTGCGCGGTCCAGAGCTCAGTGGGAAACGACAGCGTGGTGAGTGCGCCAAGAAGTTCGGAACGTATGCCGGAGCGGGTCGCCGCTTCGAGGCGCCGCTGTACAACCGCCGCGAGAGCTTGATAGTCGGTCGCGAGGAGGTTGAGAGACAGGGATTTGGCGAGAGACGACATGGCCAAAGCGCCAAAGTCGGAGAACAGTTCAATGTCTGAGTGGAGGTATTGTGCGGTGCGCGCCGCGTCCCAAGCTATAGGACTCCAGTCGATGGAAGCAGTGTCGATGGTGGGCATGGAGATGGGATCGAGATCATCGTTGAGCTTTCCAAAGGATCCCTCGCGGCGAAAGAACTGCAGGATGGGGCGCGGGAGGTCGTCGTCGCGGAGCATTGTTGCGGCCACGGCGGGCGCGCGGCCGAGTTCGTACAGAAGCGCGGCGCGAAGGCGAAGCCAAGGTCGCTGGCGTTCGGGCAAGCGGTCGTCGGAGGAGAGGAGTTCTGCTACTTCGGCGGCAATACGGCAGATGTTCCAGCCGTCGGTGGGAGTCCAACTGGGGGCGCTGGCCAGAACGCATTCGACGAAGTGGCCGAGGCGCTGCTTAGCGGATTGGTCAAAAAGAGAGGGTTGGCCGTAGCGCAGCGCGTTGAGGGCAGATTGCACGCGAGCACGGTCTGCTGCAAATGCGGGCGTGCCCATTACGGAGTCGAGGGTTTCGATGCTAAACATGGCGCATGTTGTCGAGGAGGTTATAGGTCGAGGAGGAAACAGCCGAGAAGTCGTCCACACAGACCAAATCGATGTCAAAGGTCTTGGGCGAGTTGCGCGTGGCGAGCATGGACGTTTCGGTCTCGTCGCGGGTGACGGTGTCGATAACCGAGAAGCCGGCGTACAGGACCTGTCGGCGTGCGTAGGGCAGTAGAGCGTGCCTGATGGTGCCGCGTTCGCTTTCGGGCAGTGTGTCGATATTGTCGCGCGCGGCCGTCAGGTCGTAGATGAGGTCGTCATCGGAGTAGTCGCGCAGGCTGTCAAAAAGCGATGGATAACAGGACCTGTGGTGGCGCGCGGGCACTTGGGACTTGGGACTGGACTTGACTTCGGCCAGGATGAAGGTGGGTATGTTCTGGTTGGGGTCGCAAAAGATGAGGTCCATCTTGTACGGGTTGGCATTCTGGGCCGTTAGTAGTGTGAGTTTGCTGTAGAGCAGCCGCCATCCGATGGCGGCTTCAGCAAACAGAGCGGAGAGTATCTCAGCAAAGTGAGAGTCGCGGAAGTGGGTTGATGTGGGAAGTTGAAGGAGCGCCTCGCGGAAGGCTGTGCGGAAGTATCCGGCACGCAACATATCCGCAATATGGTCCGGGGAACGGTAGAAGAGCGGGGCGCGGTCGGCGAGAAGGTCCTCGAGCCGGTGGGCGCCGGCGCGGCGAACGATTCGCGATAGGTGCACGGACCTCCGAGCGCCGTCTGTGTCATGGATGCGGGCTCTTGCGGAGACGAGAAAAGGGGAGAGACTCATCGTGAGTAGTGTGTGGGCCGCGAAGTGGGGAACTGTCTGAAAATGGTAGGGCCGTGGCGGTGGGGGGAGGCCGAGGGGTGTTCGAGGCCGTCTGGTCGTAGTCCTCCGCGCAGCGGCGAAGGGCGGGCGGGGAGTGGAGCGTGGAGGTTGCGTGGGGGAAGGGACGCAGCGGGCACGGGGGGCGCGCCGTGCGAGAAGGCGCCGGCCGTGATCATGGAGAGTGACCAGCCGGAGGGGATTCGTTCAGCGAACAAGCGGTCGACGTGGCGCGCCCGGGTGGGGGGCGGTCTGTGCGGTGCGGGCATGGTCTACTTCTTGGGCTGGAACAGCGTTCGGAGCGGAATTGTAGCGCTGTTTCAGCAGAAAGGAAACGGGGGTTCGTGAAGGCCGGGTAGGGCGGGCGCCGGTTTGCGATGGGCGGAACCGTGCCAGCAGCCGTGAGGCCAGGAACGAGGCGCAGGGGTGCGGGCGGCGCGGCAGGGCGCTGTCTCCAAAGTCGGCTGTCCGGGAGAGTCGGCGTAGCGCGCGTTCCACCAGATCGTGGACGCGGTGGTCCTGATGAGCGTGGCGCAACGCGGCAGCCGGGGGCTTCGAGCGTGTTGGCCGCCAAGTCGTGCACCTGCACGGCCGCTAGGTCTCGGTTCCCGGTAATTCCGCGCATGACGGCGCACAGGAACGGGCGTCTCCGACGCAACAGTCTCCCTCCTGGATGCCGCATCGGGATTCACCGACTCTACCGGCGAGGGGCCGCGGTCGTCTAGAGCAGCGACCGGAGGCCTCTATCGGCGGAGAGCAGTCAAGCCGAAGATCCAGATCGTGCATACGGTGGACGAAGAACGCACGGTACGAGGCACAGCCCTTCGAGTCATCCGCGACGCGACGATCGTTGAAGCGCCTGCGCAGCCAGATCCGCCTGCAATGCGATTCCCGCACGTGACGCTGCCATGGAGCATCGTGCTGGAGCTTGGCCCGTGCATGTTGCAGCGCGACGACCTCAGGTTCCTGCGTGAGGTCGTCTTGCCGAAGCTGCGTCGCGACAGCATTGTCCTGCCTGCGCAGCCGCGCTACCGGCTCGGCGGCAGCATGGCCGCGACCGGCGGGTGGATGTTCGTGGTGCGAGCTCGGCACCCGCATCGGCGCTGTCGTGGCGCGGATCGGCATCGGATGGCGGGGACCACGGGGTGAGTCTGGTGTGGCGAGAATGCGTGGGCGACCCCAATGAAGAACCGTCCCGGGCGTGGGTCGTCGACATTCTGGACCCGACCGAGTTCTTCTCGCTGAACCACCACGAGGTCCTCCCGGCTGGCGCGGTGGGTGCCCGTGCTGGCTCGCGACCTCGCGTGGGCGGTGGTACCCCCTGGCACAGCCAGAGACAGCATCGCTCCGCCGACAAGACGGTATCGTGCCGTTGAGCCGCTGGGCTACGCGGGGATGATTCGCCGCCAGACCGCACCCGACGCGGAGCCACCGCCGGGCACCTGTTGCGGGTGAATCTGCCGACCGAGTGTGTCTGTTCAGTTGCCGCCGTTGCATTCGAGCAACTCGCGCAAGGCATCGTCATCGGAGACATCGGCAGGCCAGCCGTAGGCCTGCGCAACCGAAGCGACCAGCACCGCATGAGCATCTGCGAGCCCTGCGGGCGGGTGTTGCAGGGTTCGTCAGCGCCCGGCTCCTGAGCGCCCTCGCCGCGTCTTCGTGACGGGGCACCGCTCGCTTCGGATAGCCTGGGGTACCGGTCCTCAACCCACTCCGCCCACTCGGGCGCGTTGAGCCAGCGGTTCCGCAACTCGTACCAGTCGTCGGGCCTCCAGGGCTACTGCCATGGCATGCGGATCGGCCGCGTACATCTCGCCAACCTCTTGCCCGCCGGCGTGCCGACAGGATCGGCCGGCGGGCGCGTTGCGGTCGAACGCCAGACGCGCCCGTACAGTTCTCGATCGGAAGGGCCCATAACCGGTGCTGTCGATGCAACATCCGGGGTTACGGGTGCTCGATGGCCGACGGCGCCGACGGCTCTGTCTCGCGCTGCTGCGCGGCATGCAATGGAAACCGCTGCTGGCCGAGACCCAAGCCCGCGCGCTCGCGGCCGAGGCGCTGCAGGCGGCGGCTGTGGAAGTGCTGGCGCACCGGACAACCGTGTCCGGGCGCTCGTGGACCGGGCGGTGCGGCGGCTCAGCATTCGTCCCCGACCTGGAAGCGTGATGCTGTCGTGGTTAAGCGGGGGCGCCGAGTGCTGGTCTCGTGGCAGGCCATGAACTTTGCCATCTGCAACCTCCCGTGTGATGCAGGAATCGGAAGTTCCGGTCCCGATCTGTAGCCGTCGGGGCGGTCGTCGGAACGTGGCGGGCGGCGACGGCCCGCGTTCTCCGAATCCGCCGGGCTCGACCCGCCGGCTGCCTTGCGGGCAGAATTGTGGAGACGAGATGGAGTTCCCGATGCTCGAGTCGATTGGCCACGACGTACGATACGTCGCCCGCTCACTGGTGCGACAGCCGGGGGTGATCGTGTTGGCGGCAGGGATTCTGGCGCTGGGTCTGGGCATTAACACCGTCGTGCTCGCCGTCGCCTACGGCGTGCTCTGGCGCCCGCTTCCCTGCCTCGCCGCCGACCGGCTGATCACCATAGCGGAGGTGTACGAAGAGGACGGCCTGGAGCATCGTGTCGGATTCGGCGAGATCGACGAGTGGAACCAACGGCTTCGGACAGCCCGTGTGGCCGGCTACGACGCGCGGGAACGCGTGGTGCGGGGAGTGGGGCCGACCCGCGTTCTGGAGGTGGCCACGGTCAGCGAGGACTTCTTCGAGGTGCTCGGCGCGCCGGCTGCGGAGGGCGTCAGCTCCCGGTTCCCGGGGGCTGACGCACGGGCCGTGGTCAGTACGCCCCTGGCACGCGCGATCGAGGACGAGACCGGCCGGTCCGCCCTCGGCCAGGCGGTAACGGTCGGGGACCGTCGTTACGACGTGGCCGCGGTCATGGGGGATGACTTCGCGTTTCCGTCGGCCGACGTCGACGTGTGGCTGCTCGCACCCGAGGGTTCGGGTGGATATCGCCTCGTGGGGCGCATGCCCGAGGGCACGACCATCGCCCACGCCGGGGACGACGCCGACCGGGTCGCGCGCGAGATTCAGCGGCGAGGCCTGGAGCGCTGCACACCGCCGGCGTGCCCCCATCGTCTACGAGGCCTCGTTCTCGCGCCCGGCCGGGAAGACCGGGGGGAGCGGCACTGCAGACGGGGGTTGGTCCAGGCGACGGCGTCGGGTCGGGGGCGACCGCGGTGTCGACGAGCTGGCGCTTGAAGGGACGGTAGATGTCCCAGTCGTCGTGCAGGTGCTGGTAGTATCCAGCGGATCTCGCCGGGGCGGCGTCGAGGGCGAGCGTCGAGTTGTGGTACAGGTGTGTGTTCTCGATGCCCGCCCCGCAGGAACTTCGGGGCTGGCGAGGTGACGGACGTGTCGAAGAAGACGAGATTCAGGTCGAGGTCGACGCTGGGGGCCGTCCACGACCCCACGTGAACGCGGTCCTCGTAGGGCACGTCGCCCCATGTCTCGTCGCTAGGCTCGCCGCGGCGCACGAGCCGTCGCCACAGCTCCTCGCCGGTCTCGGCGTCGAGGGCGACGATGACGTAAACCTCCGGTCCCGGTGCCCCGGTGACCCGGTGACAACGACGGCCCCCGGCCGGGGGCGGCGGTCCCGCGTGGGTGGAATCGTGGGCGTACCTGGCGTGTTCTGACAGAGACTCCAATAGGTTCGGGGGTTTTTGGCTGTATTCGTGCTATCGTTGCCGTACTCCAGGCTGAGATTGGCGAACCCGGTGGCGCCGAGCGGCAAGCCGACGTTGCCCGCGAACTGGGTCGATTCCCCGTCGCCGGCGCCGTACATCCCGGTGTTGAGCTCGACGGTACCGCCGGAACGGGCGTCCTTGAGCTGGAAGTTCATCACACCGGCAATGGCGTCGGAGCCGTACTGGGCCGCCGCGCCGTCGCGCAACACCTCGACCTGCCGCAGCGCAATCGCGGGGATGGCGGAGATGTCGGGGCCCTGCGAGCCGAACGCCACGCCGTTGCCGCCGTGCCAGTCGACTATCGAGGAGCGGTGACGGCGCTTGCCGTTGACCAGCACCAGCGTATGGTCCGGGGCCAGGTTGCGCAGCATGGCGGGGCGCACCACCGTAGAGCCGCCGCTGATCGGCTGGGTGTTGGTGTTGAACGACGGAACGATGGTGCGGAGCTGGTCCTTCAGGTCGCCCGCCCCCTGGCTGACGAGGTCGGTGGCCGACAGCACGTCCACCGGGACCGCCGACTCGGTGGCGCTGCGCGGCTGCGCGCGCGAGCCGACGACCACCGTCTCCTCCGTGAATCCCGCGAGGAGCCGCTGCATCTCCGCGGGCGACAGCCCCAGAGCCTCGATCTCGGCCGGCGTCATCCCGAGCGCGCGGCCGAGCTCCTCGACCAGCGCGTCGGTCCGGCCCTCGACCTGTTCCTGCGAATCGTCCTGAAGCTCCGCGGCCGCACCCGCCGCCGGCAACGTCGATACCGACGCGAGCGCGACCAGCATCAGGACGACCCTCCACCGCGCGTCTTTCGGCCCCGGTCGTAGTCTTGTTGTTGTTCGCATCATGGACTGGGAACGGTCCGCACACGCGACGCGAACATGCGCTCTTGCCAAACGCCTGCGAGCCGCAGTCAACTGCGTCAGAACCGGAACAGCCGGTTGAACTTGACCACGAAGCCGCGGTTGCGCAGGTCCCAGCCCCGGTCGGGCCGCACCCCGCCGGTGACGTCGCGGTCGTCGGTGTAGACCACGAACAGCTCGCTGCCCGGGCTGTATTCCCACCGCAGGCGCAGGTTGCTGCCGAACGAGTTGCTGGCCGAGTTGTACTGCAGCAGGCCGCTGAAGAACATCCGCGGGTTGAACGCGTAGTTCACCCGCGTCACCGCCAGGTTGGTCTGGTACTTGCCGTACGGCGTGTCGATCCAGTTGAACGAGACGGTCGGCTCCACCGACATCTGCGGCAGCACCGCGACACGTCCCTGGCTGAGCTGCACCGTCGTCAGGTCGCCATCGAAGAAGGCGCCCCGCTTCACCGCGACCGTCCCGTTGATGCGCCGCTGCTGGCCGATGGAGTAGGCGACCTGGGCGTCGGCGAAGCTGTAGCCCCCCACCGGAATGGAGAAATCGGAGCCGGGCGGGGTGAACGGATCGACCAGCAGCTCGTAGTTGTCGGTCGCGGTGAAGGTGAGCTGATCGCTGGACTCGAACTCGGTCTGGAACGCCACGATGTTCTGGCGCGTCTCCAGGTGGTTCCGGTCGGCGGTGAGGATGTAGTCGATGCTGCCTTCCAGGCTGAACTGCCGGACGCTCTCGATGGACTGCGGCCGCGGGCTGAAACGGCCCGCCGTGTAGGTGCGCCGGAAGTTGTCGCGCCGCAGGAAGCCCACCTCGGGCAGGAAGTTGTCCTCCACCAGCAGGTGATCGACCTGGAAGCCGTAGCGGTCGGCGGCGTACTCGAACTTGCCCTGGTAGCTCATGTCCTTGCCGCGGTGATCCTGGCCGGGGACCTTCGTCCGGGCGAGGTAGGTGATCACGCTCAGGTTCTCGAAGAAGGCGAAGGTGCCGTCGACCCCGTAGGCCTGGCTGGAGCCGGGGGCCACCCGCGAGATCGAGCGGTTGGTGAACATCGCGCCGACCGAGCTGCGCCGCAGCAGGTCGCGCCGCAGGCGGACGACGGTGAAGTTGGTCGGCCGTGAGGCGGAGACCAGCTCGTCGTCGGTGTGGATGTTCAGCGCCCCGACGTCGAACTGCCCGACCTTGCCGGTGACCCGCGCACCCCCGACGATCGGCACCACGCGGCCCTGCTCCAACCCGATCTTCCGGCTGTAGAAGAGCTGCGGCACGTTGACGTCGCCGAAGATCCCGCCGACCGGACCGCCGCCGGGCCCGCCGAAGCGGCCGGTGACCCCGCCGCGCGCGAAGCCGAAGATGCCCCGCCCCTCCAGGAAGAACTCCCTTTTTTCCGGAAAGAAGAGCGGAAAGCGGGTCAGGTTCACCTGCCGCTCGTCCACCTCCACCTGCGCGAAGTCGGTGCGGTAGGTGAAGTCGGCGGTCAGGTTCTGGGTGATGCCGTACTTGACGTCGAGGCCGCCGTCGCCGCTGCCCTCGTCGACTATCTGCGGAGAGGCGGTCAGGTCGGTGGTCAGGCCGCCGATGGCGTACGGCTTGACCTCGATGTTGCGGCTGGCCGGGGGCGGCTCGATGCCCACCAGCGACCCGGCGGCGGAGACCCGGAAGATGCCGGCCGACCCGCTGCCGCCGCCCGCCGAGATGGGCAGCCGCGTCAGGTAGACCCATTCGTTCTTGCGCCGGATGGCCCGGCGGAGCTGGATGCCCCAGATATGGGGCGGCTCCGAGCGGTAGCGCAACGTCTTGAACGGAATCTCCATCTCCACCGTCCAGCCGCCGCCGAAGCGGCCGGTCCGCACGTCCCACACCGGGTTCCAGTCGGCGTTCGGGTTGCCCTCGTTGGTGAACTGCTGGTCGGCGCGCGCGCCGAGCGGGTTCGTATAGAAGTTGAAGCCGTTGCGGCGGTCGTAGAACGTGTCGAAGAACGCGGTGAACGTGTCGTTCTGGCGGAGCTGGCTGGTGTCGCGGCGCATCTCGTTGGCGACCCACTGGCTCTCGGGCGCCGAGTCCCAGACCCGCGCCGAGACGTACACGTTCGTGTCGTCGAACATGATCCACGCCTCTGTCCGCTCGGTCGCCGGAGCCCCGATGTCAGGCACCTGCTGGATGAAGTCGGTGATCGCGGGCACCGTCTCGTAGACCGGCTCGTCGAGCACCCCGTCGAGGCGGATGCCCTCGTCGAGGCGGATCGCGCGGACGGTCGTGCGGCCCTCCTCGTCACGCGTCATCACCGCCGGCGCCACCGGCGCAGGCGGCCCGTCGATGAGGCCGGCATCGACGAAGAGGCCGGCGGTCCCGACGAAGGGTCGGCCGGCGGCGCCGGGAGCGGACGCGGCGGGGGCTTCCGTTGCGGGCGCCGCCTGGGGAACTGCGGGCGGCGCCGGTGGCGCGCCGATCCGCGGGGGCGGCGCCTCCGTGCGCGGCGGCCCGGGTCGGCCGAACGGGCCGCGGGCCCCCGCGCCCGCCCCCCCCGCCCGCCCCACCCCCGGCCCCGCCGGCCGTGACTCGACGGACCCCGCTTCGATGCGCAGCTCGGCCGCCACCCGATCCTGCAACTCGAAAATGTCCGCGAGCATGCCGGTCACGGTCGCGGATTGGAGCACCGTCCCCTCGGCCACGTCGAGGAGCCTGGCGGTCACGCGGATCAGGTCTCCGCTGCGCTGGTAGGCGCCGCTGACCACCCGACCCGCTCCGGCCTGACGACCCGCGTCCAGAACGCCGCCCGGACCGCTGTCGCCGCGCGCCTGCGCCGCAGCGCGCAGCACCGGCGTCCCGGTCACCTGCAAATCGATGGCGACCGCCTCGGCGATGCCGATGCCGATCCAGTTGTCCGCCGGGTCACCGGCGAGGTTGGCGAACGGGACCACGAGCACGGGGGCGTCGTCTCCCGGCGACGCCGGCGGCGCGCCCGACGGAGTCTGAGCCGCCGCGGACGCCCCCGTGAGAATCGCGGCCAGCAGCCCTGAAGCGATGCGCATCTTCCACATGGATTGCGAGGGAACGAGCAGTGTCGATCGGCGGTGCATACCGCCAAGTATGCCAGACGGACAGGATCGTCCCGGTGTTTACGCGCACCGGGAGGCCCCCGCCAGTAGCGGGCCAGGAGTCTGCGCCGTAGAAACGGCGTAGACTCCTGGTCAGGCCCGGTTGGGCGGCAATCGGCGCCGGCGGCGACGGTTGTCGGGCTAGCAGTGTGCGCCGTAGAACGGCGTAGACTGCTAGTCAGGCCCGGTTGGGCGGCAATCGGCGCCGGCGGCGACGGTTGTCGGGCTAGCAGTGTGCGCCGTAGAAACGGCGTAGACTGCTAGTCAGGCCCGGTTGGGCGGCAATCGGCGCCGGCGGCGACGGTTGTCGGGCTAGTTGCGGAACAGCCGCGTGAGCTTGATCACGAACCCGCGGTCGCGAAGCCCGTCGTAGCGATCCGGCCGCAACGGATCGGTGTCCTGCTCCTCGGTGTAGACGACGAACAGCTCGCTCCCGGGCGAGTACTCCCAGCGCAGCCGGAGGTTGGTTCCCAACGTCCGGCTCGCGGAGTTGTACTGCAGCAGGCCGCTGAAGAACATCCGGGGTGTAAAGGTGTAGTTCACGCGCGCCCGCACGAGATCGGTGCGCAACGATCCGCCCGGCAGGTCGATCCAGTTGAACGACAGGCTGGGCTCGACGGCCAGTTGCGGCAGCAGGTCGACCCGGCCGCGGCTGAGATCGACGGACGTGATGTCGCCGTCGAAGTAGCCGCCGGTCGCCACCTCCACCCGTCCGTTCAGCAGCCGCTGCGGCCCCAGCGCGTACGTCAGGCGCACGTCGGTGAAGCCGTAGCCGCCGACGGGAATCGCGACGTCTCCGCCCGACGGAAAGAACGGTCTCTGCAGCAGCTCGTAGCTGTCGCTCAGCCGGACCCCGAACTGATCGCTGTTCTCGAGCTCGGCCTGGAAGGCGACCTGGTTCTGGCGCGTCTCCAGCAACCCGGTGTCGGCCGTCAGGAAGTAGTCGTGGCTCGCCTCCAGCACGAACTGCCGCACCGACTCGATGGACCGCGGCCGCGGACTGTAGCGCCCGGACAGCGATGTGCGGCGGAAGTTCCGCCGCCGCAGGAACCCGACCTCCGGCCGGAAGTCGTCTTCGACGAGCAGGTGGTCCACCTCCAGGCCGTAGCGGTCGGCGCCGTAGTCGAAGCGGGCCTGGTAGCTCGCGTCGCGGCCCGTCACACCGGTGGTGCGGGTCCTCGCGTAGTAGCCGAGGAGGTTCACGCTGTCGAAGAACGAGAAGGTGGCGTCCGCGCCGTAGGCCTGGTTCGATCCCTCGCCGGAGAGCGCCAGCGACCGGTTCGTCACGAGGCCGCCGACGCTGCTGCGCCGCAGGATGTCGCGCTTGACGCGCAGCACCGTGAAGTTCGTGTCGAGAGCGCCGGAGACCGCCTCGTCGCCGGTCTGGATGTTCAGCGCCCCGACGTCGAACGCTCCGATCTTCCCGGTCAGGCGCCCCCCGCCGAGAATCGGCACCGCCTGCCCGCCCTGCAGCCCGATGCGACGGCTGTAGAAGATGGTCGGCGCGTCGCCGCCCCCGAGCACGCTGCCCCGCCGCAGGCTGCGCGCGGTGCGGAAGCTGCCCCGGGCGAAATCGAAGATGCCGCGCCCTTCGAGAAAGAACTCCCGCTTCTCGGGGAAGAACAGGTTGAAGCGCGTCAGATTCACCTGCTGCTCGTCCACCTCGACCTGAGCGAAGTCGGTGTTGAGGGTGAAGTCGGCGGTCAGGTTCTGGGTGACGCCGTACTTCAGATCCACCCCCAGCTTGCCGTCGCCCTCGACCCGCGAGGCCGGACTGGCGTCGAGCCCCGCGACTTCCGCCGGGGCGCTGGTCAGGCCGCCTATGGCGTAGGGCTTGAGCTCCAGGTTGTTGCCGGCCGGCGGCGCCTCGAGCCCCACCAGAGTGCCGGCGGCGGACACCCGGAAGACGCCCCCGCGCCCGCCGAACCCCGCGGCCGAGATCGGGATCAGGGTCAGGTAGGCCCACTCGTTCTTGCGCATCACGGTGCGCCGGAGTTGAATGCCCCAGACCTGGTCGCGCGCCGGCCGGTAGCGGAGCGACTTGAACGGCACCACCATCTCGATGGTCCAGCCGCCGTCGAAACGCCCGGTCTTGACGTCCCACACCGGATTCCAGTCCCGGTTCGGGTTGCCCTCGTTGGTGAGGGCCTGATCGACGAAGCCGCCGAGCGGGTTGGCGTAGAACAACAGGGCGTTGCGGCGGTCGTAGAACGTGTCGATCAGGAACCCGAACAGGTCGTTGTTCAACATGTTGAACGCGTCGCGGCGCATCTCGGTGGCCACCCATTCGCTGGGCGGGGCGCTGTCCCAGCAGCGGCCGGCGACGTAGAAGTTCTCGTCGTCGAACATCACCCACGCGTCGGTCCGCTCGGTAGCCGGCGCGCCCTCGTCCGGGAGCTGCTGGATGAAGTCGGAGACCGGGGCCACGAGGTCGTAGACCGGCTCGTCGAGCCGGCCGTCGACGTCTATGCCGGCGAGGAGGCGAATGGCGCGCATCGTCGCCTGGCCGCCGTCGCGCGTGATCACGTCGGGGGCCACGGGCGCAGGAGGCCCGTCGATGACCACGTCGGTCTCGAATCGCGTCCCGTCGGAGACCGGCGCGGGCGTGCCGGCTGCAGTCTGCGCCGGCCCGAAGGCTCCCTCGACCGCCTGCGCCGCGGCCGGCGCTCCATCCAGAACGAGAAGCGCCAGTGCGGCGCCCGCGGTGATCACTCTCATGAACGGTGTGGATCCTCGCACACTTGGGACGATCGCGCGTCTTGACGCCCCCCGCGCCCGGTTGTAGGCTCGCCTTCACCGCAAGAGAGCCCTGAGGAGGAAACCCATGAAGGTGTCCGCACGACTCGTTCCACTCGCATTCGTGGTCCTGGCCATCGTCACCGCCGGGGCCGCCACCCTGCAGGACAAGGCCGGCCAGACCGCCTCGATGGCGGAGGCGGCGCAGGCGTTCCTCGACACGCTGACGCCGGAGCAGCGCGTCGCGGTGACGTTCCCGTTCAACGGCGACGACCGCTTCGACTGGCACTACATCCCCCGCGAGCGCAAGGGCGTCTCCCTGAGGGCGATGACAGCGGCGCAGAAGAAGGCCGGGCTGGCCCTCGTGGAGGCGAGCCTGAGCGCCGAGGGCTACGACAAGTCGGAGCGGATCCGGCAGCTCGAGCAGATCCTCTACGACCGCGAGGGACGCGCCATCCGGGACACCGAGCTCTACTTCTTCATGATCTTCGGCGACCCGACGGCGGACGGGACCTGGGGCTGGCGCTACGAGGGGCACCACATCTCGCAGAACTGGACCGTGCTCGACGGCATGCTCAGCGCGACCACCCCGCAGTTCTTCGGCACCAACCCGGCCCACGTCCGCGAGGGCAGCCGCGCCGGCGAGCGCGTCCTGGTGCTGGAGGACGTCCTGCCCCGCAGCCTGATCGCCTCGATGTCGGCCGCCCATCGCCGGGCCGCGATCGTGTCCGACGAGGCGCCGCGCGACATCCTGACCACCTCCGACCGGAAGGCCGGGATTCAGGAGAACAACGGAGTGGCGTTCGGCGATCTCAGCCGGGGCCAGCAGGACATCCTCTGGGCGCTGATCGAGGAGTACGCCGAAGCGCAGCCGGCTGCCGTCGCCGCCGAGCGCCTCGACAAGGTGAAGAAGGCCGGGCTCGACGGCATCCGGTTCGCCTGGATGGGCAGCCTGGAGGAGGGCGAGCCGCACTACTACCGCGTGCAGGGCCCGACGTTCCTCATCGAGTACGACAACGTGCAGAACGGGGCGAACCACGTCCACAGCGTGTGGCGCGACTTCGACGGCGACTTCGGGCGCGACATGCTCGCCGCGCACTACCGCCAGTACGCGCACGACACGGTCAACGCCAACTGAGACAGGTCAGGGCCGGGCGGGCGGCTCCCGTCCGGCTCGTTCTTCGCCGGCGGTCAGGATGGAATCCGACGGGCGGCCGGGTCGGCGTTCGAGCGGATGACGACCAGCGTCCGATCGTCGGTCTGCCGGCCGGCTCCGAACCGGTGCACGTCCTGCATCACGCGGCTGCACAGCTCGGTCGCGCCGGCCTTTCCCGCCTCCCGCAACGTCGCGATGAGCCGCGAGCTGCCGTACTCTTCGCCCTCGGGGTTGGTCTGCTCCACGATGCCGTCGGTGTACAGCCCCACGACGTCGCCCGGCGCCAACGTCGCGTGGCCCTCGAAGTAGCGCGGCGCCTGAAACAGTCCGAGCGGCACGCCGCCTTCCTCCAGCAGCTCCACCTCGCCGTTCGCACGCACCAGCACCGGCGGAACGTGCCCCGCGTTGACGTACAGCAGGCTCCTCGCCGGCACGTCGAGCACCATGTAGAAGAGGGTGACGTAGCGGCCCTCTTCGACCGATTCGTGGAAGAAGCGGTTGGCGCGCCGCATGATCGCGCGCACGGCCAGCTCGTGGCCGACCAGTGAAGCGATGGAGGCCCTGATCGCGGCGACCAGCAGCGCCGCCGCGATGCCCTTGCCCACGACGTCGGCAATGACCACGCCCCAGCGATCTTCCGGCAGCGGGATGAACTCGTAGTAGTCGCCGCCGACAGCGAGCGACGACTCGTGCGCCCCCGCGATATCGAATCCCGCCAGCGTCGGGGTCGCGCGCGGCAGCAGATCCTCCATCACGTCGCGCGCCAGCGCCAGGTCGCTGTCGAGCCGGCGCTTGTCGCGGACCTCGGCGATAAGGCGGGCGTTCTCGATGGTCGCGGCGACGGCGGACGCGTAGACGCCGACCGCCTCCTCCGCCGCCCGGTCGTAGCCGGACGATCGGTCCGACCACAGATCGAGCGCCCCCCGCACGCGGCCCCGGGAGCCGACCAGCGGTACGACCAGCCGCGAGTGCGCCCCCTCGCGGCCCTCGCAGACGCCCGGCTGATCGTGCAGCGAAACCGGCTCGCCGGTGGCCAGGACCCGGCCCACGACGCCGTGCTCCTCGAACGGCGCCGCCATGTCGACCGGCGCCGGATTGATGCAGCCGCGCGCGACGCTGTGCGATACGCGCGCGCCGAGCGGGTCGACGACGTAGACGCCGGCCGCGTCGTGGTCGACCAGCGAGACGAGGCCGTCGAGGATGCCGTTCAGGATGCGTGCGGCATCGCTGCCGTCGGTCGTGAGGCGGAACGCCTCGACCATCACCCGCGCTCCGGCTACGGCATCGTCGCCCAGCCTGGCCGTCGGCCGGCCGCGATCCGCGGCGGAGTCGCGTGACGTCGGCATGACGCTATTGTAAGGCGCCCGCCCCCGACCGCGCTTCGGCTGCGACGGGCGGCGCGGAGGGCCTGCAACGGCTGCTATAATGGCTGTTTGTGCCGATTGCGAGGCGCCTGCTTCGGAGGCACGAGTCGTGGTGAGTGTAGCTCAGTTGGTGGAGCGCCGGACTGTGGCTCCGGAGGTCGCGGGTTCAAGCCCCGTCACTCACCCCATCCTCTCCCGGCCGCGCTCCATGCAGCATGTACTGCTGGCCGCCCTGCAGGTCGTCATCGTCGCCGCTTGGCTGACAGGGTGCGGCGCGAGTGTCGGGGGGGAGCCGGCACTCCCCGCCTCGGCGGAAGCGCAATCTTCGGGAACGGGTGGGGTCAACGACCCCGCGGTGCGGTCCCGGCCGCACGTCGTCCTCGTCTCGTTCGACGGCTTTCACCCCGGCTACTTCGCCCGCTTCGACACCCCGTCGTTCGATCTCCTGGCAACCCGCGGGATGCGCGCGGCGGGCCTCGTCAGCGTGTTTCCATCGCTGACGTTTCCGGGCCACTACTCCATCGCCACCGGCCTGCATCCGGAAGCGCACGGGATGGTAGGCAACCGCTTCTACGATCCGGCGCGCGGCGCCGAGTTCAGCTACCGGCGGCGCGACGACGCACAAGACGGCTCCTGGTGGGGCGGCGAGCCGATCTGGGTCACCGCCGAGAAGCAGGGCATGGTCTCCGCCGCGTTCTTCTTCCCGGGAACGGAGGCGGACATCGGCGGCGTTCGTCCCAGCCACTGGCGCCCGTACGACGGCCGGGTGCCGAACCGCGAGCGGATCGACCAGGTCCTCGCGTGGCTGGCCCTGCCGCCGGCGCAACGCCCGCACTTGGTCACCCTCTACTTCTCGCTGGTCGACAGCGCCGGCCACCGGCTCGGCCCGGACCATCCGGATATGCGCCGGAGCGTCGAAGGCGCCGACGCGCTGCTGGGACGGTTGATGGACGGCATCGACGCGCTGCCCCACGCGGACCGCGTCGCCCTCGTCGTGGTGTCCGATCACGGGATGGCCGCGCCGGACCCGGACGAGACGACGGTACTGCCGGACGTGGCGGATCTCGCCGGTGTGCGCCTGGTCGGAGCCGGTCCGGCGGCCAGCGTGCACGTCGGCGACCCGGAACACGCCCGCGCCCTGCGCGACCGGCTCAACGACCGCCTGGTGCACGCACGAGCCTACCTGCGGGAGGAGCTCCCGGACCACCTGCACGCAAGCGGCAACGCGCGGCTGGGCGACCTGCTGGTGATGCCGACCGGCATGGGAATGGTGCAGTTCTCGCCCGACGACCGCCCGCCTGCCGGCATGCACGGCTGGGATCCGACCTTGCCGGAAATGCACGGCATCTTTCTCGCGGCCGGTCCGGGAATCGCGGCCGGGATCGCCCTGCCCGCGGTCGACGCGGTCGACGTTTATCCCCTCGTCGCCCACCTCCTCGGCCTGACGCCGAACCCGGAGATCGCCGGCAGCCTCGCCTCGTTCGCCACCGCCCTCGAATCCGCGCCCGCGCCGTGACGCAGGCGACTTTCCGACGCGGCCTATAGCCCGCGCGCCACGCGGACCTGGCCGCCCAGGCTGCGGTACCACGTCCCGATCGCCGCACCTATCTCGTGCGGCCGATCCTCCTGCACGAAGTGCAGGCCGGGACCGATGTCCACGGTTGTCAGACTCTTCATGTTGTCGCGGCACCACGCCACCAGGTCCTTGCGCAGAATCGCTCCCGGCTGCGCGTGCAACAGCAGCTTCGGCACGGGCGAAGCGCGGAGCCAGGCCGAGTAATGGTCGACCAGGGCCGTGACGTCCGCGGGCTCGCCGTCGACCGGAATCTCGTTGGGCCAGCGCCAGACCGGGCGGCGCGCCGCCGGGTCTGTGAAAGGCTCCCGGTAGCGTTCCATCTCCTCGTCCTTCAGCTTCCGCATGATGGCGCCCGGCAACACCTGCTCGACGAACGCATTGCGGTTGACGACGAGATCCCACCCGATCTCGGGCGTCCGGAACTGCTGGAACAGCCCGCGCACGGTTCGCGGCCATTCGTCCCAGGTCAGCGGGCGCACGATCGCCTCCATGAAGGCGATGCCGCGCACGTTCGCCGGGTGGCGCCGCGCGTAGTGGAAGCCGAGCGCCGAGCCCCAGTCGTGCAGCACCAGGGTCAGCCGCTCCAGCCCGAGCGCCGCGATGAACCCATCCACGTAACGTGCGTGGTCGACGAGGCGGTAGTCGAGATCGGGCTTGTCCGACCGGCCCATGCCGACGAGGTCCAGCGCCAGGCACCGGGCATCGGATGTCAGATGCGGCATGACGTTGCGCCAGAGATAGCAGGACGTCGGATTGCCGTGGATGAACAGGATCGGGTCGCCGCTCCCCTCCTCCACGTAGTGAATGCGCGATCCCTCCACCTCGACGTACTTCGACTCGCAGGACATCGCGGCGGATATCGGACGTTCGGTCATCGCATCCTCCCGCTGAGGGAATCACTCGTCGGCGTGCGCCGGTCCACTATACTGGCGCCGCGTCTGGCTACCCTCGCAGCCCCCGCAACTCGTGGGAAGACCGATGACGACGCGCGTACAGTCCGTCCTCGACCGGTCCGACAGCCTGGTCTTTCCGGGCGTCTACGACACGCTGTCGGCGAAGCTCGCCGAGCGGGCCGGCTTCGAGCTGGCGTTCGTGTCCGGCTACGCCGTCTCGGCCACCTGCATCGGCGAGCCCGACGTCGGACTCCTGACCCAGAGCGAGGTGATCGACCGCGCGCGGCGCATCTGCGGCAGCGTCGACATCCCGATCCTGGTGGACGCCGACACCGGCTACGGCAATCCGCTGAACGTGGTCCGCACCGTGCGCGAGCTGATCGCGGCGGGAGCGGCCGGCTGCTTTCTCGAGGACCAGGTCTGGCCGAAGCGTTGCGGCCACATGCGCGGCAAGCGGGTAGTCCGGCGGGACGAGTACCTGGGCAAGATCCGCGCCGCGGTGGACGCGAAGGGAAACGCCGACTTCTTCCTGGTCGCCCGCACCGACGCCATCGCCGACGGCGGCCTGGACGAGGCGCTCGCACGGGCGGAAGCGGCCCGTGCGGCCGGGGCAGACGCCACCTTCGTCGAGGCGCCCCGCACGCGCGAGGAGCTGACGGCGGTGGGCCGGACGGCTCCCAGGCCGACGGTGGCGAACATGGTCGAGCAGGGACGCACGCCCCTCGTCTCCCGCGACGAGCTGGCCGCGCTCGGGTTCCAGCTCGTCCTCTATCCGGTGTCCGGCCTGTATGCGGCGGCCCGGGCCCTGGAGGCCGTGTACGGGCATCTGCGGGCGGAGGGCACGACGGCCGGTGCGGAGGATCGCCTCATCGCCTTCGAGCGCTTCAACGACCTGATCGGCGTCGACGAGAAGTACGCCCTGGCCGAGCGTTACGGCGACGATTCCTGACCGGACTCCGTCCTCTCCCCCTGCTCCGGCCCGGACCGCCGGCGAGCCCGGTGGTGGCGCGCATCCGCCGCCGAACGCTATAATGCCGCTCCCCTGGGAGGTGACGCGTGAAAGTCCCCGTCCGCATTACGATCAACGGCCGCCTCATCGAGCAAGAGGTCGAGCCGCGACTTCTGTTGGTCCACTTCATTCGGGTCTTCGCCGAGCTGACCGGCACGAAGGTCGGCTGCGACACGAGCCAGTGCGGCTCGTGCACGGTCCTGGTCGACGGCGTGTCGGCCAAGTCCTGCACGACGCTGGCGGTGCAGGCCGACGGCGCGGACGTCACGACCATCGAAGGCCTGGCGGACGGCGAGAAGCTGCATCCGCTCCAGGAGAGCTTCTGGAACAAGCACGGCCTGCAGTGCGGCTTCTGCACGCCCGGGATGATCCTGGCCTCGCACGAGCTGCTGCGGACGAACGCCTCGCCGAGCGACGAGGAAATCCGTCACGGCCTCGAGGGCAACCTCTGCCGGTGCACGGGCTACCAGAACATCGTCCGTGCCGTGCGTGACGCGGCCGGCGCGATGGCAGCGGCGGACAAGTAGCGGGAGAGACAGCCATGAGCAGCAGAATCTTCGGCTCCGGAATCCGCCGCCGCGAGGACCCGCGCCTCATCACGGGGAGCGCGACCTACACGCACGACATCACGCTGCCCGGCATGGTGCACGCGGCGATGCTCCGCAGCAGCCACGCGCACGCCCGGATCACGCGCATCGACACCGGGAAGGCCAAGACCGCAGCGGGCGTCGTCGCCGTCTATACCGGCGCCGACATCGAAGGCGCCCTGCAGCCGGTGCCCTGCGCCTGGCTGCTGCCGGACTCGCAGCTCAAGATCGCTCCGTATCCGTGCATCGCCAGGGACGTCGTCCGCTACACCGGCGACATCGTGGCGGTGGTCGTGGCCGAGACCCCGTATCAGGCGTCCGACGCGCTGGATCTGATCGAGGTCGACTACGAGCCGCTCCCGACCGTCACCAACCCCGAGAAGGCGGCCGGCGCGGACGCCCCGCAACTGCACGCGAAGGACATCAACGGCGAGGACATCAGCGGGAACCAGGCGTTCCACTGGACCGTGGCGGGCGGCGGCGACCTCGACGCGGCGTTCGCCGAGGCGGAGGCGAACGGCGTCGTCATCAAGGAGCGGATCCTCCAGCAGCGGCTGATTCCGAACGCGATGGAGCCGCGCGGCGCGGTGGCGCAGTACACCACGGCGACGGGCGAGCTGACGCTCTGGAACACGACCCAGAACCCGCACATCGTGCGTTTCCTCTGCTCGGTCGTCACCGGGATTCCGGAGGACAAGCTGCGCGTCATCGCCCCGGAGGTGGGAGGCGGCTTCGGCAGCAAGATCGCGGCCTATCCCGCCGACTTCATCACGGTGTTCTGCTCGAAGACGCTGGGGCGGCCGGTCAAGTGGATCGAGACCCGCAGCGAGAACTACCAGGCGACGACGCACGGCCGCGATCACGTCCAGGACGTCGAGCTGGCGGCGACGAAGGACGGGAAGATCACCGGGCTGCGCTGCACCGTCCACGCCGGCATGGGCGCGTACCTGTCGACCGCGGCGCCCGGCATCCCGACCATCCTGCACGGGCTGATGCTATCGGGCTGCTACACGATCCCGGCCCTGAAGGAGGACGTCTACGGCGTCTACACCAACGGCGTCCCGGTAGAGGCGTACCGCGGCGCCGGCCGGCCGGAAGCGACGTTCATGCTCGAGCGGCTGATCGACATGCTCGCGAACGAGCTGGAGATGGACCCGGCCGACGTCCGGCGGAAGAACTTCATTCCGAAGTTCGACGACGGCCATGAGGTCGTCACCACGCTCAACTACGACAGCGGCGACTATCCCGGCGCGCTCGACAAGCTGGTGGAGCACACCGGCTACAAGGCGCTGCGCGAGAAGCAGAAGGCAGGCCCGTCCAACGGGAAGTACCTCGGGCTCGGGCTCACTTCCTACGTCGAGATCTGCGGGCTCGGACCGTCCCAGGTCGCCGGCGCAATCGGCTTCCAGGGCGGACTCTGGGAGAGCGCCATCGTCCGCTTCCACCCCACCGGCAAGGTGCACGTCTTCATCGGCGCGTCGCCGCACGGACAGGGCGAGGAGACGACCTTCGCGCAGATCGTGGCGAGCGAGATCGGCGTCGATGCCGGCGACGTGAAGATCTTCCACGGCGACACCGACTCCACGCCCATGGGCTGGGGCACCTACGGCAGCCGGACCACCGCCGTGGGCGGCGCCGCGCTGGCGCTCGCGGTGCGCAAGATCCGCGACAAGGCCAAGGTGCTGGCCGCGCACCTACTCGAAGCGTCGGTCGAGGACATGGACTACGAGGACGGCAAGTTCTTCGTCAAGGGCTCGCCCGACAAGGCGAAGACGATTCAGGACATCGCCCTGATGGCGAACGTCGCCTGGGATCTGCCGGAGGGGATGGAGGCCGGCCTCGAGGCGTCCACCTTCTACGATCCGCCCAACTTCGTCTTCCCCTACGGCGCCCACCTCGCGGTGGTCGAGGTGGATGCAAGCACCGGCCAGGTCGAGTTGACCGGCTATACCGCGCTCGACGACTGCGGTCCGCAGATCAACCCCGTCATCGTCGAGGGGCAGGTGCACGGCGGCATCGTGCAGGGCGTCGGGCAGGCGCTCTGGGAGGGCGCGGAGTACGACGAGAGCGGACAGCTCGTCACCGGATCGATGCTCGACTACGCGCTGCCGCGCGCGGACCGGCTGCCGGATCTGGACGTCATCTCCACCGTGACCCGCTCGCCGCACCATCCGCTGGGCGTGAAGGGCATCGGCGAGGCGGGCACGATTGCGTCGACGGCGGCCGTCTACAACGCCGTGATGGATGCGCTGAAGCCGCTCGGGGTGACACGGGTGGACATGCCGTTCACGCCGGAGCGGGTGTGGCGCGCCATCCAGGAAGCGAAGGGGAGCTGAGCCAATGTTTGCTGCCGATTTCGAGTACTACCGCGCCGGCTCGGTGGCCGAGGTGGGCCAACTGCTCTCCGCGCACCCCGGCGCGAAGCTCCTCGCGGGCGGCCACAGCCTGATCCCGCTGCTCAAGCTGCGCCTCGCGGCGCCCGCCGCGGTCATCGACATCGGGCGCATCGCCGAGCTGAGCGGCATCTCGACCGACGACGGCGGGTTGCGCATCGGTGCGCTGACGACCCACGCGGAGATCGCCGCGTCGGACGCGGTCAAGCAGCACGCCGCCGCGCTCGCCGAGGCGGCGAGCCAGATCGGCGACCCCGCGGTGCGCAACCGCGGCACCATCGGCGGCAACCTGGCGCACGCGGATCCGGCGTCGGACCTGCCGACCGTCCTCGCGGCGCTCGGGGCCACGCTGACCGTGGCCGGCAAGGACGGCGAGCGGTCGGTCGACGTCGGCGACTTCTTCACCGGCGTGATGATGACGTCGCTGGGCGAGAACGACCTGCTGACCGCGATTCGCGTCCCGTCGGCCGCGGGCCGCGGCACCGCCTACGTCAAGTTCTCGCACCCCGCCTCGCGCTACGCCGTCATCGGCGTCGCCGTGGCGCTCGGGATCGGCACGAAGGGCGGGGGCTGGATCTCCAAGATCAAGGGCGAGCCGAAGGAGACCGTCTGCACGGACGCCGCGGGCGCCATCGGCGGGGCGGGTTGCCACCGCGCGGCGTGCGGCGGGGGCGGCGCTTCCACAAGCCGGGCGGCCGCAGGGGCGTCGAGGCGGCGTTGAACGATCAGCCGCCGTCGGACGAGACGTTCGCCGCCGCGGCCGCCGCGGTGACGGGGGATCTAGGCGACGACCTGCTCGGCGACGTATTCGCGTCGGGAGACTACCGCAAGGCGGTCGCGCCGGTGTACGTCCAGCGCGCGCTCGCGGCGGCCGCCGAGCGGGCAGCCTAGGAGTCTGCGCCGTAGAACGGCGTAGACTCCTAGTCAGGCCCGGTTGGGCGGCAAGCGGAGCCGCAGGCGACGATTGTCGGGCTAGGAGTTCGCGCCGCGGAAGGTCATAGCGAGCCGCGCGGCGCCACCCACTGCATCTCCTGCCGGGTGACCGCGGCGATGGTGTCGAAGTCCGCGTCGTAGTGCAACACGGTCATGCGAGCCGCCTCGGCCGCCGCCGCGATGATCAGGTCCGGTATCGGGAGGCGGTGGTGCCCCCGGACGGCCAGCAACCCCTGCACCTCGATGGCCCGTTCGAAGATCGAGCCCGTCAAGTCGATGTGGCGATAGGCGAGTCGCCGGCGGGCCCGGGTACGAGCGTGCTCATCTGCATTGCGCGCCGAGTAGAGGATCTCGAGGTCGATGACTGCACAGGTCGCCGCCTCACCCGCCGCAATGACGGGCGCGAGCCGCGCCTGGACACGCGGGTCCTGCATGCGGGCCAGCGCGCTCTTGTCAATCAGATAGGGCATGCGTCAGGATGGTGGCCGAGGTCAGGAGCGCCACGCCTTCGCCATCACCTGCTCGTCCGCCAGGTCCAGACCGTCCATGACGGCAAGCGCCCGAATCTCCCGGCGCCGTGCCTCGGCACGCATGACCTCCCGCAACGCGCCGTCAATCGTCTCCTTGATCGACGACGTTCCGAGCACGCTCCGGACCTGGTCCAACAGGCGATCGTCGACGTCGACGCTCGTTTTTCGCATGGGAGTCCCCACCTCCATTCGCGTCGAACGATTATATCAACTTCGCCGCTGATTTGATATCATGACAACCTCGACATCGACTATGCGCCCGGCGATGCCCGCATCCATCGACGACCTCGGACGGCTCCTGGCCGAGCACCGGTACATCGCCGACGACGGACTGGCGACGGCCATCTACCTCGCGCTGAAGCTGCGCCGGCCGCTGCTGCTCGAAGGCGAGGCGGGAGTGGGCAAGACCGAGGTCGCCAAGGTCCTCTCGGCCGCGCTCGGCGCCGACCTCATCCGGCTGCAGTGCTACGAGGGACTCGACGTCACCCATGCCGTCTACGAGTGGAACTACGCACGGCAACTGATCGAGATCCGGCTCGGCGAGGCGGCCGGCGAGCAGGCGCGCGACCGCCGCGAGCGGGCCCGCGAGCTGTTCGGTCCCGAGTTCCTGATCGAACGCCCGCTGCTGCAGGCGCTGCGGGAGCGGGACCGGCCGCCGGTGCTGCTCATCGACGAGCTCGACCGCGCGGACGAGGAATTCGAAGGCTACCTGCTCGAGCTGCTCTCGGACTTCCAGATCACGATCCCCGAGCTCGGCACGATCAAGGCGGCCGCGCCGCCGGTCGTCATCATCACGTCCAACCGCACCCGCGAACTGCACGACGCGCTCAAGCGGCGCTGCGTCTACGCCTGGATCGACTACCCGAGCTTCGAGAAGGAGCTGCGGATCATCACCACGAGAGTGCCCGAGGCGCCGGCCGCGCTCGCCGAGCAGGTGACCGGCTTCGTGCAGGAGCTGCGGCAGGCCGACCTCTACAAGGTGACCGGCGTGTCCGAGACGCTGGACTGGGTGGCGGCGCTCGTGGCTCTCGACAGGCAGGAGCTCGACGCGGCGACCATCGACCGCACGCTCGGCATCGTCCTCAAGACGCAGGAAGACATGCAGAACATCCGCGGCGAACGGATTCAGCAGATGCTGAACCGGGCGAAGACACCGGGGGCGCGGACGGCGCGGTCGGATGGACCGGCGCCCGGGTAGAGCGCCGCTCCCGTCGCACCAGCTTCCGCAGAAGCCCCATCCGAACCGTGTCCTTCCTCCTCCACAACCTGCTCCACTTCACCCGGCTGCTCCACCGCCTGGGGCTCGACGTGCAGGCCGGCCGAACGCGCGAGGTGGCCGCGGCGCTCGCACACGTCGACGTCGGGCGGCGGGCGGACTTCTACCACACGCTGCGCAGCCTGCTCATCCACCGCGCCGACGATCTCGCGGTGTTCGACGAGGCGTTCCGCGTGTTCTGGCGGCGGCCCCACGGCGACTGGACCGAGAAGGACCTGAGCGCGATGGGCGAGAAGCGCCGCTCGGGAGCGCCGGAGTACGAGTCGGAGGCGCCGGAATCCGATGCCGGCGGCGGCGGTACGGAACGCCGGGCCGGCTACCAGGTCGAACGGATGGCGGTGCTCAGCTACAGCGATCGCGAGTCGCTCTACGCGAAGGACTTCGAGCAGTTCACCGCGGACGAGCTGGCCGCGGCCGAGCGCATGCTGGCCGACCTGGACTGGAACCTCGGGGAGCGCACGTCCAAGCGCTGGACGCCCGGCCGGGGCCCCGCATTGGACCTGCGCCGGACGGTGCGCGCCAACATGCGCTTCGGCGGCGAGCTGATCGACCTGCCGGAGCGGCGCCGCAAGACCAGGCGGCGGCCCCTGATCCTGCTGTGCGACGTCAGCGGCTCGATGGAGCGCTACAGCCGGATGCTGCTGCACTTCGTCCATGCGCTGACCAGAGGCGGCCGGCTGGGCCGGGTCGAGTCGTTCGTCTTCGCGACGCGCCTGACGCGCATCACCCGGCAGTTGGTCACCCGCAGGGCCGAGGTCGCGGTGCCCCACCTGCCGCGCACCATCACCGACTTCGGCGGCGGGACGCGAATCGGCGACGCGCTGCGGACGTTCAACGTCGAGTGGGCCCGGCGGGTGCGCAGCCAGAGTCCGATCGTGCTCCTGATATCCGACGGCTGGGACCGCGGCGAGCCGGGTTGCCTGCGAGCGGAGATCGCACGTCTCCAGCGCTCGTGCCATCGGCTGATCTGGCTGAATCCGCTGCTCGGGTCGCCCGACTACGTGCCGCTGACGCGCGGCATGCTGGCCGCCCTGCCGTCTATCGACGACTTCCTGCCGGTGCACAACCTCGCCAGTCTCGAGGGGCTGGCCCGCCACCTGAACGGCCTGCCGGCGCACCGCCCGGCCCGGCGGCAGGCGCCGGTTCCGCCCGCTCCCAATCCGGCGGCCGCGTAGCCCGTCCCCTCCGGCGCCGCCCCGCGGACGTTTTGCGCGGTATGCTGATCATATGGAAGTCTCGGCCACTTATACGTTCGACGCGCCCCGGCAACGGGTCTGGGACCTGCTGATCGACCCGCAGGTCATCGCCGGCTGCCTCCCCGGCTGCGAGGCGATGGAGCCGACCGGCGACGACACCTACCGGGCGACGCTCACCATCGGGATCGCCGCCATCACCGGGCGCTACGAGGGCACGGTCCGCATGGCCGACCAGGACGAGCCGGCCGGCTACACGCTCGCCGTCGAGGGCAAGGGCAAGCCCGGCTTCGTGAACGGCTCGGCGGAAGTCGCCCTCGCGGAGACCGACGGCGGCGCCCGGACGAGCGTCGCCGTGACCGGGAAGGCGCAGGTCGGAGGGACGATCGCCCGCGTCGGCCAGCGGCTCCTCGGCGGCGTCTCGAAGATGATGATGGACCGCTTCTTCGCCTGCCTGCAGGAGAAGGCCAGGGCGGCGGGGGGCGGCTCGTGACGGGCGTGCTGGGGCGCGTGCTGGCCGGCGTCGTCCTGCTCGCGGCCTTCGCCGCGGGGGTGGTCGGCCTCCTGGTGGTCGCCTTCGATCTCCACATCGAGTTCGCCGGCAACGGGATGCGGCCGCTCTTCTCGTTCGGCGCGCCGGAAGCGCATTACGCGGCGTTGGAGGCGGATCGGAACGATTCGAGCGCGGCCCCGTCCGTCGCCGCTGAAGACGCCGCGCGCGAGGACGGCGCGGCGCCGGCGGCATCCGAACACGACGCCGTCTGGACCGACTTCCGCGGCCCGCACCGGGACGGGCTCTACACTGAGACGCCGATTCGCACCGACTGGCCCGCCGAGGGGCTGGAACCGCTCTGGAGCGGACCGATCGGCGGCGGTTACGCCTCCTTCGTGGTCGCGGACGGGCTCGCCTTCACCATCGAGCAACGCCGCGACGAGGAGGTGGTCGCCGCCTACGATGTCGATTCCGGCGCCGAACGCTGGACGCACGCCTGGCCGGCGCACTTCCGGGAGACGATGGGCGGGCCGGGACCGCGCGCCACGCCGACCTGGCACGACGGCCGGCTCTACGCACTGGGCGCCACCGGCCGGTTCGTCTGCCTGGACGCCGCCACCGGCGTGGTCCTGTGGGAACGCGACATCCTGGCCGACGGGGGCGCCGCCAACCTGCCCTGGGCGATGTCCGGAGCGCCGCTCGTCGTCGACGACGTGGTCGTGGTCCAGCCGGGAGGCCGCGGCTGGTCGGTGGCCGCCTACGACCGCCTCACCGGCGACGTCGCCTGGCACGTGCTGGACGACGTCCAGGGCTATACGTCGCCCATGCTCGCGACGCTGGGCGGCATCCGGCAAGTCGTGGTGGTCACCGCCGAGCGGGCCGCCGGGCTGCGGCCGGAGGACGGAGAGCTGCTGTGGGAGTATCCGTGGACCGTTCCGGTCGTGCCTAACATCGCACAGCCTCTAGTCATCGACGACACGCGGCTTTTCCTCTCGGCCGGCTACGGGAAGGGCGCCGCGCTGATCGAGCTGACTCCCGCCGGCGACCGCCTCACCGCGGCGACGGTATGGGAATCGAACCGGATGAAGAACAAGTTCAGCAGCTCCGTGCTGATCGACGGCTACATCTACGGGCTCGACGAGTCGATTCTCGCCTGCATCGACGCGGCCACCGGCGAGCTGCTGTGGAAGGGCGGGCGCTACGGCTACGGGCAGCTCCTGGCCGTGGGCGACCACCTCGTGGTGCTGACCGAGCGGGGCGATCTCGTGCTGGTGCGGGCCACGCCGGACGGCCACGAAGAGGTCGCTTCCTTCCGCGCGATCGAGGGCAAGACCTGGAACGTCCCGGCCATGGCGGGCGGGCGCGTCCTGGTCCGGAACGCCCGGCAGATGGCGGCCTTCGACCTGTCGCCCTGACCGCAGACCCGGCCGCTCGCCGCTGCCGACGACCGGGTGCGGCGCCTTCGCGATGCACGGCGGGCATGCCTGCGCGGTGCGACCCTCATGCGCGCTTGCGCTTCCGGACCGGGGCCGCCGCGGCGCCCGCGTCCGCCGAGGCCGACGCGCGTTTGCGTGCGCCCTTCGCGGCCCTCTTCGCCGGCGCCTTCACCGGCTTCTTCTTCGACGCGCTGACCTGGTCGAGGCTCTTGCGCAACGCCTCCATCAGGTTCACCACCTTGGCGGGAGAATCCGCTTCCTGCTCGACCACCTCCTCGCCGGCGACCTTCGCGTCGATGATGCGCCGCAGCTCCGCCTGGTATTCGTCGGTGAACTCCGACAGGTCCAGATCGCCGGCGAAGGTCCCGATGACCTGCCGCGCAAGCTGCACCTCGGCCTCGTTGACCGTCTCCGGCAGGTCCTCGAGCTCGTCTATCGCGGACATCCGGCGCACCTCGCTCGCCGCGCGCAGCGTGAACATCATCAGCCCCCGCTCGCGCGGCTGCACCGCGACCAGGTACTCCCGGCCGAGCAGCGCCAGCTTCCCGATGCCCGCCTTGCCCTCGAGGGCTTCACGGAGCACCGCGAACGCCTCGCCGGCGACCTTCCCGTCCGGCGCCAGGTAGTACGGCCGCTCGACATAGATGGGATCGATCGACTCGACGTCGGCGAAGCGGAGCAGGTTGATGATCCGGGTCGATTCGGGCTTCGCCTTGGCGAGGTCGTCGTCGTCCATCACGACGTAGCGCCCCTTCTCGAACTCGAACCCCTTGACGATCTCCGACTTGTCCACCTCGGTGTCGCACTCCTCGCACCACTTCTTCTGGCGGATCCGGGTCCGGCACTCGGCGTGCAACTGGTTGAACCGGATGACGCCGGTTGCGTTGGTCGCGGGAAAGACCCGGACCGGGACGGTCACCAGGCTCACCTTCAGGTGGCCCTTCCAGGTTGGACGTGCGGCCATCGGTCGTGCTCCTTGTTCCTACCCTCTATATATCGGCAGGACGCGCTCCGGGGTTCCCGTATGCTGGTAGTTTCCATGGCGAAGCGGCAGACGCGGCGGCGGCAGGCGGCGACGAAGTGGCGCGGCGACCCGCGCGACGTGCGGCCGATGCTGGCCGAATCGGCGCCGGCGAGCGCTCACGCGCGTCTGTTTTCGCGACCGGAGCTCGTCTTCGAACCGAAGTACGACGGCATGCGGGCCCTGGTGGCGCTGGACGACGACGATACTCCCCGCATCTTCACGCGGCTGGGCCGCGACAAGACCGCGCAGTTCCCGGACCTGGCCGCGCCGCTGGCGACCCTCGGACGCCGGCTCCGGCGGCCGGTGCTGCTGGACGGCGAGATCGTGGCGACCGCAGAGAAGGGCGCCGCGCTGCCGTTTCAGCACCTCCAGGAACGGCTGCAGGCGACGGGCGGCGCCGTGCGGGCGGCGGTACGCCACGTCCCGGCCGCGCTCGTCGTCTTCGACCTGCTGCGCGACGGGGACGAAGACCTGCGGCCGCTTCCGTTCACCGAACGCCGGCGGCGGCTGGAACGCGCGATGCGCCCGCACGAGACCGCCGCGGTGCGCCTGATCGAGAGCATGGTCGGGAACGGCATGGCGTTGGCGGCGCGCGGCATGGAGGAGGACTGGGAAGGCATCATCGCCAAGCGCCCGGACGCACGATATGCCGGCGGCAGCCGCAGCCCCGCCTGGCGGAAGCTGAAGTTCACGCACGCCGAGGAGTTCGTGGTAGGCGGCTGGACCGCGCCGCGCGGCTCGCGCCCGCACTTCGGCGCTCTGCTGCTCGGCTACTACCCGGAAGACAAGGGCCGACCGGCGTCCGAAGGGCTCGTCTTCGCGGGACAGGTGGGCACGGGCTTCACTGACGCCGAACTCGACCGCCTCGCCGGACTCCTCGCCCCGCTGGAAATCGATGCGCCTCCTTTCGTGGAGCTCGCGCACCCGAAACCCTCCGAGAAGCGCCGCTGGGTCGAGCCCGTCCTCGTCGTGCAGACGACGTTCAGCCAGTGGACGCCGGACGGCGTGTTGCGCCACCCCGTCTACCACGGCCTGCGGGAAGACAAGCGGCCGGCGGACATCCGGCTCCCGGCACGGCGCCCGCCCCCCGGCGGCGCCTCCGATCCGCCCGCGCGACGCGCCGCGACACGGGCGACCGGCCGCGGCGCAACGGAAGCGCGCACCTCGCCGAGGACAGGGAGGGCGACTCTCCCGGCACGACCGGCGCACCCGGAGCACCCGGCACCCGCACCGGGACCGGAGCACCCCGAGCACCCCGAGCACCCCGAGCACCCCGAGCCGGGGGTGGATGACCTGCTGGCGCAACTCGCGGCTCTGGAAAGCAGCCGCCGGCGCGGCACCCTCGTCCTCCACGACGGCGCGCGCGTCCCCGTCGGCAACCTCCACAAGGTCTTCTGGCCCGAACCGGGCATCACCAAGGGCGAGCTGCTCCGCTTCCAGCTCCGCATGGCCCCCTGCCTGCTGCCGGTGGTCGCGGATCGACCCCTCGTCATGAAGCGGTTTCCCAACGGAGTCGACGGCAAGTCGTTCTACCAGCACCGCGCGCCGGACCCGCTGCCCGACGGCCTCCGCGTGGCGACCGTCCGAGAGAGCCCCGACAAACCCGACTCGGTGGTGCCGTACCTGGTCGGGGGGCAGCTTCAGGCGCTGCTCTACATGGCGCAGCTCGCCGTCATCTCCCAGGACCCGTGGTTCTCGACGCTGGACGATCTCGAGTCGGCCGACCAGGTCGCGCTCGACCTCGACCCGATGCCGGACGCGTCCTTCGAGCGGGTGCTCGACGTCGCCTGCTGGCTGCACGACGAGCTCGACCGGCTCGGCGTGCCCTGCTTCGCCAAGACGTCCGGCTCCGAGGGCGTCCACATCTTCATTCCGCTCCCGCCCGGCACGCCCTACGAGGCGGGCATGATCTTCTGCCAGATCGTCGCCACCGTGGTGGCCGACGCCCACCCGGCGGCGGCCACCGTCGAGCGCATGGTCCGGCAGCGACGGCCCGACGCCGTCTACATCGACTACCTCCAGAACATCTACGGCAAGACGCTGGCTTGCGCCTACAGCGCCCGCGCCAGCCCGTTCGCCGGCGTGTCCACGCCGCTGACCTGGACGGAGGTGCACCAGGGAGTCGCCGCGGGGCTCCGCCCGCGCGACTTCACGGTACGGTCCGTCTTTCCGCGCCTCGAGCAGGTCGGAGACCTCTGGGCGAAGCTGCGCTCTGCCGAGCCGGCGCGCCTCGAAACGGCGTTCGCCTACGGGGAGTAGCGCGACCACAGGCCGCGTCGGGAGTGTGCTGGCGCGAACTCCTGCGGCGCAGACTCCTGGCGGGCCGCGTGGTAAGATGGCCCTCTGCGCGCCTGTAGCTCAGCTGGATAGAGCGCCGGGCTTCGAACCCGTAGGTCGGGGGTTCAAATCCCTCCGGGCGCGCCAATGCGGCCAGCACTCGCTGCCGCCGGGAATCCGGCTGGCGAGCGAATCGTCGGAATACGCGCCCGTAGCTCAGCTGGATAGAGCGTCGGCCTCCGGAGCCGAAGGCCACAGGTTCGAATCCTGTCGGGCGCGCCAATTCTTCTTCGCCGGCGCCGTCCGGGCGTTCGCGCAGGAGGGAGTGGCCATGACGTGGCAGAGAGCCGGCCTCGCGGCCGGGATCGCAGTCGGGTTGACGCTGGTGGAGACGGCCCCGCACGCCGCCACCATGATCATGGCGTGCATCGCCTTCTACGTGATCTCCCGGGCGCTGGCCGGCAGGGCCGTGCTCGCGGACGGCACGCCCATCACGTGGCAGAGCGGCACCCCGGTCGCCGCGGTCCTGCTCGGGTTGGTGCTGGTGAAAACCTGGCCTCACGCCGCCACGTTGCTGATCGGCTGCGCGGTCATCAGGACGGTCTGCGCACGCCTGGATTCCTCGGCGTGACCTGCTAGTCCTGCGGGGCAGCCTCCTGCTGCTGCAGGCACAGGCTGACTATCTGGTCGCTCCCGAACACGTTGAAGGACAGCTCCCGGTCCTCCACGCGGACGGTCAGGCTCGCGGCGTTGCGCAGCATCCGGAACATGAAATCGCGCCCGGGGCCGCTGGCGATGGCAAGGAAGTATCCGCTGGCCTGCCGCCGGACCGCGACGTTGCGCTGCCCGCCGGGAACGCCGCGCATCGTGACCCCCCGAACCGACCCGACCGGCTGGGCGAACTGGAGGGCCGCGCCGGTACCCCGGGTCAGACACTGCAGGAAGATCGCGTCGCCCGCCGGGGTGAAGAGCCGAAACTCCTTCCCACCCTCGACATCGTTCTCGACCCACGCTGCTTGTCCGGCGGCGGGAACCGCGCCGAGCGTCGCAAGCAAGCCGAGCAGCGCGAAGGCCGTGACCGTCCTCTTGTCCATCGTTTGTCGCCTCAATTCGGTTCCCGGTTCCCGAACGTGACCAGCGCCGGCTGGTCCTGGGAGCGACTCATGCCGGCCGCCCTGTCCTCCATCTGCTCCACGCACTGCTCGACAATCGTGGCGCTGCCGAACACCGCGAACGACGCCGCCTCGCCGGACGCCCGCACGTAGAGACTGGACGCACTGCGCAGCATCGCCAGCGTGAAGTCGAGACTCCGGCCGCCCGCGACCTGCACCGTATACGGATTGACGGGTTCGACCGCGATGTTCTGCCGCGCGCCCGGAATGCCGCGCACCATGGCCCGTTGCGTCGGCTCGATGGGCTCGACGAACTCGAACCCGGCGCCCATCCCCTGCAGGCGGCAAGCGAGGATGATCACGGCCCCCTCGTCGTTGAGGAGCTGAAACTCCTTGCCGCCGCCCTCGAGGTCGCGCACCTCCCACCGGTCCTGCTGTCCGACAGCCGGCACCGCACCAGCCGTCGCGAGAACGCCGAGCACCGCCAGCGCCGCTATAGCTGGCCTCATCGTCGTCTCCTCAGAATTGCCGCCGCGGGTCCCCGATCAGGGATTCCTGCAGTTCGATGCACTCCCTGACCGTCGATTCGCTCCCGAAGACCTCGAATTCGGCGTTCTGTCCGGACGCCCGCACCGAGAGCCTGGAGGCGGATTGCAACAGGTCCAGCGTGAAGTCGCGCCCGCGGGCGCCGGTGACCTGCAACAACTGCTCGGTAACCTGCACGACCTGGACATTCTCCCGCCCCCCGGGCGTACCCCGCACGGTGGCTCGGTCCGCCGACTCGATCGGCTCGGGGAACTGAAACGCGACAGCCTGCCCGTTGACCAGGCACAGGAGCACGATCGCGGACCCGTCGTCGTTGTTGAGCTGGAACTGCTTGCCGCCGCCCTGGACGTCCATCGAGGCCCATTGCGCCTGCCCCGCGGCCGGCGCCGCGCCGAACGTAGCGAGCACGCCGAGCACCGCAACCGCCGTCATGGTCTTCTTCATGCGTACCCCCCTCGGGCCAGGCTGGCGCTGACTCCTGCCCCGACTCTACCGGAAACCGGCTCTTCTGGCGACCGGTTTCGTCACAGGTCGAAGAGATCGAGGTTCATCACCTTGCCCCACGCCGCCACGAAGTCACGCACGAATGCCTGCTGCGAGTCGTCGCAGGCGTAGACTTCGGCGATGGCGCGCCCGGTGTCCGTTCCCGGCGTAGTTGCGGAATCCGTCCGCGGCCGGCTCCAGCACGGCGAACGACTCCACGTCCGTCTGCTCCTGCACGGCGTCGGTGCGCCCCGGCGAAAAGGGCGCCAGCGCCGGCGCGATCACCTGGCACTGGACCTGCCCCCGCTCGAGCTGCCGCTGCAATGCATAGCCGCACGGCCCGGCTTCGTAACAGCAGGCGACCGGAAACCTCTCCGTGCCGGGAGAAACGCCCGGGCACGGAATCATCGGCCCGGCGGCGTCCAGTACTGCCGCGCCACGGCCTCAATGCCGTCCACCGTGGCGTCGAGAGTACGGGCGGTCTGCCATTCGGCAGCCTGATCTTGGCTGCGGCGGTACCGCCATCCGCCGCGCGGCGTGCCGCGCGGCGTCACGGGCGCTCGGACGCAGACGGAGCATTTCGGACCGATCAGGAAGCGGTACTCTCCGAGCTGCGAACCGGAGAGGGTGTGTCCGGCGAACAGGATCGGCGGGCGAACGTGGGCCAGCGAAAGGCGGAGCCGTTCGAGGTAATGGCCGGCACGGCCGTAGTCACTCGCGGTGATTGTCGACATCTCGGTGGAGCAAGGCGAGATAGCGGGCGCGGCGGCGCTCGGCCATCGAGCCGGAGTAATCGAGCACGGCGATCCCGTATCCGAGGACCGCGCCCAACGCGACTCCGAACAGGACGACGAGAACGACGGTCATCGCCGGTCGATCCGTTTCCGCATGAACCGGACGCTGCCGAAGGGGCCGTCGACGCCGACGACCGCCGACAAGACGATGACGGCGCCCATCAGATCGCGCGCACGCAGGGCTGTCACTGCGACTCCTTCCCTCTGACTGAACGGCAAGAACGAGTACGCCCCCCACCCGGGCGCCCTGCGGCGTGAAACCCCAGCCACCAGTCCCGACGTGTCATCGTTTCTCCAGGTCGGCAACCAGGCCCAGCCGCCGCACCGCTCGATTCACGAGCGCCCGGGCGCGGCCGTCCCGGCCGGCCAGTACCTCGTCGGCTGCGGCCCGTAGCGACTCGGCCGCAACGCCCGCGTCCGCGCCTGGGCGCTCTCGCGCTTCCAGTCCGCAC
>MKWU01001693.1_pt1 | contig 36644 bp, 43 predicted proteins | sample 809101 | NCBI WGS metagenome assembly MKWU01 (sample SAMN05860141, study PRJNA318959) | sponge metagenome | host: Aplysina aerophoba | place: Slovenia: Piran, Adriatic Sea, Gulf of Piran | collected 2013-05-07
TTGATGGCCGAGTGGGGCCTGCGGGGATCAATGAGCCGGCGCGGGAATCCCTACGACAACGCTCAATGCGAAAGCTTCATCAAAACGGTGAAATACGAAGAGGTGTATCTGAACGACTACGAGACCTTCCAGGACGTCGTGAAGCGCTTACCGCGGTTCCTGGACCAGGTCTACAATGAGAAACGGCTCCATTCGGCGCTGGGTTACCTCAGCCCGATGGATTTTGAGGAACGACATGCTCGGCAAGTGGCCTAAATCTCACGGCCCTGGTGTCCAACCTCAGGGGTTCACTCCATAGGAACGGGCTCCCTTGTCACCAGAGTGCGGTGCGCAACGTGCGCTGATGACCACATCGAGCTTGCCCTGCCAGGCGCGATAGCGCTCGCAGAACCAGCTGTATTGATAGCCGTCGGGACACGACGCCCGATACTCCTGCCACAGCAAAAACAGCGTCACGCCCTTGTGCTTGAGTTGCCGGTGAACCTCAACCCAATCCGGGATGCCCCGTGCCGAGGCCGGCAGATCCTGCGGCCGCGGAAACAACAGCCGCTCCAAACGGACATCGCTCATGTCCGCAGACAGAGGCCAGCCCAAATCCGCCGACTCGGCCCGCCGCAGATACTCGCTCACCGTCGGGCGGGCAATGCCGCAGCTCACCGCGATCCGGCGGTTGCTCATCCCCACGGCCCACTTGAGCCGCAACACCTCTCTGATCTTGCGCATGGATAACCTCTTCGCCGGCATCTTCCTCTCCCGGAAAAAAGAGGCAGAGTAGCGGCTTGTTATCCCGCGCCGATACGCTCCCGAGAACTCCTCAAAGCTCACCGCCAGGGTGGCAGCTTTGCTCTGGAATCAGTGGCAGGCTTCGTCTGGATTAAGCAGTAATCCGGCGCGAATCACAACTTTTGGCGCTGTGCACCTAATACTGCATAAACACGAACCATTACGCCCTTGCGCGAAGGCCAGTAACGATGCGATAGCTGGCGCGGTCGGGATCACAGCAGCAACATCAGCAACCAATCGCTCGCCTCAAAAGTGTGCCATTTTCGGTTGCCATTGACACAGCGCCCCGCCCTGAAGCCAGCTCCATGCGGAACATTTCCGACCGCAAGTCTTTCAGGGTAGCTTTGGTATCGGCGCCCAGCACGGCCAGGTCCGACTTGGTAGCCAGGTTCAGCCTTGTCCTCGGCTAGCTGTTCCCCCTGCCGGGCCCCGTTGAATGCTCAGATCGACATCAACGTGGAGCAGGTCCATTTCCTCCTTGAGTCCATCGAGGCCGAGCACACAATTCCACGCTCCCGGAATCATGTCCCGATGTGCCGAAAATCGGCGCAAATGACCACATTTCGCGACGCGCATCTATTACTGCACAAACGCACACTATTTCGACCTTGCCGAACAGACTCATTTCGTGCTTTGACGTAATCCGGTGCGAATCACCACATTTCGCGCTGCGCATCTATTACTGCATAAACGCACACTATTACGACCTTGCGCGAAGGCCAGTTACGAAGTAGCAGCCGGCGCGGTCGGGATCACAGCAGCAACATCAACACGCCAATGACAGCCTTCGTGGAGGCCGGGACATCCTCCTTCCCGGGGACATTACCGTAATCAAGTTCCTGAATTTCACCTCGATGTGAGGCGACGCCCGGTGGACTAAGCTTGTCCGTCGTGCCGAAAAAGACTCTCCGGGCTGCGGCTTGCGGAGCTGAAGGCTCTCAGATGCTCCTCTGGCGGGCAAGGATGGCCAGGACCACCGAGGACACCGCAATCATCGTGAGCCCTATGAGAGCCCCGTGCTGGAGCGGAATGGCAGTAAGGCGTTCATTCGTGAGCGCCATCATGGCAAACCCGCCCCAAGCGAGCATTAGCGAACCGGCGCTCAAGAGCCATCGCATGTGTATTGCAGGCGCCTCCTGCCTCAGCACCTCCCGGATCAATCAGAAAATGTGCGGCGAATTTTCCAGACATACCGCAGTTGCCGATTAGAGGACTATTGCCAATGCCGGTGACATTGAGGGCAGACCATCAATGCAGATTGAGACTGGTGTCGATTTCCTGCGCGTATTCAATGAGCACCTTGTTGGCAACGTGAAAGGCTGCAATCAAATCCTCGTGCGACATAGGTCTCGCAAGCACGGCAGACGTAATCAGTGATGCCAGGCGTTCGGGCGGCTCCCCCTCCAGTTCGTCCAGGAGTGGTCGTACTTTGTCCGCAAATTCCAATAGATCCATACCTGCCTCCCTAACTCGGTCTTACCAGCACTCGCGTGGCCCCTTTTGACCCGCAGCTACGAGAATACACCCTTCCGAAGATTGCGGCATCCCTTGTCAATTTCAACTGAGGATTGCGCACTTGTCTGCGAGGCAGGCTTCAGCGGTTTACGCAGTTGCCAGAAATGTGCAGTTTTCGGTTGCCATTGACACCGCGCACCTATTACTGCATAAACGCACACTATTTCGACCTTGCCGAAAGGAATCATTTCGTGCTTTGAGGTAATCCGGTGCGAGTCACAACAATTGGTGCCGTGCATCCATTACTGCATAAACGCACACTATTACCCACTTGCGCGAAGGCCAGTTACGAAGCAATAGCCGGCGCGGTCGGGATCACAACGGCTACATAAGCACGCCATGGACAGCCTTCGTGGAGGCTGGGACGCTCTCCGATCATTGAGCGTTATCGGCGCCGGGACATTTCGATTGAGGAAGCGATCGTTCAGATGTATCTGGCCGGCGTTTCGGTTCGTCGCGTGGAGGACATTACCGAAGCGCTGTGGGGCACTCGGGTGTCCTCGGGCACGGTGTCGAACTTAAACCGCAAGGTGTATCGGCACATTGAGCGCTGGCGCAACCAGGCGATCGAGGGCGAATGTTGCTATGTGTATTTGGACGGCATGGCGTTAAAGCGCAGCTGGGGCGGCGAGATCAAGAACGTATCGATTCTGGCGGCGATCGGCGTGGATGAGGGCGGCTACCGGCGGATCCTGGGCGTTGCCGAGGGTCACAAGGAGGACAAGGCCGGCTGGCTTCAGTTTCTCAAGCACCTCAAGAAGCGCGGCTTGTCGGGCGTTCGTCTGATCGTGTCGGATGCCTGCCTGGGTTTGGCTGAGGCCGCCGCGGAAGTCTTCCCGGATGCCGACTGGCAGCGCTGCGTGGTGCATTTCTACCGCAATGTGTTCTCGCATGTACCGCGAAGAAAGGTCCGCCAGGTGGCCGCCATGCTGAAGGCGATCCACGCCCAGGAGAGCCGTTCAGCGGCCAGGGTCAAAGCCCAGGACATTATTGACAAGCTCAAGGCGATGAAGCTCTCCCAAGCGGCCGAGCTCGTCGCCAACGCGATTGAGGAGACGTTGACCTATTACGCCTTCCCTTCCCAGCATTGGATCAAGTTGAAAACCAACAATCCGATGGAACGATTGTTACGCGAGGCGCGCCGGCGAACCAAGGTGGTCGGCGCCTTCCCGGACGGGCAATCGGCGCTGATGCTGGTGGCCGCGAGGCTACGTCACGTCTCAACGACCCAATGGGGCTCGCGCAAATACATGAATGTCGGGTTGCTCAAAGAGATGGACAAGGAAGTCGTCTTCGCGGCAGCCTGAAGAAGTGACCGGGACCACCAACAAGTCATCCAGCCACCACCACGTGTGCCGGAATAGCGCCAGCCGCGGCTCTACGCGCCGTGACTGGCGCATAAAAAAGCGAGGCGGACACTAGGTCCGCCTCGCTGCAACATGAGTTGCTTGTTGGGGGTTATGCGATGTCGATGTCGTCGATGGTAATCACGAACTCGTCGAGCAGATCGAGACCCATGCCCATCATCGCGTCTTCCGGCGGAGGCGGAACGGAACCGTCGTTGTCACCATCGTCGGAATCGTCCTTCAGTCCGGGAACTTCGGGGCCTTCGTCCTTGATCTTCTCTTCCTCTTCGGCCTTATCGGCTGCCTCTTCCGCCTTCTTGGCATCGGCTTCCGCCTTCGCCTCTGCGGCCTTCATGTCCGCTTCCGTGTCAGCCACATCCATGACGACGACGGTGAACACGCCCTGCGTCTGCAAGTTGCCACCGTCCTTGGCCGTCACCGTGATGTAAAGGGTTGTCGAACCCGTGTCCGTCGTACCCTTCAAGCCTTCGAAGTTGAACGTCGCATCGTCCTTCAGCCACAGCTCCCAAGTGCTGCCGTCATTGTCAGCGTCATCGGTTTCCCGAATCTCGAACTGATCGGAACCCTTGCCACTAAGCGTGAGCTCGTGCGTTCCGAACGCGTCACCGTCGTTGTCGGCGTCACCGGCAAAGTTCTGGTCCATCACGTTGAAGTCGGCAACCTTGACAGCAGCGTTCTCCGCGTCATCCATGAACGTCAGCTCATCCGGATCCGTATCGGTGTCGTCGCCATCCTCCACCATCAGGGCTGTGCCCATCGTGTGCTTACCTGCAACGATAGTCGGAACCGCCAAGGGTCCGGCATCGCCGATGTTCGTTCCGTCGTCTACCGATTGCACCTGGATGGCGGTGGGTGTCACGTTGACACGAACCACGACATCTGCCGTAGCCGTGCCGGCCGTCGGACGAGCATTGTCCGATGCCTGTATCGTGAACGTCAGCGTATTCCCCGCACCATCGGTGTCGTCGCCGTCGTGGCCCTGCTCCATGTTGGTGAAGTAGGTGACATTGCCATCTCCATCAACCGCCAGGGTCTGTTGGAGTGTCCGACCGGTCTCCATAGTAGGGTCGCCCGTGTCCACCACAGTCGCATAACTTCTGTAGACCTCGCCACCCGTGAGGATTTCTGCGTCGTAACCCGCACCTGTGGTCCCGTCATTAGGAAATGCGCCGTCGTCGGCCAGGTCTGGAGCCGCTTCCATGATGCTGTAGCTCAGGTCGTCATCGTCAGGGTCGAAGAACAGGTCCGCCACGGAGCCCGATTCAACCTTGCCAGGCTGTGGATCCCGATCGCCCATGGCCGGCGCGGCCGGCCTGGCGGCCAGTTCCACTCTGATCTCGGTGCTCGCTTGCGTAGCCGCGGGGGCGTTGTTTGCGATATCTCCCATAACGGTCAGCACTTCCGTGTATTCCACCCAGGTGGGGAATTCCGATTCATCCACTGTGGTGTCCGTATCATCGTCCTGGGTCATGTAGGTGACCTTGGCGCGCAGCATCCTGCCGGCATGGGCATCGGTCACCGTCAGGGTGAGATCCGTGGCTCCATCAATATCGTCGTAACCTCCCATGGTATTGCTGACCTGCCACTGGACTTCCGCATCCTCGCCGCCGGTATTGACCCGCAGCGTGTCGCCGGAAGACGGCTCATCGTCGGTCGGCACGCCGCCAATGATGTCTGTAGTAGCCCCAGCGGTGGGATCCGCTAGCTGACCCAACTGGATCTTGCCGCTCGTGTGGCTGGTTTCCTCGTCGCCCTCACCGTAAGTAAGGACCACTCGGTAATAGAGCCCGCCACCGTCGCCATCGTCCCCGTCCGCATCAGCATCCACGGCAAGATTGACGCTTCCGTCGCTGCCTGTGCCGCCTGCATTGGCCGTCAGGGTAACCGTTCCGCGACCGGAGGTAATCCAGCCGCCTGTCCCGCTCTCGGAGGCCTGAAGCACAGCCGTTGCATCACCAGTGGGAGCATCGGCACTAGTCACGGATACCGCAACTACCAGACCTTCGCCGTTCGTCGTGAAGTCGAACGACACGTCGTCCGGCGGCGCCTCGCCCGGCTCCGGAGCTTCAATGAAGTCGTCCGTCTCGGCCATGAAGGCATCGGACTTGACGATTGTCTTGGTCTCCAGGTCCATTTCGTAGTACTCGACCGTGGCAATGATCTTCCTGCCCAGATGGTCGTTTACCCGATCCCTGTTGGCATCAAGCAGCAACGGTTGCGGCGAGGTGCTGACAGAGAGCACAGTGGGAACCATGGACTCGTCCACTTCGGTCGTGGTGGCGTCATCTTCCTCGAGCAGGTAGCTCCAGGTATAGAGTTCCAGAACCGGATCCTCGCCAGCGGCATGATCCGGATCCTGGTTGTCGAAGGACATGGTGATATGGCCAAGGCCGCTGGGCGTGCCGTTGATGGTCACGACCGGATCGTCATCATCCTCGTCAATTGCCACGTTGGTGTTCGTGACATCAATGCTGATGGTCTCCGTCGTGGAATTGTTATCGTCGTCCTTGGCGGACAGCGAGAAGCTGACCAGCGCCTTGCCGGAGTTCACGTTGTCACCATCGTCGCCGGTGGTGCGGTCGATCACGATTACAACGACTTCGTCGCCATCACGGACGCCCGGGCCAGCGCTATCGTCGCCATCGAGCCTGCGCTCGTAGATGTCTTCCCAATCGTCCGGACCATACACGCTCACCCAGTCGGGAAGGCCGGATGTATCCGCCGTGAATTCGAGATCGTCAACGTCGCTGTCCGCGTCGCTCCAGACCTCGGCCAACTGCACGACTACGACAATCTCGTCCGACTCTTCCTGATCCACAGTTAGCGTTGTGGTTCCGAGCTTGGTCACCTTGTCCGTTGTACGACCGACTTTCACATCGTCATGGTCGATACTGGTCTGGCTGAACGCGGGAGCAGTGTCGGGAGCATCATCGACGTCGATGGTGATATCCCGTGAATCGGTCTCAGGATCATCGAGGAGGCCTGCGCCGTCCGTAACCGTGACGGTGATATCGACCTCTTCCGTGGTCTCGTGATCAAGCGGCAGGATCGCCACTTTGAGCGCCTTGCCCTCATCGTCGACCGCCAGTTCGGCGGCGGACTTGGTCCAGATCGCGTATTGCGCGGTCTGGGGATCGTTGTCCTCGTCTCCCAATTCCACCAGCTTGAAGCGGTTCGCGTAGGTTCCGCTCAGCACGACTTCATGCTGTCCGTACGGATGCGGATCGATCTCCAGGTCATCGTCCCTGATCGTGAACTCCGCAACCTTGCGAGCACCTTCGCCTTCCGTGTAGTCATACTCGATGACATCGCGGATGTCCGGGCGGTCGTTGTCGCGGTCGCCATCGTCGGATATCGCCACAGCCAGCGTGAAGCTGCTGCTCGCCGAATTTTCCGCCTCGTCGGTGGCAGTCACGGTAACCGTGTATACGCCACGCTCCGGAAGCATTCCCTCCTTGTTGGTGAGCCTTCCCTTGTCGTCAATCTGCAACCAATCGACGGAAGTTCCATCCGAACCCACTACTGCGACGGAGAAGGTCAGGTCATCGCCATCTTCATCCGAGAACGCCGGGTTGTCGTCCAGCCCATCCATGCGCAGGCGGAAGCTCAGCCAATCGCCATCGCGCACGTCGTCGTCATCGAGGTCTTCGTCCACCGTGACCCACCAGTCGCCGATTTCGTTGGCGACCGGGCCGTCGCCGGCAGCCACGTCCTTGACGTTTATGGTGATATCCGTCGATGCGGAGCCCGTGGTGGGATCTTCGCCCTCTTCCGGCTCGCTCACGGCCATGTCGGTAGCCGTGACGGTCAGAGTGATTTCGGCGGCGTCCTCATGATTCAGGGACGCATCGTCCTTGAGCTTGAGGTAGCCGTCGGCATTCACTTCGAAATCTTCACTGGCCTCGCCGTTCACTTCAAACGTGAACGTGTGCATGCCGTGCGGGTGCCTGGCGTCGTCGGCGTCCGTTACGGTCACCTTGCCGATCACCGCACCCATGTCGTTTTCATCGATGGTGACGGTGTCAGTCCGAACGACAAGGCCGTCCGCGTCCGTGATCCTCAGGTCCACGGAACTGGGATCTGCATTTTCAGCATCCACCACGACGTCGAAACTGGCATGGCCTTCCGCACCGTTTCCGTCGGAGGCGACAATCGCCACTGTGACGGAGGCGTCCTCGGACGGAGGCGTGCCGTAAACAGTGCCGGTTACGGTCTGCTCTTCTCCCGTGCCCCTGATGGTCGTCGAGAAGTGCAGCCAGTCCGGGGCGTTGTCGGAAAGACTGAAGGTGAGATCATCGCCGTCGGGATCCGAAAACAGGGCCTTCAGGTCCACCTCCATGCGGTTCTCCTCACCGCCCTCGAAAGCGAACGTGCCGATCGCCATCTCGGCGTCGGCCTCTGGGGCCTCGTTCACGCCCTCGATGTTGACGGTCACGCTTGCACGCTCGCCGTCATCCGCGTCGCTGGCCTGGACCGTCAGCACGTGGCTCTTGGTCGCCGACTCGTAGTCTTCGCCCATGCCCACATAGGTGATCGCGCCGCTTTCCGCGTCGATCGCGAACAGGCCGTCGTCATTGCCGTCCACGATGGAGTAGGTGATCGCGTCGCCGTCCGCGTCTGTCGCAGATACCGAACCAACCGCAACAGCTGTTTCGCTGCCGTCGGCATTCTCCGCCAGAGTGAAGGTATAGAAGGTGGTCCCTTCGTCGAACACGAACATGGGCGCATTGTCGTCAGCGTCCGTGACGGTGACCGTCACCATCGCGTCGGAGCTTGCGCCGCCATCGCTGGCGTTCACCATCAGCTCATAGCTGGTGGTGGCGGACTCGGCATCCTCGCCGGTCCCCGAGTAGGTGATGTTGCCGTATCCGTCGATCGCAAACAGGCCAGCGTCGTTACCGCTCGTGATGGAGTAGGTGATCGGGTCACCTTCATCCGGATCGGTTGCCGACACCATGCCCACTGCGACTGCATCCGTACTGCCATCCTGGTTCTCGGCCAGATCGAAGGCGTAAGCGGACTCGCCGAACACGGGAGCCTCGTTGACGTTAACAATCGTGACTGCAACGGCCGCCTCCGCAGAAGCGGTGCCGTCGCTGACGCTGACCGTCAAGGTGTGGGCCGGTCCTGTAGCCAGGGAACGATAGTCCTCGCCCGTGCCAACGTAGGTGATGGCGCCGGAGGCCGAATCGATCGCGAACAGGCCGTCATCGTTGCCGGCCGTGATGGAGAAGGTATGCGTGTCGCTCGCGTCCTCGTCGGTTGCCGCTACCGATCCCACCATCACTGCAGTGGCACTGCCGTCGGCGTTCTCATTCAGGTCGAAGGCGTACTCGGCCTGCGTGAAAACTGGATCGTCGTTGGCGTCGGTAATCATGACCGTCGCATCAGCGCTGTCCGTGTTACCGGCACTGTCTGTGTAGGTCACCGTTACCGTCACCGAACCGCCGGTCGACTCATAGTCGAGGCTAGCGTCGGCCTTCAGCGCAAGCCACAGGCCGTTCAGAGGATCAAGGATGACCTCAAAGTGGTCGGCGGCGTCGCCGCTCAATGCCGTGGCAGCCACAGCCAAAGCGCCAGTCAGCATGTCCTCATCGGCATCGTCAGGGTCTGCTATTTCAATAAGCGCCAAAGGAGGAACCGCAGAACCCATGGCATTCTCGGCCACGGTCAGACTCGATGTCACTTCCTTTACAGGAACCACAGCGCCGCCCGTTATTGTGACGGAGGGATCCTCGTTCACGTCGTTGACGGTAACGGTCGCATCGGCGGTAGCCGTAAGGCCGCCGGAGTCAGTGACTGTGATCGTGACCATGACGGAATCTTCCGTCTCGTAATCCAGCGTCATGCCGTCCTTGAGCTTGAGCATTCCATCCACGACCTCAAAGCGATCATCACTCACTTCATACGTGTGTGTGTCGTCGGCGTCCGGATCGCTGGCGGTAACCGCAGCCACCATTGCGCCGTCGGCGTTCTCATCAACCGCTCCGTCTGCAGCCTCAAGCGAGGGGCCTTCGTTCACGTCATTAATGGACACGCTCACGGTGTGCGAGGCGGAAGCGCCATCGCCACTGGCGGTGATGGTGACTTCGATCGGAGACGTGTCCGACTCGAAGTCCAGCATGGTGCCGGCCGCTAGCTTAAGGTTGCCGTCGGCGACTTCAAACCGGGTGTCGTCCACAGTTACCGAAGTGGCGTTCTCCGTTGCTACTGAGGTAACGACGCCACCGTCGGCATTCTCGTCCACGGAACCTTCTGCGTCTGCCGTGATGACGGCTGCCGGAGGAGGCGGAGGTGGAGGAGGAGGCGGCGGCGGAGGCGGAGGAGGCGGAGGTGGCGTCGGCCGTTGCGAGCCTCCACCCCCACAGGCGTCCAGCGCGAGCGCGAGTGCCGGAATGACAAGGATGTCCGCACGAGACGGATTCTCCCGGCGCTGGCGTATCGCCCTTTCAAGGCGCGCCTGCAAGAGATTGATTACGGTTCCTGACTTAGACATGAGCCTGCCTACTTAACGAGCAAGTTCGGTTGGTTGAGATGGTGAAATGGTTGAACCTCTGGGGTAAAAGCAATGTGGGTCACGGTGGTGCCGATCATCACTTTTGACTTTGTCCTGCGACAGCCAAAGTCAGAAGTGATAACTAAACCAATAAGACCTCCGTATGAAACTTGTTAATTGCTAAACAAATCAATTGACTAAATGTAACCTAGAGAGGTGGAGTAGGCCTCTGCGACCCGCCGCCTCCACAGGCGTCCAGCGCGAGCGCCAGTGCCGGAATTACAAGGATGTCCGCGCGCGACGGATTCTCCCGGCGCCGGCTTATCGCCCTTTCAAGGCGTGCCTGCAAGAGTTGTATTACGGTTGCTGATTTAGACATGAGCCTGCCTCCTTACGAGCAAGTTCGGTTGGTTGATTCATTGTGCCCTGCTGGGCACGCGTTTTTGGCGGATTCCTCCCCGACCAAGTTCGGCGCAATAGTATAACTTTGCGGCCTGTCAAACAAGTGCATCGTGCTGATTATAGAGCACACAAACTCTGTATGTATAGGTGACTCGGCTCTTCCCCGGAACGGGGCCCTTAGATTTTTCAATCCGGCTTGCCGCTTCACCCGACTAACCGGCCACTCGACGGAGTGAACGTTGCATTTTCCCCCCGATCACCGGAACTCCAAAGGGTTTTCCGGGATCACTCTTCATTAGTTGGCACGATTCTACACTAAAAAAACCGCGCAAGTCATTCTTTTATTCAAGAAGTATTAGCCTGCACGAAAACGCAGCACGTCGCCGTCGCGCACTTCGTAATCGCGTCCCTTGAGGGCCGGCGCGGGTTGCGGGGCGTTGCTGAATGCGCGCCAGGGAGTGACTTCGGCGCGTACGAAGCGCTGCTGGAAATCGGTGTGGACGCGGCCCGCGGCGTGGTGGGCGGTGGCGCCTTGCGGGAGCAGCCAGGCGCGCGCTTCCGAGGGGCCCGCGGTGAAGAAGGTGTTGAGGTTCAGAAGGGCTCGCAGGGCCTGCATGAACCGCTCGAGGACCTGGTCCGGGAGGCCGAGGCCCGCGCGCAGGTCCTGCTGCTCGCTTTCGGGCATCGCCGCGAGCTCGGATTCGAGTTCCGCGGTCACGCGCACGGCGGGTTTGCGCTGCTTTGCGGCATATTTCTCGGCCGGGTCGGCGGGGCCGCCTTTTTCGAGGTGCTCTTCGGCGACGTTGAGGGCGTAGAGCGTGGGCATTTGCGTGAGGAGTTGGGTGTCCGGCAGGGAGGGCGGAACGCTTCCCTCCCCCAGGTATTCATACAGCGCCTCGAGTTCTTCGACGCGCTTTCTCAAGTCCGGGTGGCCGGACTTGGCGCGGCGGCGGGCGGAGTCGAGCGCGCGTTCGATGGTGGCGAGGTCGGCCAGCGCCAGTTCGGTGTTCACGGTTTCGGCGTCATCGACCGGGTCCACGGCGCCGGCAACGTGGGCGATGCGCTTCGATTCGAAGCAGCGCAGCACGTGCACCGCGGCGTCGGCCTCGCGCACCTGGGCGAGGAAGCGGTTGCCCAGGCCCTCGCCGCGCGATGCGCCCTTCACCAGGCCGGCCACGTCCACGAGCTCCAGCGTGGCCTGGACTTTTCGCTGCATGCCGGCCGCCTCGGCCACGGCATCCAGACGCGGATCGGGGATGGGCACGCGCGCGACGTTCGGGTCGATGGTGCAGAAGGGGCGGTTCTCGGTGGGAACTTCGGCGGCCGCCAGCGCGTTGAACAGCGTGGACTTGCCGACGTTCGGCAGGCCGATGATCGCGGCTTTCACAGGGTGTGGAGCTGGGTCATGGCGGCCTGCATTCCTTTTATATATAGGGTGTCGATGGCTTGCAGCGCGTTCTGCATGGCCTCTTCGATGGCTTTCTTCTCGGTAGCGGTGGGTCTGGACAGTACATAAGGAGTAACGCGGTCGCGGTCGCCGGGGTGGCCCACGCCCAGGCGCAGGCGCGGGAAGTCCGGGCCGCAGTGGCGGATGATGTCGCGCAGGCCGTTGTGGCCGCCGTGGCCGCCGCCGGCCTTGAGACGCGCGGCGCCGGGGGGCAGGTCGAGGTCGTCGTGCACGATCAGGGCGCGGTCCGCGTCGAGCTTGAAGAAATCGAGCACCGCGCGCACCGCCTGACCGCTGGAGTTCATCCAGGACCTGGGCTTGAGCAGCAGCACCTGCGCTTCGTCGCGGCGCGCGATGGACGCGGCCGCCCCGAGGCGCGTGCGGTGGACGAATTCGGGGGCCGACCAGTGGCCGGCGAGCAGATCCAGGAACTTGAAGCCGGCGTTGTGCCGGTGGTGAGCGTGATCGGGGCCCGGATTGCCCAGGCCGATGACCAGGTCGGGAGGGGCGTCAGTCCCCGCCAGGGGAATCCTCGTCGGCCGGCGCCTCGCCCTCGCCCTCGGCTTCGGCCTCTTCGTCGAGCAGCTCTTCGTCTTCGTCCACTTCGTCCACTTCGGCGACGCGGCGCAGGTGGATGGAAACCACGGGGTGGTCGGTGGCGCCGTGAATGCGCTCGTTCACCGAAACGCCTTCCGGCAGGTCGAGGTCGGACAGGTGCAGCATGGCGTCCAGCTCCATCTCGATGAGATCGACCTCGATCTGCTCCGGCAGGTTCTTCGGCAGGCAGATGATGTTCAGCTCGCTCAACAGGTGCGAGACGCTGCCGCCCATCTTCACGCCCGGCGACTCCTCGGCGTTGAGCAGGCTGATGGGCACGACCATGCGGATGGTCTCCTCGTCGCGCACGCGCTGCAGGTCGATGTGCAGGACGGTGTTGCGCGCCGGGTGGCGCTGCACGTCCTTGACGATGGCCGGCTGCGACTTGTCGCCCACGCGCACGTTCAGCACGCGCGAGCGGAAAGTGGGGTCCTCGAGGCTGCGGTTCAGCACCTCGGAGGAGAAGGACAGCATGCGCGGGGGGCGCCCGGCGCCGTACAGCACCGCCGGCGCCCTGCCCTCGCGGCGGGCGCGGCGCGCGGAACGCTTGCCGCCGCCGTCGCGGAGCTCGCCCTGAAGATCGATCATCGTTGCCATGGCGGGGCGGGATTGTACTGTAGTTCTAGGGGGTGGAGGCGGCCGTGGTGGTGGGCTGACGCTTGCGCAGCGCCTGCACGGCGCGGGTCACGGCGTTGAGCGGGCGGGTGCGGCCGGCCAGCATGGCGTAGAAGCAGGGGACTATGTACAGGGTAAGGATCACGGAGATCAGCACGCCGAACAGCACCACCACGCCGATCGAGCGGCGGGCCTCGGTGCCGGCCCCCACGCCCACGATCAGCGGGATGGAGCCGCCGATGGTGCACAAGCTGGTCATCAGCACCGGCCGCAGGCGCGTGGTGGCGCCTTCCAGCACCGCCTGGACCACCGACAGGCCGCGGTCGCGGAGCTGGTTGGAAAACTCCACGATCAATATGCCGTTCTTGGCCGCCAGGCCGATCAGCATGATGCAGCCGGTGAGGCTGAACACGTTGAGCGTACCTCCGGACACGTTAAGCCCCAGCATGCCGCCGGTCAGCGCCAGAGGCACGGTAAGCAGGATGATGAACGGATGGATGAAACTCTCGAACTGGGCCGCCAGGACAAGGAAGCAGATCAACAGCGCCAGCAGGAAGCTGAAGTAGATCTGGCCGCTGGACTCCTTGTATTCGCGCGACTCGCCATCGTATTGCACGCTCAGCGACTCGTCGTCGACTTCCTCCTCGATCACCATCTCGATGTAGTCCAGCGCCTCGCCCAGCGAGTAGCCGGGCAAGATGTTTCCGGACAGCTTGATGGCGCGGCGGCGGTTGAAGCGCGACAGCTGGCGCGGACCGGAGCTCTCCTCCAGGCGCACCAGGCTGGCCAGCGGCACCAGGCCGCTGGAAATGGACCGCACGTAGATGTTGTTGAGGTCCTGCGGCGTGACCCGGTCTTCTTCGGAGGCCTGCAGGACCACGTTGTATTCCTCGCCGCGGTCGATGAAAGTGGTGACGCGGCGCGAACCGAGCATGGTCTGCAGCGTCTCGCCCACGTCGCGCAGCGACACGCCGAGGTCGGTGGCGCGGGAGCGGTCCACCGTTACCTTGATCTGCGGCTTGGTCTCGTAGTAGTCCGAGTTCATGTTGACGATGTTCGGGTTCTCGCGCACCCGGTCGAGGACGCGGTCGCGCCATTCGGCAAGCTGGTCGTATTCGTTGCCGCGCAGCACCACCTGCACCGGCTGGCCCCCGCCCATGTTCAGGCTGGGCGGCAGGAACACGAAGGCCCGCACGCCCGGCAGGGCCGCCAGCGGACCGCGCAGCATGCCGGCGATCTGCGGCGATGACATCTCGCGGTTGGAGCGCGGCTCAAGCGGCGAGTAGATGAACGCGGAGCTCACGTCGCCGCCGGCGCCCCAGCCTCCGGTGCGCAGGATGATCCGCCGGACCTCGCCCCGATCGACCCAGGGCATCACGATGTCTTCGATCTGGCTGAGCTGACTGTCCATGTAGTCCAGGCTGGCGCCTTCGGGGCCGCGCGCCATCATGATGATCATGCCGCGGTCCTCGGTGGGCGTGTATTCCTGGTCGAGCTGGTTGAACAGGTACCAGCCGACGCCGGAAACGCCCAGCACCAGCACGATGGCCAGCCAGGGCGCGCGCAGGGCGCGGGTCATGCCCTTGCGGTAGCCGCCGGCCAGGGCGCGGAAGACGGCGCCGCGCTTGCGTCCGCGGGTCGAGGCAGTCACCTTTTCCTGGGAGCGCATCATGCGCGAGCACAGCATCGGCACCAGGGTCAGGGCCACCACGGAGGAAAACACCACGGCGGCCGCCAGGGTAATGCCGAACTCGCCGAAGATCACGCCGATGCGCCCGGGAGCGAGCGCCACCGGCAGGAAAACGGAAACCAGCACCACGGTGGTGGCGATAACGGCAAAGGCGATCTGCTTGCTGCCGTCGATGGCCGCCAGCAGCGGCGGGCTGCCCTGCTCGCGGTGGCGCACGATGTTCTCGAGCACCACGATGGCGTCGTCGACGACCAGGCCGATGGCCAGCACCGCGGCCAGCAGGGTCAGCGTGTTGATCGTGTAGCCCAGGATCGCCAGCACCATGGCGGCGGCGACGATCGAAACCGGGATGGTGAGCCCGGGAATCAGCGTGGCGCGCCAGGAACTCAAAAACAGCAGCATCACGAACAGCACCACGCCGAGCGCGATCGCCAGGGCCTTGAACACCTCGCGCATGGACTCGCCGACGAACTCGGAGAAGTCCACGTTCACGTCCACGGAAATGTCGGCCGGCAGCGAGCCCTGGAGGCGATCCACGTCTTCCTTGACCCGCTGGTTGACGGCCACGATGTTGGCCTGGGCCTGCGGGACTATCCCCAGGCTCACGCCGGCCTGGCGGTTCGAGCGGGCGATGGAGCGCATGTCCTCGGGTTCGAGCCGGATGTCCGCGACCTCGTTCAGGCGCACGAAGCGCCCGGATGCGCCGCGGCCGATCACCAGGGCGCCGAATTCCTCGGGCGTGTCCAGCCCCGTGATGGCGCGCAGGGTGAACTCGCGGTCCACCGACTCGATGCGGCCGGCCGGCAGTTCCACGTTTTCGCTGCGCAGGGTGCGTTCCACGTCCTGCACGGTCAGGCCGCGGGCCGCCAGCGCCTCGCGGTCCAGCCACACCCGCATGGCCGGGCGGCGGCCGCCGGACAGGCGGATGGCCGCGACGCCATCGATGGAACTCAGGCGGTCGACCAGGCTGCGCTCGGCGAAGTCGGTGATGGCCATGACCGAGCGGACGTCGCTGGCGACGTCCACGTACATGGTCGCGTCCATCATGTTGTCCTGCTTGGTGATCTGCGGCGGGTCGGCCTCTTCGGGCAGGACCCGCAGCACGCGCGCCACGCGTTCGCGGGCGTCGTTGGCGGCGGCGTCGATGTCGCGGTCCAGCCCGAACTCCATGGTGATGGTGGAGCGCTCGTCCTGGCTGCGCGAGGTCATCTTGACCACGCCGGGAAGGCCGGCCACCTGGTCCTCGATCACCTGGGTGATGCGCCGTTCGACGATGTCGCTGGAAGCGCCGGTGTAGAGGGTGTCGATGGAAACCACCGGCGGCTGAATGTCGGGATACTCGCGCACCGACAGCGTATTGAGCGCCAGCAGGCCGAGGATGAACAGCACCAGGCTGATCACCGCGGCCAGCACCGGCCGGCGCACGGAAATGTCGGAAATGATCATTGCGAGGCCCCCGCCGCCGCTCCGGGGGCGCCGGGGCTCGCGGGCGCGTCGGCCACCCGCACGGGCAATCCGTCGCGCAGCCGCTGCACGCCCTGGGTCACGATCTCTTCGCCGGCTTCGAGGCCGGTGACGATCTCGACCTGGCCCGGACTGCGCGTGCCCAGCTTCACTTCACGCTCCAGCGCGCGTCCTTCGTCCACCACGTACACGTACTGGCGGCCCTGGCGCGGGACCAGCGCGGCTTCGGCCGCCAGCACCACGTCCTCGCGGCGCCGGGCGATCACCACCTGCAGGAACATGCCGGGCTTTAAGTCGCCGTCCTCGTTGGGCAGCTCGGCCACCACCGCCAGCGAGCGGGTCATGGGGTCGACCCGGCTGTCGACGCTGACCACGGCGCCCAGGAAGATGCGGTTCGGCCAGGCCGCGCCGCTGGCTTCGATCTCAAGGCCCGCGTCCACGACCGCGAGGTATTCCTCCGGCACCGAGAACTCGAGCTTCATGACGCCGATGTCGTCCAGCGTCGTAATGATGGTGTTCGGCTGCACCAGGCCGCCGGCGCTGATCCTTCGCAGGCCCACGGTGCCGGCGAACGGCGCGCGGATGACGGTGTCCTCCAGGCGGGCGCGGGCCGAGTTGACCTGCGCTTCGGCCACCTGCAGCTGCGCCTGGATCTCCTCCAGCTCGACTTCGGACACCACCTGGCTGGCGGCCAGCGTCTCCAGCCGCCCGTAGCGGCTGCGGCGCTCGTTCAGGTTGGCTTCGGCCAGGTCGAGGTCGGCGCGGATTTCGCGGCTGTCCAGCTCCACCAGCACTTCGCCCGCTTCCACGGTCTGGCCTTCCTCGAAGCGAATCTCCGCCACCACGCTGGAGATGCGCGGCGTGACGTCGATGGCCTCGTTGGCGCGGGCGGTGGCGAGCGCGACGTATTCGTCGGTCATCGTGCCCAGGCTGACGATCTCGGTGAGCACCGGGGCGGCGCCGCCGCCGCGGGGCGTGGCGTTGCCGGCATCCCGGTCGCCGCCGCAGCCGGTTAGCAGCAGGGCAAACGCCGCGAGGCAGCCGGTGGCGGCGGTCATTCGGGCGGCTTTAGGGTGCCGGTTAGTGGACATGGTCTGACGAAGCAATTCGGAGCGTCCGCCTGGGTGGATTTAGCCCTTTATTGTAGCGCCCTCCGGTTGTGGCACGATAAGAACACCCTGGGTCCCACCGGAGAACAAGTCATGAACACGGCAATCCGCCACGCAGTCTGCGCGGGTATCGCACTGGCGCTGATGATTTCGACCGCCCCGTCCGCCATGGCGCGAACAGTCAAGGGCGTAAAGATCACCGACCAGATCTTCATGGCGACCGACATGAGCCGCACCTTCCTGGTCGTCACCCCCGACGGCAACGTGGTCATCGACACCACCACGAGGGATTCGGCGCCGCGCCACTACCAGGCGCTGCGGGAGATGAGCTCGGCGCCGGTGAAGTACATCCTCCTGACGCACGCGCACGAAGACCACGTGGGCGGGGTGCACCTGTGGAAGGAAGAAGGCACCGAAGTCATCGCGCAGCGGCGGTTTGTGGAATACATGCACTATCGCGAACGGCTCGCGGGCTTTTTTCAGTACCGCAACGAGGCCCAGTTCCTCGCCCCGCGGAGGGACGTGAAGTCAAAGGGCAATTTCGCGGCCGAGATTCCCACCACGATCCTGTTCGATTCCGAGTACAAGTTCGAATTCGGCGGGCTGACCTTCCACATGATGCATACGCCGGGAGAGACCTGGGACCACGCAACCGTGTGGATCCCGGAGCTGAAGGCGGCGTTCATCGGCGACAACTACTACAGCAGTTTCCCGAACATCGCCGCGCTGAGAGGCGCGCCGCCGCGGTTCGCGATGGATTACGTCAACTCGATCGACATCGTTCTCGCGCTGGACCCGGAGCTGGTGATGGTGGCGCACGCGCCGCCGCTGGTGGGCAAGGAGGAGATTCAATCGACGCTGGGCGAATACCGCGACGCGATCGAGTATGTCCATGACGCCACCGTGCGCGGGCTCAACGAGGGCAAGGACGTCTTTACCGTGATGAACGAGGTGAAGCTGCCCGAGCGGTTCGAGATCGAAGAGTCGTACGGCGGCGTGGCCTGGAGCGTGCGCGGCATCTACCACGGCTACGCGGGCTGGTTCGACGGCCAGCCGGCCACCCTGCTTTCGGAATCGCCCGACGTGAAGATCCGCGAGCTGGTGGAATTGGCCGGCGGTGTCGACGAAGTCGTGGCGCGCGCCGAGGAGCTTGAGCGGGAGGGCGACCTGGTGCTGAGCCTGAACATGGCCGACGCCGCGCTGGCGGTGGACCCGAACCATCCGGGCGCCCTTGCGGTGCGCGTTTCGCTCTTGACCGAACTCGGCCGAAACGAAAAGAACTTCAACGCCCGAAGCTGGATCGGCTACCACAGGCGCATGAGCCGGAAACGCCTCGAAGCGCAGCAATAGCTCGCGCGGTCAGCCGAACAGGGCGTTGTACATGATGATGAGGATGGCGGCGGGGGCGACCACGCGCAGCAGCCACAGCCAGACGGTGAACAGCGCGCCTTCCTGCCAGCCCAGTTCGCCGAGCAGGATCGCGCGCTTCATCCGCCAGCCGGCGAACAGCGCCATCAGCGCGCCGCCCAGCGGCATCATGATCGTGGCCGTGAGGTAGTCGATCAGCTCGAACGGGTTCATGCCGGCAATGGCGTTCCATTCCGCGCCGGACCCGAACGACAGCACCGTCAGCCAGCCCAGGCCCCACAGCGTGGCGCCCACCGACAGCGTCGCGGTCCAGCGGCCGAGCTGCAGGCGTTCCTGCAGCAGGGTGACCGCCGCTTCCATCAGGGCGATGGCCGAGGTCAGCGCCGCGAAGCCCAGCAGCAGGAAAAAGACCGAGCCGAAGAAGCTCCCGCCGGGCATGCTGCCGAAGGCGATCGGCAGCGTCAGGAACACCAGCGAGGGACCGGAGCCGGGCTCCAGGCCGTTGGCGAACACCAGCGGGAAGATGGCGATGCCGGCCAGCACCGCCACGCCCGTGTCGGCGACGGCGATGCCCACGCAGGTCTGCGGAAGCGAAACCTCGCGGGGCGCGAAGGCCCCGTACATCATCATCAGCCCCATGGCCACGCCGATCGAGAAAAAGGCGTGGCTGATGGCCTCCAGCGCGGAGGCGGCGGTGAGTTGTTCGAAGCGGAAATCGAAAATGAAGTTGAGGCCGCCGGCGGCATCGCCTTCGATCAGCGCATAGGCGATCACGGACAGGAGCAGGAGGAAAAGCACCGGCATCAGGAACCGCACCGCCGCCTCGATGCCGCGGCGAACGTTCCGGCCCACGATGACGCAGCTCGCCACCATGAACAGCGTGTGCCAGGCGCCCAGGCGCAGCGGGTTGTTGTTGAGGCCGGCGTTCAGCGCCTCGGCGGATTCCTTGGTGAGCCCCTTGAAGGCCCCGCCCGCCGCCAGCACCAGGTAGTCGACGGTGCTGCCGGCGATGACGCTGTAGAAGCTCATGATCAGGTAGCCGGTAAGCAGGCCCATGCCGCCCACCAGCCCCCAGGCGGCCCAGCGGCCGCTCTGCGTGGACACGGCCGCCATGGCGGTGTAGGGGCTGGCGCGGCCGTGGCGGCCGATCGCGACCTCCACCGACAGGATGGGCACCGCCACCAGGAAGGCGGCGATCAGGTAAACGAAAACAAAGGCGCCGCCGCCGTTCTCCCCCATGATGTAGGGAAAGCGCCAGATGTTGCCGAGGCCGATGGCGCCGCCGATGGAGGCGAGCAGAAAGGTGCGTCCCGAACTCCAGCGCCGGGCGGAAGTGTTCTCTGGCATGGGCTACTTATTCCGTCTGAAAGCCGCCCGCATCATGCCATACGGTGGGAGGATCGCCCCGCGAGGCGCCGCTTGCCGGGGCGGGCTAAAGCCAGTCGGCTGTTCGGGTGCAGCGGCCCGTTTTCGGGCAGATTGAGGCGCTTCAAGGTGTTGATTCCATTCGGGATTCATGCTATAGTTCGGGGGACTTCAACGGATTGAACGGAGCCTCGAAATGGACTTTCAACGCACTTCTTCCTCTGCCCCTGTTCGCGACGCCGAGTTTCCGGCTGCTGTGGGCGCCGGGCCGCGATATCCCCACCCCGATGCCGCCGTGCGCATGGCCGAGCGGCAGCGCGAAGACGCGGCTCTTAAGGCCCTGGAGGCGGAGATCACCGAGTTGTGGGGACACATCAACGCCGCCACCGCGCATTTTCTGGCCCTGCTAGCGGAGTTCGACCGCAGGGAGGGCTGGGCCCAGCACGGCATAGCGAATTGCGCCCACTGGCTGAGCTGGCAATGCGGCATCGGCCCGGTGGCCGCGAGAGAAAAGGTGCGCACGGCGCGCGCCTTGACGTCGTTGCCGAAGATCGCCGGCGCCTTCGGCGAAGGCCGGCTGTCGTATTCCAAGGTGCGCGCGCTCACGCGCGTGGCGACGGCGGAGACGGAAGACACACTGCTGAACATCGCCCTGAACGGCACGGCCGCGCATGTCGAGCGCACCGTGCGGGGCTTCCGGCGCGCCGTGCGCCATCTCGAGCGCGACGAGGCCGCGGCCATGCACGAGCGGCGCTACCTGGACTGCTGGCGGGAAAGCGACGGCAGCGTGCGGCTGAACGCCCGCCTTGCGCCCGAGGCGGGCGAGATGCTGCTCAAGGCGCTGGAAGCCGCCCACGCGCAGCTCGAGGAGCGGGTCGGAGATGCGGAGAGCGCCGATGTTTCCGCGGAAACATCCGAGGCGCAGTCTGCGCGGCGGCAACGGTGGGGCGAAGTTCCCGAAAATGTTTCCGCGGAAACATCCCGGACGAAATCCGCGCTGCCGCCGTCTTGGGATGCGCGGCCCGAAAATGTTTCCGCGGAAACACCTCCTCGGAGCGTCAGTCAGCGGCGCGCGGACGCTCTGGAGCACGTTCTCCAACAGTTTCTGGCCGGGAAGTGCTCAGGTTCGGCCAACGGCGCTCACGAGGTGGTGGTGCACATCGCCCACGATGCGTTGCGTGATGTGCCGGAGAGCAGCGGCGCGGAATTCGACAGCGGCCATGTCGTGGCGGTGGAGACGGCGCGGCGGCTGGGCTGCGACGGGGCGTTGGTGGGCGTCGTCGAAGGCGCGAAGGGCGAGCCGCTGGCCATTGGGCGCCGGACCCGTGCGGTGCCGCCGGCCATCAAGCGTGCGCTGCGCGTGCGTGACGGCGGCTGCCGCTTCCCCGGTTGCGACCGTTCCCGCTATGTGCACGCCCACCACATCAAGCATTGGGCCGACGGCGGCGAGACGAGGCTCGATAACCTGGTCACCCTATGTTCTCAGCATCACCGCCAGGTGCATGAAGGCGGTTACGGCGTTCGCGTGCGCGACGGCGAGATCGAATTCACGCGCCCGGATGGCCGGGTGCTCCCGCCGGCGGGGAGGACAGGCCTGGCGCACGGGCCCCACGAGGAATGTTTCCGCGGAAACAACTGCGAAAGGCCCGGAAGCACTTCCGCGGCCGACGGCGCCCGGCGGCTGGCGGAGCTCAACGCGGCCCGCGGCCTGAAGATCGACGCCCACACCGCGCGCTGCGGCTGGGGCGGCGAGCGCATGGACTACAACATCGCCATCGACGCGCTGTGCCTGCAGGCGGGGTATCCGTGAGCGATTTGAAAAAACAGCGAATCGCTGGTGCAATTCACGCGGCGCGGGAACGAAGTGTCGCTAGAGCCAGTTGGCTACTCGTAGGCCCTCGATCCGATCGAACTCCCGCTCGTTGTTGGTCACCAGCGTAAGGCCTTCGCTTCGGGCATGGGCGGCTATGTGCAGGTCATTGACCCCGATCGGTTTGCCCTTGCGTTCCAGTTCGGCGCGAATATCGCCGTATTGACCCGCGGCCCTGACACCGTAATCCAGTGTTTGCAGGCGTGAGACAAAATCCTCGACACGCTCAAGGTTGCGAACGGGCTGTTGACTCTTCTGTACTCCGTGCAGGAGTTCCGCGAGAGTAATGCTGCTGATGCACATATGCCCGGCGTGCCGATTGAATACGTCCAGAAGGTCGGCGGGCCTGCGCTTGATGACATAGATCGCAATATTGGTGTCCAGCATGAATTTGAGCATGAGGGCCTCCTTTCCCATCGCAAGACTCTAGAGCGGCTCTCGGTCCGGCTGCCGCTGGTCGGGGCGGGTCGCCAGAAAATCCTCGCTTGCGTCCGGACCTTCCAGAAAGAAACTGTCCCAGGCGTGGCCCGCAGGCGACAGAATGCGGTCCGTTCCCCGTACGCGCACATGCACTCTCTTCACGTCGCCCGGGAAACGCGTTTCGGCGGGCAAACGGACTGCCTGAGTGCGGTTGTTCTCAAAAACGGATCCAAGGGGCACGCCAACTCTCCGCTGCTAGATACAGCGTATATATAGCACATCTGAGTTGTGCTGGGAAGTTATTCCGCGGGTTTGGGGTCTTCTACGAGGCGGACGATGGCCATGGGGGCGGCGTCGCCGGGGCGGTGGCCTTTCTTGAGGATGCTCAGGTAGCCGCCGGGGCGCTCCTTGAAGCGCGGGCCCAGCTCGTCGAACAGCTTGCCGACGGCCTTGCGGCTGCGCAGACGGTTGTAGGCCAGGCGGCGGCGGGACACGCCGTCCTCGCCGGCCAGCGTGATCAGCGGTTCCACCACGCGGCGCAATTCCTTGGCCTTGGGCACGGTGGTGGTGATGCGCTCGTGCTCGATCAGCGAGGCGGCCATGTTGCGGAACATGGCGCGCCGGTGGTCGCTGGTGCGTCCCAGGGTTCGGCCGGATTTGCGGTGTCGCATGGCGGTCAGGCGGCTGTCTTGAGACCGGCCGGCGGCCATTCGGGCAGTTCGGAGCCCAGTTCCAGTCCGCGCTCGCTGAGCTTCTCCTCGATCTCGGTGAGCGATCGCTTGCCGAGATTGGGCGTGCGCAAGAGCTCCGCGTCGGTCTTCTGCACCAGGTCGCCCACGTAGTGGATGCTCTCGGCCTTGAGGCAGTTCACCGAGCGGGCGTTGAGCTCCAGTTCCTCGATCGGCGACATGTAGAGCTGGCGGAGCTGCGGGTCGATGCCCATGAGGCCGACGTTCTCGCTCGGCGCCAGGTCCACGAACACGGTGAGCTGGTCGCGCAGGATTTCGCCGGCGCGGCGCACCGCGTCGCCCGGGTCGATGGCGCCGTTGGTTTCCAGCTCCACGATCAGCCGGTCGAGGTCGGTGCGGCGCTCCACGCGCGCGGACTCGACGTCGTAGCTGACGCGCTTGACCGGGCTGAAGGAAGCGTCGAGCTGCAGACGGCCCATGGTGACGCTGCCCTCGGTGACTTCCGCCATGCGCGCCGCCGGGCGGTAGCCGCGGCCGGTGGCGACGGTCAGGCGCATGCTCAGCTCCACTCCGGAAGTGAGCGTGGCGATGTGCTGATCGGGGTTGACCACCTCGACGTCGTGGTCGGTCGCGATGTCGCCGGCGGTGACCTGGCCCGGGCCCTTGCTGGTGAGCATCAGCTCGGCGCTGGCGCGCGCGTGCATGCGCACCGCCACGTCCTTGAGGTTCAGCAGGATTTCGACCACGTCTTCCTTGACCCCCTCGATGGAGCTGTATTCATGCAGCACTTCGTTCTGGATTTCGGCCTCGACGATGGCGGCGCCCGGCATGCTTGACAGCAGCAGCCGGCGCAACGCGTTACCCAGCGTGTGGCCGAAGCCGCGCTCCAGCGGCTCGATGGTGATGCGGGCACGGTTCGGGTGGCCGCGTTCCTCCACGCGAACGATGCGGGGCTTCAGGAAGGTGTGTACTGATTGGTCCATTGCGCTTGCACTCCTTTTACTTGGAATAAAGCTCGACAACCAGGCTTTCGTTAATGTCGGGCAGGATCTCTTCTCGTTCCGGCAGGCTCTTGACCGTGCCTGCCAGCGCTTTCTGATCCATCTCCAGCCACTCGGGGAACCCGAGCTGGCGGGCGATCTCTATGGCGTTCTGAATCCTGAGCTGCTCTTTGGCGCGCGGATGCACGGCAACGACATCGCCCGCCTTGACCTGGTAGGAGGGAATGTTGACGAGGCGGCCGTTGACCTGAATTCCGCGGTGCGACACGAGCTGACGCGCTTCGGGCCGGGTGGCGCCGAAGCCGAGGCGATACACGATGTTGTCCAGGCGCCCTTCAAGCAGGCGCAACAGGTTTTCGCCGGTGGAGCCCTTCTGGCGCGCGGCGCGCTTGTAATAGTTGCGGAACTGCCGCTCCAGCACGCCGTACATGCGCCTTAACTTCTGCTTTTCGCGAAGCTGCAGGCCGTAGTCGGACATGCGTCCGGGGCGCTGGGTGCTGCGCGCGCCGGGCGGGCGGTCGTGGCGGCACTTGTCTTCGAGCGAGCGAACCCGGCTCTTGAGCAGCAGGTCGGTGCCCTCGCGCCGCGAGAGCTTGCATACGGGTCCGGTGTAACGAGCCATGTGCTGCGCCTCCCTAGACGCGGCGCCGCTTGGGGGCGCGGCAGCCGTTGTGCGGGATGGGTGTGACATCCTCGATGTGGGTAATGCGGAAACCGGCGGCGTTGAGCGCCCGCACCGCGGACTCGCGGCCGGGGCCGGGGCCGCGGACCCTCACCTCCAGGTTGGCCATGCCCATTTCGCGGGCGCGGTTGGCGGCCCGCTCGGCAGCCACCTGGGCGGCGAAGGGCGTGGACTTGCGCGACCCGCGGAAACCGGAGCCGCCGGAGGTGGCCCAGGACAGCGCGTTGCCCTGCGGGTCGGTGATGGTGATGATGGTGTTGTTGAACGAGGCGTGAATGTGCGCGATGCCGTCCACGACATGGCGCCTGGCCGCTTTCTTTCGGGGTTTGGGTTTTGCCATTTCGATTACCCCTTACTTGCGGATGGGCCGGCGCGGCCCCTTGCGGGTGCGGGCGTTGGTGCGGCTGCGCTGGCCGCGCACCGGCAGCCCGCGCCGGTGGCGCAGTCCGCGGTAGCAGCCCAGGTCCATCAGGCGCTTGACGTTCATGGAATTCTCGCGCCTCAGGTCGCCTTCGAGCTGGAAGCGCGCCACGCAGGAGCGGATGCGCTCGATCTCGGGCTCGTCCAGGTCCTTGACCTGCACGTCGGGCGTTACGTTGGCGAGCTCGCAGATCTCCAGGGCCCGGGCGGGGCCGATGCCGAAGATGTGCGTAAGCGCGACCCGCACATGCTTGTACACGGGCACGTTGATGCCGGCTATGCGCGCCATGATCAGCCCTGCCTCTGCTTGTGCCGCGGGTCGGTGCACAGGACCCTGAGCACGCCCTTGCGCCGCACGATCTTGCAGTTGCGGCAGATCTTCTTAACCGATGCGCGTACTTTCATATGCCTGCATCTCCTTCAAGCCATGTCCCGGCGCTCATCGCAGGCCCTTGCGCCCGTACGAGCCGAGATTGGCTTTCTTCATCAGGCCCTCGTACTGGTGCGACATCATGTGCGCCTGCAACTGGGCCAGGAAATCCATGGTGACCACCACCATGATGAGCAGCGAGGTGCCGCCGAAATAGAACGGCACCTGCCATTGCATGATCAGAAACTCGGGCATCAGGCACACGCCGGTGATGTAGATGCCGCCCCACAGCGTGATGCGGGTGAGCACCCGGTCGATGTAGTTGGCGGTCTGCTGACCGGGGCGTATGCCCGGGATAAAGGCGCCGGAGCGCTGCAGGTTGTCGGCGGTGTCGCGCGCGTTGAACACCAGGGCGGTGTAGAAGAACGCGAAAAACATGATCAGCGCGCCGTACATCATCACGTAGATGGGCTGGCCCGGCGACAGCCGCGCGCCCAGGGTCTGCAGCCAGCTGAAGCCCTCGGCCTGGCCGAACCAGGAGGCCAGCGTGGCCGGGAACAGGATGATGCTGCTGGCGAAGATCGGCGGGATCACGCCCGACATGTTGAGCTTGAACGGCAGGTGGCTGGACTGGCCGGCATACATGCGCCGGCCCTGCATGCGCTTGGCGTAGTTGACGGGAATGCGCCGCTGGGCGCGCTCCACGAACACCACGAAGGCCGTTACGGCCAGGATCAGGAGCATCAGGATCAGCGCGAAGGCGCCGTTCAGTTCGCCGGTGCTCACGAGTTGCAGGGTGCCGCCGAAGGCCGAAGGCAGCCCGGCCAGGATGCTGGCCAGGATGATCATGGAAATGCCGTTGCCGATGCCCCGCTCGGTGATCTGCTCGCCCAGCCACATCAGGAACACGGTGCCGGTGGTGAGCGTGATCGCCGCGGTCAGCACGAAGCCGGGGCCGGGGTTGATGACCACGCCCTGGCCCTGCAGCGCCACCGACATGGCGATGGACTGGAAGGCGGCCAGGATGACGGTGAAATAGCGGGTGTACTTGACGATCTGGCGGCGGCCGGCCTCGCCCTCCTTGCGGAGCGCGGCCAGCGTGGGAACGACCACTCCCGCCAGCTGCATGATGATGGACGCGGAGATGTAGGGCATGATGCCCAGCGCGAAAATGGACAGCCGCTCCAGCGCACCGCCGGAGAACATGTTCATCATGCTCAGGATGGTGCCTTCCTGCTGCATGAAGAACTGGGCGAGCGCCTCGGGATCGACGCCGGGCACCGGGATGAAGGCGCCGATGCGGTACACGATCAGCGCGCCGGCCAGAAACAGCAGGCGCTTGCGCAGGTCGCCGAAGCGCGTGGCCTCGCCCAGCGCCGCGGCCGGGTTGAAGACGCCGGCCTGTCCGCGCCGCGCCATCAGTCTTTCTCCCCGCCCTCGACGGAGCCGCCGGCGGCTTCGATCGCCTTGCGCGCGCCGGCCGTGGCCGCGATGCCTACCAGCTTGACGGGCTTGCTGATCTCGCCGCTTAAAAACACCTTGGCGGTGCGCGCGTCGAAGCGCGCCAGGCCCCGTTCCTTGAGCAGCGCGAGGTCCACCGTCTTCTCGCCTAAGCCCGCGATCTCGCCGGTGCGGACGCGGGCGGTGTAGCGGGCGGTGCGTGACGCGAAGCCGACCTTGGGCAGGCGGCGCTGCAGCGGCATCTGGCCGCCCTCGAAACCGCGCATGACGCCGGAACCGGAGCGCGAGCCCTGGCCCTTGTGGCCGCGGCCGGCCGTCTTGCCGCCGCCGGCCGATGCGCCGCGCCCAACGCGCTTGCGATGCTTGCGCCCGCCGGGTTGCGAAAGCGAGTTCAGCATCAGTCGAGCTCCCTCACGTCGAGCATGTACGAGACCTTGCGCACCATGCCGAGGTTCTCCGGCGTGGCGGGCACGATCACGGTCTGGTGCAGGCGCCTCAAGCCCAGGCCGCGCACGCAGGCCCGGTGCTTGCGCAGCCGGCCGTGCAGGCTGCGCTTGAGCGTGATCTCAACGTTCCTGTGCTTCGCCTTCGCCATGGTCAGCTCACGATCTCCTTGACGGACTTGCCGCGGATCCGGGCGACCTGGCCCGGTGAGCGCGCCTCGTGCAGCGCCTTGACGGTGGCGCGCACCACGTTGATGGGGTTGCGCGAGCCGTACGACTTGGCCAGCACGTTGCGCACGCCGCAGCATTCGAAGACGGCGCGCATGGCGCCGCCGGCGATGATGCCGGTGCCCTCGGCGGCCGGCTGCATGTACACCCTGGTGGCGCCGTGGCGCCCGGTCATGGCGTAGTGCAGCGTGCCGCGGCGCAGCTTTACGGGCTTCATCTCGACGCGCGCCTGGGCCAGCGACTTCTGGATCGCCAGCGGCACTTCGCGGGCCTTGCTGTGGCCGAAGCCGACCTGTCCGCCGCCGTCGCCGACCACGGTCAGCGCGGTGAAGCCGAACTGCCGGCCGCCCTTGACCACCTTGGCCACGCGGTTGACATGCACCAGCTTCTCCAGCAGGTCTTCGCGGGTCTCGTTCTCGTTCGCCATGATTCGCGTTTCTCGCTAAAAGTCCAGGCCGGCCTTGCGCGCGGCGTCGGCCAGCGCCTTGATCCGCCCGTGGTAGCGGAAGCCCGAGCGGTCGAAGGCGACGGCCTTGAAGCCGGCCTCGACGGCCTGCTCGGCAAGCTGCCTGCCCACCTCCATGGCGGCCTTCACGTTGCCGGTGTTCTTGACCTCGCCGCGCAGCTTGAGCGTCGAAGCGGACACCAGCACCTTGCCGTCGCCGGGCTCGATGAGCTGGGCGTAGATGTGCCGCGGCGTGCGGTGCACGCTGAGCCTCGGCCGGCCGAGCCGGGCGATGCGTCCGCGCGTCTTGCGGGCGCGGCGGGCGCGGGCGGTTTTCTTGTCGATGGCCATGTCGCTACGCCCCGCCTACTTCTTCTTCGCTTCCTTCAGGCGCAACTGCTCGCCCCTGTAGCGCACGCCCTTGCCCTTGTAGGGTTCCGGCGGACGCAGGGCGCGGATTTCCGCGGCAGTCTGGCCAACGAGCTGACGGTTGATGGATTCGAGCACGATCTCGGTCTGGGAAGGCGTCGTCACCGACACCTTGTCCGCCACCTGGTATTCGACCGGGTGCGAAAAACCGAGCTGCAGCGCCACCTTGCTGCCCTTGGCCTCGGCGCGATAGCCGGTGCCGACGAGGTGGAGGGGGGGCCCCCCACGACCCGGCCTGCGCCCGACGACAAAACATGGCGACGCAGGCGCCAGCGGCCGCGGCGGTAGAGCCGGTGCCGCAGAGCTGAAGGCGCCGCTCGAAGCCCTGGCTGACACCGGTGAACAGGTTTCGCACCAGGGCGCAGGTGGTGCCGGTCATGCTGCGCGCCAGGCGCGAGCCGGAGCGCGGGGCCACCGACACGGCGCCGTCGTCGAGCTTCATCCTGATCTCGCTGTGGACGGCCATCGAGTCCTCGCCTTTCGGCCCCCTGGCCGTGAGCGTGCCGTTGGCCAGACGGGCGCTTACGCCCTCGGGAACGGGAATCGGTCGTTTGGCCAGGCGGGACATGGTTCAGCTCACGATGCAGAGCACTTCGCCGCCCTGCCCGGCCGCGCGCGACTCGCGGTCGCTCATCACGCCCCTGGAAGTGGAAATCACGGCCACGCCCAGGCCGCCCATCACCCGCGGCAGATCGTCGGCGCGGCGATAGACCCTCAGTCCGGGGCGGGAGGAGCGCTCCAGCCGGCGGATGACGGGTTCGCCCTCGATGTACTTGAGTTCGATGCGCAGGGTGCGCTCGGGTCCGGGCTCGCCGCTGGTTTCGTAGCCCTCGATGTAGCCCTCGGACTGAAGCACCCGCGCGATGGACTCCTTGATCTTCGATCCGGGCATGGACACGTTGTCGTGCAGCGCGCTTTGCGCGTTGCGGATGCGCGTCAGCATGTCCGAAATGGGGTCTTGCATGCTCATGCGGACACCGCCTACCAGGAAGCCTTGCTCATGCCGGGGATGTTGCCGAACATGGTCTCTTCGCGCAGCTTGTTGCGGCTCAATCCGAATTTCTTGAAATAGCCGCGCGGACGGCCTGTAATGGCGCAGCGGTTGCGCAGCCGCACCGGGCTGGAGTCGCGCGGCAGGCGCTGAAGCGCTTGCAGCGCATCGGCCAGGCCGTCGGGACTCGTGGAGCGGTCGGCGATGATGCGCTTGAGCTCCGCGCGGCGCTCACGGTAGCGTTCCACCGTGCGCTGGCGCTTCTTCTCGCGTTCCACCATGCTCTTCTTGGCCATGCGCTTACCTCTTGAAGGGGAAGTTGAATTCATCGAGCAGGGCGCGGCCCTGCTCATCGTTCACCGCCGTCGTGGTGATGGCGATGTCGAGGCCGCGGATGACGTCGATGTTGTCGTAGTTGATTTCGGGAAAAATGATCTGCTCGGTCACGCCGATGCTGTAGTTGCCGCGGCCGTCGAAAGACCTGGGGTTCAGCCCCCGGAAGTCGCGGATCCGCGGGATGGCCACGTTCACCAGCCGCTCCACGAAGTCGTACATGCGCGAGCGGCGCAGCGTGACCTTGCAGCCGACGGGGAAACCCTCGCGCAGCTTGAACGCCGCCACGGACTGGCGCGCGAGGGTAATCACGGCGCGCTGGCCGGCGATGAGCGTCAGGTCCTCGGCGGCCTTCCTGACCACGCCGCGGTCGCTGGCGCCTTCGCCCACGCCCATGTTGAGCGTGATCTTGGTCAGCTTCGGCACCTGCATGGGATTGCTCAGGCCCAGGCGCTCCTTCAGGCGGGGCGCCATTTCGGTGCGGTAGGTCTGTTCCAGCGCGCTCATGCGGTGTCGATGACCTCGCCGTCGCTCTTGAAATAACGCACGCGCTGACCTTCGGCCAGCGTCTTGACGCCCACCCGGTCGCCCTGCTCGGTGGCGGGGTTGTAGAGCGCCACGTTGGAGACGTGCAGCGGACGCTCTTCCTCGACGATGCCGCCGGGCTGGTTCTGCTGCGGGTTGGGCTTGCGGTGCTTGCGCACCAGGTTCACGTTCTCGATCAGCACGCGGTCGTCGCCGACCAGGCGCGTGATGACGCCGCGGGCGCCGCGGTTGCGGCCCGTGATGACGATGACTTCGTCGCCGGTCTTCAGGCGCTTCATGACGCTACAGCACCTCCGGGGCGAGGGAGACGATCTTCATGAAGCGGGCGGTGCGAAGCTCGCGGGTGACGGGGCCGAAGATGCGCGTGCCCACCGGCTCCAGACGCGGGTTCAGCAGCACGGCGGCATTGCCGTCGAAGCGGATCAGCGAGCCGTCGGGCCGCCGCACACCGCTGCGGGTGCGCACCACAACGGCGTGATACAGCTCGCCCTTGCGCACGCGGCCGCGCGGCACCGAATCCTTGACGGTGACGCGGATGACGTCGCCGATGCGCGCGTAGCGCCGGCGCGATCCGCCCAGCACCTTGATGCATTGCAGCTTCCTCGCGCCGGAGTTGTCGGCCGCGCTCAATACGGTTTGGGCTTGAATCATGACCGCCGGTCCCCACTACTCGCCGCTGCTGCCGTCCGCGCGCCTGAGCACGCGCACCAGCCTCCAGGACTTGCGGCGCGACACGGGCCGGCCCTCGGCGATGGCGATGAGATCGCCCTCGCACGAGGTGTTGTCCTCGTCGTGAATGAGCATGCGCGTGGTGCGCCGCACGTATTTGCCGTACATGGGATGCTTGACCAGGCGCTCGACGGCCACCCGCCGGGTCTTGTCCGATCCGCCGGGCAGGACCCGGGCGGTGCGTTCCGAGGCGCTCATGATCCCGAGGCCTCGCGCATGACGGTCTTGAGCCGGGCCACGTCACGGCGCAGCTCGCGGTGGCGATGCACGCGCGCTTCCTGCCCCGTGGCCTGGCTCAGGCGCAGCTGCAACTGCTCGCGCCGAAGCTCGACAAGCCGCTGCCTGAGCCCGGCGGCGTCCATTTCCCTGAGTTCGGAAGCCTTCATTGCAATTGCCTGTGTACGAATGCGGTATCGACCGGCAGCTTGGAGGACGCCAGCCGGAAGGCCTCGCGGGCCAGCGGCTCGGGCACGCCCTCTATCTCGTAGAGCAGGCGGCCGGGCTGCACCAGCGCGACCCAGTACTCGACGTTGCCCTTGCCCTTGCCCTGGCGCACTTCCAGCGGTTTCTGGGTGATGGGCTTGTCCGGAAAGATGCGGATCCACACCTTGCCGCCGCGGCGAACGTGGCGGGTCAGCGCACGCCGAGCCGCCTCGATCTGGCGGGAGGTAATCCGGCCGCGCGTGATGGCCTTGAGGCCGTATTCGCCGAAGGCGACGAAATTGCCGCGCTGGGCCAGGCCGCGGTTGCGGCCCTTGTGCATCTTGCGATACTTGGTGCGCTTGGGCTGCATCATGACGGCTTTGCCTCGGCGGCGGGCGCGGGCTCCGTGGCGGCTGGCGCTGCGGGCGCGGGCTCCGTGGCGGCGGGCGTTTCGGGCGCGGCCTCCGTGGCGGCAGGCGTCTCGGGCGCGGCCTCCGTGGCGGCTGGCGCCTTGGGCGCGGCCTCCGTGGCGGTGGGCGCCCTGGGCACGCCGGGGGCTTCCGGCGGGGCGGTGTTCTCGCCGCGGTAGATCCACACCTTCACGCCCACCACGCCGTAGGTGGTGAACGCTTCGGCCAGGCCGTAGTCGATGTCGGCGCGGAACGTGTGCAGGGGCACGCGGCCCTCGCGGTACCACTCCGAGCGCGCGATCTCGGCGCCGTTCAGCCGTCCGGAGACCTTGACCTTGATGCCCTGCGCGCCGAGCCGCATGGTGGTGCTGACCGCGCGGCGCATGGCGCGGCGGAACATCACGCGGCGCTCGAGCTGCGAGGCGATGTTCTCGGCCACCAGCCGGGCGTGGAGCTCGGGCTTCTTGATCTCGTTGATGTTGACCCGCACCTGGTGCAGCTTGGTGTCGATCAGCCTGGCGAGGTCGCGCCTGAGCCTTTCGATGTCCTCGCCCTTCTTGCCGATGACGGTTCCGGGGCGGGCGGTGTGGATCTGGATCTGGGTGCTCTCGCGGTGGCGCTCGATGTCGATATGGCTGACCGCGGCGTCCTTGAGGCGCTTGCGCAGCATCTCGCGGATGCGGTAGTCGGACTCGACCAGCGCCGGGAAATGCTTCGAATCCGCGTACCAGGTGGACGACCACGGCCGGGAAATGCCGAGCCGGATGCCGATGGGGTTTACTTTCTGGCCCATAACGGCGGCTACTCCTGGTCCGCCTCGTTCGCGTGCCGATCCGACACGGTGAGGCTGATGTGGGTCTGGGGTTTGATGATGCGCGCGCCGCGGCCGCGGGCCCGGGCCCGGAAGCGCCGGAACGGCTTGGCCTGGTCCACCAGCACTTCGCTGACGTACAGCTCGTCGATGTCGGCGCCGAAATTGGTCTGCGCGTTGGCAATGGCCGAATTGAGCACCTTGCCCAGCAGCTCGGCCGCGCGCCTGGGCGTGAACGCCAGGGCGTTGGCGGCGTCCTCGACGTGGCGGCCGCGGATCATGTCGGCGGCCAGCCGCGTCTTGCGGGTGGAGATGCGGGCATAGCGCAGCCGGGCGGAAACTTCCATCGTCATGCTCCGCGGGCGCTCAGGCCTTGGCCTTGCGGTCGCCGGAGTGACCGCGGAATATGCGGGTGGGCGCGAACTCGCCGAGCTTGTGCCCCACCATGTTTTCGGAAATCAGGATCGGGATGTGGTCGCGCCCGTTGTGCACGGCGATGGTCAGGCCGACCATGTCGGGGATGATCATCGAGCGCCGCGACCAGGTCTTGATCGGGCGCGGGCTGCGGGTAGCCGCGGCCACCTGCACCTTCTTCAAGAGGTGCAGGTCCACGAACGGGCCCTTGCGCAGCGACCGGGGCATTACTTGCCCTTCCCGCGGCGCACGATCATGCGCTCGACGCCCTTGCGGCGGCGGGTGCGGTAGCCCTTGGTGGGCACGCCCCAGGGACTGACCGGGTGGCGTCCGCCCGACGAGCGGCCTTCGCCGCCGCCGTGGGGATGGTCCACCGGGTTCATGGCCACTCCGCGCACGGTGGGACGGATGCCCCGCCAGCGCTTGACGCCGGCCTTGCCGTCCTTGCGCAGGCCGTGCTGATCGTTGCCGACCTCGCCGATGGTGGCGCGGCAGGTGATCGGCACCTTGCGCATTTCTCCGGAGCGCATCCTCAGCGTGGCGTGCGGGCCCTCGCGGGCCAGCAACTGCGCGGAAGCGCCGGCGGCCCGGGCCAGCTGGCCGCCCTTGCCGGGCTTCATCTCGATGTTGTGAATCTGCGTGCCCAGCGGGATGCGGCTCAAGGGCAGGCAGTTGCCTGGGCGGATCGGCGCCTCCAGTCCGGACATGAGCTTCTGGCCGGCCTTGACGCCGTTCGGCGCCAGGATGTAGCGCCGCTCGCCGTCGGCATACACCAGCAGCGCCAGGTGGGCGCTGCGGTTGGGGTCGTACTCCAGGCGCTCGACCCGCGCCGCTATGCCGTCCTTGTTGCGGCGGAAATCGACCATGCGGTAATGGCGCTTGTGCCCGCCGCCGCGGTGCCGGGTGGTGATGCGGCCGGCGGTGTTGCGCCCGCCGCGGGCGGGGCGGGGCCCGGGGAGCCGCCGGGGCCGGCGGTGCCGGGTGGCGAGGCGGCCGGCGTGGTTGCGCCCGCCGCGGCCGGGCAGGGGCCTGGTGAGCGGCCGGTACGGTTCGCCCTTGTGCAGCTCGGGCGTGACCACGCGCACGGCAAAGCGTTGGCCGGGCGAGGTGGGATTGAGTGGTTTAAGCGCCATTGTCCTGCCCCTTACTCGCCCGCCACGAAGTCCAGGTCCTGGCCCGGAGCCAGGGTGACGTAGGCCTTCTTCCAGTTCGGCCGGCGGCCCAGGGTGGTGCCGCGCCGCTTGACCTTGCCCTTGTAGTTGATGACCGTGACCGAGTCCACTTCCACTTCGAAAATCTCCTTCACCGCCCTGGCGATCTCCGGCTTGGTGGCATCGACGGCCACCTTGAAGGCGAGCTGCTTGCGCCCCTCGCTCTCGGCCAGGTTGAGGGCCTTCTCGGACAGGTGCGGCGCCCGAATGGTGTTCAGCAGGCGCTCGGAAAGGTTTTCGGCGCTCATTGCAGCCGCTCCTTGAGTTCCTTGAAGGCGCCTTCCGTGATCAGGATGGGGCTGGAGCCCGCCAGCGCAACGGGGCTGAGCTCGCGCAGATCGATGATGTCCACGCCGGGGAGATTGCGGATGCCCAGGCAGAACTCGCGGTAGTCGTCATACGACTCCACCACGATCAGCCCGCCGCCGAATTCCATCTCCTCGAGCAGCTTGAGCGCCGTCTTCGTTCGATGGTCGGCGGGCTCGATCTTGCGGGCCACCGTAAGACGCTTGCTGCGCGCCACTTCCGCGAGCAGGCAGCGCATGGCGCCACGGTACATCTTGCGGTTGATTTTCTTTGCGTGCTTGCGCGGGGTTGCGGCGAAGGTGCGGCCACCGCCGCGCCAGAGCGGGCTGGAGCGGGTGCCGGCGCGGGCCCGTCCGGTGCCCTTCTGCCGCCAGGGCTTGGCGCCGCCGCCGCGCACCGCGGAGCGGTTTCTCTGCGCCTTGGTGCCCGCGCGGGCGCCGGCCAGCCAGGCGACAACCGCCTGATGGACCAGCGACTCGTTAAACGGAACGTCGTCGGAGAACGGCTTGTAGACCTTTCTCGTCGGCTTTGCCTTTTTCGGCTTCGCAACGGCTGGTTTCTGCCGGTCGGATTTTGTGGCCGTTGCGTTCATGGTTTAAGCCTGTTGGCCCGGCATTTTCACGGCGGGGCGTACCAGAACGCGGCCCATCGTGTGGCCCGGAATGGCGCCCTTGACCATGATGAGGTTTCTCTCCTCGTCGACCCGCACCACTTCGAGGTTCTGGACCGTTCGGCGCACGTTCCCCAGGTGGCCGGACATCTTCTTGCCCTTGAACACGCGCCCGGGCGTCTGGTTCTGGCCGATGGAGCCGGGCACGCGGTGCGCCTTGGAGTTGCCGTGGGTGGCGTCCTGCCCGTGGAAATGATGGCGCTTGATGGTGCCGGCAAAGCCCTTGCCGATGGTGGCGCCGGACACGTCCACATGCTGGCCCTCGGAGAACAGGCCGACGTTGATTTCCGCGCCGGGCTGATAGGCCTCGAGCTGGGCGGGATCGTCGAGGCGATGCTCGAACAGGCCCTCGCCGGCGGGCTGATCGGCATACTGGCCGGCCAGCGCCTTGCCCGGCGCCTTGCGCGCCGCGCCCACGGTAACCTGCACGGCCGCATAGCCGTCTTTGGCCGGCGTGCGCTGGCGGGTCACGCGATTCGGGCGCGCCTCGATCACGGTGACGGGCACACTGGCCCCCTCCTCCGTGAACAGGCGCGTCATTCCTCGCTTTTGGCCGATTAAACCAAGGCTCATGGCGTTCTCTTAAGAGTGCGGACCCTCGCAGGACGGGCGGCGAGGGTAAAGACGAACAATATTAGCAATCATGCCCTTCTAATTCAAGCGGATTTGAGCGTCCACGCCAGCCGGCAGTTCGAGCTTCATGAGCGCATCGACGGTCTTGTCGCTGGGCTCGATGATGTCCAGCAGGCGCTTGTGCGTGCGCAGCTCGTACTGGTCGCGGGCGTCCTTGTTCACGTGCGGGGAAATCAGCACGGTGAAACGCTCCTTGCGGGTGGGCAGCGGCACCGGGCCGTGCACCTTGGCGCCGGTGCGGCGCGCGGTTTCGACGATCTCGCGGGCCGATGAATCGATCAGCCGGTGATCGAAAGCCTTGAGCCGGATTCGAATGTTTTGCGGTTCAGCCATGTTTTTTTACTCCACCACCTTGGCGACGACGCCGGCTCCGACGGTGCGGCCGCCTTCGCGTATCGCAAAGCGCAGGCCGTCCTCCATCGCAATCGGCGCAATCAGATCCACTTCCATGCGCACGTTGTCCCCCGGCATCACCATCTCCATGTCCTGGG
>MKWU01001694.1_pt1 | contig 36629 bp, 37 predicted proteins | sample 809101 | NCBI WGS metagenome assembly MKWU01 (sample SAMN05860141, study PRJNA318959) | sponge metagenome | host: Aplysina aerophoba | place: Slovenia: Piran, Adriatic Sea, Gulf of Piran | collected 2013-05-07
CTCGATTACGGCCCGGTACTTCTCCGCAAGCCCTTCAGATTCCACCTCGCGGTGGACACCCTGCCCTCCGGTTGTCTCTCGACAGCGAACCGACTTAGCTCATCCCTTGGCTGTCTCCGCCGTTTCCAGCTTCGTGCCCGTTTAGGGTCTCGCCTATCGACTCACTCCGGCCAGTGAGGAATTACCCCCACTTTTGGATATGACGCCCCTTACCCGAGCGCCAGTGGGACTTGAACCCACCCGATCTGAACGCTGCCCAGCACACACAATGCCCTGATCCGCCGGCTGGTGAGCTTCGAGCACGAGTTGGAGCGGCGCCGGTTCTCCGCGGCGCAACGTTTCGACCAGGGCCGGTAGCGCACGCTTCTTGCCTGTGTCATCGCAACTGTATAGGGTCACGAATGATGAACGCCCTGGTGGGCCAAAACTGGCACGGGAAACGGATAAAACGAACGCCTGAAAAGGGGGAACCGTCATGGAAGAAGCCATCATCTCGGCAGATTCGCATGTGATCGAGGTCCCGGACCTCTGGGAGAAGGGGTTGCCGTCGTCTCTGAGGGACCGGGCGCCCAAGGCCTATTTCGACGAAGGGCGTGACGCCTGGATGTTCGGAGGTCCGGACGTGATCCCGCAGGCCGTGGGCGGGCTCTTCATGGCGGGACAGCGGCCGGAGCAGGTGGAGGAATTCCGCCGCGCCGGCTTCTCGGTGGCGCGGCCCGGGGGCTGGGACCCGGTGGAACGCGTCAAGGACATGGCCATCGACGGCGTGTCCGGCGAGGTGCTCTACCCGAGCCTGGGACTCGGGTTCTTCTGCGTCGACGACGCGAAGCTCCAGGAAGGCCTGTTCCGCACCTACAACGACTGGCTCATCGAATACTGCAAGGGCGCACCGGACCGGCTGTTCGGCGTCGGCCTGATCTCGGCCTTCGACATGGACCACGCCCTCGCCGAGATGGAACGCTGCAAGAAGGAAGGGATGGTCGGCACCCTGATCTGGCAGGTGCCCCACAAGGACCTGCCGTTCACCTCGGACCACTACGAGCGGTTCTGGGCGGCGTCCCAGGATCTGGAAATGCCGGTGCACCTGCACATCCTCACCGGCTTCGGCGACAGCATGCACCGCCAGACGGCCACGGGCATGAAGCGCTACCGCATCGGCGTCGAGCAGACCCGGGAGATCGAGGACGCGCTGTTCGACATCATCTTCTCCGGCGTGCTCGAGCGCTACCCCAGGCTCAAGATCGTCTCGGTGGAGAACGAAATCGGCTGGATCCCCTTCTGGCTGGGCCAGTGCGACAAGAACTTCCGGCGCCACCGCCACGCCCATCCCCTGCAAATCGACAAGCCGCCCAGCGAATACTTCGCCCGGCAGGTCTACGCCACCTTCTTCAACGACCACATCGGCGGGCGGCTGTTCTCCTGGTTCGGCGCGGACAACTGCATGTGGTCCAACGACTACCCGCACCAGAACTCGACTTGGCCCCACTCGCAAGACGTCATCGCCCGGGACCTGGGCCCGCTCGACGCCGGCGACCGCGCGAAGCTGCTGAACACCAACGTGGCGAGGCTGTACAACCTTAACGTGTCGCCGCTGCAGAACGCGGCCTGAGTGTGCCCGAAATCAGATCTGACGTCACCCCGGGCTTGACTCCGGATCAAGTCCGGGGTGACGGAACTGATCCGCTACCGCCTGCTCCAGACACTGATCTCCGCCACCAGTTCCAACCACCGTTCCACCACCGTCTGCTTCTCCGATGGTGAAAGGAGGTCGAGCGAGGCAGCCCGTTTGATCCCAATATGGGATCATGTTAGCGTTCTCGTCATGAGGATCATCGCGGTGGCGACGCTGAAGTCCTTCCTCGACGCCGACCCCGCACGCGCCGATGCCCGCCAGCCGGTGATGGCGTGGTACCGTCAGGTCAAGGCTGCTGACTGGAGCAGCCCCACAGACGTCAAACGAGAGATTCGTAACGCCAGCATCCTCAAGGACGGCCGGGCAGTGTTCAACATCGCCGGCAACAAGTACCGCATCGTAGTGTGGATCAACTACCCCTACCGCGTCGTGTACATTCGGTTCATCGGCAACCATCGGGACTATGACGCCATCGATGCCCAGACGATTTGAGGGTCGACCATGGATATTACACCGATCAAGACCAAGCGGGATTACCGTCGAATGCTGAAGGAAATCGAGCGCCTGATGGCGGCGAAACGCAATACGCCGGAGGGCGATCGTCTCGATGTTCTGGTGACTCTCGTCGAGGCCTGGGAAGCCAAGCACTACCCGCTCGATCTACCGGATCCCGTCGCCGCGATCCGCTACCACATGGACCAGAACGGACTGGCGCCGAAGGATCTGGTTCCCTATATCGGCGGTCGTGGTCGGGTCTACGAGATTCTCAACCGAAAACGCCCGTTGAGCCTGAAGATGGTCTGGCGGCTGCACCAAGGTTTGGGTATTCCTGCGGAATCGTTGATCAAGACCGATTCTCACGTGATGGCCAACGATGCGGCAGGACCAGGTGCCCACGCATGAAGAGTGCCATCCCTTCGGGCGCAGGGTCGTCGGCACCGGCCGGATTTCCGCCTGCCCGATGTCTCACCGACCGGGTCTTGTCCGGCAAAGGCGTCAAGAATTGACACCCCGTTCCCACGGTGTTAGCTAGGGGCCTGCCCGAGGATATCGATGCAGACGTACGGGGTTCAAAATCGGACCGCGCTCAAGGAGGACAAATGAAACGCCTTATACGCGCAAGTCTCATACTGGTGGCGGGACTCTTCTGTTTCGCAGCGCAACTGAACGCCCAGACGGCCCTGTCCCTGGGCACATCCACCGTGGGCGCTCGTTTCCACATTCTCGCCGTGGGCATGGGCGATACCGTGAGCCGGAACTCCAACATCAGCGTGACCGTGGAGCCCATCGGCGGCAGCGACGCCAACGTGCGGGCGCTGACGGCGAAGCGCATCGAGGTGGCGATGCTGAACTCGCTGGCGGGGACCCACGGCTATCACGGCATCGGATCGTTCAAGAAGGACGGCAAGGCGCCGCTGCGGCTGCTGTTCCAGGGCGGTCTCGGGGCCCGCGCCATCGTCGCCCGCGGCGACCGGGGTATCAACACGCCGGCGGACCTCAACGGCAAGACCGTGCAGGGGAAGCGTAAGTCGCTGGCGGACCTCGAAGCCTTCACCCGCGCGATCATGCGGGTCTACGGCATCCCGGAGAACGGCGTGAAGATCCTCCGCCACGGCAATACCAACGAACAGCTCGAATCCCTCAAGCTGGGCGCGGCGGACGCGGCGGTGATGCCCTTCGGCAGCCCGGCGACGGGCTCGCCGCCGATCCGGCGCCTGGCCCAGTCCATCTCTCTCAAGGTCATCCCCATCCCCGCGGACAAGGCGGCGGAGATCCTCAAGGACCCACGGCTTCAGGGATACCGGCAAGCCAAGATCAGCAAGGGCTCCATCAAGGGGCTCGATGCGGACGTGAATTCTCTGGCGGTGGGCACCTTCACCGCCACCCGGGCGGATATAGCGGACGACACTGCCTACACCTTCACCAAGGCGTTCTTCGAAAACCTGAAGCAGTTCCATCCGGTGCACGCCTCGGCGAAGCAGTACACACTCAAGGGAAGCCTGGCCAATCCGACGATCCCGTTTCACCCCGGCGCCATCCGCTACTACAAGGAGATCGGCGCCTGGACGGACGCCCTGACCAAGACGCAGAAGGATCTGCTCGCCAGCCAGTGACCCGCTTCGTGCCGCCTTCGCGCGATTGACGGCGGCCAAGGCACTCCATGGCTGACATCGGATCCCCCGAACCGAGCCCGTCCCAGGACGCCCGCACGTCCTGGGACCGGGTCATCGATCTCCTCGCCTTCCTGACCGCCGTCTACCACCTCATCGTGGTGGGGCGGACCTTCATCTACCTGGGCATCTTCTATCCGACGCCTTACCACCGGGCCGTGAGCCTGACCTTCGCGCTGCTGCTGGCCTATCTCATCCACATGAGGCGGCGCGGCGGGCGCGGCGCGGGCTACTGGGCTGACCTGGGGCTCCTGCTCATGGCCATGGCGCCCCTGGGCTACATCATCTTCTTCTACGAGCACGTCACCGACTACGACGAGTACGGCTTCCTCGACCTCGCCGGCATGGCCCTGGCCTTCTCCCTGGCCATTTCCCTGCTGGTGGCGCTCAAGCGCGCGGTGGGCTGGGTGCTGGTGACCATCGTCTGCCTGTTCCTGGCCGTGGCCCGGTACCAGAACATCCTGCCGGGCCTGCTGTTCGGCAAGGGTTATGCGTGGGACCGGCTGACCTACGCGGTGTACGTGCCCGGCGAGGGCATCTTCGGGGTGCCCCTGGGGGTGGCGTCCACCATCGTCATGGTGTTCCTGATGTTCGCCCACCTGTTGCACAGGGCCGGCGTGGGCGAGTGGTTCAGCGAGCTGGCCATGGCCATCGCGGGCTGGACCCGCGGCGGCGCCGCCAAGACCGCGGTGCTGGCGTCGGCGTTCTTCGGCACCATCTCCGGCTCGCCGTCGGCCCGCCCCGCCCCCCCCGGAGCGGTGCCCCTCCCGCTCATGATCCGGGCCGGCTCCCGCCCGGGCTTCGCCGGCGCGGTGGAGGCGGCGTCGTCCGCCGGCGGCCAGATCCTGCCGCCGGTCATGGGCGCCATCGCCTTCGTGATGGCGGACTTCCTGGGCGCGCCCTACTACCAGATCGCGCTGGCGGCCGCCGTGCCCGCTTTCCTCTACTTCGTCATCGTGTTCATGGGGGTGGACTTCGAGGCCGCCCGGCAGGGGTTGGCGGGAATGCCCCGGAGCGAGCTGCCGGCGCTGGGGGCGACCTTCAGGAAGGGATGGTTCTTCCTGCTGCCCATCGGCCTCATGATCTACCTGATGCTGGTGCAGAAGTTCGACCCGGACATGGCCGGTATCTTCAGCCTGCCGCTGCTGGTGGCGGTGAGCTTCCTGTCCAAGGACCGCGACAAACGGCTCTACCCCGAGAAAATCCACGGCGCCCTGGTGTCGGCGGTGAAGGCCTGGATCCCGTTGGCCATCCTCACCGCGGCGGTGGGCATGCTGGTGGCGGCGCTGGGGCTGAGCGGCCTGGGGACGAAGTTCTCCCGCGCGCTGGTGGACCTGAGCGGCGGCAACCTGCCCATCGCGCTGGCTATGGTGGGCGTTGCCAGCCTGATCCTGGGCATGGGCATGGATTCCCTGCCCGCCTACATCACCGTGGCCACGCTGTGCGCGCCCGCGCTGGTGTTGATGGGCGTGCCCGACATCGCCGCGCACCTGTTCGTGGTCTACTGGGGGCTGGCGTCCCACATCACGCCGCCGGTGTGCGTGACCGTGTTCGTCACATGCAGCATCAGCGGCGCCGGGATCTGGGAAACCGGCAAGGACGCCGTGCGTCTTGCCATCGGCAAGTACCTGTTGCCGTTCTCCTTCGCGCTCCACCCCGCGTTGCTGCTGCAGGGGACCGCGGACGCCGTGCTGCTGGCGGCCCTGTCCGCCCTGGTCGGCGCCGTCAGCCTGTCGGCCGGGACCATCGGCTACGGGCTGATCCTGCTCACGTGGCCCGTCCGGTTGGTGCTCATCGCCGGCGGCGTGCTGCTGATCCTGCCGGGCTGGAACATGCTCGGGATGGGATCGGCGCTGGTGGCGGCGGGGTTGCTGATGCAACTACGGGGATGGCGGGCGGCGCGGGCCTGAGACGGCCTATACCATCTCCTCCAAGAGCCGCCCGTACCCCATCACCGACTCGTTGACATGGAGCCGCTTCTGGATGGCCCACACCCGGGCCGGAACGGGGTGCACCACCGGCACCTGCAGGTCCTGTTCCAGCAGCTCGATGATGTCCAGCGTGCGCCAGCCGGAGCCCAGCATGTAGATGGCGTCGGCGCCCTTGTGCTTGAGAAACGCGTTGCGGATATGGGCGTAGACTTCCTGCCCGGCGAGCTTCCCCACTTCCTCGAACTCCACCGGGATGCCTTCCATGGCCAGCACCTCGAACCCCGCCTCCACGAAATACTTGGCGAAGGTGTCGTTGATCTTGCCGGTGAAGTAGGTGACCCCGAGGATCTTCTTGGCCTTGAGCGCCTTGAGCGCCTCGATCTGGGTCTGGCCCGCGGTGACCATGGGCGTCTTGTACTTGCGTTCCCAGGAGCGGATGATGCGGCGCTCGCCCTTGACCCCTTGGAACATGAAGGGCGGCGCCCCTTCCGGGTGGATCAGATCCACCCCGTAGCCGGCGAGTTCGGCGACTCGCTCCTCGTACGCCTTCATGGCCTGCTGGAACTCGTCCGCGGTGCCGCGCTGGAAACCAATGAAGAGTGGGATGATGCCGATGCCCTCCGGCATCATGCGGATGAATTCTTCCAGAGACCCGGGGCGCATGGTGGGCTTGACCACGCCGATTGTGCCGCGCCAACTCGTATATGCCATTCAAGACTCCTTTTCAGGATGAGGGGCCTGCAAGCGCGATGCGCGCGCATCTTTACGCGCGCATCGGTGGGGCAGGACACTAGCCGAAGCGCCGGGGATTTTCAACTTGGGGCCGCGCCCGCCGAGTCCCCGTTTTGCCCTTCCCGCTTCATTCTCCACCCCGGGGGGCGGCGCCGGGCCGATCTTCGGTCCGGCGCCGTTCCTGCATGAGCGCCCGCCGGTTGTTGCGCGCATTCTCGAAATCAGGATCGATGGAGAGCGCCCGGTCAAAGCTCGCCAGGGCCTCGTCGGTCCGGCCCAGGTGGTAGAGCATCGTGCCCACGTTGGAGTGCGCGGCCGGGTCGTCCGGTCGAAGCCCGAGCACTGTCCGGAATGCGTCCAACGCCTCCTCATAACGCTTGTTCCGCGCGTATTGCACCGCCTGCTTGAGCATGGCCTCGGCGTAGCCCCGATCGGCCGCCGCCGCGCGCGCATAGTGTTCGGCGGCGTCGGCGTGGCGCCCCAGCCGCGTCGACGCCTTGGCCGCCAGGACCAGCAACGCCGGCACGTGGGGCAGATCCGGCGCGAGTTCGACGGCGCGCGTCAAGGCGTCGACGGCGGCATCGTAGCGGGAGAGACGGAACAGCACGTCTCCCATGGCCGCGTGAGCCAGAGGAAATTCAGGCCGTACCTTCAGCACCGTCCGATACCACTCGAGGGCTTCCTCGTAGCGTCCCTGCTTGCGGATGGACTCGGCCAGGTTCTGGGCGGCAGCCGGGTCGTGCGGCTCGATCTCACGGACGCGCCGCCAGTGTCGTTCGGCCTCACCGTGACGGCCGAGTCCGCCGAGCGCCACGCCCATGGCCCGGTGCGGGTCGGCCGCGTTGGGCCGTACCCTGCGCCACCTTTCGGCTGCGGCAAGGCCCTCCTCGTGCCGCCCTTGCCGCCTGAACAGCTCGGCGGTGTTTCCAAGGGCACTCTCGTTGTAGGGCGCCAGCTCCAAGGCGCGGCGCAGAGGCGCCTCCGCCTCCTCCGGACGATCAAGAACGATCAGCGCCGCGCCGAGCCCGGCGTGGCAGTCGGCGCAGTCGGGATACTGCGTCACGGCGATGCGCGCGTGCTCCAGCGCCTCCTCCTTGCGCCCGAGCTTGAACAACTCCGCGGCCAGATTTCGGTGAGCATCCCGGGCGCGGTAGTTGTGGGCGATGATGTGACGGTTGAAAACCAGTTCGTCGCTGAATATGCCGGCATGCCGCCAAGTCCGCGTTCCCAGGAGAAGCAGCACCACGGCGAGGGTCAGGAGTGCCGCGACCCGCGCCGGGCGCCGGCCCCAGCGCTCCGCAAGCCACGCCACCCACACCCACGCCGCGCCGGCCGCCACCGCCATGAGCCCGATGCCGGCCAGGTACTGGAAACGGTCGGCAACGAAGGAGAACTGCATGTAGCTGAAGTCCACGAACCCGAGCGTGGGCGACAGGGTGACGGCAAAAAAAGCCGCCCCGGCCAGCGGTCCGCGTCCGATACGGCCGCGCGCGAACCACAGTGCCGCCGCCAACCCGAGGGCCGCTACGAGGTACAGCCAACCCCCTGGGTCGCCGCCGTCGATGTGCCAGAGCGGATAGATGACCGGAAGATCCACCGGCCACGCGAGCTTGCCGGCGTAGAACCACAGCGCCCGGGAAGCGATCAGGACCCGCTCCACCAGCGAGTAGTCCACGAGATCCTCGGCCCACCTCAAGTGGTAGAAGTAGAGGTCCGCCACGGCAATGAGAAAACCCACCGCGAAAAACGGCGCCACGCGCAGCAGGTCCTTGCCGGTGGTGCGTCCTTCCCTCCACCACTGGATGATCAGGAGCGCCACCGGCAAGGTGACGACGATGGACTTGCTCAGCATCCCCAGGGCGAACAGCAGCAGCGCGAGGCCGTAGTCCCAGGGGCGGGACCGTTCCAGGAAACGCAGCCACGCCAGCACCGCCCCCAGGTAGAAGAGCGCGGAGAGCACGTCCTTGCGCTCCATGATCCACGCCACCGACTCCACGTGCAGTGGGTGAACGGCGAACACCGCGGCGGCCAGCGCCGCTCCCGGAACCGCCAACCGCCCGAGGATGCGCCACAGGAACACCGTGTTGGCCGCGTGCAGCACGACGTTGACGATGTGGTAGCCGGCGGGCGCGAGGCCCCAGATCTTGTGTTCCAGCCAGAACGTCGTGTAGACGAGGGGCCAGTAGTGCGCCTCGCGCTCGATGAGCGACGGCGCGAACCAGATGGTGCGTAGGCCGGACCATTCGAGAACCGCTGGAGCCTGGGACCAGATGCGGTCGTCCCAGATCAGACCGCCCCAGAGCATCGCCGGCAGGTAGCAGGCCGACGACACGAGAACGAGAGCCGCCGCGACGACGCCCGCGGCAACCCCTCCCCGCGCTTCCGTGCCGCCGCTCTTCCGCTTCCCCGATCCCTTCACCGCGCTCCCCCGTACGCCGTCCGTTCCATTCCGGCCGGCGCCCTTTCGTTGACAAGCCGACGGAATCCGACTACCAAGGCGTACGTGCCGCCGCGGGCTCCGCCGGTGTCGTGCCCCGGACAGGCGCGTCCCTCGCCGCCGCGCCCGTTCGCGGCACGGCGAAGAACCCGACCCGTGGAAAGTCTGAACATCCCGCTGCTGGCTCTGGGAGCCGCCCTGTGCTTCTCGTCGGGCCAGATCTGCTCCCGGCTTGGGCTCAACCACGGCACGCCCACGGGTGCCATCTCCTTCTCGCTCTTCACCTCCACCGTCATCCTGTTCGCCGCGCTGGGGCCGCTGATCTCCTGGGACGACGCGGCGCCGGCGGGGCTGCTGCTGTTCACCGGAGCGGGCGTGCTGTCGCCCTTCTGCACGCAGATCCTGTTGTTCGTCTCGGCCAACAAGGTGGGCATTTCCGTGGCCTCGCCGCTACGCAACACCACACCCCTCTTCGCCGGACTCGTGGCGGTGCTGATCCTGGGGGAAACCGTGACCGTAGCCATTGCCAGCGGTACGCTGCTGATCATCCTGGGAGCGAGCCTGCTGGGCATGCGGGATTCCGAGGCAGCCATCCCCTACCAGCGGATCTACCTGCTGTTGCCGGTCCTGGCCGCGTTTCTGGGCGGCTTTTCGAGCCCCATGCGCAAGCTCGGTTACAGCATGATCGACTCCGTGCCGCTGGCGATCTGCGTGGTGCAGGGGGGTGCGTTCGTGGCCCTGTTGCTCTACCTGTGGGCCACCGGGAGGCATCGCGAGTTGGTGTTCCGGCGCGAGACGCTCGGATGGTTCGGCCTGTCGGGGCTCCTCAACAGCGTTGCCGTGTCCCTCAACATGACCGCCCTGGAGATGGGCGACGTCGTCGTGGTCTCGCCCCTCATTTCCACGACCCCTCTCTTCACCGTCATCCTGAGCACCGTCTTCCTGCGCTCCTTCGAGCGGGTGACGCTCAAGGTCCTGGTGGGGGCGGCTTCCATATGTCTCGGAGGGGTCGTGCTGACGACGTTCTAGTGTGGTGTCTGCTTAATTCAGGCGTCTCCCACCTATTTGAGCAGCCTTCCGTATCCGGGAAGTGACGCCTTCATGCCCAACCCCTGCAACGCCTCCCAGATCCACGCCTGGGTGTTGGTGATGACGGGCTTGCCCAAGTCCGCTTCCAGCCGTTCGATGACCGACGACACGCGCCACTTGTTGCACGGCATGTAGATGCCGTCCACGTTGGGGCATTCCTCCAGGACGGCGGCGGCGAGATCGTAGCCGGTCTCCGGCGGGAGCTCCCAGATCTCGTCGGTGTTGTCGTAGCCGAGGCCCCGGTTGGCCGCCACCTCGATGTTGTAATGGTCGAGGAAGCGGATGAGGTTCTCGTCCTGGTCGTGGGGAAACGGCGACGCCATCACCACGCGGTAGACGTCCAGTGCCTTGAAGGCGCGCACCACGGCGGTCAGCACCGTCGAAGCCTTGACCGGCGTGATCTCCCGCACCGAATCCAGCACCAGCCGGTCCGAGCCCGGACCCCGGTAGGACAGGAACAGCTCGCCCGTGATCATGAGGAAATCCAGGGGATCCCTGGTGAGGTCGCGGACGACGTCGGCGAAGGCCTCCTCCACCTTGGCGAAGGTCTCGTCCGCGAACGTGGTGACATGGAGCGGCCGGCCCTTTATCTCGATGCCCTCGGGCAGTATGCGGTAGTACTCCTGAACGGTCGGATCGTCCAGATTGGGCGAGATCAGACCCAAAGTCTTCATCAAGTCCTCCATCGAGTGCGCATTGGCCGAACACCCCGCCGCCTCCCTCCCGCGTCTGGCACCGTCCACAAAAAAACCAGCGCATCCTCCCGGCCAAGCCAGGAAGGGGCTGGTTCGTCTCGGTTCGTGTCAGCCAATCATTTCGTTTGCGTCGCGGGCCGCTGCGAACAACGTGGTACCCGCGGTGCCATCAGGCTGTAGGACGCCTACCAGAGCCGACTTTCGCTGTCAAGAATCGTTTGGGATGCCCGTTGCGCTATCGCGGCGGACGCTGGCCTCCCCTCTTCCGGCTTGACTTTGGATTCCCCACCCTTTTGAATCCCTGAGCGGAAACGAGGTGAACCATGGCAAACGGCAGAATCGTAGGCGCCCCGGCGACGCGCGACGAGGGCGAGGACAAGGTATCGGGCCGGGCGCGTTACACCGCGGACATGGCGGTCCCGGGGATGCTCTGGTGCAAGGTACTGCGAAGCCCCATTGCCCACGGACGCATCGTGCGCATCGACGCGGGCAAGGCGCTGGCCGCGCCCGGGGTGCGGGCGGTGGTGATCGGCGCGGACCTGTCAGGGGCGCGCATCGGCAAGAAGCTCGTCGACATGCCGCTTCTCGCGGACGGGGTGGTGCGCTACATCGGCGAGAAGGTCGCGGCCGTCGCCGCGGACAGTGAAGCCGAGGCCGAGGCCGCGACGGCGCTCATCGAGGTCGAGTACGAGGAACTGGAGGCGGTGCTGGATCCGGTGGAAGCCGCGGAGCCGTCCGCGCCGCTGATCCATCCGGAGGTCGCCACCTACCCCGGCCTGCTTCAACCCATGGACGCACCCAGCAACGTGGCCGTCCGGCTCGAGTGGCGCAAGGGCGACGTGGAGGCGGCGTTCCGGGAAGCCGACCTGGTGGTGGAAAACACCTACACCACACCGGCCGTGCACCACGGCTACATCGAACCGCACTGCTGCATCGTGGAAGCCCAGGGAGACGGCGCGGACGTGTGGGCCTCCACCAAGAGCCTCTTCGCCCTGCGCGACCACATGGCCGGCGCCCTGGGCATCCCGGCCGACAGGATCGTCGCCCATCCCGGCTACCTCGGCGGGGACTTCGGCGGCAAGGGCGACGCCAACGACCTCGCCCTCTGCTACGTCCTCTCGAAGAACACCGGGAGGCCGGTCAAGTACATCATGGACTACACCGAGGAATTGATCGCGGGAAACCCGCGCCACGCTTCGGTGACCACCATCCGAACCGGGGTCAAGAAGAACGGGCTCATCGTCGCCCAGCACATGGACCTGCTCTTCGACAGCGGCGCCTACGGCTCGTACCGTCCCCAGGGCTATCTGGTGGGCGCCCACAGCTCCGGCGGCCCCTACAAGATCGCCCACTTCCTGCTGGAAGAGCGCTACGTCTACACCAACAAGGTGCCGTGCGGCTACATGCGCGCGCCGGGCCACCCCCAGGGCTTCTTCGCCAACGAGAGCCAGCTCGACCTGGTGGCGCGCCGGCTGGCCATGGACCCCACGGAACTGCGGCGCATCAACTTCGTGCACGACGGCGACCTCGACCCCACCGGCATACCCGTGGGGCACATCCAGCCGGACGAGACCCTGGACAGTGCGGTCCGGACGTCCAACTACCACGCGCCCAAGCAACCGAACGTCGGCCGCGGCATCGCCCTGGGCCACTGGATGTCCAAGGGCGGCGAATCGTACGTCGACCTCAGGGTGGAAGCCGACGGCGCCGCGACCCTGGGGGCCTCCCTGGTGGACGTCGGCCCCGGCGCCTACACCATGATGCAGCAGGTGGTGGCCCAGGAGCTGGATCTGCCGTTGGAGCAAGTGCGCTTCGAGAGCATGGACACAACCCGCGTGGCCAAGGATACCGGCGTGCGCGGCAGCAGCAGCACCCGGGTCCACGGCAACACGGCCTTCGACGCCGCGGACAGGGCCCGCGCCACGCTGCTGGGCATCGCCGCGGAACGCATGGGCGTGCCCGCCGAGGAGCTCGGGGTCGCCAACGGCGGCATCACGCACCTGCGCTCGGAGCGGCGCATGACCTTCGCCGAGCTGGTCGAAGCCGCGGGCGGCCCGGTGAACGTCACGGGGCACTACGCCAACCCCGCGGACGGCCCGGAGACCTCCATGGTGGCACAGGTGGCCGAGGTGGAGGTGGATCCGGAGACGGGCCAGTTCGCCGTGCGCCGGCTCACCACCGCCCACAACACCGGCACCGTGCTGAATCCCCTGGGCCACCAGGGACAGATTGACGGCGCGGTGGTCATGGGCCTGGGCTTCGCCCGCTGCGAGGACATCGTCACCGACGGCGGCCGGGTGGTCACCGCCAACCTGGGCGACTACAAGCTGCCCAACATCAAGGACATCCCGGCGCTGCGCACCGAGGTGACCGAAGCGCCGGTGGGGAGCGGCCCCTACGGCAGCATGAGCATCGGGGAGACCGCGGTCATTCCCACGGCCGCGGCGGTGGCCAACGCTGTGGAAGACGCCGTGGGCGTGCGCATCACGGACCTCCCGGTGACCGCCGAGAAGGTGTTCGCGGCGCTCCAGGCGAAGCGCGCGTAGGGTACGCCGGCGGGCTCGGTGCCGGCGAAACCTTGACGCGTCCCGCGGCCGCTGTTATCCCGAAAGGACGCTTGGCGGCGTGCCTTTACACGCCTTACAGGGCGCCCGGAACCGGCGGCAACACAGGAGGTCTTCGAGTCCATGGCCACCATGATAACCAGCGAGTGCATCAACTGCGGCGCTTGCGAACCCGAATGTCCCAACGAAGCCATCACCCAGAACGATGAGATCTACGTCATCGATCCGGTCTTGTGCACCGAGTGTGTCGGCTTCCACGACTACGAAGCGTGCGCCGCGGTGTGTCCCGTCGACTGCTGCGTAACCGACCCCAACAACGTAGAGCCCGAAGAAGTGCTCATCGGCCGGGCGCGTGAGATTCACGCCGATACCAACTTCGGCGACGTCTTCGAATCGCGCTTCCGCCCTGGCGCGGGCACCGCCGCCCCGGCCGCCGAGGGGGCGGCCACCGCGGCAGCGGCCGACGCGCCGCCGCAGCCCGCGGCGGCCGCGCCGGCAGCCACGCCCCAACCTGCCGGAGCCCCGGCCGCCGTTTACGCCGACACGTCGCAACCCTCGATCGCGGTGCCGGCCCCGGACGCGTGGCCCGTACCCCTGCACTGCTTCGCGTGCGGCGCCGTCTACGAGGTGGAAACCGGCCGCCTGACCATCGGCAACGTGCTGTTCTGCCCGGAATGCTTCAAGTCGATGGTGGTGAAGGACGACCTCAACTACCTGGTGCGCACTACCGTGCAGCAGTTCCACGACCGGTGGAACGCCGACCTCGCGGCGTTTCTGGAGAGCCGGCAGCGCGAGCTGCAGCAGTTCCAGGAGCGGCGCGCGCGCGAGCTGGCCACGTTCGAGAAGAACCAGAAGAAGCAACTCGACGAATTCGGCAAGCGCTTGGCCAGGCTCACCGAAGACTACCAGGCCCCGGGCAAGCAGATCCCCAAGCGGGCGCTCCTGAGCTGGCGCTCCAAGGCCGCCGGCTAGCATCCGTTCCGCCCTGCAGTTTGGCCGCGGACTTCCACATAGTTTCGCTGACGCTTCACATCGGGCTGGTGGTGGGGCTGTGGCGCGTGCTGCTGCCGGCGTTGCGCCACGAGGCCGGGACGGAGGCCCGAACCGCGTTCCTCGTGCGCGTGCTCCGGGTGTACAACCCGACACAGATCGCCCTGCTCGGGATTCTCACCCTGACCGGAGCCTCCCGGATCACCGACCTCAAGGCGCTGCACGGCACGGCGTACTCCGAAGAGTTCGGCAGCGCGCTGGCCGTCAAGCTGCTGCTGGCCTTCTTCGTCATCATGCTGGGGACCTGGCAGTGCATGGGCATCGCCCACCGTTTCGTCCGGCAAACCGAATCGCCCGAGGGAGTCAGCGCCGAAGGGGTGGATCGGGTGCTGCGCAAGCTGGACCACTCGTCGGTACTGATGCTGGTGTTTCTGGCGGCGACGCTGTGGGTCGGGCTTTCACGATAGCAACGGCCGGCACCCGTCCAGGTTGACAAGGCGGGACAGGAGAGTTATTCCTCACGGATACCAACGCATGACTCCTGCCAAAGACAGCACGGGAAAGCCCGCTTCCAGGGCAAAAAAGGCGGTTCGTAACACGGCAGCGTCCAAGGGTGCGGTCAACGAACCCGACGACGCCGAAGATCAGGAACTCCCGAGCGACGCCGCCGGCCGGCTCAAGATCAAACGGCAATACGAAGACCTCCTGGGCATCCGCATCGAGAAGCTCAAGGGTCGCATCCTCAACCGGGAAAAGATCAACAAGACCATCGAAGGCATCTACTTCATCTGCCTCGAGTGCAAGAAGATCTGCCACAACCTCGACGAAGGTCTCGTACAGGACCCCGACACGCACATCTGCTACTGCGAAGGCTGCCGCAAGAAGAAGTAACCTCTCCCGTCGCCGCCCGACGCCGTCCTCCCCTACTCCGTCCGTTCCGCCGGACCCTGCGGCTCCGACCGTTCCACTTCCACGCGCCGGGCCGTGGTGACGAACCCGGTGTGGGCCACCATGCGGTGCTGGGGCCGGACGCTCATGTCCTTGACATGCCAGTAACGGACCAGGGTCTCCATGGTGTCGACGCACGCGAAGCCGCCGTGGTTTTTCAGGGAATCGACGAACCCCTTCACCTGGAGCACCGTCGGCACGTAGCCCAGAAACACGCCGCCGGGCCGTAGCGCGCGCCACGCCAGGTCGGTTTGGCGCCAGGGCTCCGGCAGATCGAGGAAGATCCGGTCCACGGTGAGGTCCCGGAGGCCGTCGGCCACGTCGGCCACCTCCAGCGTCCACTGGGGCGCCGGGCCGTAGTAGCGGGCCACGTTCCGTTCCGCCGCGCGGGCGTGTTCCTCCCGGTTCTCGAAGGAGAGGACGCGCCCCTCGGGTCCCACCGCCCGCAGCAACGCCAGCGTGAGCGCCCCCGGGCCCACCCCCGCCTCCACCACCGTTGCCCCGGGATAGACGTCCCCCCACATCAGGATCAGGCCCAGGTCCTTGGGATAGATCACCTGCCCCTTGCGCGGCAGGTTCGGGATCAGGCGCTCGAGCGTCGGGCGCAACACCACGAACCGCTCCCGCAGCGAGGACCGCACGCTGAAACCGTCAGGCCGGCCCAAAAGGTCGTCCACCGCGATGGTCCCGCCCCGGATGGAGATGGTCTCGCCGGCACGGAGGGTCTTCAGGTACTCCCGGTCCTTGCGGTCGAAGAGAACGACCGAGTCCCCGTCGCGGAGGGGCTCACCCGTGTTGCGCAAGCCGTTGAACGTGGTCGAGGCGGAAATGGCGTCCTCCCTTGGGTCCCGGGTCATGCTTCGGCAGCCTTCGACTTGGCGGCGACATGCCAGATGGTCACGAGCACGGCCAGGAACAGCATCGGTGTGGCGCCGATATTCACCCAGGTCCAGCCAAGAAAATGGATGACCGCGCCGGATGAAAGCGACCCGATGGCCACCACCGTGTAGATGATCTGGTTCATCATGCCCTGTGTCTTGTTGCGTTCGGACGGGGCGTAGGCGGTCGTCATGAGGGTCGTGGCGGCCGTATACGTAAAGTTCCAACCGACCCCGAGGAGCACCATCGCCAGCCAGAAGTGGAAAACATGGATGTCCACCAGGGCGACGCCGATACAGGCGCCTTGCAAGGCGAGACCCGTGACGATCATCGGAATTTCCCCGAACCGCTTGACCAGCGAGCCGGTGAAGAAGCCGGGCGCGAACATCGACACCGAGTGCGAGGAGATAACCGCGGCCACGGAACCGAAAGCGTGGCCGCCGTGGGCGATCATGGCCACCGGCGTCGCCGTCATCAGAAAGTTCATCACGCTCTGAGCCACCGTCGCGGAAACCGCGGCGACGATGAACACCGGCTGTTTGATGATTTCCAGCAACGGCCGCTGCTCGCCTTCCAGTTGCGCCTTGGTCAGGTTCGGGATGTTGAGGAACATGAGCACCAGCGCCGCCAACAGACCGGTTCCGATCATGAAGAGAAACGCGCCGGCGAAGAGGTGGCTTGTCAGAAGCCCTTTTCCCCAGTTCGCCAGATTGGGGCCCGCGAACCCGGCGAACACACCGCCCGCAAGCACGAAAGAGATCGCCTTGGGACGGAATTCCGTCGAAGCAGCGTCCGCCACCGCGAACCGGTAGAGTTGCGAGAAACTGGAAAACAACCCGTACAGGAAGCCGCCCAGCAAGAGCAGCCAGAAATTCTGGTAGAGGACGGCGGCCGTGCAGGACAAGCCGCTGGCCGAAGCCAGGACGGTGCCGCAGAGAAAACCGGTCTTGCGTCCGAACCGGCGCGTGAACAGCGACGTCGGCATGGCGGCGAGGGCGGCGCCGACCACGATCAGCCCGGTCGGCAAGGTGACAAGCGCCGGATGCGGCGCGATCAGCAGTGCCACGGCCGGGGATGTCACCATGAAGAGGCCGCGCCCCGTGCCGGACAGCATTTGACAGGTGCCGAGAACAAGGACGTTTCGATGGTCGGTCTTCATGGCTCTCCCCGCGGCCGGGAACGCCGTCGTCGCCGGCGGGTCACAAGCCAAAAACCTGGCCGAATGTTGCTTGCGACATCACTGATTTGAGTGGCGGAGAGGAGGGGATTCGAACCCCTGGTACCCTTTTGGGGTACACACGATTTCCAGTCGTGCACCTTAAGCCGGACTCGGTCACCTCTCCGTTGGGCGTGGAGGATCGGGCGATCCACCCTGAAGTTTGTAGCATTAAGGCGAGGAATTGGCGACTCTCGGGCCTGCTCGGACCGCACAGAACCGGCTGGAGGCGCCCCTCCCGTCACGTGGCGATGTCCCTGGCCCAATCCCGGTTGCGGCGGTACCAGTCCACGAGCGAGCCGACGCCGGCGGCGAAATCCGTTTCGGGTTGCCAGCCCAGCAAGCGCCGGGCCTTGGAGATGTCCGCCCAGGTGGCGTCTACGTCCGCGGGGTGGCGGTCCTGGTACCGGACGGTCGCAGTTTGGCCGAGGAGACGCTCGATCAGTTGGAGAGCGTCGTTGAGTACTATGGGACGGTCGGAGCCGAGATTGATGATCTCGTAGCCCGGTGCGGCCGTTATCGCCGCCAGGACGCCCCGGGCGACATCGTCGACGTAGGTGAAATCGCGCTGCTGGGTGCCGTCGCCGAAGACCGTGACCTCCCGCCCTTCGCTGATCCACTGGACGAAGCGGAAGAGGCTCATGTCCGGCCGGCCGGCCGGGCCGTAGACGGTGAAGAAGCGCAGCACGGTGACGTCGATGCCGTAAAGAGCATGATACGTGTGCGCCATGACCTCCGCGGCCTTCTTGGACGCGGCGTACGGCGACAGCGGGCGGTCGGTGGCGGCGTCCTCCCGAAAGGGACGCGGGTTGTCGCCGCAGTAGAGGCTCGACGTGGAGGCGAGGATGAACTTCCCGATCTGCCGCGTCCGGCACAGCTCCAGCAGGTTCAGGGTTCCCGCGACGTTGGTGGAAACATAGACCCAAGGGTCGTCGACCGACGCGCGCACCCCGGCACGGGCGGCCAGATTGATCACCGCCCTCACCGGCCCGGATGTTGCCACCGCCTGCGTCAGGGCCGGCAACGCCCCGCGGTCGCTGATGTCCGCGCGAATGAAGTAAAAGCCCGGTCGCGCCCGGATCCGCTCCAGGCGCCATTCCTTGAGGCGCACGTCGTAGGCGGGATTGAGGTCGTCGACCGCGATGACGGCGTCACCGCGATCGAGCAGCAACTCGCACACTTTCCAGCCGATGAAGCCGCATGCTCCCGTGACGAGAATGGTACTCATGGAACAGGTTTCCGGGTCTCCGCGAACCGAGGACGCTTGAACAATCGTCCGGCTGTTGTTAGTCGGAACGGTGTTCGGAAGTCAACGGGAAACGGCCACCACACGCACCACATGAGGATCCTGCTACAACGCGTCGAACGGGCCAACGTGAGCGTCGACGGCGAGACGGTTGCGGCCATTGGACCCGGCCTCTGCGTGTTCCTCGGGGTCGGCAAGGGCGATTCCGAGGACGACGGCGCGTTCCTGGCCGACAAGCTGCTGAACCTTCGGATTTTTCCCGACGGCGCCGGCCGCTTCGACCGTTCCGTCCTGGACACCGAGGGCGAAATCCTGGTGGTGTCCCAGTTCACCCTGTACGGCGACTGCCGCAAGGGGCGGCGCCCTTCCCTTACGGCCGCGGCCGCGCCGGAGGAGGCGGACCGGCTGTACCGGGACTTCGTGGACCGGCTGGCGCGCGTTGTCGGGCCGCGGGTCTCCACCGGGACCTTCCAGGCACACATGAAGGTGTCGCTGGTGAACGACGGACCCGTGACGTTCCTGATCGACAGCGCCGCGCTCAGGAAAGAGGGTTGGAAAACATGAACGTCGTGCTCTTCGAACCCGAAATCCCGCCCAACACGGGCTCGGTGGCGCGCCTGTGCGCCGCCACCCGCAGTCCCCTGCACCTGATCGAGCCGCTCGGGTTCCAGCTCGACGACAAATACCTCAAGCGTGCCGGTCTGGACTACTGGCCGCACGTGGACCTTCGGGTGCACGGTTCCTGGCGGGAATTTCTCGACCGCCACGGTGACCGGCGGCTGCATTTCTTCTCTAAAAAAGCGGAGTTATCCTATGTCGCGGCGCGGTTCGAGGAAGACGATTTTCTCGTATTCGGACCCGAGACCCGTGGCCTGCCGGAGGACCTCCTCGACGCCAACGCGGGGCGCAGCTACGTCATCCCCATGATGAGCCCGGCGGTGCGGAGCCTGAACCTGGCCAACGCGGTTTCCATCGTGCTCTACGAGGGGCTGCGTCAACTCGGACGGCTGTAACGGCGGTCGCCGGGCCACACTCGCGAAATATTTCCGGCCCTGCACGGCAGAGAACAGGCCGGACGGCCCTCGCGGGATTGACTCACCAACCGGGCGTGCTTAACTTATCGGAACTTTTCGAAACCACACTACGGGGGGTTTTCTATGAGGACTAGCAAGGCTTTTCTTGTCTGGCTGTTGCTGGCCGGTCTGGCGGTCGGTTGGCCGCTGTCGGGCACGGCACACGAGACTTCGGAGACCGGGGCGTCCCAGACGGACAACATACCGGACGAGGAGAAGGAGCCGTTCGAGCTGATCATGGCTTACACGGGCATCACCGTGGGGCCGGGTCAGGACTTCGAGATGGACGCGGAGATCGTCAACCCGAGGAAGGCGACGGTACAGGTTACGCTGGAGGCCACATCGGTGCCGGAAGGCTGGACCGCGGCCTTCCACTCCAGGTACCCGAGTTTTCCGGTGGGCGGCATCATGGTCCAGGGGGACAAAGCAACCACCCTCGAACTCAAGATCAAGCTCCCGGACGACGTGGAGCCCGGCGACTACGAGGTGGGGGTGACGGCCACGGACGGCAAGGGCGAAAAGACGGAGACCGCCACGATCGCCTTTAACGTCTCGGCGAAGAAGGTCGACACCGGCGGGCTCAAGATGGAGAGCCAGTACCCGGTGTTGAGCGGCAATTCGGGTCAGGTGTTCAAGTTCAGCATCGACCTCAAGAACGAGACCGACAACCCGGTGACGACCGCGCTGGGGGCACAGGCGCCTCCGGGCTGGGTCGTGCGCATCAAGCCCCAGTTCGAGGACACCCAGATCTCGTCCATCGCGCTCAAGAAGGATTCCACCGAGACCCTGAGCGTCGAGATCCAGCCGCCGCTCCAGGGTGAGCCCGGGGAGTACCCGGTGGTGGTCGTGGCGCGCTCGGCCGGCCTGTCCGCGCAGGCGGACCTGAAGGTCGCGCTGGCCGGAACACAGGAACTGAACGTGGGCACGGCCACGGGGCGGCTCAATGCCTCGACCACGGCCGGAGAGATGTCCCAGGTGGACTTCCTCATCGCCAACGCGGGCACCGCGCCCCTCACCAATCTGGCCTTCATCTCAAGCAAACCCGACGGGTGGGATGTCAACTTCCGGCCCGACGAGGTCGACAACCTCAATCCCGGAGAGGTGCGCGAGGTGAAGATGGAGGTCACCGCGCCGGACCGTGCCGTGGCGGGCGACTACATGCTGGCCGTGACCACCAACAGCCCGGATGTCAGCCAGTCCCTCGACTTCAGGGTCACGGTGTCGACGCCGACCATCTGGGGCTGGATCGGGGCGTTCATCGTCGGCGTGGTGGTGCTCGGACTGGCGGCGGTCTTCATTCGGTTGGGAAGGCGATGAGCGACTACATCATCGAAACCAAGGGATTGACCAAGCGCTACCGGGACAAGGTCGCGGTCCGCGATCTGGAACTGCAGATCCCCCGGGGCGAAGTGTTCGGCTTCCTCGGCCCCAACGGCGCCGGCAAGACCACGACCATCCTGATGCTGCTCGGGCTCACCGAGCCCACGTACGGGACGGCGTCGGTGTGCGGATTCGATCCCAAGACCCAGCCGTTGGATGTAAAGCGGCGCGTGGGTTATCTGCCCGAGAACCCCGGGTTCTACGAGGACCTCACGGCGAGCGAGAACCTGGCGTACATCGCCCGGCTCAACCGCGCCGCCGAGGACCGCATCCCCGGGATGCTGGAGCAGGTGGGCCTCGCCGATGACGGCAACCGGCCGGTGCGGGAATTCTCCCGCGGCATGAAGCAGCGGCTGGGCATCGCCGAGGTGCTCATCAAGGAGCCCGAGGTCATCATCCTGGACGAACCCACCCTGGGCATCGATCCGGACGGGGTGACGCGGCTCCTCGCCCTGATCAGCGCGCTCCGGGAGGAGCGCGGCCTCACCGTGCTGCTGTGCTCCCACCTGCTGCACCAGGTGCAGCAGGTGTGCCAGCGCATCGGCATCATCGTCAGCAGCCGCATGGTGGTGCAGGGCAGTCCGGACGAGCTGGGCAAGGCCATCTTGAACGAGCACCAGTGGAACTTCCTCGTGGAGGTCGGCGGCGACCACGCCATGGAAGAGATGCTGAGCGCCCTGCCCGGCGTGAACCAGTGCGAACAACGGGCCTCCGGATGGTTCATCCGGTGTACCCGCGACGTGCGGCCGGAACTTATGGCGTTGATCCGGGACCAGGGGCTCGACCTGATGCAGCTCCGCTCCGAGGACCCGACGCTCGAAGAGATCTACCTCAAGTACTTCAGGGAGGCGTAGCGATGCTGGTCGTGTATTGGAAAGAGCTCCAGGATCATTTCAGCAGCCTGCGCTTCATGATCCTGCTTGCCCTGATCATTCTACCGGGAATCCTGTCCGTGTACTTCGCCGGACAGGGGCTCCAAGCGTCGCTGCAAAGCGACCCGACCGAACATGTGTTTCTCAGGCTCCTCACCACCGAGTCCATCTTCTTCTCACTCTCCACGTTCCTGGGGTTCTTCGGCCCGCTGGTGGGCATTACCCTCGGATTCGACAGCATCAGCGGCGAATACGGCCGGGGGACCCTCAGCCGGGTGCTCTCGCAGCCCATCTACCGGGACAGCCTCATCAACGGCAAGTTCCTGGCCGGGCTGACCACCCTGGCCATCCTCTGGGTGTCCATCTTCCTGGTGGTGATCGGTCTGGGCACCACCCTCATCGGGTACTTCCCCAATGCCGAAGAGCTGTGGCGCATGCTCTTCTTCGTCATCGTGGGCATCGCCTACACGGGCTTCTGGCTGGCGCTCGCCATGCTGCTCTCGATGCTGCTCCAAAGAACGGTCACCGCGGCGCTGGCATCCATCGCCCTCTGGCTCTTCCTCGGGATTTTCATCGGCGTGCTCGCCGGCTTCGCGGCCGGACTCATCATCCCGAATCCGGCAACGGCCGAGGACGTGACCAAGCGGGCGACGATCGAGACCGTTCTGGGGCGCATGTCGCCGAGCACGCTGTACAGCGAATCGGTGCGCCTGCTGCTCAATCCGGTGGCGCGCACGCTGGTGCCGGTCCTGCCGGAGCAACTCGGCCAACTCGAAGGCCTGATCGTCACGCCGTTGAGCCTGGGGCAGAGCATGCGCCTGATCCTGCCCATGTTCTTCACTCTGCTGGCACTGGTGGCGGTATGCTTCGGCATCGCCTACATCAAGTTCATGCGCACGGAGATCCGCGCCTGACCCGTATCCACGGGCAGGTCGACGGACGCTGATCCGCGCCGTCACGAAAAAGGGCAGGTGTCGCATGACACCTGCCCTTTCCATTTCCGTGCCCGTCCCTGAAGGGCGGAGACTCTATTGGAGGATCAGGACGCGTCGGCGTTCGGCTTCCCCACCCCCATGATGGACTCGACGATCTTCTTGTAACCCGTGCAGCGGCAAATGTTGCCGTTCATGTACTCGATGACGTCTTCTTCCGTGGGGTTCGGGTTCTGGTCCAGCAGCGTCTTGGCGGTGAGGATCATGCCCGGCGTACAGAAGCCGCACTGGAAGCCGCCGTACTCGATGAACGCTTCCTGGATCGGATGCAGCTTGCCGTCCTCCGCCATGCCCTCGATGGTGAGAACGTCCTTGTCCCGCGCCTCGAAGGCCGGCAGGGTGCACGAACTCACCGGGCGTCCGTCGAGCAGCAGCGTGCAAGCGCCGCACACCTGCACGTCGCAGGAGCGCTTCGCGCCGGTGAGTCCCAGGCGCTTGCGAATCACGTCCAGGAGCAGCTCGTGCGGCTCCACCTCGAGGTCGTAGCGCGTCCCGTTCACCGTGAAGGATAGCGGAAGGGTCTGCCGTCCTGAGTCTGCCATAACCGTTGGTCTCCGCTGGATTCTAGTGTGCCGCGTCCGAAGCTACCCAGCCAGTTCGGCGCGAATGTCGTTGAAGGCGCGGGTCAACAGCACCTTGACGATGTGTTCCTTGTACTCGGCCGATCCGTGAAGGTCGCTGATGGCGTCCCCGGCGCGCCCGGCGATGTCGCCGGCCTCGGCCACGGCGCTGGCCGCTTCATCGAGGCTCTTCCCCCGCAGCATCGCTTCGGCCTCTTCCACCCGCATCGACTTGGGGCCGACGCAACCCACGGCCACGCGTACGTCCCGCACCGACTCCCGCGCGTCGTCCGCCATCACGTGCAGCGCCACCCCCGCGCTCGGGCGCTCCAGGTAGCCGAACTTGCGATAACGCACGGCGGCGTTCGCGCCAGGCACCGGCACCACGATCTCGGCGAGGATCTCATCCTCCTCGATGGCCGCCTCGTACGCGTCCACGAAGAACTCGGCCATGGGGATCTCGCGTGCCCCGCCCGCCTTCTGCGCCACCACCGTGGCGTCCAGCGCCAGCAGCAGGGTGCCCGGGTCGGCATGAGGCTCCGCGAAGGTCAGGTTGCCGCCGAGGGTACCCACCTCGCGCACGCGCAGGTTGGCGACGTTGTGTTCCATCTCGACCAGGACGGGCAAGGCCTCCGCCAAGGTGTCGGAACGTTCGAGCTCCCGGTGGGTGCTCAGGGCGCCGATTCTGAGGCTGCCGTTGTCGCGCCGGACCTGATCGAGGCCGGGGATCTTCTTGACGTTGACCAGACACTCGAAGTGGACCAGCCCTTCTTTCATGGCCAGGAGCAGTTCGGTGCCACCCGCGTACACCTTGGCCGAGTCGCCGTAGCGGGCGAGCGTCTCGGACGCCTCCTTGACGCTTTCGGGCTCTTCCAGACGGAACGGACGCAGCATGGATCAGGCTCCTCCCTCAAGTTCCTTCTTGACGGCCTCGGCGAACTTGGCCATGTCGTTGTCGGCCTTGCGCTTGATGATGCTGTGCCCCAGGGTCGCGAGCTTGCCGAGAACGTCCACGGAGGCAACCACGGACACCTGGGTAGCCTCGCCCCGATCCTCCAGCGAAACGTCCAGGTCCACCTTCAGGTGGCTCCCGATCTTGTTGTCGCTGCCCGTGGCGCGGGCCTTGATCCGGTCCTTCGGCTCGTTCTCCAGCACCTCGATCTTGATGGGGAACGTGACCTTGAAGGGCCCCACCCGAGCGACCATCTTCGCGTTGTAGAGCTTGCCCGCCTCCACCGTCGAGGCCTCCTCGCAGCCGGGAACGCAGGCGATCAGCCGATCCACGTCCCACAGGAAGTCCCAGGTGGTGTCCCGGGACACGCCGATTTCAATGCTGTTCTCGAAATTCATACCGGGATTCTTAGCAGAATCGCGCGCGCGACATCAAGCGCGCTCGTTGAAGCCTTCGAGCACCTCGAACTCCTCGGAGAGGTAGCTCTTGAGCTTCTTCTTGACGCGGCTCTCGATCTGCCGGACACGCTCCCGGCTGATGCCGTAGCGCTCTCCGATCTCGCGCAGCGTGAGCGGCTCCTCCGCCAGAAGACGCTCGCGGAAGACCACCAGCTCCTTGTCCTTGAGGCCCTCGCCGAAGGCCGTGAGCCGCGCCTTCACCGCCTCGCGGTATTCTGCGTCGGCCAGGCGTTCCTCGGGGGTGGGGCTGTTGTCGGTGAGCGTGTTGAGAAGGGTGAGGGACTCGCCCTGCGCCATGGGGGCATCGGTGGAGACGTCGCGGCCCGAGAGCCGCTGGTCCATCTCGATCACCTCGGACTCCTTCACGTCCAGCCGCTGCGCGATGAGCTTGGCGCCGGGCACGAAGCCCTCGGCCTCAAGCTTCTCCTTTTCCTTCTGCAGGTTGAAGAACAGCCGCCGCTGGGCCTGGGTAGTACCCAACTTCACCATGCGCCAGTTGTTCATGAGGTAGCGGATGATGTAGGCGCGGATCCACCAGACCGCGTAGGACGGAAAACGCACGCCGCGGTAGGGATCGAAGTTCTTGAGGCTCTCCATGAGTCCGATGTTGCCCTCCTGGACCAGGTCCAGGAGGTTGCGGAAGGCGCGCTCGTATTCCCGCGCGATCATCACCACGAGCCGCAGGTTCGAGCGCACCAGCGTGTAGGCCGCCTCGATGTCGCCAAGCTCCTTGTACTGGACGGCGAGCTCGTGCTCTTCCTCGCGGGTCAGGATGGGATAGCGGCGGATCTCGGAAAGGTAGCGCTGCAGCGCGTCGAACGGAACCAGCGCGCCGGAGGACTCCTCCGCTTCGGCGTCCTCCACGGGCGCGTCGACATCGTCGAGCAACACGGGTTCGACGGGCGCGTCCTCGGACGGCTCCTCGCTATCGTCGACGACTTCGATGGGCGGATGTTCAGCCATGCGGATACCGTGAATCTACCGTTCTTACGGGCGTTTTTCAAGAACGCGCGGGCACCTTGACACAACCTCCGACGGCCCCTATCTTACCAGCATGGCACTGACGGAGACCATCACGGCTTGGTTTGATCGCAGCCGCGCGAAGCGCGAAGAGCGCAACACGCGCACCGTGCTCGCCGACGGTTACCGGGAGCTGGCCCGGCTCGCCAACCAGCTCAAGCTGCACGCGGAAAAGGCGCCCTACCCGTTCATGGAGGAACGCCTGAGGGAGATGGCGGCGGAAAAGGAAAAGAGCAGCGCGCGGCTCTTTGAAGAAGTGGAGAAGCTCGGCGGCCGGGTCGCCAAATTCGATTCAAGCATTCCGTCCGGCAAGAATCACTGGGACCGGATGTGCCAGGATGTGGAGGATCAGAAGCGTGTCGAGGCCGCGCTCTTGGACGACGTCTGGTACGTGGCCCTCGAAGCGCCGGAACAGAGCCAACTGCTACGCCAACTCGTCGAGGTCGAACGCCGCCACAAGGGAGCCCTGCAGGACCTCCTAGCGCGCGCCGACCCCCAGGCCGAACAGACCTGACGATGGGCCCCGATGAGCCGGGGCCGCCTGCCCGATACCCCCACTACTGCTCCAGGCGCGGCCGCTTGCGGCCGTCCGAGAACACCATGTCCAGGGCGATTCCCGCGACGATGGCGTCCCAGGCCTGCCTTGCCGACAACCCGGAGGCACGGAAGGTCTGCCACAGGCCGATGATCTCGGTCTCGGTGGGAGGGTCGAAGGAGTCCAGGGAATCCAGGACACCGTTGCCTGCTATCTCTATGTGGTGCATCTGCGTGCGACTCCCATGGCGGTAGAGATGGTGGAAAGGCTGCGAGGGGCGGGAGCGGAGTGCCGCTTCACGCCATCCCGCTATCCCTCCAGCCATCAATCGATAACGGCCAGCCCGGATACTTCGACCATACAATCGGGGTTGTAGAGTCCGGATACCTGAATCAGGGTAATCGCGGGGAAGTGCTTTCCGAAAGTCGCCCGGTAGGAAGCACCGATCTCCTTGCGGTTCTCGTGATACGCGTCCACGTCGGTGACGTACATGGTCAACGTGGCGTAGTTTCGGGGGCTCCCTCCAGCTCCTTCGATGGCCGTACGCAGGTTCTCCCACACCTGCCGGAACTGGGCCGCGAAGTCGCCCTTGCCGACGACTTCCCCGTCGGAGTTGAACGGCGCCTGTCCCGCCACGAGCACCAGCCGGCCGGAAGAGATGCTCGCCAAGTGAGAGTACCCCACCGGGTTCTCCAGCCCGCTCGGATTGATGAGTTCGAAGGCGATAACCGTTCTCCTTATTGCATGGTTCCGAAGCTCTTGCGACATGCCATTCGATAAGCATCGTCCTGCGTATAGTCAAGCACGCCGAGACCGTTAGTCAAGGCGGTCACAGGAATTTTACGAGAACATTTTACGCGGAAATTTCAGCGCCGGCCGAACGCGTCGATGAACGCGCGGATCTCTCCCACCACGTCGTCCGTGCACGGAACATAGGGAAGGATCACGCGCGTGGCGCCGGCCTCGCCGTAGGCCCGCACCTTGTCCAGTACCTCGTCCACGGACGCGCCCGCCACCAGGGGCAGCCCGTCGAACAACCGGTCCGTGACCTGCGCGGCGGCCGCGTGAAAACCCGAGGCGCGCCACGCATCGCGAATCGCCGTGACCTCCTCGCCGAAGCCCATGCGCGTCAGCAGGTCCCGGTAGTAGTCCGCCAGGGCATAGTACGTGAGGATGCGCCCCAGTGCCTGGCGCGCCGCCCCGGTGTCCCGGGCCACGCAGCAGCGCACCTTGCACATGATCTCCAGCGCGTCCGGGTCCTTGCCCGCGAGCCGGGCCCCCTCACGCACGTTCTCGACGATCCGGCGTATCTCCGGCGGATTCGCCATGTTGATCAACACGCCGTCGCTCAGCCGCCCCGCCAGGCGGCTCATCCGCGGCCCGAAAGCCGCCAGATAGACGGGAACGCCACGGCCGGACGGCTTGAACGCGAGCTTGAAGCCGCGCGCGCTGTAGAAACTCCCCTCGTAATCCAGCTTCTCGCCCCGCAACGCCCCCTGGACGATCTCCAGGTACTCGCGGATGCGCGCCAAGGGCCGGTCGAACGCCACACCGTGCCAGTTGGCGATGGTGGGGTTGGAGATGCCGAGCCCGAACAGAAAGCGTCCGTTGGACAGTTCGTCGAGGCCGGCGGCGTGCAGCGCCATGCTCACGGGCGTGCGCCCGAGCATGTGGTATACCGCGGTGCCCACCTTGAGCCGGCTCGTCACGGCCGCCACCGCCGCCAACATCACCGTCGGGTCCTTGTTGTTGGCCTCCCCTCCCCAGGCGCAGTCGAAGCCGCTGTCCTCCGCCGCGCGAGCCAGCGCGGGGATGGCGTCCATGGGCAATTGGGCGCCCGAGTTGAATTCGATGTCGAGCTTCATGGATGTCTCAGGATAGCGTCCACACGCACCCTCCGGGCTGGCCACCCACTTCGGACCGGTGGCCGGTATCGGCGCGCAAGGCCGCCCTTGTTAACACCGCCGCATCCAGCGGTCAAGCGGCAACGCCAATTCCGCCCCTCCCTTGAAACCGCGGGACGGATGCATTAGTTACCGTGCCATGATTATCGACGCCCATGCCCATCTCGTGCCGCAGAGCTGGTACCATCCCAAGTCGCCGCAGGCCATCTTCGACATCCCGCGCGTCATCGACGAGCAGGCCCAGGCCGGCGTGGACCTGACCATCTTCGGCAACAACTGGATCCGCACGCCCCAGGGGAAAGACCCGTACGACATCGTGACGGAGTTCAACGCGTTCGCCGCCGAGACCACCGCGCGCCACTCCGACCACTTCCTGGGGCTGGCGTGCGCCGTGCCCTTCGGCGACGACCGCTTCCTCAAGGAGACCGAGCGGGCGGTGCGCGAATACGGCCTGAAGGGCATCATGATCAACTCCAGCGTGGCCGGCGAATACCTGGACTCGCCCAACGCCGTGCCCTTCTTCGAGCTGGTGAGCGACCTCGACGTGCCGCTGTTCGTGCACCCGCCGCGGGTCACCATCGGCGCGGAGAAGATGGAGATCTTCCGGCTGCCGGAAATGGTCGGACGGCCCTTCGACACCACCTTGTCGCTGGCGCGCTTCATCCTCACCGGCGGCTTCGAGCGCTTCCCCAACCTGGTGATGATCTGCTCCCACCTGGGCGGCGCCCTGCCGATGCTGCCCGGCCGCCTGGACTTCGGCTACGAACTGCGCCAGGACGACAGCTTCGGCCCGTGGGAACCCGACGTGCTGCCGCGGGCACCGAGCACCTACATCGAGCAGCTCTACTACGACACGGTAAGCCTGCACGCCCCCGCGGTCATGTGCGCGGTGGAGACCGCCGGCGCCGACCACGTGCTCTTCGGCAGCGACTTCCCGCCGGTGCCCATCCCGCTGGAGCGCTCGGTGGACGCGGTGCGGGATGTGCGTCTGGCGGATTCGGACAAGCAGAAGATCCTCGGCGACAACGCGGCGCGGCTGCTGCGGCTGGGACAGTAGGCGGGGCGCGCCGGCGGCGGCTGCCGTGCCTTCCGCAACCGGGGGAAACAGGGGATCTCTCAGCCGCACGCGAGGAACAGGCTGAGCTCTTCCTCATGCGGTAGGCCTTGTCGAGGACCTCAGGCCCAGGCGAGAAACAGGCACAGGTGGGTCGCCGCGTTGGCGTAGACCGCAGCCGCGACGTCGTCCATCATGACGTACCAAGCTCCCGGGCGACGGTCGAAGAAAGCCACCGGCTGCGGCTTCCACACGTCGAACAAACGGAACAGCAGGAACGCAAGCAGAATGAACTCCCAGCGGCCCCCATGGGCGAGAGTCAGGAGCGCGATCCACTGTCCCGCCACTTCGTCGCACACGACATGCGACGGGTCTTTCGGCCCGCCGCCGCGCAAGACGGCGCCCGTGGCTACGCCGCCCACCACGAACGCGGCGACGGCCGCCAATGCGAGCACGGCGACCTGCTGGAGCGGGTCGACGAGCCAGTACGCCAGGGCGGCGACGGCGCTGGCCACCGTGCCCGGAGCCACCGGAAAGAACCCGATATAGCCGACGCTGGCAACGGCCGTGGCCCAACCGCTCGTGGGGCGCGATCTCATGAACCTCCTGTCATCCCTGCTCTCGCCGCTGCTCCGCCACTGGGCACGCCAATCGCGCGCGCAACGCCGGGGCACCGTCCACCTGCCGGGACTCCGTGACGACGTCCGGGTCCGCTGGGACCCCTTCGCCATCCCCTACATCACCGCCCGCACCGAGCGCGACCTCTTCTTCGCCCAGGGATACATCCACGCCCAGGACCGCCTGTGGCAGATGGACCTGAGCCGGCGCTTCTTCAGCGGACGGCTGGCCGAACTCTTCGGCGACAGGCCGCTGCCGCGCGGCGACTTCACGCGGCACCTGCGGTCCGGCAATATGGCGAGCGTCGACCACTTCATCCGCCTGTTGGGCATCAGGCATACGGCCGTGCTCTCCCTGCCCTTGCTGTCGGAGCGATCCGCCCGCGCCGTCGAGGCCTACTGCGCCGGCGTCAACGCCTACATGGACCTGCACCAGCGCCGCCTGCCGGTGGAGTTCCGGCTGCTGCGCCACCGGCCTGCCCCGTGGGAGCCGGCGGACTGCCTCATCCTCGCCAAGGGCTTCGCACTGATGCTCTCGTCCGCCCTCGTCACGCGGCTCACCTTTCTAGCACTCCACGGCCGCCTGGAGAACGACCCCGACAAGCTGCGGACGCTGATGCCGCGTTATCCTTCCTGGGGTGCCACCATCACCCGCGCCCTGAGCGACCACGGCGCGGCGCTGGTGCGCTTCGTCAACGGCAGCTTCGCGGAGAATCCCCTGACCCCCAGGGGCCAGGGAAGCAACGGCTGGGCCGTCGACGCCGGGCACTCGGACGAGCAGCACGCGCTCCTGTGCAACGACATTCACCTGCGAATGACAGTGCCCGGCATCTGGTATCTGAATCATCTCCGCACGGTGACCGACGCGGGAGGAACTCAGCCCTTGGAAGCGTCGGGCCTGTCGCTGCCGGGCTCCCCCTTCGTCTATGTCGGACACAACCGCGACGTGGCCTGGGGATTCGTCGCCGCCCTGTGCGATGACGGCGACCTCTACCGGGAGCAGATCCACCCCGAACAGCCGGAGCTGTACCGCACCCCCGAGGGCTGGACCGAGTTCGAGCACCGGCCCGAAACCATCGCGGTTCGAGGCGGCCGCCCGGTGGAGACCGAAATCCGGCACACCCGGCACGGGCCGGTGCTGTCGGACATCCTTCCGCCGCGGCCCCACGACCCGGATGTTCCAAACAGGGAGGTGTTGTCCTTCCAATGGATCGCGCATACGCCGGGAAACGAGCTGGGACTGCTGGACGGCATCAACCGGGCGCGGGACTGGAACGAGTTCCTGTCCGGTATGGCGCATCACGTCACACCCTCGCTCAACTGCATCTACGCCGACACCCGGGGCAACATCGGGTATGCCCTGGCAGGAAGAGTGCCCCTGCGCCCTCGCCAGGAGCCCTCGTGGCTACCCCTGGAGGGCTGGAACGCCGATCATGACTGGACCGGCACCATCCCATTTGACGAGATGCCGCGCCTTTTCAATCCTCCCGAGGGCATCGTGGCCAGCGCCAACAACCGCATGGCGGACCCGGACTACCCCTACTACCTGTCCGACCTGGTCGAGCCCCCGTACCGCATCGAGCGCATCCGGCACCTGCTCACCCGCGAGAAGCGCATGAACATGGAAGACATGGCCCGGATACAGCTCGACACCCGGTCAGTTCAGGCCGAGCGGCTGTTGCACGCCCTGCGCCTTGAGCTCATGGAGATCGCCAACGACGAACCGTCCTTGCGGCCCTGCGTAGAACTCCTGGAGGAATGGGACCGCGACTGCCACTCCAATTCCGCCGGCGCCGCCCTCTTCCACGTCCTCTACCACCGGCTCATGCGCAACCTCTGGGAAAGAGATCTCAGCGAGGAACTGTACCTGAGCTACACGGAGATTCTGAACCAGGCGGTGGCGCCCCTGGACGACATCCTCACGGACCCCGAATCCGTGTGGTTCCGGGACAACCCCCGGAAGGCCGTATTGGGGGCAAGCCTCCGTGAAGCCCAAGCCGAGCTGACGAAACAGCAGGGCCCCGACCCTCGCAACTGGTCCTGGGGCCGCCTCCACACCCTCACCCTCGCCCACGGCCTCGGAAACAGGAAACCGCTAGCCCCCTTCTTCTCGCTGGACCCCTTCCCCGCCGACGGCGACGGCGTCACCATCCGCAACTCCTACTACCGCCACTCCCACCCCTACGACCAGGTCGTCGGCGTATCGATGCGCATGCTGGTGACCCTGAGCGACCCCATCCGCTCCCGCTTCGTCGTCGTCCCGGGTCAGGCGGGTAATCCGACGTCGCCGCACTACCGAGACCAGGTCGAGTCGTGGCGCACGGGCAGCACGATCCCGTCGGCCGAGTCGGAAGATGAAATGAAGGCGTGGCCGGTCCTGGTGCTGAGCCGCGGGGCTTAGTTAGCCCCAATGTTGCAATAAAGGTCTGTGAAGAGCGATCCGAAGCACCCCCCCCCCCCCGAGAAGTCATTCCCGCGAAAGCGGGAATCCAGGGGCGGTGGTGGGGCACTACATCTGCGTTTCCCCGCCTCGCCACCCCTGGATTCCCGCTTCCGCGGGAATGACTTCTCGGGGGGTTTGGTGCAGTTCTTGCCCGGTCGACGTTTTGACACAGCCTGTTTCGCGGGAATGACGATTCGTAGGATTTCCCAGGCACCCTACTCCGCCTGACCGACTACCACCAGCAGGAGAGACGAAATGACCGCCATGTACGATCCGGCCCACCCCGGCGAAATTATCCGCGAGGCTATGGAGGCCGAGCAGTGGACCGTTACCGAAGCCGCTATTCGGCTAGGCGTCACAAGAACAATGCTTTCCCGTGTTCTCAACGGCAAGGCCAGCGTTTCACCGCAGCTCGCGCTGGCACTGGAGCGGCTCGGCTGGAGTGACGCCGGACACTGGGTACGGATGCAAGGGGCCTATGATCTTGCCCAGGCCCGCAAGGCGGAATCGGCTGCGTGAGCTCGCCGCTCAATTCACTTCAGCGCGCAAGGCCAGCGGGAAGGAGGTCGGGGATTATGAGCACTACGCGCGTCAGGATTGATCCGGACAATTCCGCGACCCTCCCGAAGGGGCGGATCCACTTCGCTGTGGTGGATGGCACCACCGAGACGGAAATCGCCTTGCAGCAGCAGGAGGACGACGCCGAGGCCATGCAGGACATGGCACGCTATGCTCGTCGGATCCGGCGGCGACTGGGCCTCAGCCAGCTAGAGTTGGCGCGACGAATCGACGTGCCGCATGAAACGATCCGCAACTGGGAACAGGGGAAGCGTTGCCCCACCGGTGCCGCGCGCGCCCTGTTGCGGGTACTCGACAAAGCCCCCGAGACCGCGCTCCGCGTTCTGACCTGAGCGGTGGACCGTTGCGTGGAGCGCGCCTCAACACCCTAACCACCCAACGCGGCGTTTGGCGTGAGTATGGCCAGAACCGAAAGTGAGTTAGCCTTACCGACCACGTCGTACACCACGGCGACCGGTAGAAAGGCCAGCACCCTGTTTCTAAGGTCTGGGCCCTATTTGGTCCCGTTAGCAGGCCCCGACGGAGAAGCCCGCCGGTCAACCGCTCAACCGCGCGCCTTCGACCCAACCAACGCCCACCGATCTCCCCGCCTGTATGTTGTTGTGAAACTAAGCATGGAAACTGAGGTGGTCCCGGAAAAACGGACAGGTTGCTAGGGATGGTCTGAACAATCGGGGTCAAGTCGGTTTGGGGTTCGAGTGAGGTGAGGGGAAAGTGGGTGACCTGCCCCCCTTGAATGTCCTCACTTGAGGGTTAGTGTTAGCCCAGAGAGGAGGCAGATACGCAGGAGCCGATTCAGCGAAGAGCAGGTGATCGGGATTCTCAAGGAACATCAGGCGGGGCTGGCAGTGGCGGAGCTTTGTCGGAAGTACGGTATCAGCGACGCGACGTTCTACAAGTGGCGCTCGAAATACGGCGGGCTTGAGGTATCGGAGGCCCAACGACTGAGGAGCCTGGAAGCGGAGAACGCCAAGCTGAAGCGGCTTCTGGCCGACGCCATGCTGGACGTGTCGACGCTCAAGGAGATGCTGGGAAGAAACTTCTAACGCCCAGGTCCCGGAGGGAAGCCGTGGACTGGGCGATGGAGGAGCGAGGGCACACGTAGCGCCGGGCCTGCAACCTGGTGGGGATCGACCCGCGGGTGTACCGTTATCGGTCGAGCAGGCCGGAGGAGGGAGAGCTGAGGCAGAGGCTACGGGAGCTGGCGGCGGAACGTCGCCGCTTCGGGTATCGGCGGCTGCACCTGTTGCTGGCTCGAGAAGGGGTCGTGGTGAATCGCAAGAAGCTCTACCGGCTCTACAAGGAGGAGAAGTTGACCGTGCGCAAGCGGGGCGGCCGCAAGCGGGCACTGGGGACCCGGGCGCCGATGACGATCCCCCAGGGAGCCAATCAGCGTTGGTCGGTGGACTTCGCCTCCGACACCCTGGCGGACAGCCGGCGTTTCCGTGTGCTCTGCGTGATCGATGACTTAACCCGGGAGTCCTTGCCCACCATCGTCGACAACTCCATCACCGGAGAGCGAGTTTCGAGAGAACTGGACGGGATTGCTGAACGTCGCGGCTACCCCCTGATGGTGGTCTCGGACAACGGCACCGAGTTCACCTCGAACGCCATGCTCCGGTGGCAACAGGACCGAGGGGTCCACTGGCACTACATCGCTCCCGGCAAGCCCATGCAGAACGGGCTGGTCGAGAGCTTCATCGGCCGGCTGCGTGATGAGTGCCTTAACGAGCACATGTTCACCAGCTACCGCCACACCCGGGGGATCATCCAGGACTGGAGGATCGACTACAACGCTAGACGACCGCATACGAGCCTCCAGGGACTGACGCCCTTGGAGTTCGCTACCCGGTCCCGTGAGGACCACAACCAAAAACCACTAACTTATGGGTGAGGACAAATTGGGGTGCAGGTCACAGTGAACAAATGGCCTCTATCGTTGCGGGAACCCACGCTGCAATAGACAAGATTCTTGGGGAATGATGTGTGTCGTCTTCGTACATGTGTGCAGTCTGCCTGCCTACATGCTTTCAACGCGTCCGAGTTGGGGCCAGTCGTTCCGCGGCATGATGAACGCGCGGGAGGGCTCGCAATTGACAGCGATCTCGTCGCCAAGGGGAGATTTGCGAGGGAGGTCAACGACACGGTCGGTCGGCGGGCGGCCGTTGCGGCTGTCATGGGCGCGGTCCGAGTTGTAGCAATGCTGCCACTCGGCAAGTCTGTCGTTGAGTATTTCTGGATCCTCCAGCCGCAGAAAGGGAATGAGTGAGGTGGCCCCGGTTCTCAGCGCCCGCAAATAGATGAACCCGAATTGCCGTTTTGCCGCGCGTGTGACCCTTACCCGGCGTGTTTCGTCATCCACCGGAGTACTGGCGAAGTAGCACTCGGCCCTGAATTCGTCCTCCTCGATGTCGTAGGCACCTTCCAATTTGATCCGAAGAGCGGGCACAACATCGTCATCGTCGACAACTTCGGGTGCCGCCGTCGCATCCAGGATCGCGTCCTTCGCGGTATCCCAATATTCGAGGTGGATACGGAACTTGGTTAAGGCATCCTCCGTCAGATCTGTCAGCACGACTTCCAACTCGATGAGAATGGGGACGCCGGCTCCGTCGAGGTAGCGCCGCTCGAAGAAGTCATGCTCGTCTATCGGGCTGCTTCGAGATAGACGATCCGGCCCCAGCAGAAGATCCAGGGCCTCACATAGGGTTGACTTGCCGACACTGTTCCCGCCAACGATGACTGTGTGGCCAGGTGAAAGAACTTCACCTTCGGCGACGCTACGGAAGTTTGCGAGCTTGAGCCGACGTATCCTCATCGTTGACCACCGCCCGGCCAAACCCCGTCGCGGGCGGCCGTCGCAGCGGGCATCAGAAACGCTTGGAGCGCGCTGACAACACCGTCGAGCGTGCCCGGATCGACCCCCAGATCCTGCTTGAAGCTCTCCCACTGCTGGCGCTTGACACTGTCTTCCGCGAACGCGCGCGACAACCCTTCTGGAACTGCATCCGGTATCGCTGTGCCCCGCCGTGCAAAGGTTGCGGATATTGCCCCTGCGAGACGCGATCGATCGATCTCGAAGGCCCGACTTATCATCCACAAGTCGTAGTAGTCCTTCATCCTGCTGTTGGCCATGCCCAGATTCACCATGGCCTGGAACTTCTCTGCAATCACGGTCTCCCGTGCGTAACCGCGCAGCCGCGGTGCCGGCATATCAAGCAGGACTGGATAGTCGAGCCACTCGGCAGGGGGTTCGGTCGCATCCCCGAAGCCGACATCTACATTGACGACGATGCGGGCGCCGCCGACGTCGGCAGTCGCCCGTATGCGGAGTCCGCCATACTCGTTCTCTGGTCGAATACGGCTGACCCGTGCTGCACTAACGTCGAAGAGAACGCCGTCCGGTTCTTTTTGGCCAAGGACCTCCTTGAAGGAGTCAAAGACGGCTTCCGGTACCGGGTCGCCGTGACCAAGGAGATCGAGATCGCGCGTACCTCGAAACGGCTCGTCGAACCAGGTCATCAACAAAATAGCCCCTTTCAGAACGAAACGGTCGGCGTGGCGCGATTGTGCCAGCCGGTAGAGGAAACGCTCGATCACATAGTGCGTCAGGACCAAATCAAAATTCAGGCCCCTATCCTTGCTAATCCCGAGGAGGC
>MKWU01001695.1_pt1 | contig 36618 bp, 32 predicted proteins | sample 809101 | NCBI WGS metagenome assembly MKWU01 (sample SAMN05860141, study PRJNA318959) | sponge metagenome | host: Aplysina aerophoba | place: Slovenia: Piran, Adriatic Sea, Gulf of Piran | collected 2013-05-07
CCGAAGACGTTGCTGACGGTGACCCGCACCTCGGAGCCGCCGATGCTGGTGCGCACCACCTGCCGCAGCGTCTGGTCGGCCAGACGGACGGGGGCGCCGAACGGCAACGCCGCGGCGGCCTCGCCCGCCTCGGGCGACGCCGGCGGGTCGAGCGCGAGCGGGCCGGTGCTCCAGGTGCCGATCCAGCGGCCGCCCTCCGACTGCGCGCCGGCCGTGGCGGGCAGGGCCGCCAACGCGACCAGCGCGAGGACCGCAATACCTCTGCGTGCTTGCATGTTGCTTCTCCTCCGGCCGCCGGCCGGCCGTCGTGCCTGGGTCGTGCCTCGATGGTTCCCGCGCCGGGCCCGCCGCGGGGCGGCGCGCTCGGTCGACGCGCACTCCATTATGCGCCATTTGCGCCGCCTTGACAGGCGATTCCGGAACCGTACAGTGTGTGCGGGACGGTCGCGCGCGGAGCGCGGGCCCGAGGCTGGCGCCGGCGAGCCCCGCCCCCGGAGGCGGGGCCGGGATTCGGCGCCGTCGTTGGCAGGCAGCGGCCGTCGGGGAGGGTGCATGCGTCGAGCAATGAACGTGATCGTGGGGGCGCCGCGAGCGCTGGCGCCGTGGGTCGTTGCGCCCCGCGCGGTCGGCATCCTGGCCGCGGCGGCCGTGCTGGGCGCCGGCGCCGGACTCGCCGCGGCTGGCCAGGACGACTGGCTGCAGTTCCGCGGCCCGGCGGCGGGGGTGGTCCCCGACGACCCGGACCTGCCCGAAGTATGGAGCGAGACCGAGAACGTCGTCTGGAAGACCGACATCCCCGGACTCGCCTGGAGCTCGCCGGTGATCACCGGCGATCACGTCTTCGTCACGACCGCGGTCAGCGCCGGCGACGAGCCCGACCCGATCAAGGGACTCTACGACCCGGGCATGGAAAACGGCTCCGAGGCCTCCGAGAACGAGCACCGCTGGGTGCTCTACGACATCGACTTCCATACCGGGAGCATCCGCTGGGCGCGCGAGCTCTACCGCGCCACGCCGCCGGGGAAGCGCCATCTCAAGAACACGTTCGCGTCCGAGACCCCGGTCACCGACGGCCGCCGCGTCTACGTCTACTTCGGAGCCATCGGGCAGCTCGCGGCGTTCAACATGAGCGGCGAGGCGGTCTGGTTCACGGAGCTCGACGCCTACAACACGACGCTCGAGATGGGCACCGGTGCCTCGCCCATCCTGCACGGCGACCGGGTCTACATCGTCAACGACAACACGACGAGGTCGTTCGTCGCCGCCTACGACAAGGACACGGGGCGCGAGATCTGGCAGCGCGAGCGGGACGAAAGGGGCCAGAACTGGTCGACGCCGTTCGTCTGGGAGCACGAGCAGCGCACTGAGCTGGTGACCGCCGGCACGCAGGGCGTCCGCTCCTACGACCTCGACGGCGAGCTGCTGTGGGAGCTCCACGGAATGTCGGGTCTGACCATCCCCACGCCGTTCACGAGCCATGGGCTCGTCTACATCAGCTCCGGCTACCCCGGCGGCGGCCTGCGGCCGGTGTACGCGGTCCGGCCGGGCGCGTCGGGCGACATCTCCATCTTCACCGAGGAACAGATGCGGAGCGGCATCCGGTCCGGCTTCCCGGGCCCGCTCACGTCGTCGGAGGACGTAGCCTGGTCCTACCCGCTGCTCGGCACCTACAACACGACCGCGATCGTCTACGGCGACACCTACTACACGCTCCTCGACCGCGGTTTCCTCGTGGCTCATGACGCCCGGACCGGGGAGGAGATCTACGGCCGCCGGCGCCTGGAGATCGGCAACGGGTTCACCGCCTCGCCCTGGGCCTACAACGGCAAGCTGTTCCTGCTGAGCGAGGACGGGGAGACCTACGTGGTCGAGGCGGGGCCCGAGTTCAAGATCCTCCACAAGAACCAGCTCGACGAGATGACGCTGGCGACCCCGGCGATCGCGCGCGGCAGCCTGTTTATCCGCACCCAGTCGAAGCTCTACCGCATCGCGAAGGGAGGCGCCCAGTGAGAAGGCCAAGGATGACGCGGGGCGCGCGGCGGACGACGACTTCCCGGCTCGCGTGGTGCGCCGTCGCAGCCGTGGTCGCTTCCGTGTTGGCGCCCGCGCCCGGTGCGGGGCAGGGCTTGGCGCTGGAGGCGGTGGGGGAGATCCCCGGGCCCGCGGAGCTGGTTCGCGTCCGGGGCGACCGCGCCTACGTGTCGGGCGGCCACACGTTCACGATCTACGACGTCTCGACGCCGTCGAGCCCCGTCGCCCTCGGGTCGCACACCTTCCCCCAGGAGATCTGGGGCTTCCGCCTGACGGCGGACCGCGCCTACGTCGGCGCCAACTTCTTCGGCCTCGGCATCCTCGACATCTCCGGCACCGGCGCCCCCGTGCTGCTCAGCCAGCACAAGACGCTCGGGCAGGCCAAGATCGGGGCGACGGCAAGCGGCAAGGTCGGGATCATCGACCACATGGAGGGATTCGTGCTGGTCGACATCTCCGACGAGACCGCGCCGGCCGGCATCGGGTCGTTCTTCCTCGACGGCTACGCGCGCGACGTCGTCACCGCGGGTTCGATGGCCTACGCGACCGACTCCCCGTCGGGCCTCTACGTCTTCGATCTGGCCCGGTCGGGGATGCCCGAGCCCGTGGGGGTGCTCCACGCCCCCAACGCCCCGCGCGACATCGACGTCTCGCCCGGAAGCGCCGGCCGGCCGACGCTGATCGTCGGCGCCGGCGGGGGGGACGTGCAGGTGTACGACGTCTCCGACCCCGCGGCGCCCGAGAAGGTGGCGAGCGTCGAGACGCCCGGCCGCGCGTCCCGCGTGTCGACGAACGGCGAGGAGGTGTTCGTGGCCGACTCCGAGGCCGGGGTCTCGGTCGTGGACGTATCGGATCCCGCCGCTTCGGTCCTGATCGGGACGTTCGCCACGCCGCGGCCGGTGCGCGACGTCTCCGCCGACGGGTCGCTGGTGGCGGTCGTCGTGGGCGACAGCGAGCGCGAGGGGCACGACCGCTGGGTGGTGCTCCTGGAGCGCCGCCAGGAGTCTGCGCCGTAGACGCCGCCGCCTCTCCGCGGGAGTCGCGGACTCCTGCCAGGCTTGGGTGGGTGTCAGGCGGAGCCGCAGGCCGCCGCTACGGCGCGAGGGCCTCGAAAGCGATGGCGCCGAGGCGGGAGGACCGGCTCGGAAGCTCCGTGTCTCCGGCCGGGAACGCGTTCTCCCGCAGCATGTAGGCCAGCACGTCGACCTTCTGGGCGCGGGTCAGCGCCCGCGGGCGGCCTTCCGGCATCGAGACGCGCAGGCGTTCGAAGAGATCGCCCACCGAGAGCCCGTTCCACGCCCACCGGAAGTCAGCGCCGGCGAGCGCGGGCGCCGTCTCCCCACCTTCGAGCGACGGGCCATGGCATTCGCCGCACTCCGCTTCGTAGAGTGGTGCGCCCCGGTCCGCCTGCTCTGCCGTGTAGATGCCGTTCCAGACGGACAGCGGTGCCTGGACCGACCCGGCGCGGGGCCGTGCCCCGGCGGCCGTCCCCTCGATCGCGGCCCCGGCGGCTGGAGCGCCGAGGAGCGCGGCCAGCGCGACCGCGACGGCGCGCGCCATGGCGTGCCTACTTCGAGCGCAGCGCCAGCGTGAGCAGAACGTGGGCGCCGAAGGCGAGCACGGCGGTGATGATGACTGCGAGCAGAGGATTCACGTCGGGCCTCCGTTGGAATCGAACGGCGCAATTGTAGCAGGAGCGCACGGGAACGGCCTGCCCGCCTGGCCGCTGGCGGTCGTCCCGCGGGCCAGGATGCAACTCGGCCCCCGGGTTCCTCGAGCGGGGCGCGCCCTCCGGCCGTGGTCCAACCCGGGGCCGACCCGCCAACCCATCCTCCTCTCCGGACCCGTAGACTGGATCGGCGATGACGGGTAGAGGCGGCTCACCAGGCGACAGGCCGGGATCGGTGGGAGCCTGGTTGCCGCGAGCCGCGATCGTGCTCTTTTTCCTGTCGGGCGCGGTCGGCCTCATGTACGAGGTCGTCTGGCTGCGCCTGCTCGTGCTCCTCTTCGGTTCCGCCCACCTTGCGGTCACGGCCGTTCTGACCGCGTTCATGTCCGGTCTCGGCCTGGGGGCCCTTGTCTTCGGCCGCTGGGTCGACCGGACCAGGTGGCATCCGCTGGCTGTCTACGGCGTGCTCGAGATCGGCCTTGGAGTGAGCGCGCTGGCGGTGCCCGTGCTCATCGACGGCATTCGCCCGATTGCGGCCTCGCTGCCGTTCGCCGTGGGCGCGACGTTCCATGCCGGCAGTCTCGTCCGGTTCCTGCTGGCGCTGGCCGTCCTGATCGTGCCGACGATGCTCATCGGCGGCACTCTGCCGGTCTTGAGCCGGCTCGCCCGCGGCGCCCAGCGCGGCGCCGGGGCGGACGTGTCGATCCTCTATGCCGTCAACGTCGCCGGCGCGGTGTTGGGGGTGGTGGTGACCGGGTTCATCGTCCTCCCGCTGGCGGGCGCGGCTCTGACCGGGGCGGCCGCCACGGCCGTGAACGCCGCCCTGGGCGTGGCCGCGTTGGTGGCGTCCCGGGCCAGGCCGATCGCGAAGCCGGCGCCGGCGCCGGCAAGGCCCCCGACCCCCGACGCGGGTCCGTTCCCGCGGATCGTCGTCGGCGTCGCGGGGGCGATCGCGATGACCTACGAGGTGGTGTGGACCCGCCTGCTCGGCCTCGTCCTCGGGTCGTCCGTCTACGCGTTCTCCGTCATGCTGGCGACCTTCCTGGCCGGTCTGGCCGCCGGCGCCGCCCTCGGGACGCGGTGGGCGGCGGGGAGCTCGGAGCGCACCGTTCTGCGTCGGCTGGCAGGCGTCCTCGCGGGCGGGGCGGTGGCCGGGTACGCCACCTTGCACCTGCTGCCCGCACTGCCGGCGGCCTACGCAACCGCGTTCCACGAGCTCGGCCTCGCGGACGAGAGCGCCGGGCTCGCCTGGCGCGCGGTCCGCCTCGCGGCGCTCCAGTTCGCAGTCGCCGGTGCCGCCATGCTGCCCGCGGCTGTCTGTGCGGGGATGGTGTTTCCGCTCGCCCTCGGCATCGCGGTCACCGACCCGCGCCGCATCGGGCGGACGGTCGGCGCGCTCTCGGCCGCCAGCACGGCCGGGACGATCATCGGTGCGGCGCTCGCGGGTATCGTGCTGGTGCCCCTCGCGGGGTTGCAGGGCAGCCTCCTCGTCGCTGTCGGCGCGGGCCTCTTGCTCGCGACCGTCGTCCGGGGCCGCGGCGCCCGGCGATCGCAGGGGCGCCGTCGGCTCGCCGTGGTGGGCGCCGACGCCGGCGTCGGCGCCTGCCTCGGTGTGCTATTGGCGCTGCTCGTTGCCGCCCGGCCGCCCTGGGAGCCGCTCGTCATGAACAGCGGGGTTTTCCAGTACGCTCCGGAGCTGGGAGCCGCGGCGCGGACCCGTGACGGCTTCCGGGCGGCGCAACGCGACGACACGGAGGTGCTCTTCTACGAGGAAGGGATCACGGCGAACGTGCTCGTCGCCCGCCAGCGGTCGACCGACAACGTCTGGTTGTCGATCGACGGCAAGATCGACGCCTCGTCGCGCTCCGACCTCGCGACGCAGCTCCTGTTGGGCCACCTGCCGATGCTCTGGCGGGGCGCCCGCCCCGAAGAAGCGTCGAGCGCGGCTGTCATCGGCTACGCCAGCGGCATCACGACCGGTGCCGTCACGCGCCACGCGCCGTCGCGCGTCGTCGCGGTCGAGATCGAGCCGGCCGTCATCCGGGCATCCGCCCACTTCGACGACGTCAACCACGCGCCGCTGCGCGATCCGGCGGTGCGTCTGGTGGGGAGCGACGGCCGCACCTTCCTCGCCTCGGCCGGCGACGCCTACGACGTGATCGTGTCCGAACCCTCCAACCCGTGGATGTCGATCGCCGCCAACCTGTTCACGCGCGAGTTCTTCGAGGCGGGCCGGCGGCGCCTGGCTCCCGGCGGCATCTTCAGCCAGTGGATTCAGCTCTACGGCATGCGGCCGGACGACTTGCGGTCGCTCGTCGCGACGTTCGCGGCCGTGTTCCCTCGCGTGGCCGTGTTCTGGGGGATTCCCGGCCGCGACCTGGTCCTGCTCGGTTCGGAAGCGGCGCTCGACGTCGACGTCGGCCGCCTCGAAGCCGTGCTCTCGCGCGCCCCGGTGGCGGCGGATCTGGCGCGTATCGACGTCCGCGTCGCCGAGGACGTTCTGGCGTTCTACGTGACCGACGACGCCGGCGCACGGGCGTTCGCCGCCGGGGCGCCGCTCAACACGGACGACAACGGGCGCATCGAGTTCCGGGCCTCGCTCAGTCTGCACGCCGACACGCGGTCCGCCAACGTCGCCGCGCTCGCTCCGTTCACGGTCGACCCGCTGGCCGGCGCCGCGAACCTGGAGCCCGGCGCGGAGCGACGCGCGGAACGCCACGTCGCGCTGGGCCGCGCCTTCTATCGCCGCGAGATGTACGGGCGGGCGGTAGCGGCCCTCCGCGAGGCGCAGGCTCTGTGGCCCACGGAGACCGGCGCGCTGCGCCTCGAGAGTTACGAGCGCGTGCTACGGGAAGCGGGGGAGCTGCGGTAGTCGGAGTTGTCCACGATCGGGTGCGCTCGGCTTCGACGCCCGGGCCGAGCCGCCCCGCCTTCGTGAAGCCGCTTCCCGCCCTCAGCGGTGCCACGGCCATGGCCCCGATCAGCGTCCACACTCGCCAACTCGTCTGTTCGCGTTGGATACCGGTAGTTGGTGGACTCACCGGGTTCTGCCGCGACGTCCGGCTTCGGCGCTCAGGCCGCCTAATCGGAGACCTCAAACAGCGACTCGACCTCGACGGGCACGCCGCCGGGGAGCGAGCCGGCGCCGTAGGCGACGCGCGCGTGCCGCCCCGCATCGCCGAACGCCTCGACCATCAGGTCGGAGAACCCGTTGACGACGGCGGGCTGCTCGGTGAAGTCGGCGGTGGCGTTGACCAGGCCCAGGACCCGCACGACCCGCGCTACGCGGTCGAGGTCGCCGATCTCGTCCTTCACCACCGCGAGGGCCTGCAGCGCGCACGAGCGCGCCGCCCGATAGGCGGCGTCGACATCCATCGTGTCGCCGACCTTGCCGGCAATCAGCCGCCCGTCCGCGCCGCGCGGCACCTGTCCGGCCAGGAACAGCAGGTTGCCGCTGCGCACGGCAGGGACGTAGTTGGCGACGGGCCGGGAGACCGGTGGCAACTCGAGCCCGAGCGCGGTCAGGCGTTTCTCTACTGCGGACATGAGAGTCTCCTTCTGGATGCAGCGGGCGTGCCGTGCCGGGCGCTCAACTCGGGATCGCACCCCGGAAGGGATTCACGACGCGCACGGACCCGTAGGTCTGCCCGTCGTTCAGATCCTCGGTGAATAGCCGGGGCGCCCCGAGCGCCTCCGCCGCGGCGATGATCGCGCCGTCCCGGTAGCTGATGCGGTGGCGCTCGCTCATCTCGGCGCCGAGCTTGACGAGGCTGGCGTCGAGGGCCTGACACGGAAACGCCTCCAACTGCTCGATCCAGTCGAGGGCCTCGACCGGAGTGAGGGGCACTTCGACCTTGCGCACGACGGTGACGTAGAACTCCTCGAGCACCTGCGCCGAGAGCCCGAAATCGAGGTCTTCGATCAACGCGAGGGCACGGGCGCGCTTCGTCGCCTCCTCCGCCCGGCCCGCTGCCGCGTAGACCAGGACGCTGGTGTCGAGAAAGGCCTCAACGCTCATGCAGGTCCTCGCGGGTCCAGGAACGCGAGCCGATACGTGCGGCCGACTGCCTGCTCAGCTCGCGAATGCGCTGGCGCGCTCCGCGTGCTCGATCTTCACGCTTCGCGAGATTGGCAAGGAACTCGCGGACGAGCGCGTTGACCGACGATCCACGCTCCGCGGCGTACAGCCGGACCGTGCGAATGACGGCTTCGTCGACGCTGAGGGTGATGTTCTTCACGCACACAGTATATGTGGTGCTGTGATCCGACCGATCACTCCCAGCGAAACACGCGCGAGGCAACAGCGGTGGCCAGGGCGAAGACGACGCCCAGCGCGACGACGTCTCCCGCGTGGGCCCACCACGTCTCGCCGGTCCAGATGCCGCGCAGCAGCGACACCGCGTAGGTCAGCGGAAGCAGACGCGCGAGTGCTTCCAGTGCCGGCGGGAGCGTGTCGATCGGCGTGAAGAGCCCGGACAGGGGAATCATCGGGTAGAGGATCAGCGCTCCGAGTGGCTGCGCGAACCGAGCTGTGGGAACGATGCCGGCGATGACGAAGCCGATGGAGAGCAGGCTCCAGGTGGCGATGACGAGCGCGAGCGCGAAGGAGAGGAGCGGTGCGTCGACGCCGACGGGGTAGAAGCGGCGCCCGGCCAGCACCAGCAACGCGAGGGTCGCCGCGGTGAAGGCGAGCTTGACCAGCACGTGGGCGAGAAGGATGGTCGGCGGTCGGACCGGCGTCGCCCGCAGGCGCCGCAGGATGCCTCCTTCCCGGTAGATGGCGATGATGGTGACCAGCGAGAGCACGGCGCTCAGGGTGATCAGGATGGCCGCGAAGAGCGGCAGGTCCGTCTGCAGGAACGCGAGGTCACCGCGGGGCGAGCCGCCGGAGGCCTCCGGGGCGGTGGCGGCCGCATCGGCGCTGCCGCCCGCGATTCGTCCGACGACGAGGAAAAGCAGCACCGGGACGGCGACCGAACCGAAGACGCCGAGCGGCTCGCGCACGAAGATCTTCGTCTCGAGCCAGGTCAGATGCGCGAGTTGTCGCAGCAGGGTCGCCATGGCCGTGGCCTCACGCCCGGATCGACCGTCCCGTCAGCGTCAGGAAGACGTCCTCCAGGTTCGCGAGCTCGGTGCGAAACTCCGCCACCGGCATCGCGTGCTCCGAGATGGTCCGGATGACGTCGGTGACGAGAGCGTCGCCGCGGCCGGCGATCTCGTGCCGGTGGCCGTCGCTGCGGACGGAGGTGGCCGTCGGGAGCGCCCGGAAGCGGTCCGCGGCGGCGTCGAAGTCGGTCGCCACGACGACGGTCCGTTGCGGGCAGTGCCGCGCGACGAGCGCGGCCGGCGTGTCGATGTCGACGATGCGGGCACGATCCAGGATGGCCACGCGGTCGCAGAGGCGCTCGGCCTCCTCCATCAGGTGGGTGGTCAGGACGACGGTCTTGCCGCGTTCGCGGATGTCCCGCACGAGGTCCCAGATCGCGTGCCGGGCTTGCGGATCCAGCCCCGTCGTCAGCTCGTCCAGGAAGACGACCTCGGGGTCGTTCACCAGCGCGAGGGCAATGAACAGGCGCTGCTTCTGGCCGCCCGAGAGCGTCATGAACCACGCGTTGCGCTTCTCGTCGAGCCCGAGTTGCCCGAGCAGCGAGTCGCCGTCGGCGGGGGCCGGATAGAGCGATCGCCAGAAGGAGACCGCCTCCCACACCTTGATCCGTTTCTGGAGCTGCGCCTCCTGCAGTTGCACCCCGATGCGGAGCTGCAGCGCACGCCGGTCGCGGATCGGGTCGAGGCCGAGGACGGCGATCCGCCCCGCATCGGCCGCCCGCAGACCTTCGACGCACTCCAGCGTGGTCGTCTTCCCGGCCCCGTTCGGCCCGATGAGGCCGAAGATCTCGCCCCGCCGCACCGTGAAGGAGACGTCCGCGACGGCGACCGTCCGGCCGTACGCCTTGCGGAGGGCGTCGACTTCGACGACGTGATCAGCGCGCATGTCGGTGGTGGCCGGACCCGGATCCGGCTTCAGCCCACGGCGCCTCCAGAGGCGGGCGCGGCAAGTCTAAGGGCCGCGGCGGGCCGGTGTCCACGCGGTGAACCGCGTGGAATGGGACCCAGGAATCGACTGATGGCAGGGCGACATCTCACTCGACTATCTGACGCGCCACGCGCCGTTCGTGGCTGGGGGTTGCGTCGACAAGGCAGGTTGCGCCCCCCGATAGCTGATCCACGTCGCATCGGAGCAGGTCAACCGCTGCCGAGCCGTCGGCGTGCCGGCACATGAGGATGCGTCAGCGAACAGGCCGCGACGCCGGGGATGGATGGAGGGGCGCTCCGCCCGGGTTGACGAACCGGAGTGTGTTGTCACGGATAGTCCGGGAACCGGCACCTCGGTCCCCCGAGGTGACACGCGGTCCACGCCCACTGCACGTCGATGTCGCCCTGGACGTACTGGTGCTCCGGGAAGGAACAGACGCCGAACTTGATGGCTTGCGTCCCGGAGCCATCGCGCCCGTCCTGGGACCCGAAGCAGAGCCATTCCTGGTTGTGGGGCAGGTCGCCCGACCTCGGCTCGTCGGCGTGGTCCCCGCCGAGCAGGGCCTGGAGCGCCGCCGTGTTGTGCTCTACCGGCACGCCGTCCACGAACAGCGTGGACGAGACTCGCACCGTGAGGGGCTCGTCGCAGACGTTCTCGAACAGCATGTTGTAGTAGACGACGCCGTGGTCGTGGAGGCCGCGGTCATTCCGGCGGGTGAAGTACGAGTCGACCACCCTGGCGCAACGGTCGAGTTCGCTGGGACCGAGCGTGAACTCGCACGCGCCGGTGGCCGCCAGGAGGGCCACCGCGGCCGCCCCGGAGAGCCTTCCTCCCACGGCCGTTATTCCTTGCGGAACACCACCTCCAGGCCGTCGAGCACCCGGTTGCGCCGAAAGCGGGCGACGGCGAGCCCGGCTTCCGCCACGAGCCCGACGGCGAGGGTGAAGACGATGGCCCCGGTGGCGAGCAGCAGCCACTGGCCGGCGGTCCAGAAACCGACCAGGTTGGTTCCCATCACCGTGAGCGTCGACGCCAGCATGAAGCCCATCGGCGCCGCGGTGTAGACGAGCGGCTTCCCGCGGCGAAGGAGATACAGGGTGACGGCCAGCAGCGCGAGGCCGGCGAGGAGCTGGTTGGTGGTGCCGAAGAGCTGCCACAGGATGAGTCCCGCGAACTCGCCGTCCACCTGTATGAAGGCGAAGACCCAGATGGCGGCGATGGCGACCGCGGAGGCTACGTAGCGGTTGCCGAGAGCTGCGACTCCCAGTGTTTCGCCCATCTCCGAGACGTTGTAGCGCAGCAGGCGCGTGGCCGAGTCGAGCGAGGTCAGGGCGAACGAGACGACGATGACGGCGACGAAGGTGCCGCCGACCGCCTCCGGGATGCCCAGCGTCTCCAGGAAGTGCGTCGTGCCGCGCACGAACGCCGCGATGTTGTTGCCGAGCCCGTCGGCCGCCTGCCAGCTCTCGTAGCGCTCCAGCCACGCCTCGCGCGAGACGAACCCCGCCGTGCAGGCGAGGACCGCCATCAGCCCCAGGAGCGACTCGCCGACCATCGCGCCGTAGCCGACGAAACGGGCGTCGCCTTCCGTCGCAAGCTGCTTGGCCGACGTTCCGGACGACACCAGGGCGTGGAAGCCGCTCGCGGCCCCGCAGGCGATGACCACGAAGACGAACGGCACGATCGGCGGGGCGCCGGCCGGGGCGACGTCGATGGCCGGCGCGGCGAACGACGGGTTGGTGACCGCGAACCCCAGGTACATCGCGCCGACGCCGACGTAGAGCAGCAGGCTGTTGATGTAGTCGCGGGGTTGCAGCAGCAGCCACACCGGCAGCACGCTGGCCGCGAAGGCGTAGGCGAGCAACAGCCACTTCCACTGCGCCAGCGAGGGGCCGACGACCGGGTAGCGGATACCCAGGAACGCCAGCGCCAGCGCGGCGGCAAGGCCGACCAGCGTCAGGCCCCGGATGCCCCAGCCGCCGCGGTGCACGGCCACCCCCATGGCGAGGGCGACCCCGATCAGGACGCCGCTCGGGAGCACGGCCTCCGGGTAGAAGTCGGGGGAGAAGAGCACGGCGATGATGTGGACGAAGACGCCCATCGCCAGCGCGATGAGAAAGAAGATGACGAGGTGGAAGAGCGTCTTTCCGCGGCGTCCGACGAGGTTCTCGGTCACCTTGCCGAGCGACATCCCGCGGGCGCGGATCGAGACGACGAGCGCCCCGAAGTCGTGCACCGCACCGATGAAGACGGCGCCGAGCACCACCCACAGCATCGCCGGCAGCCAACCCCAGATGACCGCGATGGCCGGCCCGAGCATCGGCGACAGACCGGTGATCGACGCGTACTGGTGGCCGAACAGCACGTAGCGGTTGGCCGGCACGTAGTCCACGTCGTCACGGTGGCGCACCGCCGGCGTCGGCCGAGTCGGATCGAGCGCGAACACCCGGTCCGCGAGGAAGCGGGCGTAGAAGCGGTACGCGACGACGTAGGCGCCGAGGCAGACGAGGGCGGCGAGGAGGGGGGAGACGGTCATGCGGCGAGAAGCTGCGCGCCGATGTCGCGCAGCGCATCCAGACCGTGCACGTCGTCCGGCCGGAGCGGAACGAGGGTGCGCGGCAGGGTGGGGAAGACGGAGTCGATCTCGCGCAGGTAGGCCCGCTCCCGGGCCCGGCGCGCCTCGACGAAGGCGCCGCTGGCGTCGGCTTCGTCGGGCAGCACGCGGTTCACGATGAGCGCGGCTATAGGGATGTCGAAGCGGGCGAGCGTCTCGACGACGCGGCGGCTCTCGAGGATCGACAGGCGGTCGGGGTTCACCACGAGCAGGAACGCGGTGCCGGCGGCGTCGAGCAGGAGCTCGCGAGCCACGAGGAACTTGCGGCGCCGCGCCTTGAGCACCTCGGTGATGCGCGCTTCGGGGCTGTCGCGCGGATGGTCCTCGCGCGCGTCAATCATCGACAGATCGTCGCCCCGGACCCCACCTCCGCCAAGGTGGCCGAGCATCGACCCGAGGCGCGAAGACCGCTCGCGGTGCCGCAACAACCCGTCCATCCAGGCGCCCATCACCTCCGGCAGCGACAGCAGACGCACGGTGTGGCCGCTCGGGGCGGTGTCGAAGACTACGAGGTCGAAGCGCGACCCGGCCAGCGCCATCAGCTCCGCCACCCGCTCGATGAGCGCCGCCTCCGCGGCGCCCGGTGCGTGCGCCGCCAGGTCCAGTTGCCGGTCGACTTCGTCGTACAGACGCGGGTGGACGAGCGACTTCATGCGCTGCTTGACGCTGGCGATGTGCGCATCCGCGGCCCGGTCGGGATCGATCTCCAGCGCCGTCAAGCCGGGAGCCAGCACGGTCTCCGTGTCGCCGATCGAGTGGTCGAAGACGTCGCGCAGCGAGTGCGCCGGGTCGGTCGATACCACCAGACACGTGCGCCCGCGTTCCGTCGCCGCAAGAGCCAGCGCTGCCGCGGTGGTGGTCTTGCCGACGCCCCCCTTGCCGCCGACGAACACGATGCGGCGGCCGAGGAGGCCGTCAGCAGCAGCGGAAGTGGTCAAGGGGCGAGTGCTCCAGACCCATCCGGGTGTGCCACTCGTGGAAGCGCTCGAGCAGGAGCGGCTGGAGCTCCAGCGTGTAGTACGCGGCCGGGTTCGGCACGCCCATCATCTCCGCGAAGACGAAGAGCATGAACAGGTCGTCCTCGTCCCGGCGGGCGCGCGCTCCCGCGCCCCGGTAGGGTGCCGCGTAGAACTCGCCGAGCAACTCGCGCGCGCGTTCGAGCCGTGACTTCACGCGGTCGCCCCGCAGTCCGGGATCGTCCCTTCCGCCGCCCCCGAGTGCCGTCCCCGGCGCGCCGCTCCGCCCCGCTTCAGTGCGCCTCCGCCGCTGCCGCCCGCCGCTCCCGCATCAGGGCGGACACAGCTTCGAGCATGACGAAGATCGCGGTGATGATGATCACGACGTCGATGGCGACGAGCAGGTAGTTGCCGGCGGCATAGAGAGCCTGCAGCTGATACAGGGCGCTCAGGAGCGCCATCGTCGTGACGAAGACCATCGGCGTCAGGGTGTAGCGCGACGGCCGCCTGAGCTTTACCAGCATGACGCTGATGACGAGGAGCGTCAGCCCGGCCAGGAGCTGGTTCGTGGTGCCGAACAACGGCCAGATGACCATGCCGCCGCTGCCGTCGGCGCCGCCGGCTCCGAAGGCGAGGACGAGGCAGGCGCCGACCGCGACGCCGGTGGCGGTGTAGCCGTTCGTCAGGGCCGGGATCCTGTAGATGGTGCCCCACTCCTGCACGATGTAGCGCTGCAGCCGGACGCCGGCGTCCATCGTCGTTCCGGCGAAGAGGACCGCCATCACCGTCAGCAGCGTCGCCGCGAACCCCAGGGGCAGGCCCAGTCCGTCTGCCGCGATGCGAGCGCCGCCCTGCACGAAGGCGGTGACCCCGCCGAGGTTGGCGAACGTGAAGTCGGGGTTGTCCGGCCGGACGACGTAGAACGCCTCCCAATCCGCCAGCGTAGAGAAGCCGGCCGTAGCGGCGATGATGGCGACGATGGCGAGGGCGCCCTCGCCGAGCGAGCCGAGGTAGCCGACGAAGCGGGCGTCGGTCTCCTTGTTCAGCTGCTTCGACGTCGTCCCCGAGCTGACCAGACCGTGGAATCCGGAGATCGCGCCGCACGCGATGGTAACGAACAGCAGCGGCATGATCGGCGGCGTCGCGGGCGGCCGGTTCGGGTTGAGGGCCGGCGCCACGACGTCAGGGCTCGCGATGAGGACCGCACCGTAGAGGATGCCGAGGCCTACGAAGAGCTGGATCCCGTTGATGTAGTCGCGCGGCTGGAGCAGCAGCCACACCGGCAGCATCGACGCCACCGCGGCGTACGCGAAGAGGATCACGATCCACTGCGCGGCCGGACCGAGGCCGCCGATGCTCGCCGGCAGCTCCACCGGCACGATCTCGCCGAGCGCGATCACGGCGTAGAGAATGATCGTCCCCACGATGGTCGGCCACATGATGCCGACGCCCATCCGGTAGAGCAGGACGCCGATGGCGACCGCCACGACGATGGCGCTCCAGGCCGGGATGACGCTGGCCGGTGTGGCGATGAAGGCGTCGGAGATAGCCACGGCGAAGACCGCGTTCACCATCAGGAGGAGAAAGAAGACGACGATCATGAACAGGTTGCGGGCCCGGTGGCTCACGACCTCGCCAGTGAGCGAGCCGACCGACAGCGCCTTGTTGCGGACGCTCGCCCAGATGGCGCCGAAATCGTGCACGCCGGCGAAGAACATCGTGCCGATGACCACCCACAGGAACGCCGGCAGCCAGCCCCAGACCACCGCGATGCTCGGGCCGATGATGGGCGCCGCGCCGGCCACTGCCGTGAAGTGGTGTCCCCAGAGCACGACGCGGTTGGTCGGGACGTAGTCGATGTCGTCCCGCATCGTGTGCGCCGGGGTCTGGAAGTCGGGATCGAGCCGGTAGATCTTCTCCGCCACGAACTTCGAGTAGAAGCGGTAGCCGGAGAAGACCGCCACGAGGCCGATGACGGCCAGAACGATAGCGTTCATCGCGTGTGCTCCTTGAGATCGCGAACCGCCGGGTAGCCGGGAAGACCGGCGGCCTCGCGGACCGCACGGACGATCGCCTCGGCGGTGACGTCGGCGGCGAGGGCGCCTATCTGCAGCAGGTTGATCGGTCCCGTCCGCCGGCCCGTCGACAAGGCGAAGATGGTGTCGCCGTCGGCCGGTGTGTGCGCGGGGCGGACGGCACGCGCGAGGCCGTCGTGGGCCATCCGCGCGACGATTCCGAGCTGGGCCTGGGTGAGCGCGACGTTGGTTGCGACCACGCCGATCGTCGTGTTCGCGCCGTTTCGCGCGTCCGGGGGGGGCGGGCGGCGCAGAATCTCCCGGGCCCCGGCGATTTCTCGGCCGTCCGTGGTGCGGACCCCGGCGACGAGGGCTCCGGTCTCGGGATCGTGCACGTCGCCGACCGCGTTGACCGCCATCAGCGCCGCCACCTGAACGCCTCCGGGCAGCGTGAGGAGGGCCGTGCCGATGCCGCCCTTCATCGCGCGCCCGGGGCCGCCGAGCTTGCCGACGGTGGCGCCCGTTCCGGCGCCGACGCTCCCTTCCTCCAGGGCGCCGCTCCGCGCCGCCGCCGCTGCGCGGTAGCCGCAGTCCGCCGTGGGGCGGATGGCTGGATCGCCGATGCCCAGGTCGTAGAGAATGGCCGCGGGTACGATCGGCACGCGCGCCGCCCCGGTTTCGAAGCCGACGTTGCGCTCGGAGAGATAGCGCATCACGCCGTCGGCGGCCGCGAGGCCGAACGCGCTGCCTCCGGCCAGGACGACGGCGTGTACTTCCTGAACGGTGTTCACCGGGTCGAGCAGGGCCGTCTCGCGCGTCCCGGGCGCCGCGCCGCGCACGTCGACGGCGGCGACGGCACCCGCCTCCGTGAGCACGACGGTGCAGCCGGTCGGCCGTTCGGCCAGCGTGTGGTGTCCGACCGCGATGCCTTCGAGGGCGGCCAGCCCCTGGGCGGACGCGCCGGCCGCGGGGAGCGCCGGGAGCGTCGAGGTCAGAACCGCGGCGAGGGCGCGGCTCCACGGGCGCCGGTGTCTGTGGGCTGCCACGATACGACCCGGATCGTAGCCGAAAAGCTCGGATCCCACTAGACGGACGAAGGCCGGTCGAATCGATGTCGTACGGAATCCTGGCGGACGCCGTGCTGGTGGCCCACGTTGCGTTCGTCGGGTTCGTCGTGCTGGGGGGCCTGCTCGTCCGCTTCCGTCCCCGCGCGATCTGGCTGCACCTGCCCGCGGTCGTCTGGGGCGTCGGCATCGAGTGGTCGGGGGCGATCTGCCCGCTGACGCCTCTCGAGCAGTGGCTGCGGGCGCGGGCGGGTGTCGGAGGCTACGAGGGACGTTCATCGAGCACTATCTCTGGCCGCTGCTCTATCCCGCCGCGCTCACGCGCTCCGACCAGATGGTGCTCGGCGCGCTCGCGCTGGCCATCAACGCGGCCGCGTACGGCTGGCTGTGGCTCCGCGGCCGATCTCGCCGGCGTCCCGCCGGCGGCCCCTGCGCCGGGGGCCGGGACCGGTAGAATTACCGGATGCGTTGGTGCTGCCGGGGCTTGGCCCTGGCGATGTCGCTGGCGGCGTGCGGGCCGTTCGCCGGGGGGGCCGAGGGGCCGGCGCCGGTGGCGGGCGACCGCGCTCCGACGACGGACGGAGCGCCGGCGCCAGCGGCGACGATGGCGCGGGAGCACGCGCCCGGCGGAGCGCCCCCGCGGGCGGCAGAGCGCCCGCGGATCGTCATTCTGGGCGATTCGCTCACGGCCGGCCTCGGGCTGCCGACCGACGAGGCATACCCGGCGCGCCTGCAGGAACGTATCGACCGCGGCGGCTGGCCGTTCGAGGTCGTGGCCGCGGCGGTGTCCGGCGACACGACCGCGGGCGGCGTGCGACGGCTCGCGTGGGCGCTCGATGGGGACGTGCGGTTGCTCGTCGTGGCGCTCGGCGGCAACGATGCCCTGCGCGGGTTGCCCGTCGGGCAGATGCGCGACAATCTCGCCGCGATCGTCGACGAGGCGGCGCGCCGCGGCGTGCGCGTGCTGCTGGCGGGGATGGAGGCGCCGCCGAACTTCGGCCCCGCGTACGCGTCTAACTTCCGGAACGTGTTCCGCAATCTCGCGGCGAGCCGCGACCTGACCTTCGTTCCCTTCCTGCTCGAGGGCGTCGCCGGGATGCCCGAGCTCAACCAGGCCGACGGCATTCACCCCAATGCCGAGGGGGCCGAGGGCGTTGCGGCGCACCTCTGGGTGGCGCTCGAGCCGCTGCTCGACGGCCTCGGCGCGGAACCGAGCGGCCCGCCGGCGGTGATCCGGGACCGACCATGATCGAACTGCGCGGTGTTTCCAAGACGGTCGAGAGCGGCGGCCGGCCGCTGACCATCCTGCACCCTCTCGACCTCGTGGTGCCGGCCGGGCAACTGCTGGCCGTGGTCGGTCCCTCCGGGAGCGGGAAGTCGACGCTGCTCGGCCTGGTGGCCGGCCTCGACGCGCCGTCGACGGGGAAGGTCCTGATCGACGGCGTCGACATCACCACGCTCACGGAGGACCGCCTGGCGGAGTTGCGGGGGGCGAAGATCGGCTTCGTCTTTCAGTTCTTCCACCTGATGCCGTCGCTCAGCGCGTTCGAGAACGTCCTCGTTCCGCTCGAGATCGCGCGCGCCGCGGACCCTGCCGGCGAGGCGCGCAGCCTGCTCGAGGAGGTCGGCCTGACGGACCGGGCGCACCACTATCCGTCGCAGCTCTCGGGCGGGGAGCAGCAGCGCGTGGCGATCGCCCGCGCGCTCGCGAACGCGCCGCCCATCCTTCTGGCCGACGAGCCGACCGGCAACCTCGACAGCACGACCGGCGGGCAGGTCGTCGACCTGCTGATCGAAGTGAACCGGCGTCGCCGATCCACGGTCGTCCTCGTTACGCACGACCTCGAGCTGGCCCAGCGCGCCGACGTCATCCTGTCGATGCGCGACGGCCGTACCGAACGCATCGAAGCTCCGGCGGGGGACGCGCTGCCGAGGGCCGTCGCCGGATCCTGAATGGGGAGTGCGCCTGCATGCGGTTCATCTTACGAATGGCGCTCCGCGAGTTGCGCTCGTCCTGGCGCCGGCTGGCGTTCTTCTTCATCTGCGTCGCCATCGGCGTCGGCTCCATCGTTGCGCTGCGGTCGCTGATTCAGAACGTCCGCGTGGCGTTGACGGCCGAGGCGCGCACGCTGACGGCGGGCGACGTCTACCTCCGCACCGACCGCCCGTGGACCGAGGCCGCGGTCGCCGCCGTCCGGCGCCGCCTCGAGGCGCAGCCGGGCGCCGCGCGGACCGACACCGTCGACACGGTGACCATGGTGCGGTTGCCTGACGAGGCATCCGTCCGCACCAAGGTCGTCGAGTTGCGGGGAGTACAGGATGCCTTCCCGTTCTACGGCGAGCTGGAGTTGCGGAGCGGACGGCCCTACGACCCTGCGCTCCTGGACGATCGGGGGGCGCTCGTCGCGCCCGATCTGCTGGCCCAGCTCGATCTGCGGGTCGGTGAGCGGATCGCGATCGGGGGCGCGGAGTTCACGATTCGGGACGTCATCGTCTCGGAGCCGGGCCGGCAGCTCGGCGCGTTCGCCTTCGGGCCGCGGGTGCTCGTGGCCTACGACGCGGTCGAGGCCACCGGGCTGCTGAGCCTCGGGAGCCGCGCCGAGCACCAGATGTTGCTGCGCGTCCCGGACGAGTCGGCCATCGATCCGCTCGTCGACGGCCTGCGCACCGACCTCGAGGAAGAGTTCGTGCGCGTGGGGTCGTATCGGCGGACCGAGAACCGCATCGAGCGCAACCTCGGCCGCGCCGAGAACTACCTGAGCCTGATCGGGTTCGTCGTCGTAATCCTGGGCGGGATCGGCGTCTGGAGCGTGACGCGCGTCTTCGTGCAGCAACGCCTGCGCAGCGTCGCCGTCCTGAAGTGTCTCGGTGCCACCACGCCGCGGGTGCTGGCGATCTACGTCGCGCAGGTGGCCCTGCTGGGACTCGGGGGGGCGACGCTCGGGGTGGCTTTCGCGCAGGTCGCCCTCTTTGCCGTCCCGGCGTCCCTGGCCGAGGAGGCGGCAGCGGCGGCCGGGATCGGGGCGGTGTCGACCGACCTGACCCCGTCGGCGGTGGTGCAGGGCATCGGCGTCGGCGTGCTCGTCTCCGTGCTCTTCGCGCTCGTGCCGCTCCTCGATGTCCGGCACGTGAAGCCGCTGCTGCTGCTTCGGCAGGGGCAGGTCGAGCCGCCGCCGGGCGTCGACTGGCTGCGCGCCGGGGCTACCGCTGCGGTCGGGGCCGGCCTGGTGGCGGTAGCCGGCTGGCAGGCCCCTTCCTGGGGGGCGGGCCTTTACGGGGGGGTGGGTTTCATCGGGGGGGCCTCCGTGCGGCTTGTGGTGGGGCGCGGCGTGGGGGGGGCCGTTTCGCTGGAGGTCGGACTTTACGTGGTGGTCGGTTTCATCGGCGTGGCCATCGTGCTGCATGTGATCGGCCGCGTGCTGGTGAGCGCCGTCCGGCCGCTCGCCGCGAGCCGTCTCTTCGCGCTGCGGCACGCCGTCCTGAATCTGACGCGACCCGGCAACCAGACCCGCGTCGTGCTGCTCGCGGTCGGCCTCGGCAGCTTCTTCATCATCGGCGTGCGCGCGATCCAGACCAACCTGCTGGCCGGCTTCGCGCTCGAGATGCGCGAGGACATGCCGGACATGTTCCTGATCGACATCCAGCAGGACCAGGCCGACGGGGTGAGCGCGCTGCTGGAAGATGCCGGCGCCGGCAGCCGCGGCGGCGCGGCGCAGCTCATTCCCGTCCTCCGGGCGCGGGTGACCGGGGTGGAGGGGGAGGAGACCTCCATCGAGGGGCGGCAGGAGGTGCGCCGGGCCGGCTTCGGCCGCGAGTACACGATCACCTACCGGCCGCGCCTGGAGGACAACGAGCGGGTGATCGCGGGCGAGTTCTGGGACGCGGAGCCCTCCGCGGTGCCCGAGGTGTCCATCGAGGAGAGCCTGCAGGAGCGGGGCATCGACGTGGGCGACCGGGTCCGGTTCGACGTGCTCGGACGCGAGATCGAGGCCCGGGTGACCAGCGTGCGGGAGGTCGAGTGGGACGACTCGCGCAGCGGGGGCTTCATGTTCCTGTTCCGGCCGGGGACGTTCGACGACGCTCCGCACACGTTCATCGCGTTCCTCCAGGGACCCGCCGAGGAGGACGCCCGGGCGCGGCTGCAGCGCGACATCGTCGCGCAGTTCGCCAACGTGTCCGTCATCGACGCCCTCGCGGTGATTGGGACCGTCCGGCGCGTCCTGGGCTACGTGACGCGCGCGATAACCGTCGTCGGCGGGATCGCGCTGCTGGCCGGCGTGCTGATTCTCGTCGGCTCCGTGGCGATGACGAAGTTCCAGCGCATGTACGAGGCGGCCGTGTTCAAGACGCTGGGCGCCAGCTCGCGGGCGCTCATCACGATGTACGTGCTGGAGTACGGCGTGCTCGGAACGCTGGCCGGTCTGGTCGGCGCCGTCGGCGCGATGGGTCTGACCTGGGCCATGAGCCGCCAGCTTCTCGAGGTCCCGTGGCGTACGGCGCCGCTGGTCGCGGTGGCCGGAGTGGGGGCTACGGCGCTCCTGGTCGGCGTCGTCGGTGTCGTATCGAGCACCGACGTGCTGCGCCGGAAGCCGCTCGCGACGCTGCGTGCCGAGTAGGCGGGGGGCGCCCCGTCGCGTGCTAGACTGCGCGGATCAGGCCCCTGCAGGACTTCGCCGGGTCGCCGACGACACGGGAGCACGGGCGATGACGATGAACGACGTGGAGGCGTACCGCGAGGCGTTGCTGAAGAAGCGCTCCGAGATCTTCTCGGAAGGCGGGATAAAGCCCCTCCAGACCTCGATGGAGAACAACACCCGCCAGGGCGACATGGCCGACCAGGCGAGCGGCAACAACGAGGTCCACATCCAGCTCAAGCTGAAGCAGACCGACGCCAAGATCCTGCAGGCCATCGAAGCCGCACTGCGCCGGATGGAGCAGGGCACCTACGGCGTCTGCCGCGACTGCGGCGAGTCGATTGCGCCCGCCCGCCTGAACGCCATCCCCTGGACGCGCGTCTGCATCGACTGCAAGCAGAAGCAGACCGCTTGAGCTTCCTCCCAGGGGCCGCCAGCGAGCCGCGCCGAATCGCGGTCGGCCTCGGCAGCAACCTCGGCGACCGCGCGGCGTACCTGAGACTGGCGGCCGCGCGCCTGCGCGCCGTGCTCGACCGTCTCGTCGTCTCGCCCTTCTTGGAGACCGAACCCGAGCACGGAGTCGATCAGCCCCGGTACCTGAACGCCGCCGTGGTTGGCTTCTCCGCTGCCGCTCCCGATGCGTTGCTGCATCGACTGCTGGCCATCGAGCGTGAGGCGGGCCGGAACCGCCCCTATCCGCAGGCGCCGCGGACGCTGGACGTCGATCTCATCCTGGCGGGCAGTCTGGTTCTGCAACGGCCGGGGATCGAGGTTCCGCATCCCCGCTTCCGCAGCCGGCGTTTCGTGCTGGAACCGCTGGCGGCGGTGGCGCCCGATCTCGTCGATCCGGTGAGCGGCCGTACGGTGCGCGAGCTGTTGGCGCACCTCGGCCACGCTGGCGGCCGCGCCGGCGGGGCGGGGACGGGGGGGGGGCGTGGCGGGCGGTCCCGGGAGCCGCTCTCGGCGCTCTCCCCGCTGGTGATCAGGTTGCTGCTCGCGACTTGGCGAGCAGACCGTCGACGCCGCAGATGCCGGTGCCGCGCGCGGCGAAGTAGAGGAAGACGAAGCAGTAGAGCACGGCCGGCTCGCCCTGGTTGGCCAGAGGGAACAGGAACGCCCCGTTGCGGGCGACGTGGCCGATGAAGTAGGCCACCGCCATCTCGCCGCTCGCGAGGAAGGCGGCCCGGTTCGTCCAGAGACCGATCGCGATCAGCGCGCCGCAGACCAGTTCGATCACGCCCGCGAGGCCGGGAAGCGACGCGACCGCGACCGGATCGCCGCCGCCCGGGAAGCCGAACAGCTTCTGGGTGCCGTGCAGGGCGAACGCGTAGCCCGCGACGACCCGGAGCGCCGCGTGGATGTAGTCGCCGTAGGGTTCGAGGAACTTCATCAGCGGAGTTCCTTCCGGTAGACCAGGGTGATGGTGATGTCGCCGAACGGCAGGGTGCGGGTCGACTCGACCGTCATCGTCTGCCCGTCCGCGCTCAGGCTGCGCCGCTCGACGAGGTCGATCGAGATCTCGCCGCGCGGGGTCGACACCTCCTGATTCCCTTCGGTAACGATCAGCGCCCCGTCCCACTGCGAGGTGGTCGTTACGTCGCCGCGCAGCCCGGGGTTCGTGCTCGGCTGCCCGTCGAGCCGGTAGTGCAGGGTGCGCGCGCCGCGGGCCGACCACTGGTCGATGGTCAAGTCCTCGCCGGTCTGCGTGATGACGAGCGATTCCGCGGCGGCCCCGAGTCCGCCTCCACCCGGGCCTCCGAAGCCGCCCCCCCCACCGCCCCGCTCGCCGCCGAAGCCACGCCTGGCAAGGCGGCCCAGGAAACCGCCGGGTTGCCGAACCTCGCTCGCGTCGCGATCGAGACTCCAGGTGCCGGAGAAGTCGGGCTGCTGGGCAACGCCGGTGGCATTGGCCCCCAGGGTGAGGGCGACGACGAGTGCTGCGGTGAGAGGGGAGCGCATGCTGTGTCCTTCCGGTGCGGTAACAGAAGACAGGAATCACCGCCTACTCGAAGCGCAGGGACTCGATCGGGTTGAGCCGCGCCGCCTTGCGCGCCGGGTAGAAGCCGAAGAATACGCCGGTGGCGCCGGCAAAGCCGAAGGCCACCGCCACCGCGTTGGCGGGAATCGCGGTCGGCCAGGCGAGGAACCGGGTCATGCCCTCGGAGAGCGAGTAGCCGAACACGATGCCGAAGAGCCCGCCGACGAGGCTGAGGGCGACCGCCTCCACCAGGAACTGCCGCAGGACGTCTCCCTGTCTTGCGCCGACGGCTCGCCGCAGGCCGATTTCCCGCGTCCGCTCGGTGACGGACACGAGCATGATGTTCATGATCCCGATTCCGCCAACGATGAGGGAGACGCCGGCGATGCTGGCGAGGAGACCCGTCATGGTCTGCGTCATCGACGTCCGCATGCTCATCATGTCGGCCTGCGTGCGCACCATGAAGTCGTTGTCCTCGTTCGGGGCAAGGCGGTGCTCCTCGCGCAGGACGGCGGTGATCTCGTCGGACACCCGGTCGATGTCGTCGGCGGACGCGGCCGAGATCGTGATCTCCGAGATGTTGGTGCCGTCCCGCCCCCGCAGCTTCTTGTTGACGGTCGTGTACGGCACCAGGATGACGTCGTCCTGATCCTCGCCGAACTGGCCGGCTCCCTTCGTGGCCATGACGCCGACGACCTGGAAGGACTGGTTCCGGATGCGGATGCGAGCGCCGACCGGGTCGACGCCCTCGCCGAACAGGTTGTCGCGCACCACCGAGCCGAGCACCGCCACCTTGGCCGCGCTCTGCACGTGGGTGGAGGTGAAGAACGTGCCGAGGTCGATGTCCCAGACGCGGATCTGCGGGTACTCGATATCCGTCCCCTGGATCGTCGTCGACCAGTTCTGGCTCTCGGCAATCGCCTGCTCGCGCGACCGGACGCCGGCCGACAGGTAGCGGGCGCCCGGCACCCGCTCGCGGAGAGCCTCCACGTCCTCCGCCTTCAGCCGCGGCGACTGTCCCATGCCCAGGCTGACCCCTCCGCGGCGGTAGTTGCCGGCCCGCACCATGATCATGTTCGTGCCGGCAGCCTGCACCTGTTCCTCGATCGACTGCTGGGCGCCGCTTCCGAGCCCCACCATGGTGATGACGGCCGCGACCCCGATGATCATGCCGAGCATCGTCAGCGCGGTCCGCATCTTGTTGTGGCCGAGAGCCTTGAGGGCCACGCTCAACGTCATGAAGAGTGACATGTCGACCTTCCTTCCCCGTGGGCGGCCTGCGGCGCCGGAGCGTCGCGAACGCGCAACTCCCCACACGCCCGCCGGGGCGCTCGCTTCAGCGCCGCCGGCGGCCGAACTGCGGGATGAGCGGCGACCCGCCGCCTCCCGACGACGGCGCCCCCGCCTCGGGCGTGGTGACGCTGGTGACGAGCCGCGTACCGAGGGCGAGCCTGCCTGCTGCCGGGGCTCCGTTCGCCCCGGGCGTCGGGCCGGCGTCCGGCCGGGCCGTGGCGCCGCCGTCCGGTCCGCGCAGGTCCTGGACCCACGCGGCGTCCGACGCGCGGGCCGCGGCCGGCGTGTCCGCCCCCGCCCGGCGCACCCCCAGCAGCTCGGATGCCGTGCCGTCCGTCACGCCGAGACGTACCTCGACCGGCGCGATCCGGTCGCCGTCGAGCAGCCACACCCGACCGTTCGAGACCGTCGGGGGCAGCGGCGAGAAGAGCGCGTCGATGGTCGTCGCCCCTCGTTCGACGGCCGGGATGGCCGTGTCGCCGCCCGCGTTGGCCAGCCGGCGCGGTCCGCCCCCGCGCTGCCCGCCTCCCGGCCCACCGCCTCCCGGCCCGCCTTGTGCCCGCATCCGTGCGAAGAACTGCTCCCGCTCCTCCGGCGACATTTGCTGGATCCGCTCCATCATCTGCCGGCGCCGCTCCGGGTCCGGCGCCCCGCCTGGGCCTGCGCCGAAGCCACCCGGACCCCCGCCACGGCCTCCGCCCAGGCCCACCGGGCTCCCGCCCGGCGCGCCGAGGCCGCCCGCGAACTCGCCGGGCCTGGCGCTCGAGTCACCCGCGACGGACGCCTGCGGCGACGCCCCCGACCGTCCCTGCTGGAGCTCGGGGGGCACGGGCTGGTTGAGGGCCGCGAACACATCCGGTGTCGGGCGGAACCGCAGCGCCGCGTTCGGGATCCGCAGGATGTTCTCGCGCCGCGCGATCTCCAGAGTGATGGTGGCCGTCATGCCCGGCTTCAGCTTCAGGTCGGGGTTCGGGGCGTCGATGACCGTGGCGTACGTCACGACGTTCTGCGTCACGATCGGCTCGAGGCGGATCTGGGTCACGCTGCCCTCGAACTCCTCCGCGGGGTAGGCGTCCACCGTGAAAGTGACGCGCTGGTTGGGCCGGATGCGGCCGATGTCCGACTCGTCGATGTTCGCGATGACCCGCATCTTGGTCAGGTCCGCCGCGATGACGAAGAGCTCGGGCGCCTGGAAGCTGGCCGCCACGGTCTGCCCCACGTCGACCAGGCGCGAGGTGACGATGCCGTCGATCGGCGCACGGATGACGGTGTGCTCCAGGTTCACCTCGTTCTGGCTCAGCGATGCCTCCGCCTGCGTCACCTGCGCCTCGGCCGACTTGAGCTGCGCCTCCGCGGAGCGGACGGCGACGCGCGCCGCGTCGAGCTCGGTGTCCGAGATGAGCGCTCGGGCCGCCAGGTTCTCGGCGCGCACGAGTTGCGTCGCGGCGTCCTCGACACCGACGCGGAGCCGCTCGACCTCGGCCTCGGCGCGCGCCAGGTTGGCCCGCGCCTGCGCGAGCTGCGTCTCGAAGAGCGACGGGTCGAGGCGCATGATGACGTCGCCCTCGCGCACGATCGAGTTGAAGTCGACGAGCAGCTCCTGGATGATGCCGGACACTTGGCTGCCGACCTGCACGGTGGTCACCGCCTCGAGGGCGCCTGTCGCGCCGACGGTGTCCACGACGTCGCCCTCGGTGACGGTGACGGTCGTCACGTCAGGCACGAACTCGACGGTTCGGAGCCCGTAGTAGCCGTACGCGGCGATGCCGGTGCCGACGATGATCGTGACGAGGATCGCCTTCTTCATTCCTGCTGCCATGCGTCCTGCTCCCGGGCGGTTACGGACCGAAGCCGCCCCCGCCAACGATGGAGATTCCGGACCGGTTGAGCGACGTCTCCTGCGAGCGTTCGAACTCGATGAGCGCCTTCTGGTAGTCGAGTATCGCCCGCAGCTCCGCGTCCTGCGCCGTCGCCAGGTCGCGCTGCGCCTGGACGACGAAGAAGCTCGTCGTCGTCCCGACCTCGAACTTGGTCTCTTCGGCCTCGAGCTGCTGCTCGGCCAACTCCCGCGCCGCTGTCGCGGCCTCGATCCGCTGCTGGATGGAGCCAAGCTGGAGCGCCGCGTTGGTCACCTCGGTCGCCACCTGCAGCTCGAGCTGCCGCAGTTGGGCGTCGGTCTGCTGGAGTTCCAGACGCCCGCGCGCATGCGCGGCCTCGGCGGCGCTCCGGCCTATCGGATAGCTGAACTGCAGTTGGACCGTCCAGGTCGGGAAGTTGGTGTCGAGGAGCTGGTCGACCGCGTCTCCGTAACCGCCCGGGACCACGGTCAGCACGTTGCCGCCGAGGCCGGCGCGGTTGAACCGGGTCCCGCCCTGACCCTGGAGCTGATACGTGCCGATCAGGTCGAGTGCGGGGAGCGTGTTGTTCCGCAGCGCGCGCACGTTGATGTTGTTGATGTCGCGCTGCTGGCGCGCCCGGGTGATGTCGGTTCGCCGGTCGAGGGCCGTGCGCACTGCTGCCTCGACGTCGACCGGGGCGTAGCTGAACGACGGCTGGTCGATAGGGTTCAGCGCGGCGCGCCACAGCTCGTCGCCCGTCCCGTTCACGATCAGGCGCTTGAGGTTCAGCTCCGCCGTCTGCCGGTCCTGCTCGGCCTGGGCGAGCGTCTGGCGGCGCGCCGCGGCCTCCGACTGCGCCTGGACGATGTCGATCGGGGCGAGGGTGCCGATCTCGACCCGCGCGCGGTTGTCGCGGACGAGCTGCTCCGCCAGCTCGAGGGCCTGGCGCTGGACGGCCACCGTCTGCACGGTGTAGACGAGCTCCCAGTAGGCGTCGCGGACGCTGGACAACGTGTTGGTGATGGTCTCGCGGAGGTCGACGTCGGCGATCGCCCGGTTGACGCGCGTGACGGAGAGCTGCTGCCGCGCCGGGTCGATGCCGAATCCGCGCAGCAGCGGCTGCGTGTAGTTTGCGGACACGCTGCTCCGGAAGCTCGGGTTGAAGCTCGAGAAGAAGTTCGTGGTCTCGCGTCGGGTGTTGTTCCAGGAGATGTCGAACTGCCCGCCGCCCCACGGCACCGGCTGACCTACCGTCGAGTCGAAGAGCGCGGTGTCGGTCAGGACGTTGCTGCCGCCGTCGAGCTGCGTCGACGATGGGGTGGTGCTCGACGTCGAGCTGAAGTTGCTCGACAGCGTCGGCCGGTAGAACGCCAACTGCTCGGCCAGGTTCAGGTCCGACACCTGCGGAGCGATGCGCTGGACGGCGATGTCGAGGTTGCGGTCGAGGGCGCGCGCGACCGCTTCGTCGACGGTTAGGTCGAAGCGTTGCGCGCTCGGGGCGTCCTGCCCGAGCCGGAGCGATGCCTGCTCGATCAGCTCCCGGACCCGATCGTCCGCCGCCTGCGCATGGACCTGTCCCACGCCGCCGCCGGGCCCGACCAGCAGCAGCGAGCCCACGAGAACACCGGTTAGCGTCACCTGTCTCACGAACATCCACCTCCCCGCCGCGCGGCCCCCGGTCGACGGCCGTTCCGTCGCCCCGCGCCGTCGGTGCGCAGTCCCTGACCTATCGTCGCAGTCGACTACGCAGTGCCTCGTCCCTGTGTTCCGATTGCGGTTGACCCGACGGCCCACGGAAATATTCCCCGACCCGGGTACTCAGCTCGATCAGCGTCCAGCCACCCGCGCGGCGAGCATGGATCGGCATCTCTCGGGATCGCGCGGCGGTCCGCCTGCGGCGCGCCGCAGGCGTCAGCACCGTGTCCGCGTTCGGCGCCGCCGCTCCCACAACTCGTGCAGCGCGTCGAGTTGCGGCGCGGAGAGCACGCGGTGCATCCGATACAGCATGAGCGTGCGGGCCTTGCCCAGCGCGCTCCGCGTGGTCTCGACCCTGTCGATCTGCAGCGTGACCTCCCACTCCGCCGCGTCCGGCGCGTGCATGATGGCGGCCAGCGCCTTCTCCTCGGTCCGCAGGCTCTCGACCAGCTCCGTCAGTCGCGGCCGCATCGCCTGGAATATCTCCTCCAGGTCCTCCGACTGCCGATCCGTGAGGCCGAGCTCGGCCTTGACCGCGTCTGACTGCCACCACTTGTGGCGTTGCGACATCCCGGCGTCCGCTGCCGCCGGCGCCAGCAGCGCCAGGGCGGCGAGACCCGCCCACGGTGCGCTGCGCCATCGCGTCGTACGCATCGTCCGTCTCCCGGGCTTTCGGGTTTCCGTCCCGGTCGCGCGCCCTCGGTGCGCCGCGGGACGCGCCGGCGTTTCGTAGTCGGATACGGCGGGCGGGCGGGCCGCGTTTACGAGTCTCCGGCCAGTTCGGCCAGTCGCGACACGACCTGCCCCACGATGCTGTCCGGAGTCGAAGCGCCGGCAGTCACCGCCACCGCGAGCGGTCCGGTCGGGGGCAGCCAGCCGTCCGCCGCGACCTCCCGCTGACGGCCGGCGACGCCGTTCGGGGACGGCAGATGGCGTATCCGGTCGCGCGATACGAGGCACGACGGCCCTGCGATGTGGTACGAGGGCGCCCGCTCCGCGCAGATCCGAGCCAGGTTGCGCGTGTTGCTGCTGTTGTAGCCGCCGATAACGATGACGAGATCGAACTCCCGCTCCCCGAGGAGCACGCGCACCGCGTCCTGCCGATCCTGGGTCGCGCTGCAGATCGTGTCGAACGCCCGATAGTGCGCTTCGAGCGAGGCGCCGCCGTAGCGGTTGGTCATCGCCTGCCGGAACATCTCGCCGATGGCGAGCGATTCCGACATCAGCATCGTCGTCTGATTCGCCAGGCCGACGCGCCGCAGGTCCCGATCCGGATCGAATCCCGCCGAGCAGGCGTCGCCGAACCGGTCGACGAACCGTTTCTGGTCGCCCCGGCCGGCGATGTACTCGCAGACCTCGGCCGCCTCGTCCCGGTCGAGCACGATCAGAAAGGCTCCGCCGCCGGCGGCGCGCACCTGCGAGGCCGTCGCCCGGGTCTCCTCGTGGCGCGCCTTGCCGTGAATGACCGCCGTGTAGCCGTCGCGGGCGTACTTCCGAACGTTCTTCCATACGTTCAGAACCGAGCCGCAGGTCGTGTCGACGAGCGTGCATCCGCGCCGGTCCAGTCGCTCCAGGTCGGAGACGGTGACGCCGAACGCGGGGAGGATCACCACGTCCTGCGCGCCGACGTCCTCGAGGCGCTCTCCGGGGTCGCTCAGGAAGCGCACGCCTGCTTCGCGGAGCCGGTCGTTGACGTGCGAGTTGTGGATGATCTCACCGGTCAGATAGACGGTGCGGTCGGGGAACCGGCGGCGCGTCTGGTAGGCGTAGTCCACGGCTCGGTCCACGCCGTAGCAGAACCCGAATTCTCGCGGGAGGTGGATCGTCAACCGCCCCTCGGCATGCCGGCCGTCCGTGCCCCGCATTCGGGTGACGAGGTCGCTGTGATAGTCGCGCGACAACTCGTCCGCGACGAGGTGCTTCAGGTCGAGGCCCTTGCGGTACAGCGTGGCAGGCACTAGCGCGCCCTTGCGGGCGCGTTGGGAGTCTGCGCTCGCACGAAGTCATCCATGGCACGTTCTGCGGCGCAGACTCCTAGCGGACGTCGACCGCGACCTCGTGCAGCCGGGGGGTCAGCTCGTCGAGGGCGGCGAGGGCCGGGATGGGCGGGCTCGTGAGCGCCCGCTCCAGTTCTTGCATGAACAGCTCGTCGCCCGCGTGGGAACCGGGGTCAGCGGAGCGGTCCGCGGCGGTGCCGGCAGGCGCGATGCCGGCCGGAGCATCCGCCGTGCCGAGGTCGAGCCGGGCATCGAAGCGGCCAACGGTGAGGCCGATGACCAGGCCCGCGGCCGCTGCGGCGCCCATCCACCAGCGGGACCGCCGCGGGGTGCCCGGCTGCCGTCGGGCCGCTCCCGGGAAGCGCAGCACCCGAGGGCCGTCGCGTCCGGCGGCGCGCCGCACGCGGCTCCGGATACGCTGGCGTCCCGTGGTCAGGCGGGCGGGGGAGAGCGCCTCGTCGCAGGCCGCTTCCGCCTCCCGCCGGAGCCCGTCCAGAAACGCCCGCAGCTCCGCGAGCCGAGCGGCGCATGAGGGGCAGTCCGCGAGATGAGCCCGATCCCCCGCTGCGCCGGGGCCGTCGAGCAGCGCGAGCAGTCGCCCGTCGTGCGGGTGGCCGGCGCTCCGCCTGCCATGAGCCGCCCGGAGCCGATCGCGAACGCCGGAGAGCAGCGTCATCGTGTTCCCGTCCCCACGGCCGGAGTGCCCGGAGTGGCAGCGCGCTCGACGAGCCAGCGGTGGCCGCCCAGGGTTCTGCGAAGCGAGCGCACCGCCTGAAACAGGTGCACGCGGACGGTGGCTTCGCTGACGCCCATGGTCCGCGCCACGTCGCGCGTCGCGTAGCCGGCGAGCTGGCTCAGGATGACGACGGTCCGCTGTCGGGCCGGCAGCCGGCGCACCGCGGCGGCCAGGCAGTCTCGCCGTTCGCGCTGCAGGAGCAAGGTCTCGGGCGAAGGCTCGCCCGTCGTCTGCTGCTCGGCACGCTCCCGTTCATCGTCCCCGGCCGGGGCCAGCCAGCGCCGGCGCCGTGCCCTCGCCTTCAATCGGTCGAGGCATCCGTTGACGAGGATGCGGGTGAACCAGAACTCGAAGCAGAGGTCCTCGCGGAACGACGCCAGGTGGACGAAGGCCTTCAGGAAGGCGTCCTGCACCGCCTCGTCGACGTCGGACGGATCGTGCAGGTAGTAGTAGGCGATGCGCGCCGCGCGTCGCTGATACCGATTGACGAGCTGGTCGAACTGCGCGCAGGCCGCCTCCGAGTCGCCCTGGGCCAGCAACGCCTTGATGCCGCCGGCCAACCGCGTGTCGGCGGCGCGCTCGGGCGAACGGAGCCGGTTCGGCAAGCCCATCATTCCGGCCCCGATCATACCGCGAGCCGGCCGTCTCGCGCAGGATCCGCGAGCGGTCCGACAACGGGCGCGCCCGTTGCGACGCCGGGATGCGCTCAGCCGACGCTGCGGAGTGGGACCACCGACGTGTCCGGATAGTAGTGCGACAGTATGTCGGCCGGGTCATGGCCGGCCCGCGCCTGCGCCAGGGCGCCGATCTGGCAGACGCCGACGCCGTGCCCGAATCCGGTGCCGGAGAGCACGTACTCGCCCCCGACCTGCTCGATACCGAGGAGCGTGCTGCGGACCGCGCGCGCGCCGAGCGTGCGCACGAGGACGGTGCGGAACGTCTCGCCCCGCACGGAGGTGGTCCGCTCGCCGTCGAGCCGAATGCGGATTGCGCGGCCGGCGGTATCGCGCTCGACGACCTCGATGTCGTGCAGGGCGCTGCCCACGTGGGTGTTCGGATCGCGGTTCAATGCTTCGTGGGCCTCGGTTGACCCGAGGGTGACGCTCCACGGCCGCGACCGGGGCATCTGGCAGTACGGATCGTCCACGCCGCGCAGGTAGGGAGGCGTATGGCCGCCCCAGACGGTCTCCGCGGCGCTCGTCGCACCGCCGCAGTCGGCGTGGAAGAGCGCGTTGACGACGTCTCCCTCGTGCACGACGACGAGCCCCCGGGTGCGCTCGACCGCCTCCGCGATCAGGTTCTCGACGCCCGCGTTGTCCGAGGGGGCGGTGTGGAACACCTGGCAGTGGGTTGTGGCGCAGAGGTCGAAACCCTCCCCTTCGTGGCGGTGACGGTTGGCGACCGCATACGTCCGGGCGAGGATCGACTGCACTTCGGCCATGCGCATGGCGGCGTCCCGGGGCAGCCCGCCCAGCGGTACCTCCGTGTGCACGGCGCCGCGCACGTAGTCCTCGAGCGGTATCTCCGTGATGGGCTCGCCCGGACCGCCGAGCCGCACGCGGAGGTCGGCTTCGGGCGGGTGCACGGCGCCGCTGACGGAGACGACTCCCGGCGCGAGAGCGGTCGCGGCGCCCGGAGCCGGCGCGACGGCGTATACCGAGAGCACGCAGATAACGACACCAATGGACGGCCCGAAACGGTAAAACGGCATCGATGGACTCTATCGGCAGTTGGGGCCCGCGGCGCCAGCGACGCGGGCTGCGGCGAGGTTTGACTGGCGCCGCCCGGCAGGGATAGGGTTACGCCACATGACTGTGGACGCGCCTCGGGACATCGGTTTGCCGGTGCACGGCATCGAGACGACCGGCACTACGTACTGGAATCTGAACACGGCGTCCCTGTACGAGGAAGCCGTGCGGCGCGGCGAAGGCATCATCGCGGAGTCCGGTCCCCTCGTGTGCAGGACCGTCCCCCACACCGGCCGGTCGCCCAACGACAAATTCGTCATCCGAGAGCCCTCGAGCGAGCGTCACGTCTGGTGGGGAGCGGTCAACCGTCCGTTGGGCGCCGATCGTTTCGACGCGTTGCACGCGGAGATGGTTCAGTCGCTCGCGAACAAGGACCTCTTCGTGCAGGACTGCCACGCCGGCGCCGATCCGGCGCACCGGCTTCCCGTGCGAATCATAACCGAGCGGGCGTGGCACAGTCTGTTCGCGCGCACGATGTTTCTGGAGCAGCCCGCGGGCACGCCGGCAACCGGACACCGCCCGGAGTTCACGGTCATCGATTCGCCGTCGATGAAGGCGGATCCGGATCGGCACGGAACGAACTCGGAGACGTTCATCCTGCTGAACTTCGCCCGCAGGCTCGTGATCATCGGCGGCACCGCGTACGCGGGAGAGATCAAGAAGTCGATCTTCACCGTGATGAACTACCTGCTGCCGCTGGCCGACGTGATGCCGATGCACTGCTCGGCCAACGTCGGTGCCGCGGGGGACACGGCGCTCTTCTTCGGCCTGTCCGGCACCGGCAAGACCACGCTCTCCTCCGATCCGGAACGCCGCCTGATCGGGGACGACGAGCACGGATGGAGCGACGCCGGCATCTTCAACTTCGAGGGAGGATGCTACGCCAAGATGATTCGGCTCTCCGCCGCGGCAGAGCCGCAGATCTACGCCACGAGCCAGAGGTTCGGCACCGTGCTCGAGAACGTCGTCATCGACCCGGTCAGCCGCCGTATGGACCTCGATGACGACACGGTGACCGAGAACACCCGCGGCGCCTATCCGCTCTCGTTCATCGACGGCTCGTTGCCGTCCGGCCGGGCCGGACATCCGGACAACATCGTCATGCTGACGGCCGATGCGTTCGGGGTCATGCCCCCCATCGCCCGGCTGACGGCGCCGGCGGCGACGTATCACTTTCTGTCCGGGTACACGGCGAAGGTCGCCGGCACCGAGCGCGGGGTGACCGAGCCCAAGGCGACGTTCAGCGCCTGCTTCGGCGCGCCGTTCATGGTGCACCATCCGACGGTGTATGCGCGCCTGCTCGGCGAGCGCATCGCGACGCACGGCGCCAGGGTCTGGCTGGTCAACACGGGCTGGTCCGGCGGACCCTACGGCGTCGGGTCGCGCATGGCGATCGGCACGACACGCGCGCTCCTCTCGGCCGCGCTGTCCGGGAAGCTCGACGACGTGGCCACGGAGCGGGATCCGGTCTTCAACGTCGATGTCCCTTTGAGCTGCCCCGGCGTGCCGGCCGAGGCGCTGCGGCCCCGTTCCACCTGGGCCGATCCGTCCGCCTACGACACCCAGGCGCGCAAGCTCGCGGGCATGTTCGCGGACAACTTCCGGGCCTTCGAGGCCGACGCCGCAGTCGAGACCCGGCAGGCCGGTCCGCGCGCCTGAGCATCCGCCGCGCGCATGGAATACGAAGCAGTCATCGGCCTCGAGATCCACGCCCAGCTCGCCACCGACACGAAGATCTTCTGCGGCTGCAGCACGCGCTTCGGCGCGCCCGCCAACACGCACGTCTGCCCCGTCTGCCTGGGGATGCCGGGCGTACTGCCGGTCCTCAACGCCCGCGTCGTCGAGCAGGGGGTGCGTGCCGCGCTCGCGTTGGGCTGCACCGTGCAGCCGGTATCGGTCTTCGCGCGCAAGAACTACTTCTACCCGGACCTGCCCAAGGGCTATCAGATCTCGCAGTACGAGGAGCCGCTCGCGACCGACGGAAGGGTCGCCTTCACGATGGCGGGAGATGAGCACACCGTGGGCATCGTCCGCGTCCATCTCGAGGAGGACGCCGGCAAGTCCCTGCACGAGGGCTTCACCGACTCCGCCCGCAGCACCTACCTCGACTTCAACCGTAGCGGCGTCCCGCTCATCGAGATCGTGACGCGGCCCGATCTGCGGGTGCCGGCCGCCGCGGCCGAGTTCTTCCAGCGCCTGCGGGGGATCCTGACCGCGATCGGCGTGAACGACGGCAACATGGAGGAGGGAAGCCTGCGTTGCGATGCCAACGTGTCGGTGCGCCCGGTGGGGGAGACCCGCCTCGGAACCAAGGTCGAGGTGAAGAACATCAACTCCTTCCGCTTCCTGCAGCGCGCGCTCGAGTTCGAGATCGACCGGCAGACCGACCTCGTGCGGGGCGGCGGAGCCGTGGCGCAGGAGACGCGTCTCTGGAACTCCGCGGCGGGGCGGACGGCGTCGATGCGCAGCAAGGAGGAGGCCCACGACTACCGCTACTTCCCCGAGCCCGACCTGCCTCCCCTCCGGCTGGAGGCGGAGTGGATCGAGTCGGTGGGCGCTTCGCTGCCGGAGTTGCCCGATGCCCGGCGGCGCCGGCTGAAGGTGGAGCACGGGTTGCCGGATCAGGACGCGGCGTGGCTGGCGCGCGCGCCGGAGTTGGCGGCCTACTTCGAGGCGACCGCGGCCGCATGCGGTCACCCCCGGGCGGCCAGCCACTGGATCCAGGGGCCGCTCACGCATCGAATGAAGGACGCCGGGGTCGGGGTCGGCGCCGAGGCCCTGGCAGAGCTGATCGGCCTGGCCGAGACCGGCGCCGTGAGCGGGTCGACGGCCAAGGACGTGTTCGAGCGGATGTGGGAGACCGGTCGGTCCGCGCGGGAGATCGTCCACGCGGAGAACCTGTCGCAGATCGGCGATGCCGGCGCGCTCGGCGCCCTCGTCGACGAGGCGCTGGCGGCCCAACCCGATGCCGTTGCCCGCTACCGAGCGGGCAAGACCGGAGCGCTCGGCTTTCTGGTCGGTCAGATCATGCGAGCCACTCGCGGCCAGGCGAATCCGCGTCTGGTCGATTCGCTGCTGCGGGAGCGGCTCGACCGGAACGATTGACCAACGCCGCGGACCGTTGACAGCCCTCGACCGAACTGCGAGACTGTACGACACCGAGTTGATGCCGCCAACGAGACGCAACTCGGCGCGCGCCGGCGACGCCGCGCGGTGCGTGCCTTCCCACGTTTCCGCCGCCCGTACCGCCTTCTATCGCGAGGAGCTCGCCAGGCACCGGCAGTGTCTGGAGCTGCAGCGCGAGTACTACTCCGACCGGACGATCGCAGACGTGCAGCGGGCGATCGGCCGGTTGATGTCGCAGATGGACCGGTTCTGCGCGCACGAGCACGGGGACCGGCTGGTCAGCAGGTTGCTGCGGACGATTGACGGCGTCACGCGTCTGTCGGTCTGGTCCGAGCGGCGGAAGACCCATTAGCACCCTCAGGCTCCGGACGCTTCGGGAACACGCCCTCGCCATTGTCCGCGCCGGAATCGCCGGCGCGGACGCCCGCAGGCTCGTCGCCCGCGCTGTCGGCGATCCGGCCGTCGAGCAGGCGCTCGCCGAACGCGCACCGGTCGTGGTCGCGGCCGGGAAGGCGTCCGGCCCGATGGCCGGGGCGTTCGTCGACGCGCTGCCCGCGGCAGGGCGGAAGGGAGTCGTCGCGTCGCCCCAGCCGGTGGCGCCGGTCGGGCGCCTCGAGCCATTCCTCGTAGGCCACCCGCAACCGAACGGGGAGAGCGTTCGAGCGGGGAGGCGTGCGCTGGAGCTCGCGCGCGGGCTTCGCCCCGACGAGCTTCTGGTGGTCCTGCTGTCGGGTGGGGCGTCGGCGGGCCTCGCGGCGCCGCTCGACGGCCTCACGCTGGAGGACAAGGCGGCGGCGGCCGACGCGCTGATGGCGGCCGGCGTCGCGATCGATGGGCTGAACTGCGTGCGCAAGCACCTGTCGTCCATCAAGGGCGGCCGGCTCGCGGTCGCTGCCGGGGGGCGTTGCCTGACGCTGGCGATCTCGGACGTCGTCGCACCGCTACCCGATGACCCTGCCGTGATCGGGTCCGGACCGACGACGCCCGATCCGACCACCTACGCCGACGCGCTCGCACTCTGCCGATTCCCCGCGGTGGAGGAGCGGATGCCGGCGTCGGTGGTCGCCCGGCTGGAGTGCGGTCGGCGGGGGGAGCTGCCGGAGACGCCGTCACCGGGCGACGCGCGGCTCGCGGAGGCTGTCTTCCGGCTCGTCGGGAGCCGCGGGGACGCAATCGCCGGCGCGCGCCGC
>MKWU01001697.1_pt1 | contig 36614 bp, 34 predicted proteins | sample 809101 | NCBI WGS metagenome assembly MKWU01 (sample SAMN05860141, study PRJNA318959) | sponge metagenome | host: Aplysina aerophoba | place: Slovenia: Piran, Adriatic Sea, Gulf of Piran | collected 2013-05-07
CCACCCGCCGCACCGCCAGCGGCAAAACGGGCAACAGCAGCCCACCTAACAGCAGGAAGGCCGCTGGGTGCAGGCTAATCATAGTAATCCTCGCAATACATCCTAATTCTCAATTCCTAATTCCTAATTTTCATAGTAATCCTCGCGACGCATCAGCACCTTGCGCATCTGGGTGGCCGTCAAAACCAACAGCACGCAGGCGACAAACCCGTATATCGCGTAAAAGCCGAACCATCCCTCGACCGGGAAGACACCCTCATCAAAGCAAAGGTGCCGATGGAAGACCACTTCCAAGCCCAAGAGCAAGGCACAGAGAGCGAAGAAGACCCATATCAAGCGGTGGACGTTCCGCGGCTGGTCGAATAGATGTTTTTTTTCTGAGTTCATGGCTTTATCCTCCGATCTGGCGACAGAGGTCGAGGAGCGGGTCGGGATAGAAGAAGAGCACCAGCCCGCCCAGCGCCGTGCAAATCAGCGGCAGGACGCAGGCCAGCGGAGCTTCCTGTAGGCCGCTTTCTCCATCGGGTGCTGCGTAGAAAAAGGCGTTGACCGCCACGGGCAACAGATAGGCGATGTTGAGCAGCGAGCTTACCAAGAGTACGCCAATGGCCACGTACTGCTCGGCGTCCAACCCGGCAAGGATGAGGTACCACTTGCTCCAAGCGCCTCCCAGCGGCGGCAAGCCGATGATGCTCAGCGAGCCGACGAGAAAAGCCCCCATCGTCCACGGCATCTGCCGGCCGATGCCCTTCATCTCGCTGATCTCGGTCTTGTGCAGGGCAACCGCGATGGCCCCGGCGCAGAAGAAGAGCGTGATCTTGCCGAAGGCGTGCATGGCAATGTGCAGGCTGCCGCCAAGGACGCCCCAACTATTGGCCAGAGCCACGCCGAGGACGATGTAGGAGAGCTGACTGACAGTGGAATACGCCAAGCGGGCCTTGAGGTTGTCCTTGGTCATCGCCACCAGCGAGCCAATGAGAATCGTGGCGCAGGCCGCGTAGGCCAGATACGTGCCCAAGCCCGTGTCGGCGAGCAGGTCGATGCCGAAGATATAGACGACGACCTTAAGGATAGTGAAGACGCCAGCTTTGACTACGGCCACCGCGTGCAGCAGGGCGCTGACTGGAGCCGGAGCTACCATAGCGGCAGGGAGCCAGCGGTGGAAGGGCATCAGCGCGGCCTTGCCCGTGCCGAAGGCATAGAGAAAAAGCAGGACGCCGATGGTCCATGTCGGGGCCTTGCCAGCGAGAATGCCGCCGGAAACGAAGTCAAGAGTCCCAGCGATGTAGTAGGTGGCGACCAAGCCTGTGAGCAGGAAACCAATCGAGGTCGCAAGCAGCACCCCCATATAGATGCGGCCCCCCGCTTTGGCTTCCGCGCTGCGGTGGTGCGTAACCAGCGGATAGGTCGAAAGCGTCAGCGCCTCGTAGCAGAAAAACAGCGTCAGCATGTTGCCGGCAAATGCCGCGCCCAAGGCCGCGGCGATCGCCAAGGCGAAAAAGGCGAAGAAGCGGGTCTGATTTTCCTCGTGATGTCCCCGCATGTAGCCGATGGAGTACACCGAGGTCGCCATCCACAGCCCAGCGGCGATCAGCGCAAAGAGTGCGCCGAGCGGCTCGACTTCAAAGGCCAAGGACAGACCTGGAAAAACCTCCACCAGATGCACCGACGGCCGAGCACCTGCGGCGACTTTGGACACCAAGGTGCAGACCGCTATAAAGGTGCCTAGCCCGGCGAGCAGGGTCGCGGTCTCGCGCAGATTGGGACGACGACCTAAAAGAGCAATCACCGGCGCGACACCCAAAGGCAGGAGCACAGCCGCGACAATGGCAGTCGAAGCACTCATGGCGCAATTCCCAAGAGCCAGTGTGCCGCCTTGCGGGCAACCCCAGCCGTCAGCGAGGTCTGCATCCCGAAACCAATGGTAAGCGCAATGAGCAGCCATACGGGGATCTGCATCGAGAGGGGGGCTTCGGCCACAGACTCAGCATCTTCGGGTACCGGGCGGAAATAGGCGATTTCGACAAAGCGCCAGATATAGACCAGCGCCAGCAGCGAACTGATCACCACCAGTGCGGCCACCGGCCACCAACCGCGCTCCAGCGCGCCCAAAATCAAGTACCACTTGCTGATAAAGCCCACGGTAAACGGCACACCGACTAGCCCCAAGCCAGCGAGGACAAAGGCGCACGAAGTCAGCGGCAGACGCTTGCCCAGCCCGCTGAGATCAGCCAATTGCACGGAGTTGATGCGGAGGAAGATGCAGCCCGCGACTAGGAAGAGTGCCGCCTTCATCAGTGCGTGATTGAACAGGTGGACGATGCCAGCCGTCAGTCCAGTGGCCGATCCTAAGCTAACGCCGAGCATCACATAGCCGATCTGCGCCACGCTCGAATAGGCCAACAGCCGCTTGAGATCGGTCTGGTAGATGGCCACGGCCGAGGCAATAAAAATGCCCAAGAGCACCAGCGGCAAGAGCAAAACATCGAGGCGCATAGTCCCAAAGGCAAAGTCCGCGCCAAAAATCGTAAAAACGAAGCGCAGGAAGGCGTACGCGGCGACCTTAGTCGCCGTCGCCGAGATGAAGGCAGTAACGGCCGAAGGCGCGTACGTGTAGGCATTAGGCAACCAGATATGCAGCGGAAAAAGCGCCATCTTGAGGGTGAAGCCAACGCTTATAAAAGCAAAGGCAACGTGGATGGTGCGGGTGTTGGCGACGGCTTTGATCCGCATGGCAAGATCGGCCATGTTGAGCGTGCCGGTCATCGCGTACATCAGGCCGATGCCGATCAGGATAAAGGTCGCGCCGATCGTGCCCAAGATCAGATAGTTATACGTCGCCATAAGGGCGCGGCGGTCCCGGCCGAGACTAATCAGCCCATACGCCGAAAGCGACGAGATCTCCATAAACACGAAGACGTTAAAAGCGTCGCCGGTAATGGCAATGCCCAGCAAACCAGTGAGACAGAGCAGAAAGATCGCGCAGAAATACGGGCGGCGCTCTGCCTCGACTTCGCGCGCCGCACTCGCCGGTGCATAGGTCAGGACCACGGCCCCGATCAGCGCCACCAGTAGAATCAAATACGCATTGAGAGCATCTACCCGGAACTCAATGCCCCAAGGTGCACTCCAGCCGCCCAAGGCGTAGGAGATGGGGCCGTCGGAGAGGACTTGCTGCAACAGCAGCGCGGCCAGTACCAGCGTACCCCAAGCGACGGCCACGACAAACGGCCATAGCAAGTACCGCGGACGCAGCAATAGGCAGAGCGGCGCGGCGACCAGCGGCAAGACAATCTGCAGGGCGGGTAGATGAGCGGCGATCACGGCCCCTCTTCCCGGCGTTGGATTTCGTCTTCTTCGATGGTCCCGTAGGCCGCGCGGATGCGCACCACCAGCGCCAATCCTACAGCGGTGGTAGCGATACCGACAACAATGGCGGTGAGGATGAGGACGTGGGGCAGTGGATTGGAGTACGCGGTCACGCCTTCGGCGAGGATGGGCGCGGTCCCCCCCTCGACTTTGCCCATGCTGATGTAGAGCAAAAAGACCGAGGTTTGGAAAATATTGAGGCCGATCAGTTTCCGAATCAGGTTGCCGCGGGCGATGACATTGTAGAAGCCGGCCATCATCAGGAAAATGACGATCCAGTAATTGTACAGACCGAGAAAAGAACTCATGGCCGCCCTCGGCTGGCGAAGTGGCAGAAGATGCTGATTACGACAGCGGCCACGGTAATGCCAACCCCTAGCTCAATCAGCAGAATGCCATAGTGCTCGCCGTGCGTAGGATCGCTGGCCAACACCTTGTATTCGAGGAAATTGCCCCCGGCCAACAGGCAGGCTAGGCCAGTGCCGATGTAGAGCAGGAGCCCCAAGGCGAAAAAGACTTGGACGCGGCCAGCAGGGGCCACCCGGCGCGCCTCCTCGACCCCGTAGATCAGGGCGTAGAGAATAAAGGCCGCGGCAAAAATCACGCCCGCTTGGAAACCGCCACCGGGACCAAAGTCGCCGTGGAACTGCACGTAGAGTCCAAAGAGCAAAATTAGCGGGATGAAGAGCTTGGAGACGACACGGAGAATCATCGCGTGTCGCATGGACTCACCGTCGTCGGCTTCCTGCGTGGAACGGCTGCCGTGCAAGAGCAAAAGCACGGCCAACCCAGCGGTAAAGATCACCGTCACCTCGCCCAAGGTATCGTAGCCTCGGTAGCTGGCTAGCACGGAGGTGACCATGTTGGGAATGCCAATTTCTTCGGGAGACTCGGCGATATAGCGAGGAGCCACGTGCTGGTGGACCGGAGCGTTGGGGTCGCCCAAATGCGGCATATCCAGCGTGCCATAGATCAGCGCACCACCGGTCAGGAGGCAGACGCAGAGGCCGCTCCAAGAGTGTTGGTGTTGGGTCTTTTCTCTAGGCCCGGTCAAGGTGAGCGCGGCCAAGAAGAGCACCGTCGCCAAGCCGGCACCCACCGCCGCCTCGGTGAAAGCCACATCAACTGCGTCGAGCGAGGTAAAAATACACGCCGAGAGCAAACTGAAGATGCCGGTGAGCACTACCGCGGCAAAAAGGTCTCGCACCTGGATAATGGCCACGGCGATGATAGCTAGGAACGTCATCAACACGAGGTCAATGTCAATTAGCACTGACATTATTCCTCCGGGGTGCCTTGGGGCGCAAGCCCACTGTGACGCGCCGCGCGGGCAATGGCGTGGCTGGCGACCGAACTAGCCAGCAGCAAGAACAGCCCGATCATCACCAGCTTGACGGTCGCCAGCGACAGACCGCTCTGGAACATAAGCCCCAAGAGAACCAAACCAGCACCCAACGTATCGGTAACGCCGCCGCCGTGTATGCGGCTGTAGAAGTCGGGCAAGCGCAGGAGGCCCACGCCGCCGACGAAGCAAAAGCCAGCCCCCAACAGCAGACAGACCCAGCTAGCGTAGTAGAGCAGAGCTTCCATCAGGCTTGGGCCTCCTCTTCGCCAACAGTCGAGACGTACTTGAGGATGGCGATGGTACCGATGAAGTTGATTAGCGCATAGACCAGCCCCAAATCGAGAAAGTCGGGCCGACCGGTCAAAAAGCCGATGACCGACAACAGCAATACGGTCTTGGTGCCAAACATATTGACGGCGAGCACGCGATCGTACACGGTGGGGCCTTTCAGAGCGCGCACTAAGGCCAGCAGCATGGTGGCCAGCACCCCGATCATCGCAGCGGCGAACACTAGCTCTCCCCTTCCATGTCGGTTACGCGGCGGTCCATGTCCCCAGAGCGCACATCCTCGGCAGCTTCGCGGGTCAGGGCGTGGACATCAATGGTACCTTCGTCGGTCTCAACGGAGACCGTGCCCGGCGTCAGCGTGATCGAATTAGCGTAAATGACTTGTCCCAAGTGAGTCTTCTGGCTTGCCTCGACTCGGATTAAGCGGGGCGACAGCGGCAGCCGAGGATGCACGATCCGCCGCACCACATCGATATTGGCTTTGACTATTGCCCACAACAGCCAAGGTATATAGCGCAGTAGGCCGAGGACTAGGTGGTTGGGGTGCCCTTCGAGATCGACGATCTTCATGCGGCGGCAGATGGCGACGACCAAAAGACACGAGAGCACGCCGAAGCCCAAGAGCAGAGCCGTGTAAATGCCCGACAACAGTAGCCAACTCAAAAACAGCAGGATGAAAAGACTAAGTGTTCTGCGCGGCGCGTTTGGCAAAATAAGTCCTCAATTCTCCTTGCAATGAACGGACATAATTTCCGCAATTGCAGGTTTGGATGCAAGAAATGGCCGGGTCCTGAAGGTTTCCTAACAGCCAGCAAATATCAGGTTTTATAACTTATGGTTCCCCTCGCCGGAACTCATATTATTTTTTGGTTACATCACAAACAGGGCGGGCAGCAGTCGATTTCGGACGCAACACCCGCAAAGGAAAAACGCCGTGGACGCTCAACAGCAGTACCTTTTCGACTTGCAGGGCTACATCGTTCTCAAGGGCGTCGTGCCCCCAGCAGTGGTCGCCGCCTGCAATCAGGTTCTGGACCGCTTCGAGACTATGGACGAGGCCGATTACCCATCGCCGCTGTGTTTGGGCGATCAGCGCACGCAGCAGAACCTCTACATTTCAAATATTCTCGAAGGGGACGAAGTCCTCCGCGCGTTGATCGATATTCCCGCGGTCCTCGATGTCGTCGCCACAGTCACCGGGGGGCCGTACCGACTAAACCACACCTATGCGATCTATCGCTGGGGCGGCGGCTACACCGGTCTGCACATGCACGGCACGCCCATCATTCCCAAGTGTCAGTATCACTGCCGCAACGGGCAGATGGTCTCGACCCTGACCAAGGCGGTCTTTCCCCTACTCGACTGCGCCGAGGAAGACGGCTGTTTCGCCGTAATCCCCGGCGCTCACAAAAGCAACTTCCCTAGGCCCTGGGGCCACCACCCAGACGAAAATCCGGCGCTACAAGCAGTACCGGCCGCTGCCGGAGACGCCATCATCTTTACCGAGGCGTTGACCCACGGCTCGCTGGTCAATACTTCCGGTCGCCCGCGCCGAACCCTATATTATTGCTACAGGTGCGAGCTTTAAATCTGCATATATCGAGTGGGGTAAATCCCCCTAACCCAGTGTGCAGGGTTATCGCCGGTCTCACCTGCGTCAAGAGTAATCTTGAGGTGGGAAGCTGAGGCAAAACGCCTAATGAGTGGATAGCCCATAATTCTACTCAGGGCAAGGTGAAGATAGGCAGGGAGAACGAGAGTGAATCTGTGTTGAGGCGTCGTAAGGATGAACACCGAAATATGGGTTGATACGGTGGACAGGGTTAGAAAGTGAAAGTGGCTCCCTCATACCACTGTGAATTAGGGGAACCTGTAGGCCCCTAAGAGCACACCACGAACCCCGGCGTAGAGCAGGCTCCTAAACCTATCGCACCTTGATTATGCGGAAAAGCGGAACCCCGATGAGGTCTGTCGGATCGGCCCAACAGTAGCCCGACCGTAAGGGATGGCTAAATCCTCAGCGGGAACAGGAACGGCAAGAAGCGAAGGCCAGCAGCCGAAAGGCAAGAGGAAATCAGAGTAGAACTTCTTTGACGCGCAAAACCATAACCTTAGCGGGTAGAAAAGGAAATGGGGAACCCTTTGCGGGGTTCCCCATAACCTTAGCGGTAGCGCATACTACTTTCTCCTGCGCCGGAAATACCAGTCGATGAGTTCAGTAACCACCAGCACTGCAACATCGACAACGGCTTTCTTTTTCATGATAGGCTCCTACTGGTTAGGGGAGTTTGTGTCCAGCAGGGCGATTCGCCCCACGGTGCTAATTAAAGCAGCCTTGGCAAGGCTAAACCTTAGACTGCTTGGTGAGTAGAATAAGGTTTACGCTTGGTGCCTCGGCCCGCAAACTCAGCACCACCCCAAAAGGACCACATGAGGACGACAGGGAGTATAGGAGTAGCAACCATCACGCTAATCAACCAGCGTGATGATGTCAAGGATTTTCTACGCTTGGTGAACTGAATAACTCGCTGGATAGGGCAATACCCGACCCGAAAGGGTGCTGACGTGTCGTGGTGGACTGCCTAAATAAGTGCTGACCACAAAACTCTAAACATGGAGGGAAAACGAAGTGCTGGAAACAGCGAGCAGACCTTCAAGACTGCGGCATTGGAATGATATTGACTGGTATCAGACCAAGAAAGCGGTAAGAGATTTGCGACAGCAGATATTCAGGGCAACTCAAGAAGGAAATTTCAAGAAATTGAAATCCCTTCAACGCCTAATGTTGAAAAGCAGGGCAAACGCGGAAATTAGCGTCCGCCAAGCCACACAGATCAACAAAGGGCACAAAACGCCAGGTGTAGATGGACTGGTGGCAACAACCCCGGACGAGCGAACCGAAATAATCAAGGATTTACTACTTGGCAATTACGGGAAGCCCAATCCGGTGAGACGTGTGTATATCCCGAAGGCAAAGGGCAAACGCCGACCGTTGGGGATTCCAACCATACTTGACCGCTGCCGACAAGGCATGGTCAGAAATGCGCTGGAACCTCAATGGGAAGCGCTGTTTGAACCCTGTTCATACGGATTCAGACCGGGCCGAAGCTGCCACGATGCCATAGGGAGAATCTTTCGTGTCGCACTTCCACAAGGTAAGAAAAAGTGGATACTCGACGCGGATATAAAGGGTGCTTTCGATAATATAAGCCACGCTAAACTGATGGAAATTCTGGCACACTTTCCAGCCAGAAAAGAAATCAGAAAATGGCTTGAAGCAGGAGTATTAGAAGAAAGCCACCTCAGTATAACGGATAAAGGCACGCCGCAAGGTGGAGTCATTAGTCCGCTACTGGCTAATATTGCCCTTCATGGGATGGAAAGCATACTTGGTGTAACGTATCAGCAACGAAACGATTACACCAAGACCAGCAGCAGTAGGGTCATAATCCGATATGCTGATGACTTTGTCGTCTTTACAGAATCACGTAAGGACGCAGAATTATCACAAAATATATTGGATGACTGGCTCAGGGGTCGGGGGCTGGAAATCTCGCAAGAGAAAACCAGTATCCGGCACATCCGCGAAGGCTTTGACTTCTTGGGATTCAACATCCGAGAATACACAGAGCGCGGAGCAGATAAGCCCATACTGCTGATAAAACCCAGTAAAGAAGCGGTTTCATCTTTCCGAGATAGGTTAAGGAAAGAGTGGAAGTTGTTGAACGGCAAGAACATAGCCCAAGTCGTGAGACATCTAAATCCGATTCTAAGGGGATGGGGAAATTATTACCGCTGTGTAGCTTCTGGCCGAACTTTTGGGACTCTGCAAAATTTGCAGGTGCAGAGAATTAGGAGATGGTGGAAGCTAACCCACCCTAAGAAAAGCTGGGAATGGGTCAAGGAAAAATATGGTTGGTATGATCTCGACAACCAGTTCAGATTTGGGAATCGAGAAACAGGTCAATATCTGGTATCCTTCAGTATAGACCTACCAATCAAAAGGCATGTCTTAGTCAAACATGGCGCTTCTCCTGACAACCCTGAAGAGCGCGAATACTGGCAAAAGCGACAGAAACACAAATACGAAACTCTCCCAACGATGAGGCATAAGAGACTGGCTAAATACCAGAAAGGCTTGTGTCCCATCTGCAAGGATTCGTTATTTGGCGATGAAGGTTTGGAATTTCATCACCAAATACCGAAATCCGAAGGGGGAACAGAGGATTTGCGGAATATATCGCTAACACACATCTATTGCCACCATCAGATACACAAGGCTAAGAGTTAGCTTTGCAGACTGCTTGAGCCGTGTGCGGTGGAAAGTCGCACGCACGGTTCTTAGGGGGGCGGGGGCCAGTGATGGTCTCCGCCTACCCGACTATAGGATACATGCCCGACTGGGGCGGGCAGCACCTGCGCTTCAGCAGCGAAATCTACGAGGCATTGCCCGAGCAACAACGCGAAATACTCAGGCTAAAATGACGGAGAAATGTCCATGCTAACTCAAGAACAGATCGCCAGCTACCACGAGAAGGGCTACCTCGGCGTCGAAGGGGTATTGTCCCCCGGAGAGGTCGAGGCGCTGCGGCAGACCACCGACGAATTCGTCGAGCAGTCGCGAGTCGCAACCGAAAGCGATACCGTATTCGACTTGGAGCCGGGGCACGCGCCCGACAACCCCAAGCTACGGCGGCTCAAAAGCCCGGTCGCCCAGCACGAAATCTACCGCAGCACCCTGCACCACGAGCGGATTGTGGACATCGTCGCCGAGTTAATCGGCCCGCGCATCCGCACCAACGGCGACAAGCTCAACATGAAATCCGGCGAGTTCGGCAGCCCAGTGGAGTGGCATCAGGACTGGGCCTTTTATCCGCACACCAACGACGACCTGCTCGCCGTGGGGGTGTGCATCGACGACATGAACGAGGCAAACGGCTGCTTGCTCGTCATCCCTGGGTCGCACAAGGGACCGATCTACAACCACCACCTCGACGGCCATTTCGCCGGCGCGGTGACCACAACGGATGTCGACGACTCCACCGCTGAAAAGATCGAGCTAAAAGCCGGCGGCATCTCCATCCACCACGTCCGCGCCCTGCACGCCTCCCTACCCAACACCTCGCCCTATCCGCGCCGACTCCTGCTCTTGCAGTATTGCGCTGGTGACTCTTGGCCCTTAGTACCAGCGCCCGATTGGGAAGGCTATTGCCGGACCTTCGTACGCGGCGAGCCAAGCCGGCACATCCGCGTCGCCGATGTGCCCGTGAGCATGCCGATGCCCGGAGCCAAGGTCGGCGGCTCCATCTACGCTACTCAAACCGTATTGCGCCACTCGACCTTTGGATCGGTAAAAGCCGCGCAGCCCACCTAGCGCTGCGCCCATGAACCTGCAACACCTGCGCTACTTCCTCGCCGTGGCGCGCACGGGCGGCTTTACCCCAGCGGCGCGCCAGATGAACGTGACCCAGCCGACGGTTTCCAGCGCGGTCTTGGAGCTGGAGAAGAGCATGGGGGTCCAGCTCTTCAATCGCGACAATCGGCACGTGGCTCTGACGACCGAGGGCCGCCTGTTGCTGAGCTATGCCGTCCAAGTCGAGGACTTGCTGGAGGAGGCGAGCGAGCGGCTGCAGCGAAGCGACCTAGAGCCGGGGGGCGGCTTTCAGTTTGGGGCAGTAGATGCGGCCGTCATCTATCTCCTGCCGGAAATTCTCAAAGAGTACATGGGCCGCTATCCGGGCGTCGCGCTCAAGACCCAAGTGGCGCCCTCGCGTTACCTCATCGACGATTTGCTGACGCAGCGCTCGGAATTCGCGCTGATCCACCTGCCCTATACCCATCCCAAAATCGACGCCGTGCCGATTTACCGCGACGACATGCCCTTGGTAGTAGGGCCAGCGCATCGCTTCGCCCAGTGCGAGTCCGTCGCCCTCGCCGAAGTGGTAGAAGAGCCGCTGATCCTCTTTCACGCCGACTCGATTTCGCGCAAGGTGATTGACGAGAAGTTCGCCGAAGCTGGCTTATCTCCGGGCGCAGTGATGGAACTGCGCAGCCCAGAGGCCATGCGCAAGTTGGTGGAGGCCGGAGTGGGCATCTCGTTTTTGCCGCGGCTGACCATCCGCGACTCGCTGGCCAGCGGCGCGCTCAAAACAGTAGAAGTGCGCTGCGTGGCCTTTGAGCGCGAAATCGGCGTGGCTTGGCGGCGTGGCCGCTACTTTGGGCAGGCCGTGCGGCTCTTGCTCGAAGCCGTGTTTGCCGCCTATGGCGGGCGAGACGAGTGGCTGCAAAAGATCGCTGCCAAGTAGTATTCTTTCGATTATATTAATAGTCTAATTCGCTCCTCACCTTCTTTAGGACGACTAGTGATGACCAAGTCCAAGCACCTATTCAGCTCTTCTGGCCAGTGGATCGCCTTTAAGCGCGGTAAATATGTCTTTGACACCGAAGGCAACTGGATTGGCTGGACACCTTGGAATGACGGAGATGTCTTCGATCCTAACGGCGAGTACCTTGGCACAATAACGCAGAACAATCGACTGTATCGGTTCAGTGATAGGCCAAACAGAGAGTATCCGGGGTATCCGGGGTATCCGGGGTATCTAGGGTATCCAGGGTATCCAGGGTACGCGGGGTATTCACCGTTGCCGCCATTTGCTGAAGACATTGAAGAGCTAGAGGCTGTTTGATGTCATCGCGCTTCGATCACTATCCCTCCGAGCCAAATTGTCAGCAGTGTAGGAATGCCTTTACTCTCCTCCGCAACGCTCACGATACATCGGGTTCTTTCCTCGAAGTGTTCAATGCTACTAGAAAGGGGCGCAACGCTAAAGGGGCGTCCACTGATAAAGATCAAGATCTTCTCAGAGCAATGCTCACATTTGCCTGTGCTGGTTTGGACTCCCTAGTAAAGCAACTGATAAATGATGCCTTACCTGATGTGATCAATTGCAATGAAGCCGCAGAGCTAATGTTTCGTAGAGATATTGAACGGCGAATTCGCAGAGGAGAGGAGATTGACCACAGGTTTCTTGCTGATGTTCTCACTCAGGAAAGACCACGGGACCGGCTCATCGAGATTCTGGTTTCGGACCTCACCTCACAAAGTTTGCAGTCGAAAGATCAACTGCTGAAGGCAGGTTCGTTTTTTGCTATCGAGTCCGATTCAATTACAAAAAACCCAAACGGCCTAGCTCAGATATTCACGGTACGTAATCAGATTGTCCACGAAATGGATATAGATTTCTTTCCAACCAATAGGAATAGGCGCTCTCGAACCAAGCAGAATATGGTCGCCGCCACGAATGAGATTTTCAAGGTCTCAAAAGCCTTCTTGGAAGAAGTTGATCACAAGCTGAAGTAACAACCTATCCTTTGCACGAATCGGAACCTCGGCACACTCCTACATAGACTGCCGATTCGATCAACGCTTTCGCTGGATCACCAGCCTTCAGTTGGCTACTTTGGGCAGGCCGTGCGGCTCTTGCTCAAAGCCGTGTTTGCCGCCTACGGCGGACGGGACGAGTGGCTGCAAAAGATCGCTCCAAAAAGCTGAGACCCTCGCGATATTGCCACGATTCGCGCCAGCGGCGTTCTTATTTTTAATCCATTTTTGACCCAAAACTGAGAGCTAGCATTATGATCGACCCAAAGGCCGTGCGCACCGATCCCGACGCCATGCGCGAGGCAATACGAGTGCGGAAGGTTGACCCGGCCAAAGCCAATGTGGATCGCTGGTTGGCCCTCGACGCGGCGCGGCAAAAGCTGCAGCGGGACATCGACGCGCTCAACAGCGAGAAAAAGCAACTAGCCCAACTCGGTCGCAACGACCCGGACGCCGCACGGCAAAAGGGGCGGGAGTTGCGCGAGCGCGGGCGAGTGCTGGAGCACGAATTGGGGACCATCGTCGCCGAGTGGCAGGAAATCATGGATTGGTTCCCCAACTGGCCGCATCCCGACATGCCCGCCGGAGCTAGCGAGGAAGACAACGTCGAGGAGAATGCCTGGATTCCGGGGCAAGGCTACCTAGCCGCCGACAAGCTGGGCCGTGGAAACACCAGCGCCCAGTACATGCCCACGCGACCCCTACACACCCAAGACGACGCCTTTGAGCCGCTGCACCACTCAGAACTCGGCGTCAAATTAGGCGGCATCAACACCTTGCAGGGTGGTCAAGTTTCCGGCTCGCGCTTTGCCTATTTGCGCGGCGATGTCGCGCGGATGCAATACGCCCTGAGCCAACTCCTCATCGACGAGCTTTTAGCGCGTGGGTACGAGATGTTCGTGCCGCCGCTCCTAGTGCGGGAGCGCTCGCTGTACGGCACCTCGCATTTCCCCGAAGGCCGCGACCAAGTCTATGCCATCAAGACCGACAACGTAGAAGAAGGAGCCGAACTCTTCCTAGTCGGATCCTCCGAGCCGGCCAATTTCAGCTACTTCATGGACCAGACCTTGGATTCAGCCGAGCTGCCCGTCAAGCTCTTCGCCTATACGGCCTGCTTTCGCTCGGAAGCCGGGTCTTGGGGCCAAGACGTGAAGGGCATCAAGCGCATGCACCAATTCGACAAAATCGAAATGAACGCCGTGTGCCTGCCCGATCAGTCCGCAGCCCTGTACGAGGAATTCGGCCAAATCAACGAATGGCTCCTGCAAGAGCTGGCCTTGCCCTACCGGGTCGTCGATAAGTGCCACGGCGACGCCGGCTATCTGGCCAGCCATCGGCAGCGGGACATGGAAGTGTGGATGTCGGGGACGGGCGAGTTCATGGAGGTAATGACCGACACCAATGCCACGGACTATCAGGCCCGGCGCTTGAACATCCGCTACAAGGGCGCGAGCGGGCGGGGTTTTTGCCACCTAGTCAATGACACAGGTTGTGCGATGGGCCGGCTGCTAATCGCCATTTTGGACAACTATCAACAACCCGACGGCGCAGTACAGGTCCCCGAAGCCCTGCAACGGGTCGTGCAGAAGAGCGTCCTGCAACCGAAAGGCGCGTGATGGGCGAGCGACTCGATGGTCGGGCGATTGCGGCCCAAGTGCAAGAAGAGTTACTGGTGGACATCGCGCGCCTGAAGCAGGAGCACGGTCTGGTGCCGGGCTTGGCAGTCGTGCTGGTGGGAGACAACCCTGCCTCGCAGTCCTATGTGCGCGCCAAGGGCCGAGCTTGCGAAGCCCTCGGCATTCACTCCGTGCAAATAGATCTACCGGCCAGCGCCACCACCGAGGACGTGCTAGCCACCGTCGAGCGGCTCAACGCCGCCGACGCGATCCACGGCATCTTGATACAGCTACCGCTGCCAGGCCAAGACGAGCAGCAAGTCCTCAACGCCATTGACCCGAATAAGGATGTCGATGGCTTGCACCCGGTCAATTTGGGCCGCCTCGTGCGGCAGGAGGAGTGCTTTTGGCCCTGTACGCCGCACGGGGTCTTGCAGATTCTCAGCCGCAGCGGAATCGAGGTAGAAGGCCAGCACGTGGTCGTAGTTGGTCGCAGCACGCTCGTGGGGCGGCCCGTAGCCATCTTGCTGGGGCACAAGGCGACCGGAGCCAATGCCACGGTAACTCTGTGCCACACCGGCACCCGCGACCTCGGGCACTTCACGCGCCAAGCGGACATCCTAGTGGTGGCGGCTGGATTTCCCCGTGGCATCACGGCGGATATGGTCAAAGAAGGTGCCGTGGTAATCGACGTGGGCACCAACCAAATTGACGACCCCTCGCGCGAACGCGGCTGGCGGCTCGTCGGCGACGTGGACTACAAACAAGTGCGCTCAAAGGCCCGCGCGATCACGCCCGTGCCCAACGGAGTCGGGCCGATGACGATCGCGCTGTTGCTCTACAACACCGTGTGGGCGGCCAAGCGGCAGGTGGGATTGGCCAGGTGAATATCGCCCATCAATCTAGGGCCGTCGCGCCCAGAGCAGCATGCGGCTCTACCTCTCGCTCAATCTGGCGACGCGTCGTGCGCTCGGCGACGTCGAGATCGTAGCGGGTCTGAAGATTGATCCAAAACTCAGGCGTCATGCCGAAGTAGCGCCCAAGGCGCAGCGCAGTATCGGTCGTGATACCGCGGCGTCCGAGCACAATATCGTTCAGTCTCGGACGCGAAACCTTGATCGCTTGGGCAAGTCGGTACACGCTCATCTCCATGGGCGTCAGGAATTCGTCGCGCAGAATCTCGCCGGGATGCACCGGCAGCAGCCGTCGTCCAGAGGCCACGTCCGAGAAATCGACCTCCCGCCTGTCCAGGTCTTCCCGCTTGATAGTCATATTCACTTGTCTCCTCAACAGACTAGCGTCTTGCTCTTGCCATAGTGGGTGGCTGCAGTACACCACTACCTCACTACCGCCCTCTTAGCAGCCTCTGGCTCCCGGTAGATGATTTTCAAAAGTGCTTGCGCCGGACCACTGGGAACCCGCCGGCCTTGTTCCCAATCCTGAAGGGTGCGGATATCGATGCCAAAAGTCTGGGCAAATACGCCCTGAGTCATGTTCAGTTGCGAACGGATCAAGCGGGCGTTGATCTCGTCGGGGAGGTGGACGCGGTAGCTTTCTGGGTCCGCTTGGCCGTGCGTGATTTCCAGAGCCTCCGTTGCCGCCTTGATAAGTTCCTCTCCAGCCTTGGTCATGGTTGGGTCCTCCGTCGGTATTCGTCTGCCAGTGTGTGCAACACAGTCCGCAAAACACTAACTTCAGAGTCGGTCAGGTTTGTTTTATCGCCTTTAGCGAAGATCGACAGCAAAAACACAGGAATGTCTTGGCCACTGTAAAAAGTCACCACTCGGTATCCACCGCTCTTTCCTCTTCCCGGCGCGGCGAACCGGAGCTTGCGAGCACCGCCTGATCCTTTGATTACGTCGCCGGCATCGGGATTATTGGCGACAAAATCGATAATGGCCTCCCGGTCGCTGTCGCTTATCTGGTAGCGACGGCATTTGCTGATGAAAGTTGGTGTTTCGATGACCGTGTGCATGATCTTAATTACGGCATTGCCGTAGTAACATCAAGAGGAAATTTACCGAGGGCGACACACGGCTACGGCACATAGGGTCTGTTTCAAGACCAGAAAAACGGTAGGAGGTACAGTCTGCAGAGAGTCTGGCCTTAATTTAGGCCACGGAATTATTTTCAAAATGTACCACTACCCATCAGAGGAGATGGGACATGAAATTCGAGTTATTTGATGGTCTTAAAGAGAAGGCTAAAGCGACGCTTAGTTTAGGCTCAGACGGCCTGATTTGAATCTTGCAAGTTCTCTATTGGTTGATAAGACTCGGCAAAGAGATTTTGAATCCCATATTCAACAAAAATGGAGCTGAAGGGGGGAGCTTGAGCCTGTCATTGTCAATGTTGCGGGTACTGCTAGCGCAGGACTGCCAACGGGTTCGGCTTTGGCTCAAGTGGTTAATGCCGATGGGAAGCCTCTTCCTAATCAACCCAAAGGTGCTCAGACTATCCATAAACCCAATTATCCACTGCCGTGAAGAATCTTGTTTTTCTGCTCTTGGAATTCCTTTTCGTCTAAGACCCCTTGCTCCCTTAGCTTAGCCAGCCGCTCCAGTTGAGCGATAGTATCCTCGTGGGTTGCATGGGTTTGCGATTCATTTGGCACGGTCACAGAAGGCTGAGGTGCCGATTCGATCTGGCGACGCGTCGTGCGCTCGGCGACATCGAGATCGTAGCGGGTCTGAAGATTGATCCAGAACTCAGGCGTCATGCCGAAGTAGCGCCCAAGGCGTAGCGCAGTATCGGTCGTGATCCCCCGGCGTCCGAGCACAATATCGTTCAGTCGCGGACGCGAAACCTTGATCGCTTGGGCAAGTCGGTACACGCTGATCTCCATGGGCGTCAGGAATTCGTCGCGCAGAATCTCGCCGGGATGTACCGGCGGCAGCCGTCGTCCAGAGGCCACGTCCGAGAAATCGACCTCCCGCCTGTCCAGGTCTTCCCGCTTGATAGTCATATTCACTTGCCTCCTCAATGGTAGTCAACAATCTCAACCTCCCACGCTTCCCCATCGCGCCAAACGAAGCAGATACGCCATCGGTCATTGACGCGAATACTGTATTGACCGCGACGGTCCGCCCGCAAAGTTTCGAGGCGATTGCCGGGCGGCATGTGCAGATCGCCAAGCCGACCGGCCGCATCAATCGCCAGTAGCTTCGCCCGCGCTCGTCGCTGGAGTTGCATGGGTATGCCGCGAACGGCATAACCTGCAAAGATCGCCGCAGTGCGCTTGTCCGCAAAGCTCTTGATCATGTGTCAACGTAACGGCAAACGATACGCTCAGTCAAGCCCGTGTGGACGGCCAAGCGGTAGGTGGGGCTGGCGTAGCGTTGTAACTCTGATCTCGATTGATTATACTCAAAACCCTTTTCCCTCCGAAAATTACAAAGGGGCTACCCATGCTACGCATTATCTTTTTCTCCCTATCGTTTTTAGTTCTCTCCTGCTCCAAACATCAGCCATCGCCCGTCGCCCCAGCGGGCAAGGCCGCCGACTTAGGCAATCTGTTCGATCTTTTTAACCAAGCTCAGTCGGAATCGGAGTCGGAATCAGAATCACCGGCCGATACCTCTCAAGTGGCTGCAGAAGATGATCCACTCCCAGAAGAAAATACTCAGCCGGAATTGGAATCACCGGCCGACACCTCTCAAGTGGCCATAGAATCGGAGACTGAGACAGACGTTGATTTCAATATCGAGATTGTATTCCTAGACGATTTCGACCCGGACAAGAAAGCTTGGATTGAAGAAATCGCCAGTCAATGGGAAATGTTTTTCTATGATATGGATGATTATGTATTTGATGATGAGATAGAGTTGTCGATACATGCTGAGTTAAATGTCCATTTTGAAAAAGGCGAGGTTATAGACGATATACGTATCTATAGCAATCCTACATCACTTACAAGATAATCCGCAGATGGACGCAGATGGACGCAGAATAGTAGAGACAAGACGATCCGTTTCTCGAATCGTTCAAGTTATCGAGGATTGCTATATGTGGATAAGTTTAGTAAAGCCAGCAATTATACTACCATATGGGGTGAACAACCCTATGGTCTGGGTGATGTAGTGCTATTCCGCCCGGATGAGGATGTTCCAGTAATCGGAACAGTACTCATGAACGATAATAGGATGGAAAAACAGAGAGGAAAAAACAATGAATCATCACACTTTATGGAATTCTTATGGAGAAAAACATTTCACCACGAAATGGGACATGCCCTTGGCATTGGCCCCTCGCCAGCGTGGGTGAGAAACGTTTACTGGCAAGATAATGCCAACGCATGGTTCATAGGGCCGAATGCAGTCAGGGAATATCGCCTTATGGCTCCAGACGATGATTCGCCTGGGGTTCCGCTTTCTGAAAGCTCCATCCAAAAACCTAGAATAGCACCTCATTGGGAACCACATAGCCCAATGGAATGGGGGTTTTTCGCCACGTACTTCTTACAAGATAATGGTTTACCTAATATAACGAGAACAGCCCTAGGAGCATTCCATGATATAGGGTGGAGTGTCAACTACGAAATGGGACTCCCTAAAATACCAGATGACATACTGCCCTGCTGGCTGCTAGGAGATATCGGGAATTTTCATCTGTGTCCAAGAGAAGAATAACGGCGCAACGATTTTGTTCACCTAGCACAAAAGAGGCGGCCCTGTACCAAGTAATAGGGCCGCCAAGCCATCACATAATTCCGACGCGAGTTTTAAGAACGCTTCTTACCCCCTCGCCCAGTGCACCAACCCCATCTCCAAGGGATTTTGCAGATCAGGATGCGAAGGCACCACGCGCAGGGTGTAGCCGTGCGACCCAGCCGCCGCGCATGTGAAGGTGCCGACGAAGTGGTAAGTGCCATCGCCATTTTGGCCGGCCAATTCCAGCGGGTACACCTCGGTCTGGGCAAACTCGCGCTGGGCGTTGAGGCGGCCAGCGTAGATCTCGATGCGAACATCCTCTGGCGTTAGCTCGCCCAAGGCCACTGCGGCGCGCAACGGCACCTGCATCCCCACCTTGATCAACCGAGGAAATTCAGCATCCACCGCGCCGATCTGAACCTGCGACCACTTGGAGCGTACGTGCGACTTCCAATGCGTCAGCCGCTGAACCCGCTCGCGGTCAGCCGCCAATTCCTCAAAGCGAGCTTGCCCAGGCAAGTAGAACCGCTCGGTGTACTCGCGCACCATGCGATGCGTGTTGTACTGCGGCCCAAGCTGGGCGATGGTCTCCTTCATGCGGGCGATCCAACCGCCGGGCAATCCGTCCGCATCGCGCTGGTAGAACAGCGGAATCACTTCGGTCTCTAGCAGGTCGTAGAGCGAGTTGGACTCGACTGCGTCTTGGTACTGCTCGTCGTCGTAGTCCTCGCCGCGACCAATGGTCCAGCCAGCGTGATTGTCGCAGGCTTCGTCCCACCAGCCGTCGCATACGCTGACGTTGAGCACGCCGTTGACCGCAGCCTTCATGCCCGACGTGCCCGAAGCCTCCAAGGGACGGCGGGGATTGTTGAGCCAGACATCGCATCCTTGCACCAAGTAGCGGGCGAGATTCATGTCGTAGTCTTGCAGAAAGAAAATCCGGCCATTAAAGGGATCCTGCCGCGCGAGGTGGACGATCTGGCGGATCAACTCCTTGCCAGCGTCGTCGTGGGGATGAGCCTTGCCAGCGAAGAGAATCTGCAAGGGCCGCTGCGAGTCCGAGAACAGGGCCTTGAGCCGCTCGATATTGCGGAAAATCAGGTTGCCGCGCTTGTACGTGGCAAAGCGGCGAGCAAAGCCAATGGTCAGCACCTCGGGGTCGAGCCGCGCCAAGGTCTGCTCAACTTTGGCCGCCGGCGCACCCTGCCCCTGCATCTGCTGGCGCAGGTGATGGCGAGTTACGTCAATCAGCCGCTTGCGCCGCTGCTGGTGCGTGTCCCACAACTCGCGGTCAGGGATGCGATAGACCGGGTCCCAATCCCGCTCATCGGCCGATACCAACCGCCAAGTATCGCCGAGATAGCGGTCGAACAGTTCGGCCATTTCCAGCGAAATCCACGTGTGGAGATGGACGCCGTTGGTGACGTGGGTGATGGGGATTTCGCGCTCTGCAAAGTCGGGCCACAGGCCCTGCCACATGCGGCGACTGACTGTGCCGTGCAATCGACTGACCCCATTGGCCCGGCCCGAAAGTCTCAGCGCCAAGACCGTCATGCAGAAGTCGGCGTGGGGATCGCGGGGATTGATCCGGCCTAGGCCGATAAATTCCTCGTGCGACAGGCCGAGCCACTCGCGGAAATAGCCCAAGTGCGCCTCAATCAAGTGCGCGGGGAACCAGTCGTTGCCCGCTGCGACCGGGGTATGCGTGGTGAATACATTGCCGACGATGCTGGCCTCGCGGGCCGTGGCAAACGAATAGCCGCGCTCGGTCATTAACCGACGAATCCGCTCTAGCGCCAAAAAGGCCGAGTGCCCCTCGTTCATGTGGCAGACAGTGGGTTCGATGCCCACGGCTTGCAGGGCGCGCAGACCGCCGATGCCGAGGAGAATCTCCTGCCGAATGCGCACGGCTGCGTCGCCGCCGTAAAGACGGGCGGTAATGTCGCGGTCCGCCGGGGCGTTTTCGTCGAGGTTGGTATCGAGCAAATAGAGCCGCACCCGGCCCACCTCCACCTGCCAAATCCGCGCCTGCACCATGCCGTGGGCAAAGGGAACCTCGATGGTCAGGTGCCCTCCGTCGTCGCCGTGGACCGGCTGCACGGGCATCTGGTAGAAGTCGTTTTCCGGGTTCTGCTCTATCTGCCAGCCATCGGCGTTGAGGGCTTGGTGAAAATAGCCCTCGCGATAGAGCAAACCGACCCCGACGAGGGGAATGCCTAGATCGCTAGCGGCCTTGAGGTGATCGCCAGAGAGTACGCCCAAGCCCCCGGAATAGATGCGCAGACTCTCGGTCAGACCGAATTCCGCCGAGAAGTACGCAACCTGCATTTGGCTCTCGCCGTGCGTCTGGCCAAACCACGTCGGCTGCGACAAATAGCCCTCGAATTGCTCGACGACGCGCTCGATGCGGCTCCGCAGTTGCTCGTCGGCGATTAGGGCGTCGAGCTGGTCTGGCCGCAGGAGAGTCCAAAAGCGCAGGGGATCGCGCTGGCTCTCGACCCACGTTTCCGGGTCGATCTGGTAGAGGGTGCGGATGGTTTCCTTGCTCCAACTCCACCAGAGGTTGTGCCCCAGCTCCCACAGCGGCGTCAGTTGCTCGGGCAGGGACGGAATGATATGGAGGCGATATAGCGGTTTCATTGTTAGTTTCTTCTATAGGGTTGGGTTGTAAGAAGCCCTAAGACAGCAGTGAAGGTGAATTTTGTCAAGGTTTGTCCGAGCTTCTATAACGTAGGAGAATCTCATGCGCGAAACACCCAAGGTGATCATCAGCGGCTTTGCCGACGAGGGACCGGAGGACAAAAAGGCCGAAGCCCAGCTAGCCATGCTCGCGACGCTGGGCATGTCGCACTACAGCTTGCGCTTTGTCGATGTGGGACAGGGCGTCAAAAATGTGATGCAGCTAACGCAGCCCGAGATAGCGCGGCTGCGCCAATTGCACGGCGAATTCGGGATTGCCGTGGCCTCAATCGGCTCGCCGATTGGCAAGGTCAAGCTGCTCGATGTGGAAGACGGCTCGGCCAATGCCTACATCCCATTCGACCAGTACTTGCAACAGGACGTGCAGCGGGCCGTGGATCTGGCCGGCGAGTTTGAGACGCGGCTGATTCGCGGATTCTCGTTTTACCATCCTCAAGGCGAGGATCCAGCCGGTTACTTGGAGCCGGCGGCCGAGCGGCTAGCGCAAATCGCCGAGGTTTGCAGCCGGGGCGGGACCATTTTCGGCCTAGAAGTCGAAGCCAATCTCGTCGGCCAGAACGGGCGGCTGCTGCAAAAGCTCTACGAGATGGTGGACCACCCCCACCTGTGCCTGATTTTCGACGGCGGCAATCTGTCGAGCCAAAACTTCACCCCGGTCGAGACCCTAGCCGAGTATCACGCGATGCGCGAGGGAATTGGCTGGATGCACATCAAGGACTACAAGATCGACCCGACTCTTCAATGGGAGGGCGTCGTAGATGAGGAGCGGCTCAAAAACTTTGTGCCCGCCGACCGCGGCGACTCCGCGCACGAGGCCATTTTGCGCGACTTCCGCACCCGCATCCCGGCCCTAGAGCACGAGTTGAAGCAGAAGGGGGTCCCCGGCGTATTCCTCGACCTAGAGCCACACCTAAAGGGCGGCGGGCAGTTCGGTGGCTTCAGCGGCGTCGATGGGTTTGGGGTTGCGCTGCGGGCGCTGCTCAACCTGCTCGACTACGTGAACATCGGCTACGCGCTGACGGATTACGAGGCCATCGCTCGGCAGCGGGACTAGCGCCCTTGTGCCAACAGAGCCTCGTGCCGCTTTTGGAAGGCCGCGCTGTTGTCGTCCTCAATCACCTCTAAATCGACGCCTTGCTCAAAGCCGGGGATGTTGCCAGCGTAGAAGGCCTGCTGATAGTGGGTTTCAGCAGTAAATTCCCACTCCCGCGCTTTGCCGTCGCCCGGCCAGTACACGCGGAGAATGCGCTTTTGGGCCATGTAGCGGTGTGTGGGCGTCGGCTCTGCGGGATCCACCCGGTACTTGGCAATCGCATCTTCATCCACGGACACGCCCAAGCCGGGCGCGTCTGGAACCGGCATATAGCCGTCGCGAACCTCAATAGGCTCTTGCAGCAGATCGTCCTCCCACAGCTCGTGGCAGGTGATATAGGGCAGTTGGGCGTGCGAGAGCACCGAGCCGAGGTGCGCCGCATACGTAGTGGTCAAGCCAGCGCCGACGAGCTGGAGCCAAAAGGGCTTGTTCTGGGCGGCCGCTAAGGTTCCCGCCCGCCGGGTATCGGTCGCGCCGCCGCCGATGACGAAGCCGTCGCAGCAGTTGTTGCGCAGATATTGATCTTGGTAGTGCTCGACAATGGGTTTGCGCACCCGCTCGCGCAAAATCCGCGCTCCATCTACGTCCGTATGCAGGTAAAACGGGCTCTCGTACATGCCGACGTTGGGGTTTTCGTCGAGCTTTTGCAGGATGATTTCGGCCTTGGCTTGGTTGAGCAAGAAGCCGTTGAAGTCAACGTCGAATTTGTAGTCGGCCGGAACTACCTTGGCGACCGCATCGGTTTGGGCGATGATGTCGCGCCACGGACGGGCCTTCATCTTAATACAGGTGTACCCGCGCCTTAGCGATTCCTCGGCCTCGGCAACCCAGTCTTGGGGCGGCATATCTATGTCCCACCAAGAGATGGGGCAGCGGTCGCGGAGCTTGACGCCGAGCAGTTCGTGTACGGGTACGCCGTTGTCTTGGCCCACTAGGTCGAGGCAGGCGACTTGCGCCCCAAAGCCAATATCGTCGCGGTTTATCAGGCTGGCCGGGTTTTGCCCGACGAGGCCATCGACCGATGGCTGGCCGTGGTTGTCGGCCCAGCCCACGAGGCCGTTATCCGTCTCCAAGCGCACCACCCACACGCGCTCGTCGTGAGTCGAGGCGCGCTGCATGGCGCGAGTGACGTGATCCGCGTAGAAGGGAATGTTGAGGGCAATGGCTTCGGCGTGGGTGATCTTCATGAGGTCCTCCGAGGATGATGGGGTCACAGATTGATGGACAGAAGACACGCAAAAATTCGCCTAGGAGCAACCGTTAATTTAACCTAAGTGATGTTACGCACAGGTCCGACGATGCGTAACGTCAATTAATCCAACGCAAGGAAAGGCAACGCCATGAGCAGGACGTATGAAACCTTTGTAGAACGCCTCCACGAGCTGGCCGACCTAAGCCACGCGCAGGGACTGATGAGTTGGGACCAAGAGACCTATATGCCGCCGCGCGGTGCGGCCATGAGGGCCAGGGCGATGGGGACCTTGGCCGGTCTGTACCACGAGCGGCTCATTGCACCAGAATTGGTCTCCCTAGTAGCAGACCTCAAGAACGCCGAGCTAACAGGCGACGCGGCCGTCAACGTCCGCGAAATCGACCGCCAGCAGAGCCGCTCGCTCAAGCTCCCCAAGGAGCTAGTCGTCGAGCTGAGCCAGACCGAATCCTTGGGGCACGAGGCTTGGATCGAGGCGCGCAAAAAATCGGACTTCGCCCTCTTCCAGCCTTGGCTAGAGAAAATAGTCGCACTTAAAAAGGAGGTGGCCGAGCGGGTCGGATATGAAGGCGCGATGTACAACGCGCTGCTCGACGAGTACGAGCCTTATGCGCGGGCCGAGGAAATCGCCCCAGTTTTTGCCCAGCTCAAAGAGCAACTCGTACCGCTAGTTGAACAAATCACCGCCACCGGGCAGTACCCAGTGCGGGGCGTACTCGACCAAGAATACCCCATCGAGCAACAGGAGCTTTTGGGACAACAGGTGCTGGCGGACATGGGCTTTGACATGGAGGCCGGGCGGCTCGACTTGGCGGTGCATCCATTTTGCGCAGGCACGTCCCGCGACGACGTGCGGCTGACGACGCGCTACAGTGCCGATTGGCTGCCCGGCTCGCTCTTTGGTACCATCCACGAGGCCGGGCACGGGCTGTACGAACAGGGCCTACCCGCCGATGCGATCGGCACCCCAGCCGGCGAGAGCATTTCGCTGGGGATCCACGAGTCGCAATCGCGGCTGTGGGAGAACATGGTCGGCCGCAGCAAAGCCTTTTGGACTCATTACCTGCCCAAGCTACGAGCGCTCTTTCCCCAGCAACTCAGCGCGGTCGATCTAGACGCCTTTTACGCGGCGGTCAATCAAGTCGAGCCGTCGCTGATTCGGGTCGAAGCCGACGAGGTGACGTACAACCTCCACATCTTGCTGCGTTTTGAACTGGAGTGCGACTTGATCGAAGGGAGAGTTGCCGTGGCGGAGTTGCCCGCGGCGTGGAACGAGCGGATGGAACAATACTTGGGCATCCGTCCTCCCAACGACGCCCTCGGCGTGCTGCAAGACACGCACTGGTCCTGCGGCCTACTGGGCTATTTTCCAACCTACACACTGGGCAACCTGTACGCAGCCCAGTTTTTTCACCAAGCCCACCAAGATTTGCCCGATCTTGAAGCACAGATCGCGCAGGGCGAACTCAGGCCGCTCAAAACTTGGCTCAACGAAAAAATCCACGCGCGCGGCTCACGAGCAACGGCTAGCGAATTGGTCGAGGAGGTGACGGGCGCGAAGCTGAGTGCCGATTACTTCATCTCCTACTTGTGGGAGAAGTTCGGATCGCTCTACGGCCTCAGCCGATGACCTGTTGCAGGAACCGCAGTTGGTTCGCGCCGAGGATTTTGCGGACATCGGCCTCGGTATAGCCGCGTTTGGCCAAGCCCACCGCAATGTCCGGGAGGCAGGTCGCATCTTCCAACAGCAAGCCGCCGCCGTCGAAATCCGATCCCAAGCCGACGTGGTCGATGCCAGCGACGGCGACCGCGTGTTCAATGTGGTCGAGCAGGCCGCGGAAGGTGGGGTTGTGTGCATCGATAAAGTCCGGGACAAACGTGATGGCCACGACTCCGCCCTTTTCGGCGAGGGCGCGCAACTGATCGTCGCGGAGGTTGCGCGGGTGGTCGCAGAGGGCGCGGCAGCAGCTATGGGTGGCCATAAAGGGAGCTTGGGCCGCTTGGGCCACATCCCAAAAGCCCGGTTCGTTGAGATGAGAGACATCGACGACCACGCCCAACTCGTTCATCTGCGCCAGTAGCTGGCGGCCAAAGCCGGTCAGACCGCTGCCCCCCTCGACTTCGCAGCCGTCTCCGGCCCAAGAGCGGGTGCTGTGGGTGAGAGTCATGGCGCGGACGCCCAGTTGGTAGAGTAACGGCAGGACGTGGGGGCTTTTCTCCAGCGCATCGCTGTTTTCCACTGCCAGTATGGCCGCCAGGCGGCCCTCGGCGCGGGCGCGCTCAATGTCAGCCGCACAGCGCGCCACAGCAATACCCTCGCTGTGCTCTGCCACTTCCTGCAAAAAATGGCCCAAGGCATCCATGCAGTAGAGCAAGTGATTGCCCCAAGGACGGGTGCAATCAACGGCGAAAAACGCCGCGTCCAGCCCGCCTTCGCGCGCCTTGGGCAAGTCGAGCTGAACGCCGTCGTCCGGCGACTGGTACTGGCGCAAATAAGCGACAGCCCCGTCGCGTTGGTGGAAGTCCGTGCGCTGTGTGCCGTCGATGGACATGCCCCGGCGGATCAGGGCGACGATGCTGTCGTTGTGCGAGTCGATGACTAAAGAGTCTTGGTGCAGGCGGCGGGCGGTTTGTTCGTCCATTGGCATTATAGCGTTCACCCCTTATTCAGCGTCTCCAGCTTACAAAGCCATTCGCTGAAATGTTTACACTTCAATCGCAACGTAGGCAATCCGATCTTCTCCGCAACAATAGGAGCCGCGGATGGTTTCATTCTTTCGTATTCCGGTATTTGGCCGATAATCCGCTTTGAAGGGGCGGTGTTGTTTCCGTCATTGATAAGCTCCGGCGAATCAAAACTGGCTACCATGGCGACAAGTTGCCGTATTCCAGTGCTGTTATCAAATTGCGAATCGAGTTTCTGAGGATCGGACAACAATAATGCTTCGAACTCGTGAAGCTGAAAATGCGGGATAAATCGCCGATCAGAAATGTCTTCTCCCATAGCGTCTTCCAGTACCTTAACCCGTTCGTAGGGGTCGGATGTCTGCTTTGCGTCTTCGTAGCCGGGAAAATTCGTTGGCAGACCGTACACGTCAAACATGGTTGTGAAACGCACGTCCGAATTCCGATCTTCCTTTATCCAAGCATTGATATCATTCCTAGCCTTCTCATAACTCCCAATACCCCCACGATGTTTAATGTTACGTCTCCAACTCGTCAGGACACAGCGAGCCTGCACCCAAACCTCAAACCCCGCTAGATACGGACTTAGAATCTGTTTCACGAACGCTTCTTCGGTCTGCCCTTCAACAATGAAATTCAGCCTGATAGCCACTACGGTCGCCCTCCGAGCACGTTCTTTTTCCATAACTCGGAAAGCGAATAGTCTTCGAGCCATTCTTCGAGGGCCTCGGCGTTTAGCTGTCTGAAAGTAGATCCGCGGCCCTCGCGCTCGACGATGACAATATCCTCCGGCTCAAAGCAATCGACTAGTGCTGTGGATTGCGTAGCGACGATGACTTGGACCTTGGTCGATGCGGCACTTATCAAACCACCGACGATGTTAATGGCATAGGGGTGCAATCCAAGTTCTGGTTCGTCGAGAATCAAAACGTCCGGCAAATCCCGTTCTGGCTGAAGGAGAAGGGTAACAAGCGATAAGACCCGCAACATGCCATCCGACGCCTGGGACACACTAAACACACGATCGCTATTTCGTTCGCGCCAATTCAGAAGGAGATGTTCGTGTCGTGGCTCCAGCACGAAATCAGCAAAGAAAGGCAGGATTAACTGAATGGTATCTACGATCCGCTGATAGCACCTGTTGTCATCTTCCTTCAAGCGAAGCAGAAAGGGTGCAATATTGGCAGCGTCCGCCTTCAACCAGCGGTTGTCGTATGTACTCCATTTCCTGCGTATGCGAGCGGTGTCCGACGTGTTGTGGAATTGATAGACGACGATTTTTTGTAGGAGCTCCAGAACAGCACGGGCAGACTTTTCTTGACTAGCTTGCTCGATAATTCGCGGAGCGCGATGTCCGCTAGCCCTCGATGATACCGACCAAATATGACCTCTGCCAGGGACTAGGTATTCCTCGTATTCAAAAACCAAGATGTCTCCTGCCGCAAAAACCAACCGAAACGAGTACCGATTTTCGCCGGCATCTGTCTGGATCGTCAGTGCCGCCTCAATCTCTCGGGTCTCGTCCGGGCCATCGTGCAACAAGGTGCTAGCACCGCCTTGCTGGCTTACGTAAAACTGAAGACTAGTCTGGTCTTCCAACACCTTTCTCATCATGCGAAAAAAAGAGATAAAATTAGATTTTCCAGCACCGTTAGGCCCAATCAGCACGGTCAAGGGACGAGGCTTGAAATCCTTCAATTCTTGAATGGTCTTGAACCCTTTGAGGGTTATCGCATCAAGCCTGTTTCTCATAGTCTATTCCCTCGAAATTTGTCGAACACATCTTCGTAGGTTGGAATCGGACAGCCCCCATTTGAACCGGGAAATCGTCGAGCACGAGTTTGTGCTTTTAGCGTCGGTCGAAAGTTTCGCGGTAGAGAACGATGTCGGTCAGCGTTAGGTCGTCAGGGCCGTCGTAGTGGTATAAACAATAGACATCCTGGGGCTGGGTCAAAACAAAGCGCAACTCGCTGGCACGACCGGTGGCAAAGGGGATTGACAGCCACCAAGGCGGATGGACACCTTCGGCCAGCGGGCGCAGGTAGTCGGGGCTAATAGCCGTACTCCATCTATGGGCGTCCATACTGAACCAAAGGGATCTTATATCCGCAAATTGATCCGGCGAAGCCGAGCTAGCGTACACCGCGGTCCTGATCAGCGCGGGGCTGCGCTCGAAAAAGTGGGCAAAGGTCGAGCCGGTGAGGTTGAAGCGGACCCGGTAATGGCCTTTGGACAGGTTGGAAAAATGGGCTTGAGTTTCCTCGGCCTTGGTCGCGAAGCGGTGGATCTCAGCTAATTGCGGTTCTGAGTGGGTGGTAAAAAAAGAAACATGGAGACCATCCATCGTCAACTCACCGTGCCCCGAGTACTCGCCATAGACATAATAGATACTAGGCCGCTCGACCTGAAAGGTAATCGCGTAATCGTCGCGTACCGCACCTCCGATGAGTGGATAGCTAGTGAGGTTCGTCCATGGTGAGACGGCCTCTACTGTGTAACGGTGAGAAATTATCAGATGGCCCGAGACCTGGCCGTCGGATGGTTCGACGCGAAGGCCGGGAAAGGTTAACTGGTAGATACCGGGGAGGGAGTAACCTATCCGCGAGGAGTTGACAATCCCGGCCTCCGTCGCATCGGGCCGAGCGCGAAGGCCGCCGTCCGGTTGGACCGCATTCTCGCTTGGGCGTAGTCGAATACCGAATTTATGAGGTGCGACCTGACGGGAGAGATTGGCCATATAAAACGACAGGCTCTGCGGTAGCCGGGCGGCCAAGGCGTCGCTCCGACTCCACAAGAAGGGCGCGAAAGCGGCTGCGGCGATGATGGCCCAGCGAAGGCCATGCCGGGGACGGAAAAACAGCGCCGCCGCCAACAGCCCCCAGAAGGCCATGTCGAGCAGCGGCATGACCTTCTCGCTCGAATCCAAGAAGTGCTGATGGAGCGGATAGAAGTGATTGACGGAACGGCTGATAAGGTTACGCCCCTCATAACCAACCTCGGTCAGCACAAGGATATTGAGCACGCCCTCGATGCTGATGGCCAAGGCCAGCGCCGCTAAGAAACTAGTCGTCGCCGCACGCCGCAGTAGCGGCAAGCCCCAAGCCAGCCCCAGAATCAGCACGGGCAGCGCCGTCACGAGGAAGCGGGCAGGAAAGCCGAAACCAAGCCCCCACTTTGAGTGCAGACCATTGATAGCGGCAGTAGCGGCATAGAGGCTAATGGCAACAGCCACACGCCGGTCGCGCAAGCGGGCGAGGGCCAACAAGCCGAACAGGGCAAAGAAATAGATAGGCGAACTGTTGAGGATGCCTTTGTCCACATGTAGCCAATGGCCGGGCAAGGAGATGGGCCAAATAGCCATATTGAGAGCACCTTCAGCCCAAGCACCACTACCCGGACGGAGTGGCCCCATCCAGTCGTCGCTAAAGGCGTAGTGGAAGGCAATGAGGGTGTACAGGCCGGCGGCGATGACCAAACCAACGGTGGAGAGGGCAAATCGTCGTCGCGGGCTGTGCCAAGCCTGCAGCAGTACGCCGGTTCCACAGAGAAGCCCCAAAGGGGTATAACGAGGGTGGAGGAAAGGCAGACCGCACAGCAGCAGAGTCAGGACCCCGAGCAGCGGCACCTCCCATCGCCCCAAGGACCGGTACGAGCCGCCGGGCACCTGCCAATGAGCGAGAGTCAGCAAGGTAACCAAGGCGACCAGTAGGGCCGGAATTTCGGGGTAGAGTTGGTTGGTGTAATAAAAAAACGGCCCGGTAAGGGCCATAATACCGGTGGCCACTAGAGCCGCCCAACGCTCGGCACCCAGCCGTGTCAAATAGAGAAAGATCAGCGGAACACACAGACTGGCCAGCAACACTATGAACAACGCCGAGGCCAGACGCGGGTTTTCCCAGTAGGTCAAGCCCCACCAATAGGCAGGCACAAGACCGACAGAGAGGCCAATTGGATGCACCGAGTGGACTTTGCCTTGGGGAGAGGCGGGTGCCTTGTGGACCTCGAATTCTCTGACATGAAATTCGCCGGTATGTTCGGCACCGAGGTTGTTGGCCAGATCCATGTCGCCGTCGTGGAGTAGGCTTTGGGTAACGCGCAGGTACTGGCCCTCATCGCCGTGGAGCATGGTAATTTGGCAGAAGTAGAGCGCGTAGAGGAAGTACAGTGGCAAGCACAGAACCAATAAGGCAGTGGCGATATACGCATCAGTGTGGGGGGAAACGCGCCCGCTTTCCGTCGGCAGATGCACATAGCCAAAAAAGACCAACACCACGGCCCACAGCGCGTGTGGGGACCAAAGCAGAGTCAGGAAGGGGAAGAAGTAGGTGAGCGGATCATAGAGGGAGAGAAAGCGCAGAGCCAGTAAGACGGCGGCCAGTAGGTAAGCACGTTGCAAGCGCTCTTGGAGTTGTGGTCCACTAGCGAAGAAGCGATAGCGGAGCCAAGCCAAAACTAGCCCGGCAACGCCGAAGGCCGCAGGGCCGAGAGGCCATTCCAGACGATAGGCCCCAGTCGTTACGACCAAGCGCAGTTCGTTGGTCGCCGCGGCTATAAGTGGCTCAAATCCACACAGGGCCAACCAAGCACAGAGAACGCCAAGCGCCAGCCCCAAGTCGAGGGAAAACGGGCGGGCGGAAGGTCGCACGATGCTGTAGAGGAAGATCAAAAGAATCGCATGACAAGCTCAGTGGGACTCCATGTACTCGTCAAAGTCGATTACAACACCCTGCTCTGACGAGGCTCCTAAGGCATTGATTAGGCCCACCGTGGCTAGGTTGCGTGGGCCAGAGAAGGACGGCTCCACGCCGTCGAGCACGTAGTCGCGAAAGCCGTCTAACAGGACTTCCTCGGGGTGAGGGTTTTCGTCCATCGGTATGATCTCGTCTGCATCGGCCCCAGCCCGCCGGAGCGCCAAGCCGCCGGAGACCTCTTCGACCGTGCCCTTCTCGCAGTCCAGCCGCCAGCTTGAGCCGCCTTTGTGGGTGGCGAAGGTGCATTGGAAATTGAACGTGGTGCCGTTGTGGAACTCGATCCAGCCGTCGATGGCCGCGCCGCCGCTGTACGGACTCCAAGGCGGATTGAAGCTATTGCAAAAGAGCCGCTTGGGCTCGGAGTCGAGCAGGTGGCGCAATTGATCGAAGTCGTGGATGCCGCGCTCCCACAAATAGGCGTGCTGATCCGCGCCCGAATGGTGGACCCGAGGACGCCAGCCGTATTTGGTCATCAAGCCAAAGGAAGGCCGGCCCAAGTCGCCGCTTTGCAGCAGGCGGCGGATGGTTAAGACCGGCGGATAGTAACGGGCATTTTGGGTGACGGCGACCTTGAGGCCGCGCTCGCTCGCCTCGGCGACGATTTGCCGCGCTTGGTCGAGGTCTTTGGTGAAAGGCTTTTCGACCAATACGTGCTTGCCAGCGCGGACCGCTTCCAAGCACTGGCCAGCGTGCAGGTCGGGCGGCGTAATGACCACCACCGCGTCCGCTTCGACGGCTTGCAGGGCGTCGGCGGGCGTGGAAAAACACGCTTCCTCGCCTAGGCCGCTAGTCTCCCGCGCTGTGGCGAGGTTCTCCTCATTGACATCGACTAAGGCGACGGCCTCGAAGTCGGTGCGGTCGCGGAAGCGGTTCAGGGGCCAGCGGCCGCGGCCACCCGCTCCTACGTGGATCGTGCGAATAGTCATGATGAGCTCCAATCGAGGGCAAGTTGGGTCAACAAGCGCACGCCGATGCCGACGCCGCCTCGCGGCACGTAGGGTTTGGCCTTTTCGCACCAAGCCGTGCCGGCAATGTCGAGGTGCGCCCAAGGGTAGTCGGCGAACTCGGCCAACAGCGCCGCGGCCGTACTGGCACCGGCTGGCTGACCGCCTGAATTTTTCATATCGGCGATGTCGCTGTCGATCTGCTCGCGATACTCGGGCCACAGCGGCAAGCGCCAGAGCCGCTCGCCAGTCTGCTCCCCGGCGGCGAGCAGCCGATTCGCCAAGTTGTCGTCGTTGGCAAACAGGCCCGAAGCGTGGTGCCCCAGTGCAGTTACGCAAGCGCCGGTAAGGGTAGCCAGATCAATGACCGCGGCCGGTTCGTAGCGAGTGGCGTAGGCGAGGGCGTCGGCCAAGACAAGGCGGCCTTCGGCGTCCGTGCTGATGATCTCGATGGTCTTACCCGCGAGAGTGCTCAATACATCGTCGGGGCGGAAGGCGGTGCTGGAGGGCATGTTCTCGGCCGCGGCGATCAGGCCGACGACCTGCCGCTTGAGGCCGAGCGCAGCCACCGCCTGCATCGCACCCAAGACGGCCGCGGCACCGGACATATCGGTCTTCATGGTGCGGATGCCCTCGACGCTCTTGAGCGAGAGGCCGCCGCTGTCGAAGGTGATACCCTTGCCGACAAACACCAGCGGATCACCCTTGCGGGGGCCGTGTTCGAGGACGATAAAACGCGGCTTGTTGGCACTGCCCTGACCAACGGCCACTAGGGCGTCCATGCCTAGCTCGGCCAAGCCCTTTGCGCTGAAGACCCGACAGCGCAGATCGTAGGTTTTGGCTAGGTGGCGGGCCGTACGGGCCAAGTAGGCCGGTGTAACTTCGCCACCGGGATGATTGACCAAGTCTCGGGCAAGACAAGTGGCCTCGGCGAGGGCGCGGCCCCGGCGAACACCGCGCCGCGCTTCTTTGAGCTTAGTCGAGTCAAATTCGACGATGTGCAGCTTGGCCAGCGACTCTGATTGGGGGTTCGAGCGGTACTCGTCAAAGCGATAGACTGCCAACAACGAGGCTTCGGCCACAGCTTGCGCCGCCGGCTCGACGGGCAGGTTGCCCGCGCCCGTGCCGTGCAGAATGGTGGCCGCGCTCTTCGCATCTAAGTGGCTGAGAGTGCCGATGGCTGTACCAGCGGCGCGGCGCGCTCTTTCGAGGTCAAAGCCCTCCTGCTCGCCCAAGCCAACGACGAGGACGCGCGGCGCTGGAATCTGGCCGTGCGTGTACAGCAGCAAGGTTTGGCCGGCCTTGCCCTCGAAGTCGCCCAAGTCAATCGCCGCCGAGATTTGGCCGCCGAGGGCTTGGTCAACCGCACCCGTAGCGCCGCCGGGACGCGCTCCGGCAAAGAGGTTGACCACGAGGACGTCCGCGTCCTGTTTTTGAATGGCTCCCTGTATTACTTTAATATCCATATCCGTTTACCCCGTTTGGTTGGCAACCTAGGCAAGCACCCAAGTCCTGACAAGAATGCCATGAACCTGTTTCTGATCCGCCACGGCGAGTCCACCAACAACGCGTTGATCGATAACCATATTACTTTTGAGGATGCTATGGACCTATTTCTGATCCGTCATGGCGAGTCTGCCAACAACGCGCTGACCGATATTAGCCAGCGCGTCGCCGATCCCGAATTGACTGAACTCGGCCGAGTTCAGGCCGAGCAAGTGGCCGCGTATCTAGCAGAAGGGTTGCATCTCGCCCCGGCCGAACGCGCAGAGGATCGACCCTTTTTTGACCAGCTTTATTGCAGTCCAATGATCCGCACCCTACACACGGCGCAAGCGATCGAACAGGCAATGGAATCGAAGTCGGATATCTGGGTGGCTATTCACGAGATGGGCGGCATTTACCTCGACCACGGCGGCGAGCGGGGAACCGTTGGCTATCCCGGCCTGACGCGGGCGGAAATTGCCGCGCGTTTTCCCACTAGCGTCGCGCCGGCAGAAGTCGGCGAGGACGGATGGTGGGACGCGGGCATGGAAACGGAGCAGCAGGCCCAGCGCCGTGCTATGAACGTAGCCGCAAATTTGCTAGCGCGGGCAGGGGAAGAGACGCGCGTCGGCTTGGTGACGCACGGCGGCTTTATGAGCCTGTTGCTTTCGGCCTTGGGCAACCAAGCAATGGACGATGGCTCCTATTACGCGCACGACAATACGGGCATCACCCGCATCGCACTCGCGCCCGGCGGCACCACGGTCGTCAAATATCTCAACCGCACCGAGCACCTGTCCGACGAGTTGTAGCTACTGCGTCCAGCCCTGCAATGGATCACGCCGCCCTGATAAGCGACCTCGGCACCTTCCTGCGCCCAGACCAACTGTTGACCTCGGACGAGGATTGCAGCGTCTATGCCTTCGACGGGACCGCCCTACTGCACCAGCGACCCGCTTGCGTGGCGTTGCCGGAAAGTCGGGATGAGGTCGCCCAGCTCTTGGCCCTGTGCAATCAGCGTGGGGTGCCCGTGGTGCCGCGCGGTTCGGGCACCGGGTTGGCCGGGGGGTCCGTACCCTCGCAAGGAGGGGTCGCGCTCTGCTTGGTCAGGCTCAACCAGATCCTAGAGCTAGACGCGGCCAACCTAGTCATGGTCGTCCAGCCGGGAGTCCTCACTCAGCAGATCGCCGACGCAGCCCAAGCCGCCGGCCTGTTTTATCCCCCAGATCCCGGCTCGATCAAGATCTCGACTATCGGCGGCAATGTGGCCAACAACTCCGGCGGGCTGCGCGGGTTAAAATACGGCGTGACGCGCGACTACGTGATGGGGCTGGAGGTAGTCCTAGCCGACGGGCAGGTCTTGGAAACCGGGAACAAATGCGTCAAAGACGTGGCCGGATTCACGCTCAAAGACCTCTTCATCGGCTCCGAGGGAATGCTCGGCGTCATTACTAAGATCGTGCTGAAACTGGTTCCAGCACCTGCGAGCAAGAAGACCCTACTCGGCCTCTATGACGAAATGACGCAGGCCGCGGCCACGGTCTCGGCGATTATCGCGCAAAAAATCATCCCCTGCACCCTCGAATTCCTCGACCGCACTACCATCGAGTGCGTGGAGGCTCACGCCGGCATTGGCCTGCCAACGGATTGCGAGGCCGTGCTGCTGATGGAAGTAGATGGGCATCCGGCGCAGGTCGCCGAGCAGGCCGCCCAGATCGAGGCCATTGCCCGCGAGGGCGGCGCTCGTTCGGTGCGGCTGGCTGACTCAGACGCAGAGGCCCAGCAACTCGCCGCGGCCCGGCGCACAGCCTTTAGTGCGCTAGCGCGATTGGCACCGACGGTCGTGCTGGAGGACGTCACCGTGCCGCGCAGCGAGCTAGCGGCCATGGTCGCCTACGTGCAGGAGGTCGGTCAGCGGCATCAAGTGCGAGTGGGGACCTTCGGCCACTTCGGCGACGGCAACTTGCACCCCACCTTCCTGTGCGACGAGCGCGATGCCGAGGAAATGGACCGCGTCGAAAAGGCCATGGCTGAGGTTTTCGCCTACGCCGTGGAATTGGGCGGGACCATCACGGGCGAGCACGGAGTCGGCTTGGCCAAAAAGCCCTATTTGCCCGGCCAACTCGGGCCAGTGGGGCTGGAAATTCTCAAGCGGGTCAAGACCGCCTTCGACCCCAAGGGCATCTTAAACCGAGGGAATATGTTCGATTGAGCGACGACGGCCTGAACTTGCTCCGAGACTTGGATTACTCGGTTCTCCAGCAGTGCATGCACTGCGGCATGTGTCTGCCGACCTGCCCGACGTACGACGCGACCCTGAGCGAGCGCTCGTCGCCGAGGGGGCGGATCGCCATGATGCGGGCCATCGCCGATGGCGAGTTAGAGGCGAGTACGACCTTTGCCGAAGAGATGTACTTCTGCCTCGGCTGCCTCGCCTGTCAGACCGCGTGCCCGGCTGGCGTGGATTACGCCGCGCTATTTGAAAACGCCCGCGCCGAAGTGGAGCGGCAGGGTCTGCTCGACGGCACAGTGCGCAATTTTGTGCGCCGTTGGATCCTCGGCTGGCTCTTTGCCAAACAGACGCGCTTGCGGACTATGGCGCGCTTGATGCGCATATTCCAGCGCAGCGGCCTACAGACACTGGCGCGCCGCAGCGGCCTCCTCAGACTGCTGCCCTTTGGCTTGGGGGACTTGGAGCCGCTGGCACCGCAGATTTCTCCGCGCTTTACCGACCAGTTGTACCGCCGAGATTTGCAGCAAGCGAATCCGCCCAAGCCGCGCTACCGAGTCGCGCTGTTGGCTGGCTGCGTCCAAGACATATCCTTTGCCGAGGTAAACGCCGATACAATATGCGTCTTGCAGCACAACGGCTGCCAAGTGTTGCTGCCGGAGGGCCAAGCCTGTTGCGGCTCGCTGCACGCGCACAACGGCGCGGTTGAACAGGCGCAGCAGCAGGCGCGGCTCAACATCGACGCCTTTGACGCTGAAAACTTGGACGCAATCGTCGTCAACGCCGGCGGCTGCGGCTTGCACTGCAAGCACTACGACCGCTTGCTAGCCGACGATCCTACTTATGCGGAGCGAGCCGCTGTGTGGAG
>MKWU01001698.1_pt1 | contig 36601 bp, 32 predicted proteins | sample 809101 | NCBI WGS metagenome assembly MKWU01 (sample SAMN05860141, study PRJNA318959) | sponge metagenome | host: Aplysina aerophoba | place: Slovenia: Piran, Adriatic Sea, Gulf of Piran | collected 2013-05-07
CCGACGAGGGGTTCGTTCTTGAGCAGACGCCGCAGGGTCTGGACCTTTTCCATGGGCCAGGACGAGAGGTTGGCGATGGTCCGCTTCCTGATCTTTCCGTTCTCGCGCCATCCCTCGCGCAGGAGGATGGCCGGCGGGGAGTTCCGGTTGGGGACGATGTCTATGTACATGGCAACATGCATAGGGCATGACGCAAGCTCTGTCAACAGAAAAATGTATTATTACATGGGAACGTTTATGTGATGACATCATGCCATTTTGCGGCCAAAATCATATGTTTAGAGCGATCCGGCCGCTGGAATCAGAGGGAACTTCGGGTTAGACCATCGAGCTTCTTGTCGCACCAGGCCAAGCTCCGGCAAGGGAGATGCATCAAGTAGCGGAAACCTGTTTTCGCAGGCCAACGGGTTCGACCTCCGTCCGGTAAGTGCGCAGTCCGCCAACCGGGAACGAGTGTTGTGTGCCGCGTGGCGATGCGCGCCGCGAAGCGTGCATACAATGGGCAGAAAAGCCACGAACATTGAGCCCCGAAGTTCACGATGTCGACGCCTTCATGTTCAGGAGAGCGAGGGCAGTACTGGAAGCGCCGCCAGGACGAGGCGTGACGGACCGGCCGGGGTTGCGGGAACGCCTGCAGGAACGCCCCGGCATCAACGACGAAGCCGTTTCGCCCCCCAACCGCTCATGCCTGGTCCCGAAAGCCGATTTCGTCGAAAAACTCCAGCTTCACCTGGCGGCACTGCTCCGGCGCTTCGATCTGGTGCAGATGGGAGGTCTCCGGGACGAAGTCGTAGCCCGCACGCATCAATTCCTCCATCCCCTCTCCCGGGAGGTAGGTGCCGACAATCGTCGGGTCCGCGGAGGAGATCGCCTTTGCCTGGCAGGGGGTGTCTCTCGCCTGCGTTATGCTCGACCAGGAGTAGTATTCCTCGAACATCTGCGCTTCGTATTCCGGCGGGCATAGGAGTTCGACGCTTCCGTCCTGACACATCGTCAGTCAGGGTCGTTCGTGCGATCAGATCGAAGTCCCTCGGCTGCAGCCGGTTGAATACCGGTACCCGGGCCAGCACTCGCGTGAAACTCTCGTGTGTCGGATAGCGGCTGCGACGTTGCCTGGCGATCCGGACCAGATACGCTCCCACTTCCTCAAGGTCCTTGCGGGTCTTTCCGGGCGGAACCGCGGGAAAGTCGAAGACGATGATTGCGCGCAAGCGGACCATGTTGCCGATGGCCTGCTGAAGCCCGATTATTCCGGACAGGGAGTGGAACACGCCGACCGGGGGCTCCACGTCAAGCCTGTTCCCGATCGCCCGCACCAGGCACTGCCTGTCGTCGAACCGGTCGGTCAACCCGCTCCAGAAGGGAAAATAGGCGTCCGCAGCCATGCCGTTCCCGTCCTGGCGCGTCCCCAGGTCCATACTACGCCAGCTGGCAACCGGACGGGCCGGTGGCGTCCCAGGAAATTCGCAAAGCTGACTTCTGCTCGGGACAAGAGCGTTCCGAAAGTGACCGCGCCTGGCGACAAGGCGGCGGGTGCACCGGATGCGGCACTGGACGGTATCCTCGCCTTCGGGCTGGAACACAAGCGAATGCACAACCTTTGCCACCCGCATGCTCCCAGCGCGCTGTTCCTCGCCGCGCGTGCCCGGGACTGACGGGGGACAGGAAGCCGCAAGACTGTCGTTTACTCGGCCGGGGTATCCGCATTCGACCGGATGTTCCTGACCGGCAGGGCCGGATTGACCAAGCCGGCGTGGCGGGTGCCGGCGTGGCAGGCACCGGCAGGCAGGCTGGCACGGGGTGGCCGCCGGGACGAAGTGTCGGGGACTCTTCCGGGTCGGGCGGGGGAACCGCTTCTAATGCTCCGGGTTATGCCGGATCAAGTCCCAGGATCTGCCGGGCGATGCCCCGGGCCTGGTCCTGGTCCTCGACAATCCGCTCGCCCGGGACCGAGTGCAGGACATCGAAGGCCTCGAGTGTATCGGCGATCTCCCCGGAACTCCCGGTGACGATGGTTGGCGTTCCCTCGTTGGCAGCGAGGTCGATCAGCTGCCTCACCACGGTCGCGGCGCTGTCGTCCATGTAGGTTGCGCCGGCAAAGTCGAAGATCACGACCTCGTGCTCGAGCAGGTCGATACTGATGATACGGACCAGCTTCTTCGACGACGCCACCGTGAGGCTTCCCTTGAGAACAAGCATTCCGACCCGCGCGGAAAACGGATCCGCATCCTCCGGTTCGTCATCGTCGTAGAGAAATACCGAGTCCAGCATAGGGACCGAAATCACGCTGTCGAGTTCCAGTTGCCCGACCCGAAGGGCGCCGGCGAGGAAAGAAATGATCATCCCCAGTACCACCGCCATGATCGGACCGATGAACACGGCAATCAGCGTCGTGACCACGATGGTGACGGCGTACTCGCCGCGAAGCCTGTGCAGGCGCGCCAGCAGTGACCAGTCGACCAGATCCCACCCGACCTTGAAGAGCACTCCGGCCAGGGCCGCCAGCGGGATCGGGTCGGCATAGGGCGCAAGACCGAGCAACAGCGCCAGCAGCAGCAGGGCGCAGATCAGGCCTGATACCCTCGTGTGCCCTCCGGCACGGATATTGGCGACCGTGTAGACCGGGGTCCCGGCGCCCGGCAGGCCCCCGATCAACCCGGCGGCCAGGTTGCCAAGACCCTGGCTGACCAGCTCTCGCTCCGGGTCATGGCTCGTCCGGGTCAGGGAATCGGCGGCGAGCGCGGTGAGCAGGCTGACGATCGAGCCGATCGACGCCAGGAGGAGCGCGGGCTGCAGCGCGTCAAGCAGGAAGTCGATCGACGGCAGGGTCAGGTCTGGAACCATGAGGATGATCGGAACCGGCCCGAGGACCGGCGCATCGCCCAGCCACAGCACCCCCAGTGCCGTTCCCGCCGCCAGTCCGGCAAGGGTGCGTGGCAGGTAGCGGTGAAGCCGTTTCGGCCAGGATATGGCCACGCCGAGGGTGGCGCATCCAATGGCGAGTGCGCTGTAGTTGATGGCACGCAGCGCGTCGGGCAACCCCGACAGCATGCCGATAATCCCTCCCGGCGCCGGTGCCGAGCCGAGCATTGGCAGGACCTGGATTGCCATTACCAGGATGCCGATGGCCGTCATGAAGCTGGCCACCACCACGTACGGGGTGTAGGCAACGAACCGGCCGAACTTCAACAGCCCGATCACGATCTGCAACACCCCGGCAAGCATCACGATCATGAGGGCTTCGGACAGGGTGTTTGAGTAGTCGGTGACGATCACCGCCATGATGATGGCCATCGGCGCCGTCGGTCCCGATATCTGGGTCGACGTGCCGCCGAAGACGGCGGTGAACAACCCGACCGCGACCGCACCGTAGAGCCCGGCCGCGGCTCCCAGGCCGGAAACAACGCCGTAGGCAACTGCGAGCGGCAGGGCGACGAACATCGCCGTGGTGCCGCCGAGCGCGTCCTGCCACAGGTCGTTCAGGCTGTAGTCGGTCTTGAATCGAGCCACGTCAACCTTCCGATCCGGTCCGGTTGGTTCCGCGGTTCCTCCCCGATGGTTTCGACCGGCCGCGCGACGACGCGTCAGCCAAAGGCCTTGAAAGTGATGATGGTAAAGGTGTCACGCACTCCTTCAAGACGCTGGATGCGCTCCGTTACGAAATGGCCGATATCCGTGCTGTCCGGCAGGTAGCATTTCAGCAGGACGTCGTAGTGACCCGAGGTCGAGTAGGTCTCGGACACCTCCTCGACCCCCTGCGCCACGGCGTCCGCGACCGTGTAGGCCGTTCCCGGTTCGCACTTGACCTGCACAAAGATCGTCTGCACGGACTCGCCTTCCGTCCCCGTGATCATGCCCGCCGGCGTGGTTCAGGCGACACCCGGGCGTGCCGGACGCAGCAGGAACGCCGGTGTATGGTCGCCAAGTCCTGTGGTGGGCGCATTCTTGGGCACCGACGGAGGAACCCGTTCCCGGCGCCGCGGCGTGCCGGTTGGCATTCCCGTCGCCTGCTCCTGCTCCTGCACCATGCGCGCACCCTTCCTGGCGTTGCCGGTCCGTCCCCGGACCAGCTGGTCCTTGATGTCGAGGTCGATGGTCTCGATCGATCTCTTGATCAGGCTGCGAATTGCCTGCAGGTACCGGGAATCCTCGTCGGTCGAGATGGTGAATGCACGTCCGGAACGACCGGCGCGGCCGGTCCGGCCGATGCGGTGTATGTAGTCCTCGGCGTGGGTTGGAACGTCGAAGTTGAACACGTGGCTGAGTTCGGCAATGTCGAGGCCGCGCGCTGCGACATCGCTCGCAACCAGGAGGCGGGCATCCCCGGCCTTGAACCGTGTCAGGGTCTCAGTCCGCGCCGGCTGCGGCATGTCTCCGTGCAGGACCACCGCGTCGTAGCCGTGGCGGACCAGTGAGCGGTGGACGATGCCCACGTCACGCTTGCGGTTGCAAAAGATCAGCGCGTTGCCGACCTCCTCCCGGTCGATCAGGGTACGCAGCACCGCCCGCTTCTTCCATGCCTCGGTCAACAGGAGGAACTGTTCCACCGTTTCTGCCGTGCTGGACGGCGGCGCAACCGTGATCGACTTCGGATTGATCAGGAAACCGTCCGCGAGCTCGCGTATGCCCCGGTCCAGCGTCGCGGAAAAGAACAGGGTCTGGCGGATACGGGGCAGCAGCGAGACGATCCGCTCGACATCCGGGATGAACCCCATGTCCAGCATCCTGTCGGCCTCGTCGATGACCAGGATCTTGACGTCGTTCAGGAGTATCCGGCCGCGTTCGATGTGATCGAGCAGGCGGCCGGGAGTGGCGATCAGCACGTCGACACCGCGGTCGAGCTGCAGGTTCTGCTCGCCGAAGGCGACGCCGCCGATCAGCAATGCCTTGGTGAGTGAACAGTTCTTGCCGTAACGCTCGAAACTGTCCGCAACCTGGGCGGCAAGCTCCCTCGTCGGGCACAGGATCAGCGAACGCGGCATGCGTGCCTTGGCCTGTCCGGAGGAGAGGATATCGATCATCGGCAGGGTGAAGGAGGCGGTCTTGCCGGTTCCCGTCTGGGCACAGCCGAGAACATCGCGACCCTGCAGGACGATCGGGATCGCCTGTTCCTGGATCGGCGTCGGCGTGGTGTATCCGGAATCGGCGGCCGCTCCAACGACCTCATCGCTGAGGCCTAGTTCTGAAAATTGCAAAATTATTATTTTCCTTGTTGTGACCTGGCCGATGTGTAGCCGATGTCGTTGATGGTCTTGGCGTGTCCAAATTGTGCCAAGATTGGACTACATGTTCAAGTCATTGTCGTGAACGCCCGTTTCGGGTCTTGCGGATCGGGCCACGGAACACAGCCTGGTCAGGCCCCGCCCTCGGGAAATCGCGGCGGGCGCGGGAAGCCGTTCGGAACCGCGACACCGGCCTGTCCACGCCGGCCCATCCACTGGCCGAGTTCGCGGATCCGACGCTGGCGTCCTCCCGGCATCGGCCAGGTCAGGCCGTCTTCGGCGCTCAGTACCGTCGCGTCGGCAAAGCTGCCCCGGGCGTACCGCTGCAGGATGACGCCCTTGCCGCCAGAGCGTTCCGGGAGTTCGTCGATCGGGAACACCAGCATCCTGCGGTTGCTGCCGACCACAGCCACGTGATCGCCCCCGGCCTGCCGGCACAGCACGACCCGGGCGCCGTCGGCCGGCGACATGACCTGGCGCCCGGTCCGGGTCCGGGCGCCGAACCTGCTGCCCGGAACCAGGAAGCCGCGGCCGTCTCCGCTGGCGATCAGGTAGCGGGCGTGCTCTCGGTGCACCAGCAGGGCCACGAGGTCGTGGTCCTCCGCCATGTCGATCATCAGGCGCAGGGGTTCACCATGGCCGCGGCCGCGCGGAAGCCTGTCCGCCTGCACGCTGTAGGAGCGCCCGTTGCTCGCGACCAGGGTGAGCAGGTCGGTGGTGTGGGCCCGCAGCAGGAACCGGAGGCTGTCGCCTTCCTTGAACCGGAACCCGGTCTCGTCCGCGCCGTGACCCTTGATCACCCGGATCCAGCCCTTCTCGGAACAGACCACGGTGACCGGTTCGCGTTCGGTCAGCGCGTCCGGCGGGATCTCGATGTCGGGCGGCGGCCCGCCGATCGCGGTCCGCCGCCGACCGAGTTCGGTGTCCGGTCCGAAGGACTCGCGCAGGCGCGACAGTTCGCCCGCGACGGCCTGCCACAGCAAGTCCGGGTTCTTCAGCAGGGCCTCGATTTCCGCCTTCTCGTCCGACAGCCCGTCGAATTCCTTGCGGATCTCGATTTCCTCGAGCTTCCTCAGTGCGCGCAGCCGCATGTTGAGGACGGCTTCGGCCTGGCGGTCCGTGAGCTCCCAGCGTGCGCGCATGACTGTCTTGGGATCATCCTCCTCGCGGATGATCCGGATCACCTCGTCGATGTTGAGATAGGCAACGAGGTAGCCCTGGAGAACCTCGAGGCGTTCCTCGATCCTGGTCAGGCGGTGGGTCTTGCGCCGGATCAGAACTTCGTGGCGATGGTGGAGGAACCCCTGCAGCGCCTGGGACAGCGACATGACCCGGGGCGTGCGCGAGGCGTCGAGCACGTTCAGGTTGAGCTGTATCCGCGACTCGAGCGGTGTGGTCGCAAACAGGCTCTCCATCATCAGTTCGGGGTCGACCCTGCGGCTGCGCGGCTCGAGTACCAGGCGGATGTCTTCTGCCGATTCGTCGCGGATATCGGCGAGCATCGCGATCTTGCGCCCCTCGATGAGTTCGGCGAGCCGTTCCACCAGTCGCGCCTTCTGGACCTGGTACGGGATTTCGGTGACCACCACCTGCCAGGTGCCGTTCTGCAGTTTCTCCACGTTCCAGCACGCGCGCACCCGGAAACTGCCCTTGCCGGTCAGGTAGGCGTCGCGGATGTTTCCCGGTTTCTCGACCAGCACGCCGCCGGTCGGAAAGTCGGGCCCGCGAACCAGGGTCAGAAGCTCGTCGATGCCGAGATCGGGCTTGTCGATCATGCGCAGCAGCGCATCGCACAGTTCGGCGACATTGTGCGGCGGAATTGACGTCGCCATTCCCACCGCGATGCCCTGTGCCCCGTTTGCCAGCAGGTTCGGGAAGGCCGCGGGCAGGATCACCGGTTCCCGGCTCTCGCCGTCGTAGGTATCGGTGAAGTCGACCGCGTCCTCGTCGATGCCCTCGAGCAGCAGCCCGGCGACTTCGGTCAGCCGCGCCTCAGTGTAGCGCATCGCCGCAGCGTTATCTCCGTCCACGTTGCCGAAGTTGCCCTGTCCGTCCACGAGCGGATAACGCTGGGAGAAGTCCTGGGCGAGGCGTACCATGGCCTCGTAGATTGCGGCGTCGCCGTGCGGGTGGAACTTGCCCATGACATCGCCGACAACCCGGGCAGACTTCTTGTAGCCCTGGTCGGGATCGAGGCGGAGTTGCCGCATGGCGTAGAGCAGGCGGCGGTGCACCGGTTTCAGCCCGTCGCGCACGTCGGGAAGCGACCGTGACATGATGGTCGAGAGCGCGTAGGCGAGGTACCGCTCGGCGAGCGCATCTCCCAGACCGGTGGTACGAATGCCCGCCGATGTAGTTGTCATCTCGTCTGCCTCCACGACATATCGTAGTCAAGGAGAGGGACTGGGACAAGGTTGCGCCGATGCCCGGGCTGTCCTGACCACGGTCTCGCGGCGCGTCAGCTACGCCGTGCCGCGAACCGGCCGATCAGCGAGCCGAGGATGCCCTTTGGCAGGAAGATGATGAACAGGACCAGCGCGATACCGTAGATCGCGTTGTCGAGCCCGACCGCATCGGTGCCGATCTGCACCCGAAGTATCTCGGCCAGCAGCAGGGTGATCACCGCGCCGAAGGTTGGGCCGAGCTGCACGAAGATGCCCCCGGTGACGACCGCGAAGACGATCTGCAGGGAGATGGCGATGCCGCTGACGGTATCGGGCGAGATGAACAGCTGGTACTGCATGTACAGCGCGCCGCCGAGCGCCGTCATCACCGCGGAAATCATGGTGATCTTGAGTTTTTCGCGAGTAACATTGATCCCGGCAGCGGCCGCGCTGTCCTCGTCCTCGCTGATGGCGTCGAGCGCATAGCGGATCATCGAGCGGTCCACCAGGCGCCAGATCGCGAGCCCGACCAGCCAGACGACGACCGCAATCACGAACCAGGTTTCCTTCTCGTCGAACTGCAGCGCAATGATCGACGGCGTGCCGTCGTTGCCCTTCGGTGTCGGCGTGAATCCCAGCGACCCGCCGGTATGGTCCCGGGTCGCGATGATGGTCTGGCGCACCACCTCGCTCAGCGCCAGGGTCACGAGGGCGAAGTAGTGACCGGTGATGCGGAACCGGAAGCACGGGTAGCCGACCACCACCGCAAGCAGCATTGCGCAGGCGAGCGCGATCGGAATGCCGAGCCAGGGTGTCATGCCGGCGTAGTTCCACAGCAGCGCGGTCACATAGGCGCCGATACCCATGAAGGCGCCGTGTCCGAGCGAAACCAGGCCGAACCGGCCCATGAGCGACCAGCCGGTATAGGTGAACGCCCAGAACAGGATGACGATCATGATGTGCAGGGGATAGGGTGGCAGTCCGACGACAGAAGCCACCACCAGTACGCCGGCGATCACCAGCGCCACGCGGAACTCGCTCAAGACCGTTTCCCCAGCAGGCCCTCGGGCCGGACGAACATCATGACGATGAAGAAGACGAAGGCGAACACGTACCCCCACTCGATGTCGAAGTGGTAGCCGCCGAGCGCGATCAGTTCCGAGAAGATGAAGGCGGCGATGAACCCCCCGACCATGTTGCCCAGCCCGCCGAGCACGCAGATCATGAAGGCGATCGGTCCGAAACTCAGGCCGACGAACGGGTGCACGTCGTACTGCAGCACCAGCAGGCAGGCGGCGAGACCGGCCAGACCGCCGCCGATGGCGCTGGTCATCAGGTACATCCGGCCCTGCTGCACGCCCATGAGCGTCATGATTTCGCGGTCCTGGCTGATGGCCCTGATCGCGGTTCCCATGTAGCTGCGGGTCAGGAACAGGTAGAGCGCGAACACGCAGACGGCCGCGGTGGCGAAGGCGGCCAGCCGCGCCCAGGAAACGTAGATGTCCTGGATAAGCGCGAACGACCCGAGGCTGACGCCGAGGTTGCGGAACTCGATGCCGAACGCGAGTGTCGCGGCGCTCTGGAAGAAGAACAGCAGTCCGCCGGTGGCCAGGAGCTGGTTGATCGGCTGGGCGTTCACCAGGTGGCGGATCACCAGGTAGTGGATGGCGTAGCCCAGCACCGCGGTGAGCGCGATGCCGATCATCATCGACGGGATGAGCGGGAGCCCGAACACGGTGTGGCAGTAGAAGATGGCGTACATGCCCAGCATCACCACCTCGGCGTAACAGATCCACACCACGTCGATGACGCCGAATATCAGGTTGAGGCCGAGCGAGAGCAGCGCGAGAACGCCGCCGAGCAACAGCCCGTTGATCATGGTTTCGTAGAGGTAGACGTCCGTCAGCGCGAAGACGATGTCGCCTTCCCTGAGAATCGTCGGGACGTAGGCCAGGCAGGCGAACATGATCACCGCCAGGGTGACCAGGATCCTCCCGGTGTCGAGTCGACCCATCCGGTTCCTCCGTTCCTCGCCGGTCTACAGACCCATGTAGAGCCGCCGGACTTCCTCGTTGTCCGACAGTTCCTGTGCACTGCCGCTCATGCGGATCGAGCCGGCCTCGAGCACGTAGGCACGGTCGACGACCTGGAGCACCTGCTGCACGTTCTGCTCGACGATCAGCACGGTGAGATCGCGCTCCCGGATCACCCTGATCAGCTCGAAGATGCGTTCGACCACCACCGGGGCGAGACCGGCCGAAGGTTCGTCGAGCAGCAGGAGTTTCGGGCCGCTCATCAGCGCGCGGCCGATCGCGCACATCTGCTGCTCGCCGCCGGAGAGCGTGCCGGCAAGCTGGTTGCGTCGTTCCCTCATGCGCGGGAACAGGTCGTAGACGAACTCCAGCCGCTCGCCGAAGCGGGCCCGCGCCATCGGGATGTAGGCCCCCATGCGCAGGTTGTCCTCCACCGTCATGCGCGGGAACAGCCGGCGGTTTTCCGGCACGTGGGCTATGCCCAGCCTGATGATGTTGTGCGGCGGCGTGGCGACCAGGTCGAGATCCTGCATGGTCATGGTGCCCGACCGGGCGGGAATGAGCCCGGAAATCACCCGCATCAGCGTGGTCTTGCCGGCGCCGTTGGGGCCGATCACCGCCACCGCCTCGCCGGTCCTGACCTCGAGCGTGCAGCCGAACAGGGCCTGAAAGGTCCCGTATCCGGCATCGACTCCGGAAAGAGCAAGCATGGGCTGCACCTGTCCTGACCCGTACGGTTACGCTGACCGCGTCAGGCCGGCTGGCCTGCGCTGCGTCGGGCGGCCTCGCTGGCGTCGTCGGCTCCCCGGCCCAGGTAGACCTCGATTACCTTCGGATCCCTGGCCACGCTGGAGGGCGCGCCCTCTGCGATCAGTTCGCCGTGATCCAGGACCATCACCCGGTCGACCACCCGCATCAGAACCCCCATGATGTGCTCGACCCAGATGATGGTGATGCCCATCTCCTCGCGGATCCGCCTGAGCATGACGGCCGCCTGGTCCATTTCCGCATCGTCCAGGCCGCCGAGGCTTTCGTCGGCCAGCAGCAGCCGGGGCCGGGTGGCCAGCGCCTTGGCGAGCTCCAGCTTTTTCAGCCCGGCCGCGCCCAGCATGTCGACCCGGGAGTCCGGATCGGTCGGAAGACCGACCAGTTCGAGTGCGTCGCGGGCCGCCGACCAGGCGCCGGCCCGGTCGGCGTGACTCTGCCCGTAGAACCCGGCCACCGCCGTGTTCTCGAGGATCGAGAGCCGGCGGAACGGCCGCGGAATCTGGAAGGTGCGGCCGATGCCGAGGTGGATGATGCGGTGCGGCATCATCCCGGCGAGTTCGCGGCCCTCGAACCTGATCGAGCCGCTCGTCGGTGGAAAGGTGCCGGCCAGCATGTTGAAGATCGTGCTCTTGCCCGAGCCGTTCGGGCCGATCAGGCCGACGATCTCGCCCTGATCGACCTCGAACGACACGTCGTTGACCGCCGTGAAGCCGCCGAAGCGCTTCACGAGGTTGCCGACCGTCAACACGCCGTCACACTCCGAAGACCGGTTGTCCTAGCGGGCAAACGGCGACGACGACGGCAGGGGCAGGACCGGGTCGATAGTCTGAAGTTCCTTCGGCCACGCGATCTTGATCGCACGGTCGACGTACTGCATGACCACCGGGAACGCCTCCGTGTTCTGGCCATCCATGGCGCTTCCGGGTTGCGGGAACTTCACCCCGAACCCGAGCATGGTGCCGCCGACCGGGATATCGGTCTCCAGTGCCGCCGCCCGCAGCGCGTCGGCAGAGATGCCTCCGTGATCGCGGATCGCCCGGGGCAGGACATTGGTGAAGAAGACGTAGGCATTCGAAGCCGCCATCCCGACATGGGCGGAGATGCGCTTCAGGTCCATGTCCGGCGTGTCCACCGACTTCGCGTATTCCTCGCCGACCATCGTGGTCACGTCACCCAGTCCTTCGGCCAGGGTTGTCGGGTCAAGCAGCCAGATGGCGACCGGATCGACGTTGAAGATGTAATCGGCGGCGGACCCCAGCGATTCATACAGCTTGTCGGGAACCCCATACCCGGCACCGTGCCCGATCAGGGCGCGGAACTTCAGTCCCTGCTCCTGGGCCTGGCGCAGGAACAGCGAGATGTCCGGGTTGTATCCGGTATGCAGCAGCACATCCGGCCGGGCGCGCTTCAGCTTGGTGACCAGTGAGGACAGATCGGGCGCGGTGGCGGCGTAGCCTTCCTTAAGCACCACGGTGAAGCCCTGCGCCCCGGCGCCGGCCTCGTTGCCGGCCGCAACGCCGGAACCGTAGGGCCCGTCCTCGTGAATGATCGCCACCCGCAGCTTGTCAGGCGCGATACCGAGCTTCTCCTGGCTGTAGGCGGCAAGGAAGTCGGTCGAGGAGGTGCCGAACATGCCGCCGTGAACCTGGGGCCGGAACACGTACTTCAGATTGCGGTCCTTGAGCACGGCCGGCGAGATGCAGGTAGTGATCCACATGAACTTCTGCAGCTGGTCGACGCGTGCGGCCACCGGCACGCACTGGGCCGAGCTGTAGAACCCCAGCAGCATGTCGACGTTTTCCTGCTCGATCAGCCGGACCGCCTCGTTGATGGCCACGTCGGGCTTCGACTGGGCGTCGGCGTAGATCGGCTCGATCATGTAGCCCTCGACGCCGCCCTGGGTGTTGATGTGATCGATGATGATCTTGGCGCCGCGTGCCTGCAGATCCGATCCACCCCCGGCGAGCGGGCCGGTGTAGTCATAGATCACGCCGATCTTGATGGTCTTGTCGGCCGCCTGGGCGGTAAAGGCGAGAGCGAGCGCCGCGAGCGCGACGACGGTGCCGCGCACGATCTGAAGTGGCCGCATGAGAGTCTCCCTGTGAAACGTGACCGCGATGGTCGCCGAGCGCACGTCGCGGTCGTGGTGAGGGGACTCTGGCTGGCCGCCTACACGGTGTCAACGCCGGCCCGGCGGGGCGGACGGCCGCAGGGTCAGTCCAGGTTCGCCGGCTCGACCGCCTGGGTCACCATGCGATCCATCTGCGGCTCGTAGAGTTCCCACAGGAACCTCAGCCGCGCCAGCGGGGAGGGGTCGAGGTCGACCCTGAGGTCAACCAGCGGGAAGGCGTGATCGGCGACGACGAGGAGCGCCGCGGACTTGACCTGTCTGCGTTCGCCGCCTGCCGCCTCGCCGGCTTCGAGAGCATGCAGCAGCCGGTCGGCAAGGTGATCGGCGGGATGCGCCTCGAAGCCGGCCACCATCGCGGCCGCAACACCGGTCCGTACAAGAATGTTGCCGGCAGCGGCACACTGCCTGCCCTCGACCGCCGCGTGCAGCTCCGCGACCTTTTCACCGGTAAACACCGCCGTGCCGCCGGTACGGTCCACGATGGCGAGTTGCCGCCAGGCGATGGCCGGGTCGCCCGAGACCAGCGCGTCGCGTGCATCCGGCGCCAACATCCCGGCCTGCAGCAACTCCAGCCCCCGGGCCCCGAGGCGCGGGTCGGTGCGGAACTGGGACAGCACCGCGCCGGTTCCGGCCCGGGCATGGGGGCACCGGGCGCCGACGCAGATGCTCGAGGTGGCAGCCGCCGCGCCGAGCATCCCGGTCCGGCCGCAGCGACCCGCCAGCGAGAAGGTCATCTCATTCTCCCGCGTTCATTCGTCATCGCACTGTAAGACCGAGCGCCGCCCCGCGCCATGTGACCGTGTCTTGGTGGTGTCCGGCGCGAACCTGTATCGTGGCCGCGGCGGTGAAACGACGAACGGGCACGGGTGATGGACCGCGATGCGCAAGACCGGGTCACGCTGATAACCGGGGCGCGGGTGCTCACCTGTGACCGGGCACACACCGAGATCGCGGACGGTGCAGTGGCGGTCGCGGGAACGCGCATTCTCGCGGTGGGACCGACATCGGGGCTCGTTCGCGACCATCCGCGTGCCCGCGTGATCCCGGCGTCCGGCAAGGCGGTGATTCCGGGTTTCATCAACTCCCATACCCACGCCGTGTTGCTGGTGCTGCGCGGTACCGTCGAGGACATGGGCGGCGACGCCATCTTCGGCTACATGACCCCGATCAGCTTTGCCATGACACCGGACGAGCGCGCGGCACTGGCCCGGCTCGCCTGTGTCGAGGCGATCCGCTGCGGGACCACGACCCTGGTCGAGGTGTTCCGGTTCCTTGACGGATATGCCGATGCGCTCATCGAGTCGGGGCTGCGCCTGTGGCTGGCCGAGAATGCCGCCGATGCCCTGATCCGCAAGATCAGGTACGGCGTCTACGAGCATGACCGGTCGTTCGGCCGGGAGTTTCTCGACCGCACCGCCAGCCTGATCGAGCGGTTCCACGGCCGCGGTGACGGACGGATCCGCTGCCAGGTCGCCGCCCACGCGCCGGATGTGTGTTCGCCCTGGATGCTGCGGGAACTCAACGACATCGCCGGCCGTCACGGGCTGCGGCGCACCGTTCACCTGGCGCAGAGCCCGGGCGAGGTGCGCCAGGTGCGCGCGCTGCGCGGCTCCACCCCGGCAGAGTACCTGCGCGACCACGACTGGCTCGGCCCCGACGTCGTCGCCGCTCACTGGACCTGGTGCACGGACAGCGACATCGAGCTGTGCGCCCGTCACGGTGTGCACATGGTGCACTGCCCCGCCAACAGTTCGCGCCTCGGCCCGCACCGGGTCCGGATCGGCCGGATCCTCGATGCGGGCATCAACGTCGTGCTCGGGACCGACAACATGACCGAGGACATGTTCCACGCGCTCAAGATCGGATCGATCATTCACCGGCGCCGGCGCGGCGGCGGGCCGATCAATGAGGTGGACCCGCAGCCGGCCGCGTTGCTGGATGCGGTCACGCGCAACGCCGCCCGCGCCCTCGGGGAGGAGGCGGAACTCGGAACGATCGAGCCGGGAAGGAGGGCGGACCTGGCGATCATCGACCTTGACCGCGCCCACCTGCGCCCGATCATCAGCCTGGCCTCGAGCCTCGTGCACTACGGCCACCCCGGCGCGGTGAACTCGGTGATGGTGGATGGCCGGTTCGTCATGCGCGACGGACGGATCCTGACCCTCGACGAGCAGGCGGCCATCGGGGAGGCCCAGCAGGCGGCGGAGGCCGCCTGGCACCGGCTGCACCGGGAGAGCGGAGACATCCCGCTCCCGCCCGGGATCCGCTGATCGGGTTGCGGGTGGAAGCGATGCCTGACCGCGCCCTGACCGCCGCTGCCATCGCCCGGGCTGTCTGCGAACTCGGCGAGCGAGATGCGCGCCTGCGCGACGTGATCGAGCGTCTCGGGCCGCCGCCAAGGCGCGAGCGCCCGGGCGGGTTTGCCAGCCTGGTCCTGCTCGTCCTCGAGCAACAGGTCTCGCTTGCATCGGCCCGCACGACCTGTCGCCGCCTGGCCGCGGTAGCCGGGAGGATCACGCCGGCGCGGGTGTACGGCCTGTCGCAGGAGGAGTTTCGCGCCGCAGGTGTCACCCGGCAGAAGACCAGCTGCATTCGCGAGCTTGCGAACAGCATTCTCGACGGCTCACTTGACCCGGATGCGCTCGCAGGGTGCGACGACGACGAGGTTCGGCGCCGGCTCACGCGGATCCGCGGCATCGGCCCGTGGACGGCCGATGTCTACCTGCTCACCTGTCTGATGCGCCCGGACGTGTGGCCGGCGGGCGACCTCGCACTGCAGGTGGCCGCGGCCTCGCTGCTTGGCCTTCCCGAACGCCCCGGTGCGGCGGAACTCGCGAGGATCGGCGAGCGGTGGAGGCCGTGGCGCAGCGTTGCCGCCCGGATCCTCTGGCACCACTACGCCGGTACGGGTGCGGAGCTCAGGGCGCGGTCGGGCGGAAGGTCGGAACCGGAGGGCCGTCCTCGTCCTCGGTCGGACTGAAGACGAGTTCCACCCGCTGTCCGATCGCAAGTGCGTCGAGGTCGCAGTCGACGATGTTGGTCATCATGGTCGGACCGTCGTCGAGCGTGACGTAGGCGATGGCGTAGGGCGGATCGGCACGGCGGAGCACGCTCCACGAGTAGATCTCGCCGGTTCCCGACGATGCGACAAGGGTGACGTCGTCACTGCCGCAGTGCGGGCAGACCGAGCGCGGATAGTAGTGCTTCTCTCCGCAGTTCCGGCAGGACCCGATCATGAACGTGCCGTCCTTCGCCGCCTGCCAGAAGGCCTCGGTATCGGGATCGGGGACGGGGGAGGGGAAGGATCTGCTGGCCATGGGTCTCACTCCCGTTCCAGAATCACGGTTGCCGCGCCGTGCCGGGTGCCGAGCGATCCGCCAGTCCCGTGCGCGAGCGCGAGGTCGCAGTTCGCGACCTGGACCGCCGGGTGGGCCTCGCCACGAAGCTGGCGGACCGCCTCGACCACCTTGGTCAGTCCGCCGCGGTTCGCCGGATGGTTGTTGCACAGTCCGCCGCCGTCGGTATTGAACGGCAGCGACCCGACACCGGAGATCAGGTTGCCGTCGCTGACCAGCCTGCCGCCCTGGCCCTTTTCGCAGAAGCCGAGATCCTCGAGCTGCATCAGCACCGTGATGGTGAAACTGTCGTAGATCGACACGTACTTCATGTCGGCGGGCTTCACCCCGGCTTCCTCGAAGGCCATCGCTCCCGACCAACGGGCGCCGGAATAGGTCAGGTCGACCGCGCCGCCCATCTGGTGTTTCGGCGCCTCGCCGGCCCCGCGCACCCTGACAAGCGGCCGTTCCAGCGAGCGGGCGACCTCGGGCGAGGTGACGATGATCGCGCCCCCGCCGTCACTGATCACGCAGCAGTCGAGCCGGTGCAGCGGATCCGAGATCATCGGCGAGTTCACCACCTCCTCGACGGTGACCACCTTCTTCAGCATGGCGTCGGGATTGTGCTGGGCGTGGTGCGACGCCGCCACCTTGATCCAGGCGAGCTGCTCGCTGGTGGTTCCGTACTCGTACATGTGCCGGTTTGCGCACATCGCGTACATGTTGACCACGGTGGGTCCGAAAGGAAACTCGAACGCCACGTCGGGCGAGGTACTGCCGTAGTTGCGCGGCGCCGTCCCGGTCGCCATTCCCTCGGCGCGTGGCCGGCCGGCGAGCGTGATGAGCGCGACCGAGCACTTGCCAAGCGCGATCGCCTCGGCCGCATGGCCGACGTGCAGGATGTAGGACGATCCGCCGCACTCGGTGGTATCGATGTGGCGCAGCTTCAGCCCGAGATAATCCGCCATCGACAGCGCGCCGAGCCCGGGGGCGTCGCCGGCGCAGAAGTACCCGTCGATGTCGTTCTTGCCGAGACCGGCGTCGGCAAGTGCTCCGAGCGCCGATTCCGCGTGCAGTTGCGCCAGCGACTTGTCCACCGCCTTGCGCGTGGGGTGTTCGTACACCCCGGCGACGTACGCCTTTCCGTTGATACTCATGAAGGATGCGTCTCCCAGTGTTTGCCAGCGTGTTCTACTCTCCGGCATGGCGGTTGCGCCAGTGCCTGGCACGGCTATCGACAGTGCGATGAAATCCGTGCGCTCACAGGAACCCGGCCCAGAACAGCCGTTTGCCGCTCGCTCCGACCGTGCTCCGGTCGATCTCGCGCAGCGTGCCGTCGGGTTCGGCACGGAACATCACGAGCCCGGGTGCGACATCGATCGCATCTCCGCCCGGGGTCCGTGCGCGCGCCGCCTCGGAATTGGCCGCGATCAGCAAGTCTCCGTCCGGGTCGATGGAGAAGGTTCGCGGCAGATAGCCGCCCGTCGGCGCGCGCGAGACCGCCTCGAGGTGCCCGGTGTCAGGGTCGATCGCAAAGGTCGCGATCGAGTTCTCACCCGCTGCCATGACCGGTCCGGCGGGACTGGCAGCGCTCCCGTAGCACCGATTCGACACCGAAAGCCGTCGGCCGTCGGGATGGACGTGGAGTGCGGCGAGTGCCTGGCGGCCCTCGCCGGCGTCCGCGACCGTGCTGATGCGGAACACCGGCTCCGGTTCGACCGTGTCGCCCGCGGTCCGGAAGACCAGGATCTCGTTCTGCCGCTCGAGTCCGAGGAACATCCAGGGCAGAACCGGGTGAAAGTCGAGGTGCCGCGGCCCGAAGCCGTACCCGCCGCCGGGCGCGATGCGGGCCCGGGGCGCGAGCCGGCCGTCGTCATAGCCGAACACCTGCAGGACGCCGGGCTGTTCGGGGTGTCCGTCGCGCGCATCGTGTCCGCGGCACGGAAACAGCACCGCCCCGCCGGCCGGAGTGACGAGTACCTGGTGGCCGAAGGTGCCCCAGGCGATGTCGTCGGGTTGCGCCATCTCCTCGCCGATGCGGCCGTCGGGTGCGAGGCGGTGCACGGTGATCCCGCTCGGATCGTTGTACGCAACCAGCAGGTGCCGGGCGTCCCGGTCGAGGGAGAGGTGGAGCGGGCGTGCGGCAAGCCGGACCGGTTCGGGCTCGAAGGCGGGGCCGTCAATCCCGAGGTGGCAGACCGCGAGCGCATGGTCGCTGCCGCGCTCGCCCGGCCCGCCGTTGCTGATCGCGAGGTAGGCGAGCGCCCGGGTCGGGTGAGGCCACGCATACTGGATGTCGAGTCCTGCCCGCGCCGACCCGGTCGCCCGCAGCTTGCCACCTTCGACCGAGTAGCGGATGAACTCGTCCCCGTGGGCGGCAAGGAAGCCGTCCGTCCGTCTTCGTATCCTCATCCTCCACCTCTCCCCGGCGCGGCCCGAAGCCCGGCGCACCGGTTGACTGCGGTTTCCGGACCGAAGGCGACGAAACCTGCCTCCTTGTCAAGCGAACAGGCCCGATGCGGGCCCGCAGGTCTGGCCTGGCATGCCGATCCGGAACCCGCGTGCACCGGCGGCACAGCAGTATGACGGTCGACAGTCTCCGGGCAAGGCGTTGCCGGGGTGTATGCGGCCGGATCCTCATCCCGCCGCGCGGACCACGGGCCGTACGGGCGGGGAAAGGTCCGGCGAGAGCCGGCCTGGCGTGGGGATCCGTGACTGCACTCCTGCCGGACATGTCCACGCGCCGGACGGCATCCTCCGCGCGGACGGGGCCCGACTTCGCGCTGCCCGGCGCGGCAGGCGTCGGCGCCGGTTGCGCCGGTTTCAGATCCTGATGAAGATCCGGCCGCCCTCGACCCTGACAGGATAGGTCTTCAGGTCGACACAGACCGGCGGGCCGAGAGCCCTGCCCGTAGAAATGTCGAACCGGCCCTGGTGCAGCGGGCATTCGACGACACTGCCGATGACGAGTCCGTCCTCGAGGTGCTGCTCCTCGTGGGTGCAGAGCCCGTCGAGCGCGAAGAATCCCCGTTGCGTGTTGCAGATCACGAAGGTCCGGCCGTCGTGGTCCCATCGCAGCAGGTCGTCTTCGTCAATGTCGTCGGTTCCGCCGACCTCGATCCAGTCGTTCATGCGCAGGGGTCCGGTTCAGATGGTGCGAGAGAGGAGCGACTCCTCGTAGGGGTAGCGGGACAGCACGACCGGTCCCTTCCCGGTGACCAGCACCTGGTCCTCGAGCTTGACACCCTCGCTGCCGCCGACCTCGCCGACGTAGCTTTCGACGCAGATCACCATTCCGGCCTCGAACTCGCCGTCGTAGTGGTCTTCATGGTCCGTCGACTGGAGGATCACCGGCCATTCGTCGGCCATTCCCAGGCCATGGGCCGCACAGGGGTAGGGCTGGTCCCCGAATCCAGGCTCCTGAAGATAGCGCCGGGCGATGAAGTCACGGAAGGAACACCCGGGCCGCAACAGGTCCGTGTTGTGCATGACCTCGTTCCAGGCGCGGGCATACAGCGACTTCTGATACCCGCTCGGCGAACCCGGGCCGCAGTGGAATGCCCGGCTGACATCGGCTCCGTAGCTGAAGGGGCCGACGAGACCGCAGTCGAACACCACAAGGTCGCCCGCCCGGATGGTCCGGCTCGACGCCTCCTGCTGCCACGGATTGGTCCGCTCGCCAGAGGCCAGCAGGCGGTAATCGAGCCACTCGCCTCCCTTTTCGATCAGGGCCTGCCACATCAGGGCCCAGAGTTCCTGCTCCGAGATCCCGTTCCGCAGGGCCTGACGCATGCGCGTCATGCCGTCCTCGGCCGTCGCCAGCGCCAGGTTCATGGCCAGGACTTCTTCCGGGCTCTTGATCTTGCGCGCCTGCGCCAGGGCCGGCGCGGCGTCAACGACGCAACATCCTTCCTCCACCAGCGCCTGTTCGGCCTGAAAGCCCGCGCGATCGATGCCGATGCGGGCCCGCCCGCCACAGTGTGTCCTGACCAGGTCGCCGATCTGGGCAGCCCACCGGCGCGCCATTTCCTGCTGACGGTAGCCGCAGAACATGTAGGACAGGGGCACGACGTCGTCACGCACGACGTCGATGGTCTCGAGCTGGCGGCCGGTCTCGCGTCCCGGCTGGCTGTCGAAGAATGTCACCGGTCCGTCGCCCGGCATGAACAGGTAGCCTGCCTGGATGTGCATCTGGAACAACGTGCAGTTGCGCACGCCGGTGGCGTAGCGGATCGACAGCGGCTCGGTCAGGACAAGACCGTCGAGCCCGTGCGCCATGATCTGCTCGCGAAGACGACCCTGGCGCCAGGCGCGCATGCGCGGAACGTCGATCATGCCCTCGGTGTCCGTGGCCTGGACGGGTGGCGTGATCCGCGCCGCCTGCTCCAGCGTCAGGGCCCGGGGCCGGGCCGCGAAGGCCCTGGCGTAGTCGGCCGCGTCGTTCATCGGTCTGCCGGCTGGCAACGGTCAAAACGCCAGGAGAACGGTTCGTGCTCTTCAGCGATCACGGGGACTCGCCGAGGTTCGTGCAGACGGGAGCCGGACCTCGCCGCGTCGGAAAAGCCCGTCACTGCCCCGGGAGATTCCTCGGCCCGGGCGCGGTGCGGCGGGTTTCCGACGTCACCACAGATGTCTTGCATGAACGAGAGGGTGATGTTGCCACCCGAGCCTGCACCGATCGAGCGGGTGGCGAGGCCGCTCCGCCTGCCGGTTTCCCCAAGGGCTTCAGCTTCGATGCACTCGAGCTCGGCGGCGGAAGCTCCCGCGTCCCCGAGTGGACAAACGACCGCCCGCGAACGCACTGCGTCGGCGGCGGTGTTCCCCGTGACCCACGGCATGCCGATGCGTGTCGACGACCGGGGAAGCGAGCCGGGGTGGCCCCGGACACACGGACCTTCGACGGCCAACCGCCCGGAGGTGGGCTGGCCGGGGGGCGTCCAGACCGCGTCGGCTCCCCGCTCCGCGCACCGGATCGCCGTGCCGGGAAACCCGTTGCCGGTCACGTGTTGCGCCATGGTGCGGCCGCCGGTGGCGGGGGTGACGGGCGCGGCTGGCCGCACCTCGGCGATGTCGAGAACGGCGATGGCGATCTGGCCGATGCCCGCCGCCTCGCCGACGAGACCGGAGGAGGCCTGCGTCATCGTGATGCCGGCCCGTGGGGCAACCACTGTCAGGTTCCGTGTGGCCGGTCGACCACCGTAGCCATGAATCCGGCGCATCACATGGACCGCTGCGCGATGGGCGCCGCTGCTCCGCCCTCGCTGACCATGTGCGGCGCCTGGCGGATGGACGATGCCCTGGTCTGCAGACCCAGGCTGCGGCGCACGACAACCGAGAACACCTCCGCATTGGTGCGGATGAACCCGGGATCCGGCGCCGGCAATTGCGTCGCCAGGGCATCACGGAGCGCCGGCAGGGCAAAGAACGGAACCTGCGGGAACAGGTGGTGTTCCACGTGGTTGTTCATGTTCATGTAAATGAAGCGGCCCGGCCAGGCGGTACGGAACGATCGCGTGCTTTCCAGGATCGATGCCCTGTTCGCGGCCATCTCGACATGCTGGATCAACGTAAACAGGAGCATCACCGGCGCACCGATCAGCCGCGGCAGCACCAGAAACCACAAAGGCCACAGGAAACCGGTCGCGAGCAAGGCACCGAGGATCGCGTAGAACGCGAGGAAGATCCACGCATTCCGCGTCATCCTCGCCCGTTCGCCTTCCGGTACGGTCAACGTCATCATGCGCGAGTAGCGCCGCAGGACGAGGCGCGCCAGCACGGCCACGTGAAATCGCAGCAGTGCGAGACCGCTGACCTCCGCCAGCCAGCCGCCAAGCGACATCGGCGTGTCAAACGGCATCTGGCCGTCCCTGCCGACGTGCCAGGTGTGGGCGTGGTGGCTGGTGTGGGTGTAGCGCCGGTGTATCGGCTCTTCCATGTAGATCAGCGATGTCATCCAGAACACGAACTCGTTGAGCCGGCGGCTGCGAAAGGCGGTCCCGTGCGCCGTCTCGTGGCTGACGGCATAGGCGGGCACGGTCAGCAGGACGCCGTGCACGAACAGGGCCGGTACCAGCCAGGGGCTGCCCAGGGAGAGCGCCACCAGCGATCCCGTGGCGCCGAGGCCCGCGAGCCAACCACCCACATACGCGAGACCCGGACGGTCGGACCGGCGTGCGAGGGACTTGAGGGTCTTCCTGTCGAGGATCACATCGCTGGATGCCGCGTTGGTCGGTTGGTCGGAGACCGGATTGTGTTCATCGCGCATGGTCGGATCCCTCCGAGTCGAGGATGGCCTTGATCTCGGCGAGGTGACGTTCGGCCTGTTCGGGGTAGTTCTCGATCTCGACCGCTGTCTGTTCCGCCGTCCGGGCATCCATGACCCGGAGCGGCTGACCGGTCTGAAGGGCGCGGATATAGGTTCCGGCTGCGCGCTCGAAGTGGTACAGCCGGTTGAAGGTATCGGCGACACTGTCGCCGATCGCCACGACGCCGTGGTTGCCCAGGAGCAGGATCCTGAATGCGGGATCTGTCAGCAGCGCGGCGCACCGCTCGCCCTCCGCCTCGAAAGCGAGGCCGCCGAACGCGTCGTCGACTGCCACCCGGTTGAAGAACGTCGCGGTGTTCTGGTCGATCGGCGGCAGGGTGCTGTCGGCAAGGCTCGCCAGCACGGTCGCGAAGACCGGGTGGAGGTGCATGACACACCGCGCGAGGGCACACCGGCGATGGAGAGCGCTGTGCAGCCCCCAAGCCGTGGGATCGGGGGCACCGGGAGCCTGGAGAACGCCGCTGTCGTGCGCATCGAGTTCCAGAAGGTCGGATGCGCAGATGCGGGCGAAATGGACCTGGTTCGGATTGATCAGGAACCGCGTGCCTGCCGCGTTCACGGCCAGGCTGAAGTGATTTGCCACCGCCTCGTCCATGCCGAGGCGTGCCGTCCACCGAAACGCCGCGGCCAGATCAACCCGGGACTGCCAGTGGTCGGGCATCCGGTGGTCCTCCATCCGACGGGCATTGTCGTTTCGGGGCGCGGCGGTACCGCCGCGTGCAGGACCGTGCGCAGCCGACGACTGCTTGACAAGCGATTGAGTCGGGGTCACGTCATTACTTTGACTAATGCGTAGTCTGAGCGTGGATATCGGTGGTCATGGCCAACCTGCCGCCACTTGCCTGGCTGCGGGCCTTCGAGGCCGCGGCGCGCCATCTCTCCTTTACCCAGGCTGCCGCCGAACTCCACCTGACCCAGTCCGCCGTGTCCCAGCATGTGCGCAACCTCGAGTCGGCGCTCGGAATGGCGCTGTTCGTGCGCAAGACCCGGGCGCTCCAGTTGACGGAGGGTGGTGCGACCTACCTTCCCGTCGTTCAGAATGCGTTTGCCGTGCTCTCGGCCGGTACCCGTTCACTGACCGGAGACCGCGGCAGACAGTTGCGGGTCCGGTGCAACCTGGCGTTCGCGACCTTCTGGCTGGCGCCGCGGTTGGGCGCACTGCTTTCGGCTCACCCGTGGCTGTCGCTCACCCTGACGATACCGATCTGGGACCCCGAACATGCGGCAGGGCTGTCAGCGGTCGAAATCCGATTCGGTCGCCCGGGCCTGATGCCGGACGATGCGCGGCGTCTTGCGCACGAACGGGCCTACCCGGTCTGCGCCCGCAACGCCGAACCGATGTTCCGCGACTGGAAGACGGCGCCGCTGCATGACTGCACGGGCGTCGCGACGACCTGGCATGAATGGCTCACGAGCCAGGGCGAACAGCTCCCCTCAGACAGGGTTGTCAACCTGGCCTCGACCTATGTCGTCGCGATGACCGCCGCACTGCATGGTGCCGGCCTCTCCATGGCCCATGACACGCTGGCAAGCGGGCTGATTGCCGAAAACCGGCTCGTTCGCCCGCACGACCACTGGGTGGAAATGGCCGAAGGCTACTTCCTGATGACGCCTGCCCGACATGAGGAGACACCGGCGGCACGGGCCTTTGTCGACTGGATCAGGAACGAGGTGCCATCGGCATCGGCCTGAACCGGTTCCTTCCGGTACCCCGGGGAGACACGACGGCGCGCCTCGACGGACCGGCGCCAGCCTCAGGTTTCCCACGGGGCCAGGTGCATGTGCCCCCGGGTCGAAGAACAGGCGATCCGGGCCAAAGGGACCTCCTATGAGCTTTCCCCACTGTCAAGCGCGATTTGACTCCGTCGACTCCTGTTCCTCCCTCATCGTGTTACCCTCTGTCGAGCCGGTGATGTCGCCTGTCCACGCACGGACAAAGGCAGCAGTTCTTCTTTTCCAAGTAGTCCTTTTCGACTGCTGCCAGGCGCAGCGAAGGTGGTCCGGATGGAACGTCTTTGCAGCAGTGTGCTCAACGGCGGCACTCAACTCCTATTCGGTTCTGTTGGCCAGCCTGTGCCGGCCCCGTGACCCTGATTCCACATCCTGTGGTTCGACGTTCCGGTGGACGGGATCCATCTTACGAAACGGTGCCGTCAAGACGGCCAACCCTGCGTTCGAGCGATCACGCATCCTCCGGTTCCTCCGCGACCCCGTCGAGCCGCGTTGGACAGGAAAAACCCTCCTTTTGCCTCAGCCTCTGTTCCCGGCCATCGTGACGAGCGTCACGATGGACCGAGTACCGCGCCTGTCGGCACCAGACCGGTCGTGGCGTACCGCCATAGCGCGACAAGCAGCTTGCGTGCCACGGCGATGATGGCCCGCTTGCGCATCAGCCTGTCACGCCGGCTCGCGCAATACTCATGGAACCAGACCGTGATCGCGCTGACAGGCTGATACCGCACCCAGCGCCACGCCATCTGCACCAGATGCCTGCGGATCATCGGATGGCCCGCCTTGCTGATGCCCTGGTCGTTCTCGACCCCGTCGCTCGCCCATGGGACCGGTGCAAGACCCGCCCAACCGGCGATCTCCCGCAGGTTCCTGAAGTCCCGGTACAACAGCTCGTGCTGAAGCAGCACGGCATCGTTCGCTCCGATCCCCTTCAACTGGGCCTGCACAGCTGCCGGGCCCGGCACTGCACGGTGCTCATCCCCTGTGCCGGTCCGAGTGCTCTGATCATGAGATGAAGCCTGCTCAGAGCCTGACCCAACAATAGTTGAGCGGTTTCAATGGTTTGTGGTTCAGTCCATTTGGAAGCCGAACGGAGCCACACATGCCTTGGACCGAAACCGCCCGGCGGGATTATCGGCGCGACTGCCCGCGTTACGCAAGTGACCTCACCGATCGAGAATGGGCGTTGATCGAGCCCTTCATGCCGCCGCCTGTCGGATCGGACGGCCACGTAAGACCGAACTGCGCGAGATTGTGAACGCGGTGCTGTATATGGCCTCGACCGGGTGCCAATGGCGACAGCTGCCGAAGGATTTCCCGCCGGTCTCGACGGTGCAGCGCTGTTTCTACCAGTGGCGCGACAGCAGGGTGTGGCAGACGATCCGGTTCCATCTGGCCATGCAGGCGCGTGAACGGGAGGGCCGCGAAGCCAGCCCCTCGGCCGGCGTCATCGACGGTCAGACGGTAAAAACCACCGAGGCAGGCGGGGTTAGCGGCCATGACGCCGGAAAGAAGATCATGGGCCGCAAACGCCATGTCGTCGTCGATACCACCGGCATGCTCTTCGGACTGGTCGTGCATGCAGCCAATATTCAGGACCGCGACGGCGCGACGGCGGTGCTGAAATCCATGCGCCATGCCTGCCCCTGGCTGCGCCACCTGTTCGCCGATGGCGCCTATGCCGGGCCGAAACTGCGTAGCGCACTGGACAGGGTCGGAAAGTGGACGCTCGAAATCGTCAAGCGTTCCGATACCGCCAAAGGCTTCGAAGTCCTCCCCCGACGGTGGGTCGTCGAACGCACCTTCGCATGGCTCGGGCGTTGCCGACGCCTGGCAAAAGACTGGGAGAAATCCATCGCCTCCAGCGAGGCGTGGATCAATGTCGCCCACATACGCCTCACAACACGGAGGCTCGCAAGGGCTTGGCAAACTTGAAGGAGTTTTGAGTCAGGCTCTCAGCTCCTCATCAGGCCCGGCAGCCAGGTAATGATCTCGGGGAAGATCATGCAAAGAGTGAGACCCAGTATCATGAGAAAGACAAACGGCGTCGTCGATTTGTAGATATCCATCATGTTCACACCTGGCGGCACAACCGCCTTCATGTAGAACAGATTGAATCCGAAGGGCGGCGTCAGAAAGGCCAACTCCATATTGATTACAAACAATATCGCAAACCAAAGTGGATCGAAGCCAAGCGAGGTGACAATCGGGAAGAAGAGGGGAGCGGTCAGCAAAACGATGCCCGCCGGATCGAAGAACATTCCCAACACGAGCAGGATGATCTGCATGGTAATGATCACCATCCATGGATCACCGATACCCGTGATCAAGTCGCCTACGAGCGTAGAGGCACCGGTTACGGCATAGAGCGCTGTGAACGCCGAGGCGGCGAATACAATCCAGATTACCATCGCGCTCAATCGCAGCGTGATGAAGAGCGCCGAGGTGAAGTTTTTCCAGTTGAACGACCGCTTGATCACCGCGCTGACAATCGCGCCGAGGGCGCCGATTGCCGAAGCCTCGCTGGGCGTGGCGAGGCCGAAGAACATGGACCCCATCACCGCAAAAACCAGGCCGACGGGAAGCAACAACGCCCTCAGTAGCCTCAAACGCTCAGCCGCCGGAAGTCGGTCATCCGGCGGCACGCTCGGTCCCATATCCTTCTGGATGTAACAGCGGATCAGGATATACCCGACAAACAATGAGCTGAGCAGCAACCCGGGCACAATGCCGGCAATGAACATCTGGCCGACCGACTGTCTCGAGGTCAGAGCGAGGATGATCATCAGCACGCTCGGCGGAATGAGGATTCCAAGTGAACCGCCTGCCGATATGCAACCGAGCGCTATGTCTTTCTTGTAGCCGCGCCTGAGCATCGAGGGCAGTGCAATCAGGCCCATCGACGTGGTGGCGGCACCGCTGATGCCGACCATCGCTGCAAACAGCGTGCAGATGAGTACTGTCCCGGCCGCAAGCCCACCGCGGAGCCCGCCCATCCAGTGGTACATCAATTCGTACATTTCTTCGGCGATGCCACATCGCTGCAGCAAGGCACCCATGAATATGAACATGGGCACGGCCACGAGCAGGAACAGGTCCATGGCCATGTATGTTCGATTTGCGAGGATCGGCAGCGCGTGCGGTCCCCACAAGAAGATGATGAAGAAAGTTGCGACGCCGCCAATCGCGAACACCAGCGGCAGCCCCGAAAGCAGGAGCACAACGAGACTGCCAAACAGGATCACTGTTAGCCACTCTGGGCCAAGGCCAAACATGAGCTAACTCCTGCGGGGTTGTCGTCGAGACACAACGGTCGACACGTCAGTGGATATACAGAGCGAGACGGCGGGGGTCAGGGAACCTGCACGCGTACTGGAAAGATATCTTCGCCCTTGACGACGATCATCACGTCGCGGATCAACTTGGCGAGAACCTGCATCAGGAACAGCAAGCATCCCACCGGCAGCGTTGTGCGCAACGGATAATAGATGGGTTTCCAATGTGTCATCGTGGTCTCTCCAAGCCGCCAGGAATTGATGGTGATCTCCAGCGATACCCAAAACAGCACGCCCAGAAAGAGGAACGTGAAACCGCTGGTGACGATATCGAGCATCGCACGCCCCCGAGGCGAGAGCTGACCCCAGAAGATGTCCACATTGACATGGCCGCCGGTCATGTGCGTGTAGGCCCCGCCAAGCACAATGTAGCCGCCGTACAGGAAAAGCGATATTTCATAAGCCCAAAGCGACGGCGCATTGAAGAAATACCGCATCACGATTTCCCAGACCATGATGCAGAGCATCGGGACGATCGTGAACGCGACGATCCAGGCGAACCTCGCGTTAAGCCAGTCCGTAAAATGCAGATAGTACTGGATTGCTTTCACCGTCCGTTCCTATCCAGACCGGTCGCGCCAGCGAGACACTCGGGCCACTGGCAGCCATAGTGATACCGTCAGCGCGACTTACCCCTCCTTGGCAGCGCCCGAGGCTCGCTGCCATGAATTACCCCGGCCTCGGCCGGCCCCCGAGTTCGGTGCGCGCAAGGATCGAGGATGCACCGACCTCGGGGGCCTCGGGTACGACGCATCACGGCTGACGCATCCTGCCCTGCCCGCCGCAAGTCGCGGGGCGTTTCGCGCTGGAACCGCCAGGCAGGCCCTAGACAGGAAGCTGCTTCGGACCGTAGTAGTTCTTGTACAGCTCCCGAGCCGCGGTGTAGATGTCGATCATCTTGTCGATGTGGGGCATCGTACCCCGTTTGCTGATGAACTTGTTCCAGCACCAGTCGGCTGCTTCCCTCAATTCCTCGTCCGGCATGAGGATCGTCTCCACGCCGCCGTCCGCCAGTTCCTTGCGGCCGTTGGCATCTGTCGGGATGGTGAGCGCGGTGATATCGAGGTTATAGACGCGGGCAGCTGACAGCAGCACTTCCTGCAAGTCCGCCGGCATCTCGTTGTAGGTCTTCAAGTTCATGATGATCTCTGTGATGTCGTACGGTGCCACCGAGGGATTGATGTAGTACTTGCAGACCTCGTGCATCTTCATACCGGCCCAGGCATCCGGCGCGCCGAACGCGGCGGCGTCGAGGATCTTGGTCTGGATGGCAGTGTAGATCTCACCGCCCGGTAACACGACGATGGACGCGCCGTTCTTGACGAGCCATTCGGCCCAGATGCCGAACGCGCGCACCTTCATGCCCTCGAAGTCGGCGTAGCTCTCGACCGGCCGCGTCGACATCATGGCGCCCCATTCGTCGGAGCAAGTGTAGGACAGGTGCATCACGTTGTGCGGCGCATAAGCCTCGCGCCAGAGCTCCTTGAGCCCCATGAACTGGTACATGGTCTCATAGAACTCAACGTTCGTGACCGGAAAGAACGGCACGGACCAGAGATACTCACCGACCGGCACGCTGCCGCGGTGGTAGACCGAGGCCGTGACGGCCAGGTCAGCCACGCCGGTGCCAACTCCGTTGAAGGTTTCGCCGATGCCGAGCAGCACTTCGGCATCGAAGTTCGTCACCTCAATGCGGCCGCCGGACAATTTGTTGATGCGATCGACAAACCGATCCACGGCGCGGTCCTGCGACTCGACGCCTATGCCCGTCCAGTTGCTCTGCAGCTTCAGTTTCCACGTCTTGTTCTCTGCCCTGGCGGTCGCGGGCATGGCGAGCGCCGCCGCACCCGCGCCTGCGACGCCCATCGCCGTAGTCTTCAGATATCTGCGCCGGCTCATTGCCGTCTTTGAGCCGACCGTTTCGTCAGCCGATGACGTGTTCTTGGCTTCCCCGGGCGCAGCTGGGATCTTGATCTGCTCGTCTGTCATTGCATTTTCCTCCAAGAGTATGCGCTTTCATGCGCTTCTGGTGGTGTATTCCCGATGCTCTGCTGGTGGTTACCGGGTTGCCGCAAGCCACCGCCACGATCGTGCATTACACAATGCAAGGGTGCAATGGTGCAAGGGTGCAAGGGTAAACGTCAGGGGAATCGCTTTTGAAGATTTTGAGACGGTTTGTTTTTTTTGGATTCAGACTGCCGGGCGTGTCGTTTGGTGTTCGGGGGGTGAGATGCAGGAGTTTTCGTCTTTATTCGAAGGGGTTGAGGACCCGCGAAGCAGCAATGCGACGCGGCATTCGCTTCATGAGATGCTGCTGATCGCGTTGCTGTCTGTGCTGTGCGGCGGGGAAGGCTGCGCGGACATGGAGCGGTTCGGACGGGCGAAGGAGCCGTTTTTGCGCCGTTTCATGGTGCTGAAGCACGGCATTCCGAGCCACGATGCCTTTTCGGACCTGTTCAACGCGCTCGATCCCGGCGGCTTGCAGAAGGTGCTGTTGCGGCTTCTGGAAGACTGGGCGGCGCTTCTGGAGGACGATGTCATTGCGATTGACGGCAAGTCTCTGCGCCGCTCCTTCGCGACCGCCGCCGCCCGCTCGCCGGTACATCTGGTGCAAGCCTTCGCCGCCCGGGCGCGCCTGGTGCTCGGTCAGGTGAAGGTCGCGGACAAGTCGAACGAGATCGCGGCGATGCCGAAGCTGCTTGAGATGCTGGCGCTGAAGGGACGCATCGAGACGGCGGACGCGATGCACACCCAGCGGGCGACGCCCGAGGCGGTCACCGCCTGGGGTGGGGACTATGTGCTGGCACTCAAGGCCAATCAGGGCCGCCTGCATGAGGATGTAAGGCTGTATCTGGACGACCCCGCCCGGACGGACGAACTCCCGTCATGTCAGCAGGTTGACGGCGATCACGGGCGCATCGAAACGCGCTGCGCCACGGTCTGCCACGAGGTTGCATGGTTGCAGGAAGACCATGACTGGCCAGGTCCTCCGCCCGCTCCGGCATCCGGTTGACGTTCCTCAGGCTGAGCCGAAACCGCAGGGTCGCCGGCGCCCGGGCGATACCCTCGGCCACCGCGTCCACCGCCGCATCCGGAATCCCCATCGCGGCACCCCGGCGGCGTGCGAAGCTCTGCAGCTGTCCCGACGTCACGTCCGGGATGTGCAGCACCCGACAGCGATCGCCAACACCGGCACGGGCCTTCTCGATCTTCGAGACCAGACCGTCCGTGTCGGCCGGCGCCAGTGCATGCATCCCAACCTTGCCCGGATCCGACGGAGCGCCGATCCCGACAATCCAGGACTTGTCGCTGACTTCCACCGCCACATTCACCGCGCTACCTTCACCCATGGAAGGGGTCACGTCGTTCAGATCTTTCGGCATCGTCGTTCTCCTTTCATCGGCAAGGGGTGGAGTTGAACCAGCCCCTTGCCACCGTATATTGATACTCGACTCTTTCCCGGCCCCACATGGCCGCAAGCAAAATCCAACACCGCTCATGTAATCTTCACAAGTGTCTCAACCCGCGACCACTTTCCCTGCCTGATAGAGCCACTCGGGCATCGGGCGTTCCAGTTCCCACAGTATCTTCATGGGTCGTTCCGATTCATGGCTGCGGTAACGGGCACGACCGAGGCAGTGGTACGGAAGGGTTTCACCTCGGCCGTCCTTCTTGCGTTCTCGCACGAACAGGACGACCTTGGTGCCGCTGGCCGGCTGCTCGATGTAGCGGCGTCCCGTGGGCGTACTCCGTGACGTGGTGTTCTGGGATTCCCAGTGGAACAGGGTCGGCGAGAATCGACCCGGGGCACGCGCCGCACGATGACCCGCCATGCCTGCGCGGGCCTGCGGACCGCGTTTTCTGCTACGCTGCGCTGCATGGAGCTGGCCGCGCGAATCGCCCTGATCACGGCGCTCGTCTACGGGGTCGTCGTCGGACTGACATACATCGTGCAGCGGCAGCTCCAGTACTTCCCTGACCGGCGCATGTACTCGCCGCGCGAGGGCGGCGTACCGGAGATGTCGGTCGTTCGCTTCAACGCCGCCGACGGCGTGCAGCTGGTCTCCTGGCACCATGCCGCCGCCGGCGCGCCGACGGTGGTCTACTTCCCCGGCAACGCCGGCAACATCGCCAACCGCGGCGTTGCAGCGCGATCCTGGATCGACGCCGGCTACGGCGTGCTGCTGATGGGCTACCGCGGCTATGGCGGCAGCGGCGGACGGCCGACCGAAAAGGGTCTGTTCGCCGACGGACGCGCGGCGATCGCCTATCTGCGCGGCCGCGGCGTGCCGGCGCGCCGGATGGTGCTGTACGGCGAATCTCTGGGCACCGGGGTCGCGGTCAGGATGGCGGTCGAGCACGAGGTCGGCGCGGTAATCCTGGAGGCGCCGTTTACCTCGGCCGTCGATGTCGGCGCCCGCGCCTATCCGCTCCTGCCGGTGCGCTGGCTGATGAAGGATCGCTATGAATCGCTCGATCACATCGCTGCCGTCGACGCGCCGCTGCTGATCGTCCACGGCGAAGCCGACCGCACGATTCCGGTGGCCCACGGACGCAGGATGCTGGCTGCCGCGCGCGAGCCTAAGCAGGGCGTGTTCATTGCCGGCGCCGGCCACGACGACCTGCGCGCGCACGGTGCCGATGCAGTGATCCTGCGCTTCCTCGCGGCGACGTTCCCGCGCGAGTAGGCGATTGCGTCGTCGCCCGTCCACTTCCCGCAGGAGCGGCCGGGGCCGGAGAAGGGGGTGCAGGACGAAGATCGGCCGCTCGGGGGCAAACTCGAAGCCGGGTGGCTTGATTGGCGGAACGATCGAGGTGCGCGAAGCGCTCCGATCATCACGGATGCCTTCGGCGGTGGCGCCACATCGACCACCGGTCCGCGGCTTCGAAGTACCTGATGCAGGCGGCGGCGACGAACGGCGCGAGGGCGTGACAGGGCAGGGGACGCATCTCCTCGACCGGCAGGATCGTCTCGCGGGACGTGGTCCCGTCGGCGAGCGTCGACAGCTCCCGGCCGAGCAAGGTCGCGAACGACAGTCCCCGGCCGCTGTATCCGAGCGCCGCCCACACGCCGTGGTCCAGGCGCAGGATCCGGGGAAGCTGGTGTCCCGTGAGCGCCACCCAGCCGCTCCATTGCTCCTCCCATTCCACGGCACCGAGTTCCGGGAACACCATCTTCACCCGTCGCGTCGCGCCGGACAGGTCCGCGTCGGCAGATTTCGCGAGAGGCGGCCCGCCGACGCCGACATGCAGCCGGTTTCCGGGCACCTTGCGGATGCCGGACCACAGGTGACGGGTATCGGTCAGGAAGTGGCGGTGCGGCAGCACGCGTTCGAGGATGCCATCCTCGAAAGGACGGCTGACGGCGGTGTAGCCGCGTACCGGAACGAAGGTGCGGGCCAGACCCGGCCACAGTGCGTCGGTGTACGCGTTTGTGCAGATGAAGACCGTATCGGCAACCACTTCCCCGGCCGGCGTCGAGACGGTCCAGCCCGTTGCGCCGGACCGCTCGATGCGCGTCGCCGGGGAGTTGCAGAACTGGCTGACACCCGCCTGCCGCGCGGCCCGGGCCAGTCCGCGCCCGTAGGTGAGCGCGTTGACAGCGAACGCCCGCGGATCGGTCAGGCTGCCGCGATAGAAGGGGCTTCCGATCAGGTCCGCGGTTTCGCGGGCATCGTGGTAGGTCGGTCCGAAGCCGCTCTCCACGAGCCGGCTCGCCTGTCGCTTCAGATCCGCCTCCGCTCGCGGTGTGTGTGCGGCAAGGAGCCAGCCAGCGCCATGAAGGACCGCGCCGATCTGAAACTCCGCGAGCAGCCCGCGCACCATCTCCGGCCCGGCCGCGAGCGCCGCATTCAGGCGGCGGCCGCGCTCGGGGCCGTAGATCCGCTCGATTCTGCGCCCTGCGTGCTTCGAGACCGGAACCACGTTGCCGAAGGCGCGCCCCGACGAACCCCACCCGGGCTCGCGCGCTTCGATCTGGACGACGCGCTTGCCGGTGCGCGCCAGGTGCAGCGCGGTGGAGGACCCGGTGATCCCGGCGCCGACGACGATCGCGTCAGCCCGAAGCGACTCCGACAGGGAGGCCGTGGGCGCCGGCGGTTCCGGGGACGACGTGTCCCATGACGGGAGTGGGCAGGGCTCTTCGACCACGATCCGGACCTGTCTGCCAATCGGCGTGCCGGCGCCACCGAAACCTGCATCGGGATGTGTGCGAGGCCGCCGACCGGCAAGGCGTGCACGACGCCTCTTCCCGGTGCCACCCTCCCGGAGATGTCGTGCCCGTCGCAGCCTCGTTCCTTCACACAGGAAACCACTTTCGGTAGCGTGGCTCAACCGGCCGGGCGGCGCGCGCGGCGCCGTTTGTGACGACCGATATGGCTCGAGACGTCCAGTGAACACACCCGCACACACAGCAGCGAACCGACGCTTCGACCCCGTGACCCTGGAGATCCTGTGGTCGCGTCTCATCTCGATTGCGGACGAGTCCGCCGCAACGCTGTTGCGGACCGCCTTCTCCACCGTGGTCCGGGAATCGAACGACTTCACCACGGTGTTGCTCGATGCCGAGTGCAACTGCCTGGCCGAGAACACCGGCGGCATCCCGTCCTTCGTTGGCATGGTGCCGAGCGCGGTGAAGGCGATGCTGGAGCGAATCCCGGTCGAACGCTGGCGGCCCGGTGACTGCATCATCACCAACGACCCCTGGATCGGGTCGGGCCATCTCCCCGACGTCACCATGGCTGCCCCGATCTTCCACCGCGGCACTCTGGTGGGCTTCTCGGGGTCGATCGCCCATCTGCCCGACTTCGGTGGCTCCGGGTGGGCCTGCGACACGCGCGAGCTGTACGAGGAGGGACTGCGCCTGATGCCGGTCAGGTTCATCGAGGACGGGCAGGAGGCCGAGGTCGTCGCGGACATCATCCGCGCGAACGTCCGGGTGCCGGACCAGGTCATCGGCGACCTCTACGCCCAGGTGGCGGCGCAGCGTATCTGCCGCAAGGGGCTGCAGCAGTTCCTCGACGACACCGGCCTTTCCGACCTGACCGAGCTCTCCGCCGAGCTGCGCGGCCGGGCCGAGACCGCGATGCGCGCGGCGATCGCAGCACTGCCGGACGGTTCGTGGTCGGCGTCGACGGACGCCGACGGAATCGACGAGTTCGAGACCCATATCGAGTGCCGGATGACGATCAGCGGATCCGACCTCGAACTCGACTTCGCGGGAACATCCGGGCAGGTGGCGTGCGGCATCAACTCGGTCATGAAGTACACCCGTGCCTTCGCGACCTATCCGATCAAGTGTGCGCTGGACCCCGACAGCCCGCGCAACGAGGGGTCCTTCCAGCCCATCACGGTCAAGGCGCCGGAGCGATCGATCCTCAACCCGACCCACCCCGCTCCGGTCGGGGCCCGTCAGCTCACCGGGCATCTCCTCTACGGCGCCATCTATCGGTGCCTCGCGCAGATTGCGCCGGATCGGGTGGTCGCGGAATCGGGCAGCACACCGACCCTGCGCTCGGTCTACGGCGGCGTGGATCGGCAGGGCCACCGGTTCAACCAGGTGCTGTTCGCGAGCGGCGGCATGGGCGCGAGCCACAGGATGGACGGATACGCCTGCACCGCCCTCCCCCCCACCACCGGAGGGGGCCGGGTCGAGGCGCTCGCGGGCGCGACGGGTGGTGGGCGGGGGGGGGGGGCGGGGGCGGGAGCCACAGGATGGACGGATACGCCTGCACCGCCTTCCCCTCCAACACCGGAGTGGGCAGTGTCGAGGCGCTCGAGAGCGTGTCGCCGCTGCTGGTGTGGCGCAAGGAGCTGGCGCCGGACTCGGGCGGGGCCGGGAAGTTCCGCGGCGGCCTGGGCCAGGACGTGGAGATCGAGGTTCGTTCCGATCAGCCGGTCCGGCTCTCGCTGATGTCCGACCGTCACAAGTATCCGCCACGCGGAATCCTGGGCGGCGGGGACGGCTCGCACACCCGGATCGAGTTCCGCGATGGTACCCGGCCGCACCAGAAGGGACGCACGGTAATGCAACCGGGCGAGCTGCTCAGGCTGCACTTTCCCGGCGGCGGCGGGTACGGCGATCCGGCCGAGCGCGACCCGGCTTCGGTCGAGGACGACATCGCCAAAGGGTACGTCTCGGTGGAGGCAGCCCGTTCGGTCTATGGCTACAAGGGTTGATGCGCCGAAGCGGCCCGCGCGCGCCGGGACGGGCCGCGAGGCTGTCCGTTTTGGGCATTTCCTCCCGTGTTCCGGCAGGATGCAGACCGGCCTCGCCGCTGCGCGCCGAGATCGGCAGCACGATCGCGCCTGGATGCCGACCGATTGCCCGGCGCAGGCTCCCGGGGCGTTTTCGGGATCATCGGAAGCGAGGAGCGACATGACCAGCATGGAACGCCGGGCGGCCCGCGGGCGCGGAGGGTCGTGATGGCATCGCGAGTCCGTCGCCGCATCGGCGTGGACGTGGGCGGCACTTTTACAGATCGAGAATTTTCGGCGATTCGACACCCAACGACATGCCATGACGGGCACTCCATGCGGCTGACATCATTTATGTAACCCGTTGTTACAGCGTCCTATTTCGGATGATGATGCGGCTTGCATCCGCCGCTCTGATGCGCTTCAATGCGATCCCGATCACTCCCCGGCCGCTTGCGCGTTGGTTACGGTTACGCCCCGCAGGACGGTTCCGGGAATCCGCCGCCGGCCGGCAATCGTAAGGCTTCCAGCGTCGTTGACAGCGGCATGTCAATCCGCCGCCAGATCTTCGGTTCGAGTTCCTGAAGCTCGATGCGCAGCCGCGCGATTCGTTCCTTCACCGCCCTCTTCCGTCGCCTGCCCTTGGCCTTTCGGGGAATAGGACCGCCAAACCGCAGCGTCAACTGGCCCGTTGTTGTCTCGCAGATTATTTGACCATGTGTTTCCCGGATTATTTCGCGCGACAGGCGTTCAGATTTCCCGGATTGTCCGATCGGTTTGATGGGCGCGGGGTGTCGGACGGCCGTCGGCGCGTCAAGCCGCTCCGCGGCTCCTGCGCTTCGCTCCGGCTCTTCGGGTGACCCGCTGGCGTCCTCCCGACTGAGTGCATGCATGGCCGTAAGCGGAGCTTTCGGCCATGGGCCGATCGCTTGACGCATTGTCGTGGCGGGCGCCTGACGGTTGGTTGGGGGCGGTTCCCGAGGGTGGTTCCGCCTCGAACCCCTAGCCCCAAAATCTCAGTGCGCCGTGGAAAGGCGCGTTGTCCCAGTGGGTTCAAGTCCCACCCAACCCTTGTCGCTTCGGTTGGAAGCAGCCAGAGCGGTTTACGGAGGTAACGATGTAGGCTGAAGCACTCTGGTGT
>MKWU01001699.1_pt1 | contig 36594 bp, 28 predicted proteins | sample 809101 | NCBI WGS metagenome assembly MKWU01 (sample SAMN05860141, study PRJNA318959) | sponge metagenome | host: Aplysina aerophoba | place: Slovenia: Piran, Adriatic Sea, Gulf of Piran | collected 2013-05-07
CGTCAGGTGCTTGCGCACCGGCTCCATCGGCTTGAGGAGCCGCGGCAGCGCGAACCCGGCCTCGTCGGGCTCCCGCGCCCAGGTGCCCGTCTGCGTGATGATGCCGGTCGGGCCGTACACCCCGCCGAGCCGCTTCGCCGGGTTGGCCGCCGTCCGCGTGAGGGCCGTCAGCGCCGGAACCATCCCGTCCAGGAGCGGCAACGCCAACGCCGTGCCGACGCCGCGCAGCACCGTGCGGCGCGGAATGGCCTTCTTCGTGACGATCATGATCCCACCCTCCTCAACTGAAACGGCTCGCTCTCGACGATCCCCTGGATCAGCGCCGACCAGCGGTAGTCGCTCTCCCCGGCGTCCCGCACGATGCGGCGGACCACCGGCCTATCGTAATGCTCCAGGCGCCGCCCGAGCGAGTAGGTCAGCAGCCTCTCCGCCACCGTCCGGACGAACTGCTGCCGGCGGTCGAGCAGCAGCTCCCGCAGCCCGGCCGGGCCCTCGAAGCGGTGTCCGTCCGGGGTGACCCCGGAGGCATCGATGACGGGGCCCCGCTGCCCGGGGATGCGCGGATCGTCGGTGGTCCGCCAGCGGCCGATCGCGTCGAAGTTGTCGAGCGAGAAGCCGAGCGGGTCCGTCAGGCGGTGGCAGACGGCGCAGCTCGGATTGGCGCGGTGCGCCTCCATCCGCTCGCGCTGCGACGTCGGCGCGGCGCCGTCGCCCGCGCTCTCCTCCAGCGGCGGGACGTTGGCCGGCGGGGCCGGGGGCGGCGAGCCGAGCACGCGTTCGAGCAGCCATTTGCCGCGGTTCACCACGGACGTGCGGGTGGAGTACGACGTCAGCGTCAGGATGCTCCCCTTGCCGATCAGGCCCGCACGGCGGTCGTCGGGCAGCCTCACCCGGCGGAAGTGGTTGCCGTACACGTCCGGCATGCCGTAGTGACGCGCGAGGCGCTCGTTCAGGAAGGTGTAGTCCGCCCGCAGGAGGTCGATCGCACTGCGGTCTTCCCGGAGCTGACTCGCGAGGAAGAGCTCCGTCTCGCGCTGCATGGCGTCGCGCAGGTTCTCGTCGAACGCCGGGAAGATGGTCGGATCCGGCGCGACGTTGCGGATCTTGTGCAGCTCCAGCCACAGGCCGAAGAAGTTCCGCGCGAGACGCTCCGAGCGCGGGTCGGCCAGCATGCGCCGCACCTGCCGCTCCAACCCCTCCGGATCCGAGAGCGCGCCCCGCTGTGCCGCCGTGAGCAGCGCGTCGTCCGGGATGCTGTTCCAGAGGAAGAACGACAGCCGGGACGCCAGCTCCAGGTCGTCGATGCGGTAGACGGCGGCGTCCGCTTCCGCCGGCGGGCGCGGCACGCGGAACAGGAACTCCGGATCGACGAGGACGCGCTCGAGCACGGTCTGGATCCCGGCGTCGAAGTCGCCCCGCCGCCGGCCCGACTCGAAAAAGCCGAGCAGGTGTTCCACGTCGGCCTCGGTCACCGGCCGGCGATAGGCGCGGCGCGCGAGCGCGGTGATGATCTCCCGGGCGCAGCCTTCCTCCCCGGCTCCATCCCCCGGCGCGCAGAGAAAGATCCTGCGCCGGCTCTCGACCTCGGCCGGGGTCATGCCGTCGAACGGACCCCCGATGACGACGTTCCCGACGGCGGGGTTGCCGCCCATCTCCTCGTCGGTGCTGTAACCGAACGTCGACATGTCGACCGCGGGCTGGAGCACGCCCTCCTCGAGGGCCGGGTTGCGGACGAACGCCACGCCGACGGTCCGCAGGCCGGCCGGCACCTGGACGTGCACCTCGAAGTCGTCGTCCGCGTGGTTCGCATACCACTCCCACTCGGCCCCGCCCATGCCGGAGCTGCCGCAGAAGCTCGCGATGCAGCGCTCGGCGTCCTCGCTCAGGCCCCCGCCGGCCACGAACGTGGCCACGCGGACGCCGTCCACCCGCACGTCGAGCGGGTGCGCGGTGTTGCCGATGCCGCGGATGTAGTTGTAGAAGTTCCGGCGCAACCCCACCCGGATGCTGTACTCCCCGTCGAGCGGGAAGTAGTGGCGCACCGCGATGCCGCCCCGGGTGCCGAACGGCAGATCGTCGCTGGTGTGGCCGTCCTGAATCTCGCGGTCGGCCACCCGGTAGGTGTCGAAGCGGGGCCGCAGCGTGGAGTCGCCGATGGCGAGCTGGCTCACCTGCCGCGCCGCGTAGAGGTAGCGCTCCATCAGCGTCGGCGACACGGAAAGCACGTCGGCGATGTTGTCGAAGCCCTCGTCCTCGTCGTCCGGCGGCAGCAGCGCCTCGGGATCGATCTCGATGCCTAGCAGATCGCGAATGGCGTTCCCGTACTGCACGCGGTTGAGGCGATGGGCGGTCGTGCGGCCCGGGTTCGGGTCGTCGGCGGCCGCTTGGTCGAGCTCCGACTCGAGCCAGCCGGCGACGGCGTCGTAGGTGGCGGCGTCGGGGCGCGGCCGCCCGGCCGGCGGCATCATCCCGGCCCGCAGCTTGAGCGCCACCTGCTCCCACTCCGCCGGGTGCGCCCCCACATCCGCCACGTCGAGCCCCTGCAGAGAGACCGGGACGAGGCCCGCCGCCGCCCCCCGGTCGCTGTGACAGGTGAGGCAGTAGCGACCCAGCATCGCCCGCACGGATTCCGCCGACCCTGCGGCCGACCCGGGGGTGGCCCTGGACCCTGGCGCGGCGGCCGGAGCTGCCGCGGTAGCTGTCGCTGCCTGGAAGGATGGCACCGCCGCGGCGACTGAGGTCATCTCCGAAGCCGGCGCCGCCGACGGCACAGCCCCCGGACCGCGGAGGCCGCGCGGCTCCGGAGCGGCGGCCACCGCGGCCGACAGGCAGAGACCCACGGCTGCCGCGAGCCCGAGCCGGCGACCGAATGACCGGACCGCCGCGACCCGGCCCGGCTTGGCGGTTATGCCCGCTCTCTGTTGGAGCATCTCGTCACCCTCTCTCGTCGGCTCGCCTCCGGTCGGGGGCGTGTGTGCCCTGACTGGTCACGCCCCCGGGCTACCCCGCGCACCGGACCGGCCCCCCCCCGGGGCCCCCCCCGCGCCCGGGACGAGCCGCCCGCCTTCGCGGCACATCATCTGCCGCGGAGTCCGTTCCGCCGCGTTCGCGGCGTCGAGGTCGCCGCCGTGGTCCACGAGGAGCTGCACGACCGCGGGCCACGCCTTGTAGACGGCCGAGTGCAGCGCGGTGTCGCCCGCCTCGTTGCGGACGCCGACGCCGGCGCCGAGTTCGAGCGCGAACCGCGCGGCCTCCAGGTTCCGCTGCTCGTCGGCGTGCAGCGCCTCGGCCACCTCCGGCGGGACGCGCCGGTTGTGCCGGTCGATCTCGCCGTTGGCCCAGCGGGCGCCGGCGGCCATCATCAGCGGGGTCGTGCCGTCGCGCAACGGCAGGAACGGGTCGGCGCCGGCCTCGGCCAGGATGCGCATGATGCCGACGTCGGCGTACTTGGCCGCGAGCAGGAACGGCGTCGCGCCCGCCAGCGAGCCCGGCAGCACCCACCAGTGGGTGGCGCGGGGCACGCGGCTCCCCCGCGTGAGGCGGATGTCGGGGTCGGCGCCGTGCGCGAGGAGAGTCCGCACCAGCGGCGCGTCAGCGCGCAGCACGGCGGTGTGGAGCGCCGCGTAGCCGGCCCCGGCCGCGTTCGGCTCCGCGCCCCGGCGCAGCAGGAACGCGGCCAGCTCGCCGTGGCCGCTGAAGCTGGCGACGACCAGCGCCGACGCGCCGTCCGGGGCCGTCTCGTTCACGTCCGCCCCCGCATCGAGCAACAGCCGCGCGCTCGCCACGCTCCCCTGCCGGGCCGCGAACAGCAGCGGCGTGAAGCCGCCCAACGGAAGGTCCGCCGCCCCCTCCGCGCCGCTGCCGCCCAGGCTCACGAGCAGCGACCGCGTCCGTGTGCGCGCGTCGACGTCGGCGCCGTGCGCCAGCAGCAGCCGCAACACCTCGGGGTACCCCCGCGCCGCCGCCCACATCAGCGCCGTCTGGTCCCGAGACGCCTCGCGGGCGTTGACGTTGCTCGCCCCGGCCGCGATGAGCGCCGCCACTCCGCCGGTGCTGCCGGTCCGCGCGCAGGTCATCAGCGCCGTCTCGCCCATCGAGGTGGTCGCGTCCGGGTCGGCCCCCGCGGCGAGGAGGCGCTCGATGAGCACCGCGTTCCGGTTGATGCAGGCGAGCGCAAGGGGGGTGACGCCGTAGTCGTTCGCCGCGGCGACGGCGGCGCCGGCGTCGAGAAGCAGGTCGACCGCCTCGGCGTCGTCCCAGCGGACGGCCCAGTGGAGCGGCGTCGCGCCGTCGCCCTCGGGCGCGCTCGGGTCCGCGCCCTGCTCGATCAGGGCGCGCAACGCCGCGTAGTCGCGGTCCTGAACGGCCTCCTTCAGCCGCCCGTCGGCCGCCTCGGCCCCGGCGCCGGCCATCGTCGGCAGCACCGCCATCGCCGCCGCGACGAGCGAGGCCCTCACTGCGATGCGCATGCGCCCTCCTTCTCGCATCCGTCCGGACGCCGAAACGCATCCCGCGGACCCGACCGCGTCGGCCCCCGCGGGTCGACCGTCTCCGTCAGCGGACCGTGTAGGTCCGGCTGTAGCCGTTGCGCCCGTTCGTCATCGTGAACGTCCCGTCCGGGGAGACCGACGCGCGGAGCCAGTGGCCCTCGCAGTCGTCGGTGTCCTCGAAGTTGGCGATCATGTCGTCGTCGGTGTTGTGGCCCTCGGCCTCGAGCGCGAGGTGCGTCTGCCAGATCCCTTCGATGTCGGGGACGGCGGTGATCCGGTCGTACATGCGGGGAGCGGTGATCCCCTTGCGCGGCCCGTTGTTCACCACCACCACCTGCGGCCGCATGGCGTAGAGGTGCGCGGGAGCGCCGGCCCCGTCGAACGCCCCGTGCCGGCTCGTCTGGTAGAGCGAAACCGTGCCGAGACGGTTGACCGGACACGAGAGCTTCATCTCCATGTCCCAGTCCAGGTCGCCGAGGTCGACGAACGTGAAGCCAGCGAAGCTGAAGAGCGCGCCCAGCGTTCGCTGGTTCTCCGCGGAGGCGGGCGGCCGGCGCTCGGCGTCGGCGCACAGCGGGTTGGGACCGCCGTCGTTCAGCGTCTCCTCGATCAGCTCCATGTTGGACGAGATCATCAGCACGTCCACGTCGCCGAGCGACATCCGATCGCCCGCCGCCGCGACCATCCGCGCGTCGCCGGCGACCTTCAGGTAGAGGTCGCGCCACTGCTGGTTCCGCTCCTCGGTCTCGCCGCCGTGGTCGAGGTAGTGGTCGATCGGCACCAGGTCGGCCAGCTCGCGCAGGCTGCCCACGTGGTCGGTGTGGAAGTGGGTGATGAGCATGTAGTCGAGCTTCTCGAGACCGGCCTCCTCCATCACCGCCGCGATGCGTTTCGCGTCCCGGCCTTCCGGCCGCGGCCACCCGACGTCGACGAGCATCGACTCGCCGGTCGGGGCGATGACCAGCGTCGCTCCGCCCCCCTCGACGTCGATCCAGTAGATGTCCATGGTGCCGGGCTGGGCGGTAGCTCCGGCGGGGAGTGCAAGCAGGACGGCCAGCAGCGGGAGAATCCGGCGGGCGGAAGCGATGCGCATGTCAGACCTCCTGAAGCCCCGGTCGGTCCGCAGGGTCGCCGCGAAGCGCCGGTCCGGTCCGGTCCGGTCCGGCGCGGAGACGCAGGTGCGCGCCATCGACGGGCGGCGCACCCGCATTGTATCCAGCAGGGCACGCGGGCGAAACCGGAAACGGCGCGGTGCTGCGGGGGCGGCGCCCACGCCGGGACCGTTGGTGTGGTTCGCGTCACCGCGCGTCGCCGAGCGCGACGTCGATCTCCTGCACGATCGCGGCGGCCGCCCGTGCACGGTCGCCGGCGTTCAGCACGGGGCGGCCGACGACGAGGTAGTCGGCCCCAGCGGCGACGGCGGCCGCGGGCGTGGTGCTCCGCTTGTGATCGTCGGTCCCTGACCCGGCGGGCCGGATGCCGGGGCTGACGATCCAGACGCGCGGCGTCGCGTCCCTCGGCCAGCGTCCCCTGCAGAGAGCGATGGCTTCGCCCGAGGCGATCACGCCGTCGCAGCCATGGCCGATCGCCGACTCCGCGCGCCCCAGGATCCACTGGTCGAGCGTCATGCCGCGCGCCGCCTCCGCGGGGGCGATGGCCGCGAGGTCGCCCGCATCGAGGCTGGAGACGAAGGGCACCGTCAACAGGTAGGGCGTCTCGCGCGCCCCCCGCGCCGCCTTCGCCGCGGCGATGTCTCGTCCCTGCAGACTCTCGTGCAACGTGAGGAATCGGACGGCCGGGTCGTCCGCCAGGTCGCCGACGACGCTGGCCACCGTGTTCCCGATGTCCGGCACCTTGAGGTCGACGAAGACCGTCCGCCCCCCGCCGGTGACCTCTCGCCAGAGACGATCGAGGCCTCCCGACCGCAGCCCCGCCATCAGCAGCCGCCAGCCCACCTTGAAGCAGCGCACGTCGGGCAACTCGTCGACGATGCGCAACGCGTCGTCGACGCTGCCGACGTCGAGCGCGACGATCAGACGTTCGCGACCGGTCAGGAGTTCGTCACCTTCCACTGCGCTGGAGATGCAGGTCGACCGTATCCCATCTGTGCGATGCAGGCCAGCGGCGGCTGCGCGACGACCTCGTGGAGCTCGTCGACGAGGGCCATGTCCAAGTGGTCAACTGCGCCACCCTGCGCCTCGACCGGCGCCTGCGGGCCGCCGCGGGTGCGACAGGCGTCTACCCGCCCGGTGCCCGGGAGTCTGCGCCGCAGACGTGCGATTCCGGAGTCTCGGCCCCGCGCAGACTCCCAGTGCGCCCGTGAGGGCGCGCGAGCGCGATACGATGGCAGGTAGCAAGTCGTGTCCCGGCGCCGCTCGAACCCGCCGATCGCAAAGGAGACCTCATGCGCAGCAACTGCCGTCGACACCCGCTCGCGGCCGCCTGCCTCCTCGTCGCCGTGAGCGTCGGAACGATGGCGGCCGGGGCCCAGGAGCGGAGCGTCGAACCGGTCACCGACGCGATGCTGCAGGACCCCGACCCGGCCGACTGGCTGAACTGGCGGCGCACGCTCGACGGCTGGGGCTACAGCCCGCTCGACCAGATCGACCGCGACAACGTCCACCAATTGCAGCTCGTCTGGGCGTGGCCGCTCGCGGCCGGCTTCGGGCAGCCGACCCCGCTCGTGCGGGCCGGCGTGATGTACATCCCGAACCCGGGCAACCGCGTGCAGGCGGTCGACGCGGCGACCGGCGAGCGCCTGTGGCAGTACGAGCCGCCGGCGACCGAGGTGACGGATGCCGACGGTACGCGGCGTCCCGCCCGGGGCAACCGCTCGATGGCGCTCTACGGCGACAAGGTCTACCTGGCCACCACCGAGGCGCACATCGTGGCCCTGGACGCGCGCACGGGCGAGGTTGCGTGGGACCACACCGTCGCCGACAACGCGCTCGGCTACCGCTACTCCAGCGGCCCGATCGTGGTGGGGGGGAACATCGTGGCGGGGATGACCGGCTGCGAGAACTACAAGAACGACGTCTGCTTCATCTCCGCCCACGATCCGGACACCGGCGAGGAGGTGTGGCGCACGTCGACCGTGGCGGGGCCCGGCGAACCGGGCGGCGACACCTGGAGCGACCTCCCGCTCGCCTTCCGCGCCGGCTCCGACTCGTGGATCCCGGGCAGCTACGACCCGGCGACGAACCTGACCTTCTGGTCGACCGCGCAGGCCAAGCCGTGGGCCCGCATCTCGCGCAACACCGACGGCGACGCGCTCTACACGAACAGCGTCCTGGCCCTCGACGGGGACACCGGCGAGCTGGCCTGGTACTTCCAGTTCGTGCCGGGCGAGACCCTCGATCTCGACGAAGTGTTCGAGAGCGTGCTCATCGACCACCGCGGGCGGCGCTCGCTCTTCAAGATGGGCAAGCACGGCATCCTGTGGGAGCTCGACCGGCTGACCGGCGCGTTCGTCGCCGCCCACGACCTCGGCTACCAGAACGCCATCGACGTCGACCCCGCGACCGGCGCCGTGACCTACCGGCCCGGGATGGTCCCGGTGGACGGCGTCGAGATCGACTTCTGCCCCGACCTGCTCGGGGTGCGCAACTGGCGCGCGAGCGCCTACCACCCGGAGACCGGGGCGCTCTACATCCCGATCCACCCGACCTGCGTCACCGGCGTGTTCACCGAGCTGCCGCAGGAGATCGGGAACCGCTACTATCGAAACCGCGGATTCATGCAGCGCGAGAGCCGCGTGCACCCGGCGAGCGGCGAGCACGCGGGCCATCTCATCGCCATGGACATCGACAGCGGCGAGATCCTCTGGCGGCACTCCATGGCCACGCGCCCGGGCGCCGCGGCCCTGACCACGGCCGGGGGCCTCGTGATCGGCGCCGACACCGACCGGCACCTGTACGTGCACGACGTAGCGACCGGGGAGGTCCTGTTCCGGACGCGACTGCCTGCCTCCGTCCAGGGCTTCCCCATCACCTACGCGGTCGGCGGGCGGCAGTTCATCGCGGTGCCGGTCGGCGGCAACCGCACCAACGCCATCTACAGCTTCGCGCTGCCGGAGCCGGCGCGCCGGCGGTAGGCCGGCGTTCACCTCCCCGCAGCCCATGGCGCGGCGCCTACAGCCTTCGTCGACCCTCCGCCTGCTGCCGGCGATGGCGCTCGTGCTGACCGCCGGGAGCGTAGGAGTCGCCCAGGTCCCGGCGGTCGCACAGGATTCGGCGGTCACACAGGATTCGGCGGTCGCGCAGGCTCCGGCGGTCACCCGCCCGCTCGCGGTCGCGCAGGCCTTGGTCGTCGCCGGCGTGGTGATCGACGGCAGCGGCGGTGCACCCGTAGCCGGGGCGGAGGTCACGAGCGGCGCCGAGACGGTCGCCGCGGACGCCGAGGGGCGGTTCGCGGTCACCCTCGCCGCGGACGACGAACGCCTGCGCGTGGCGGCCGAGGGCTACCTGGACAACGTCGTCCCGCTGGAGCCGACCGTGCGCGCCGGGGAGGCCGAGCTCGAGGTGCTGCTGTTCCGGAACACCTTCGCGGAGACGGTCGAGGTGGTCTCGGCGGAAGCGGTGGCGGAGCGCCCGTCCGCGACCCCGATCGAGGCCGAGGAGGTGTTCCAGGTCGCGGGGAGCTTCGACAACATCTTCCGCACCCTCGATGCGCTGCCGGGCGTCGCGTCGACCGGCGACTTCGGCAGCCGGCTCGCCGTCCGCGGCGGGACGCCGGACCAGAACCTGACCATCATGGACGGCGTCGAGGTCCACAATCCCTACCGGCTCTTCGGCCTCGTCAGCGCTTTCAATCCGGAGACCGTCGACCGCTTCGAGCTGACGGCGGGCGGCTTCGGGGCCGCCTACGGCGACCGGCTGTCGTCGCTCCTCTTCGTCGACAACCGTCCCGGGGAGAGCGACCTGGGAGGCTCGTCGTCCACCAGCGTGACCGACGCCAACGTCGTCGTGGAGGGGGCGGCCCCCGGCAACGGCTCGTGGCTGGTGAGCGGGCGGCGCACCTACTACGACCTCGTGGCGGGCATCGTCACCGACCAGAACCTGCCGTCGTTCGCCGACCTGCAGGTCCAGGCGGGCTGGGACTTCGGGCCCGGTCATCGCCTCTCCGTGCTGGGACTCACGAGCCGCGAGAACGCCGACTTCCGCTTCGACGACGAAGACGACCCGGCCGGCGACAGCGGCGGCCTGATCTCGGAGTCGGGGAACGACCTGGGCTCGGTGCGCTTCGACGCCGTGCTGGGGAACGCGGCAACCAGCCGCACGATCGTCTCCTGGTACCGCAACACGGAGGTCGTCGGCGTCGACGCCACGTTCACGTCGGGGGCGCGGCGGTCGAACGCTCCCGACGACGCGACCGGGGCCGGCCGGACCAACTTCGCCTTCGATCGCTCGCTGTCGGTGCGCGACGTGTCGCTGCGGCAGGAGCTGGGCGTGGAGCTGTCGTCCGCCCACACCCTGGACGCCGGAATCGAGCTGCACCGCCTGACGTCGGGCGTGGCGCTGTCGATCACGGGCGACCGGAACGAGTCGGTGGCGAACCCGTCGAGCGTACGGGGCGGTGCGGGGCTGCCCGACGCGCTCGACTCCGTGTTGCGCGGGACGCGCGGCGGGGCGTGGATCCAGGACCGCTACCAGGTGACGCCGCGGCTGCTCGTGGAGCCGGGCCTGCGGCTGGAGTGGAGCACCGTCAACGGCGACGCGGTGCTCTCGCCGCGGTTCGCGGCCACCGTCGCCCTCGGCTGGGAGAGCCGCCTGCGGGTGGCCGGCGGGCTCTACGCGCAGAGTCCCGGCTACGAGAAGCTCATCCAGTCGGACTACTTCTTCGACCTCTCGCCGGGGCGGATCGAGGCCCTGGAGCACGAGCGCGCAACCCACGTCGTGGCGGGCTTCGAGAAGGACGTCGGCGCGGACACGCTGGCCCGCATCGAGGCCTACTACAAGACCTTCGACGACCTGATCGTCGGTCGGCTCGAGACCGAGGCGGAACGCCGCGCGCGCGTGGGGCAGTACGACTTCCCGGCCGACCTGCGGGGGAGCGTACCGGCGGCAGCGCGCATCACGAGCACGCCGGTGAACGGCGGGCGCGGCGAAGCCTACGGCGTCGATGCCTACCTGGTGCGCAACGCCCCCGACGCGCGGCTGTCGGGCTGGCTCTCCTACGCCTGGGGTCGATCCGACCGGCAGACGTACGGGTTGCGCTATCCGTTCGAGTACGACCGCCGCCACGCGTTCAACGCCGTCGGGCGCTACCGGCTCGGCGACCGGTGGAGCGTGGCGGCGACGGCGCAGGTGGCGACCGGCTTCCCGTACACGCCGGCGGTCGGGGTGCGGGTGGCTTCGGCGACCGACGAGCGGGGCCGGCTCGTCCCGGCGCGGGACGCGACCGGGGCGCTCGTCTACACGATCGACCGGGGCGGGCTCGAGGCGCTGCAGCGCGGTCAACTGCCCTACTACGGGCGGCTCGACCTGCGCATCGCCCACCAGCCGGGCGGGCGCTCGGGCCGCTGGTCGTGGTACATCGAGGTGATCAACGCGCTCAACCGCGACAACCCGGTCGAGCTCGACGCCGAGCTCGAGCACGACCCGAACGCGAGTGTGCCGCGCATCGTGGAGCTTCCCACGGCCGGCTTCCCCCTCATCCCGTCGTTCGGGGTGCGCGTGCGGTTCTGACGCCGCTGACCAATCCGCGGAGACTGACTCGATTCGAAACCGCAGCCGAGACGGTAACCGATGCCCTCCGACCCGCGCGTGATTCCGTCCATCGAGCGCCTCCGCCAGCGGCCGCGCGTCTCGGAGCTGGAGGCGAGCTACGGCCGCGACGCCACGCTGGAGGCGCTCCGGGAAGCAGCCGCCGACCTTCGGGCGTCACTCGCCGCGTCCGGGAGCGATGTGCGCGACGCGGAGGAGGCGGCGCAGCGTATCGAGGCAGCGGCCGCCGCGACGCTGGGATCGGCGCTGGCGCCGTCGCTCACGGCGGTCATCAACGCCACCGGCGTCATCGTCCACACCAACCTGGGGCGCGCGCCGCTCGCCCCGGCCGCCATCGCGCGCATCGACGAGGTGGCGCGCGGCTACAGCAACCTGGAGTACGACTTGGCCGGGGGGCGCCGGGGCTCTCGTGCGACGCACGCCTCCGCGCTTCTCGCCCGCCTGACCGGCGCGGAGGGAGCCGTCGTGGTCAACAACAACGCCGCCGCGGTGCTCCTCGTGCTGGCGGCGCTGGCGGCGGGGCGCGAGGTGATCATCTCGCGCGGCGAACTGGTCGAGATCGGGGGCGGCTTCCGCATCCCCGACGTCCTGCGGCAGTCGGGGGCGACGCTCCGGGAGGTCGGAACGACCAACCGGACGCGGATCGCCGACTACGCGGCAGCGATCGGAGACCGCACGGCGCTCATCCTGCGCGTCCACCCGTCCAACTTCCGCATCGAGGGGTTCACCGAGCAGCCGGAGCTCGGCGAGATCGCGGCGCTCGGCGCCCGGTTCGACGTACCGCTGGTCGAGGACCTCGGAAGCGGGCTGCTGGCGGCCACCCCGGGCACGGCCGGCGAGCCGACGGTGCGCGCCAGCATCGAGGCCGGCGTCGCCGCCTGCACCTTCAGCGGCGACAAGCTGATCGGAGGCCCGCAGGCCGGGATCGTCGCCGGGCGCCGGGCGGTCGTCGACCAGGTCCGGTCGCACCCGCTGATGCGCGCCCTCCGCGTCGACAAGTTGACCTACGCGGCCCTGGAGGCAACGCTCCTCGAGCACGCCGCAGGCCGCGCGCCGGACACCGTGCCGGTGGCGCGGATGATCGCGACACCCGTCGCCGACCTCGAAGTGCGCGCCGAGGCCCTCCGCGCACGACTCGCCGCGCTGCCGGGGCTGGCCGTGTCGGTGCAGGCCACCGAAGCCGCCATCGGCGGCGGCAGCACGCCCGGGGTCACGCTGCCGAGCCGGGCCGTCGCGCTCGAACCCGGCGACCAGCCGGCCTCGGCACTGGCCGCGGCCCTTCGCGGTGGCCGGCCGGCGGTGGTGGGGCGCGTCGCGGAGGGACGGCTCCTGCTCGACCTGCGGACCGTCGACCCGGCCCGGGACGACGCGCTGGCGGAAGCGGTCGCCGGGGCGACGGCCGGTGACCGCGCTCAGAACCCCGCCCGCGCCGCGCAGGATGGCCCGGCACCCGACGCTCGTTCGTAGTTGGGCAGGCGCGTTCCGCGGAGTTGTCCTCCTCTCGCGAGGACCCACCGCGGTCGATCCGTTAACGGACATGGAGAGCGACGATGAGTGACGAAATCGATGTCGAACGGATGCTGCAGGACAGCGACGTCCCCTACGCCATGGCCAGCGAGCCGCCCCTTTCGTTCCGGGCCGCCGGCTACGACTACGACCATGAGGTGCTGGTGACGCTGCCGCGCTCCCACGCCGTGTCCCCGGACCGGACATACCCGGTGCTCTGGGCCATGGACGGCGCCATGATGCACATGCTGGTCGCCGGCATCGTGAACCTCTATACCCTGGGTGGGCGCCTGCCGGAGATGATCGTCGTCAGCGTCGGGCACTCCAGCGACCAGGGCATGGCCGGTCTCGTCAAGCGGGAGTTCGATCTGCATCCGGCCGGTTCGATGTTCGGCGACGAGCTGTCGGAGCGAACGAGTACCGCGGGCAGCGGCCGAGCCATCATCGAGCTGTCCCCACAATTCAAGGGCGACAGGTTCCTGGATTTCCTGGTCGACCAACTGCGCCCGGCCCTCACCGAGCGGTACCGCATGAACGACGATCACGCGCTGATGGGCCATTCGTCGGGCGGCTACTTCACCGGTTACGCGTTGTTCGCCCGCCCGGGCGGCTTCTCGCGCTACCTCATCGGCAGCGGCACCCACCCGCACACCCTGGAGCTCGAGGCGCAGTATGCGGAGTCGCACGACGACCTGGCGGCGCGCATCTTCCTTGCAGCCGGGGCCAACGAGGTGAACAACTTCGACATGTCCGCCTCCCGCATCGTCAGCCGGACCGTGTTCCTCGCCGAGAACCTGCGATTGCGCCGGTATCCGTCGTTGGCGCTCAAGAGCCAGCTCTACACCGGCCTGGATCACTTCACCGTCATGCCGCCGATGTTCGCGGACGGCTTGCAGTTCCTCTACGCGGACGAGGACCTGACGCCGCTCCTCGCCTGAAGCACGTCCCTCTCAGCTACTCGACGCCTTCCATCAGGTAGTCGACGAGCGCGGGAACGATGATGTCCGGCCGCTCCAGGTGCGGCACGTGCCCCAGCCCGGGGAAGAGCAGCGTGCGACCGTTTCCGTTCGGAACGGTGTCGGCCAGCACCTGCATTCGCTCCTGGAAGACCTCCGCCGGACCGAGCAGCAGATCCTCCGCGCCCCCGAAGGCGAGCGTCGGCACGTGGACATGCTGCCAGTCGTAGACGACCGGGTCCTGGTAGAGCATCTGGCTGATGATCGCCTGCACCATGGCGAGGCGCGGATAGTCGGAGCTGAGGGTCCACGACGAGCGGATGCGGGTGTAGAGCTCGAACTTGTCGTTCCAGGCCGACGGGTCGTGCCCGACGTACCGGCTGAGGCTCCGGCGCGTGCTCTGGTAGTCGGTCTGGAGGATCCGCTCGTAGATTTGATCGACCGGCGTCATCGGGCGATTGAACCGGTTGTCGGAGAGGCCGATGGGGTTGTAGATGACCAGCCGCTCGACCGAGTCGGGATACTGCGTGGTGAACCGGGTGGCCAGCATGCCGCCCATCGAGTGGCCGACCGCCATGACCTTGTCGATTCCCTCGTGCTCGAGGATGAGCTGCGTGTTGCGCGCCTGCGTGTTGAAGTTGTAGGGCGCGATCGGCTTCGAGGACTTGCCGTACCCGATCTGGTCCGGGACGATGACGCGGAATCCGGCGTCGGTCAGCCCGTCGATGATGTCGCCGAAGTAGAAGCCGCCGAAGTTGTTGCCGTGCATCAGCAGGACGACGTGGCCGTTGGCCGTGCCGGTCGGCGCGATGTCCATATAGGAGATGCGCACGTCCTGGCTGTAGACACTGATGTCGAGATAGTTGCTCGGGGCCGGATACGGGCACTCGTCGCAGGTGATGCTGCCCGGCTTGATGTCTGTCGGTGTCGGTACGGGCGGCAGAATGTCGCGACCCTGGGCGCCGGCGGCGGCCGCCAGACCGAGAATCACGAGCACCGAGGCGATCGTTCTGAGATAAACGGGCATGAGTCCTACTCCGTGGTCTAGAGGTGTCCGGCAACGTACCATACGCTGGGGTTGCCCGGTCGTCAATCGCCGACGAACTCCGGAAGAAGGCCGAACACCAGTGCGTTCAGGCCCAGGTTGTAGACGCTGTGCGCTGCGACCGCCACCCAGAGCGATCCGCTCCGCCTGACCATCCACGCCAGCGCAAGGGCCACGACGAAGTTCGTCGGCAGGAAGAGGCCGATGACCGCCGGTTGGACCGGTTGCAGTCCGTAGTGCGCGAGGTGGACGAACGCGAACGCCGCCGCCTGCACCACGGTCCCCGCCCGGTCGCCCCACAGCGTCGAGCCCACCCGAAGCAGGAAGCCCCGGTACAGGAACTCCTCGCCCAGTGGACTGAAGAGCATCGCCGGAACGGTGAGGGTCCAGAAGAGAGCCGGCGCAGTCAGCCCGGGAGGTGCGTCTCCAGCGATGCGGCCCAATTCCGTTGCGTGGTGCGTGAACCAGTTGTCAGGTCCGCTGCCGAAGAGCGCCCACGCCACCGCCGCGCCGATGCCCAGCACGGCGAGGCCCACGGACGGCCCGCACAGCATCCACCACCAGGAAGCCGGCACCCGAAACCCGATCTCCGTCCTGCCCTCCCGCGCGCACAGAAGCCAGGGGAGCGGCCAGACGACGACCATCGAGAGCGCGATGAGCTGGAAGCTCCACAACCCCCCGAAGCGGATTGACGCGTGCACGCCGAAGACGGCGGCGACGATGACAAGCGGTGATGCAAAGCGCCGAAACGTGGGACGCAACAACCGATCGGTCACCTCGTCACCGGCCGATCCAAGGGACACTCAGTTGCCGGGTGCCGCGTCGGTCACCGTCCAGTGGTCGCTCACGCGGCGTGCCTCCTCGGCCCCTGGCCATGGCGGCATGGTCACGATGACGCACCGGAGGTCCTCGTCGCCCGTGTTGCGGAACTGGAAATGCGTCCCGCACTCGAGGGTCAGTGCGACACCCGGATGGATGTCGACCACCGATTCCGCGCGTTTCCGCATGCGCCACATCTGCCCCTTGCCGGCGAGGCAGTACCACACTTCGTCGACAGTGGCGTGGGAGACCGCCATGGAGACGGCGCCCTTCAGCAGTGTGCAATGCACCATGCTGCCGCCCGCCACGGTTACGAGCTCGCGAATGTGCGAACCATCCGGGGCGAGGACGGCGTTGCCGTCCGCGAGGTGAATCGTCCGCATCACGTACCGTCTGCAAGACTGCTTCGAATCACCTCGGCCGATTCCCAGGCCGCAGGTGCTCCTGCCAACCCAACGCCGCGATTACCCCTCCGACGCTCCCTGCGCACCCGCCGGCCCGGGCGGGAAGCCCGGCATCCAGTCGGCCGGCGTGCAGCCGTAGGGATCCTCCCCCGCCAGAGCGCGTTCCGCCATGCATCGCAGCCGGGGCAGCGGTCCGAAGCCGTTGGCCAGGATGACGCCTTCCTCGTCCGCGAGCAGATAGGTGGGGAAGGCGCGGACGGCAAGTCGCCGTTCGACGTCGCTCTGCAGACCGGCATGCCAGTTGGGCCAGGGCATCGGCTCGCTCGCCATGAAGTCGGTTATGGTGGCCAGCTGCTGGTCGACGCTGACCGCCAGCAGCGCGAAGCGCTCGGCGGGCAGCTCCGCAACCAGGTCGCGCAGCTCCGGCAGGGCGGCGATGCACGGAACGCACCAGGTGGCCCAGAAGTCGATCAACACCACGCGGCCACGGTAGGCGGACAGCGGCTCCTCGGTACCGTCGAGCCGGCGTCCGGTCAGCTCCGGGAGCGTGCCCCCCACGGTCGCGTGGCGGACGATGTCGATGAGGTCGGCCTCCGCCTGCGCGAACGTGCGGGATGCGGGAGCGACGCCTTCGCTGAAGCTCGGCTGCCGGTCGAACGTCTCCCCCTCGACGCCGACGCTGAGCCCGGTTGCCGCCGCCAACGCTCGCTCGCGGCGTCCGGCGCGGTCCTCCGCAGAAGACTCCAGGTCGTTGGCCCCGCGCACCAGGCCGGCCGCGACGTAGTAGTGCGCCGAGGCCCGGAGTACGGGATCCTCCGCATCGGACGCCATCTCCTCGAGCAACTCCCCGATCGACTCCCCGCCGTCCCGGAAGAAATTGCGTGTGCCGTCGAGCGACCGCAGAAGGGACGGCCATTCCTCGTGATCGGGCGCATGAGCGAGCAAGGCCCTCGCCCCCGCCACGACGTGCCGATCGGCCCCGGGCGTCCTGGCCCCCTGCTCCATCAGGAACTCCGCCGCCTCGACGGTCTGCGAGTGCTCATCGGCGTTGAGGATCGCACGGGCCGCGGCGACGGCGCGGATGGCGCTCGGAGCGTCATCGGCCGGGCGGACCCCGCCGCCGCCCTGTGACTCCTCCCGAAGACGCGCGAACCAGGCGGATTGCTCGTCCAGGTAGGCCTGGACGACTTCCCAGTCGGCGTCCACATGGTCGATCAGCGACGTCCAGATGGCGTCGTTGGCCGCCCGGCGTCGCTCTGCCCTGTCCTCGGGCGCCTCGACAGCCGCCCCCTGCGGTTCCGGCTCCAACGCGAGGGGGCTCCGCGATCGCTCGAGCAGGAACTCGGCCGCCTCGATGGTCCGGGGCCCACCCGCAGCGAGTATCGCCTGCGCCGCGTCGACGGCCGCGGTCGCGTCCGGCATCGCCCCGTGCTCCTCTTCGGCGCTGCGCAAGCCCTCCTCCACCGAACGGTTCGCCATCAGGATGCTCTGGAGGTCGCCGGCCCGTTCCTCCCAGGCTGCCTGCCGGTCGAGGTAGTCCTGGACGACGCCCCATCGCTCTTCGTTGGGGCCGGCGTCGAACTCGCAGGCGCCGGCCAACGCGAGACCGGCGATCGCCAGGACGCCGCGGAGCGCACGCCGACGAACCGGAAACGGAGATCTCACGCTGCCCTCCTCGCTCGATCGGGACCACCGCCGCGCCCGTCTTCCTCTGGAACCTACCCCCACTCGACGCCAGACGGCCAGCAGGGCTTGCGGATACGGTGCCAGGCGCCAGTCCGTGCTGCGACGGCGGGGCGCGGTGACCTGCTACCTGCTACGCGTCGGCCGGCGACGCGCGCCCGCGGCGCCGCGCTACGCTCAGCGGGACGGCAGCATGAAGTTGATGGTCACCGTCATCAGGATGGCCACGGGCTCGCCGTCGACCAGCGTGGGCTCCCATCGCCACTGCTCGACCGCGTCGATCGCCGCCTGGTCCAGCTCCGGCACGGATTGCAGCACCTCGATGTCGTCCACCGCACCCGTGGGATCGATGGTGGCATCCAGGATGACGACACCCTCGATACCGGCCGCCCGCGCGGCGGGGGGATACGTCGGCGGGGCATCGTGGATCTTTCGGGGCGGACGGACGTCGCCACCGATCCGGATCGGCGCATCGGCCGCCGCGCTGCGTACCGGGTCGTCGGACTCGGTCCGCAGATCGGCGAGCAAGGTCTGCAGACCCTCCTGGAGGGCAGCGACCTTTGCAATGAGCTCCTCGAGGTGCTGCGCAGTGCGCTCGACCTCGGTGGCGGCCTCCTCCTGCCCGGTAGCGACGGCCGTGAGGGACTCCTCGATGCTCTCGTCGCCAACGGTCGTCGCCGCGCCGGCCGGGCCCGACGGCACCGTCCGCGGCTCCTGCCCGACCGCATCGGCAACCTGCAGGCTGGCGACGAAGATGGCGGCCGCCACGAGCACGCCCAGGCTCCCGAGTCGCGCGACGCGCGTCATCGGGCGTCGATTCCGGTGGGGATTCAACATGGCGGACAGCCTCCGTTCCAGGTGTGACGGACGCGCCATTGCCGGCGCCGGCAACCACGTCCGCCGGTGTTTCCGAAGCTCTCTCGCAAGCTCGACGAGATGCGTGGCACAGGCGGCGGCCGGAACGCCCTGCGAAAGCACGAGGTCGTCCGCCGCGAGCTCGCTCTCGCGGCGGAGCTGTGCGCGGACCGCCCACGCCAGCGGGTTGAACCACCAGACGCAGCGCAGCGCCTCGGCCGCCATCTGCACCACCCAGTCGCCGCGGCGTGCGTGCGCGAGCTCGTGCAGCAGGACGATGCGCATCCGCTCCGCCGACCACTCCGTTGCCGACGCCGGCAGCACGACCGCCGGCCGCCGCCAACCCCACGTGGCGACCAATCCCGGATGCGGACCGAACAGCAACTCGACGCCGCGCTTGAGGCCGCAAGACCGCGCCAGGTCTGAGCACAGCCGGTGCCACGGCCCCTCCGTGAGGCGGTTCGACGACGCGCGGAGCCATCGGAGTCTCGCCAACCCGACCAGGAGCATGGCAACGCTGACAACCACGCCGGCGAGCCAGATCGTCACGGCCAACCGGCCGACGACGTCGTTGTTCGCAGCCGCCGTCACCGCCACCGACGCGACGGCGGGTCCGAGCGCGCCGGCATCTGCCGGCGCCACCTCCACGAGCGGCGGAACCGGCAGGACGTGAAGCGCAGGCGCGGCGCCTGCCGACACGACGCCGACGGCCAGCACCCAGTGCCTCGCGGACGCCGACCTCGTGCGCAGGCAGACGGCTGCGACGAGCGCCAGCAGCAGGACGGCCGACGCCTTGAGGGTCAACGCGGCCAGCAGGCTCATCACGGCTCCTCCCGCTCGCCGGACCCGTCGTTTCCGTCCGGCCCGCAGCTTGACGCCCCCGCGGATCGATCGACAGTCCGCTGCGCCGCCTTCGCGTCCGCAACGATCCGCGCGATCCGCTCGAGCTCCGGCTCGGTCAGTCGCCTCGCCTCGCCGCCGAGCAACGCCGTTACCGCCTGCTCGGCGGATCCGTCGAAGAAGGTCTCGACGAGGTGCCGCAACGCCGACCGGCGCGCGGCGCGCCGGGGCGTCACCGGACGATAGACGTACCGCAGGCCTTCCTCCTCGTGGCGCACGTGGCCCTTCTTTTCGAGGATGCGCAGTTGCGTGCGGACCGTCGACGAGCTCGGGTCGCCGGGGAGCTCCGCCCGCACGACGCTGGCCGCAGCGCGACCACGCCGGAAGAGGATGTCCATGATCTGTCGCTCGCGACGCGACAGCCCGCCGTGCCACGGTGCCTGGATGCCCATGAGAGTTCGACGCGGTCTGCGGCCGACGGCCGCCCCTTGGCGTTAGTTTTATAGCATATGGGCTACTAAATTAACAGTGCCCAGACGTCCAGGCCACGAGCAACTTGACCCTGACGCAGCGTCAGGGTCTATTCTGCCGGCATGCACACCGCGGCCGTTGCCAGGGAGCAACTGCACACGGTCGGCCAGGTCGCCGCGCTGGCCGGCGTCACCGTGCGCACCCTGCACCACTACGACCGGATCGGCCTGCTGTCGCCGTCGCGGCGGTCGGATGGCGGTTACCGCCTGTACGACTACGGCGACCTGGAGAGGCTGCGCCAGATCCGGCTGTTCCGCGAGCTGCAGTTCAGTCTGGAAGCGATCGGGGAGATGCTCGACGCGCCGGCCTTCGACCGGCGGAGCGCGCTGGTGGCGCAACGGGAGCTGCTCCTGGAGCGGCAGGAGAGAACGGACAGGATCATTCGCGGGGTCGACCGGGCCCTGACGGCGATGGACGAGGAGGTGCAGATGGACAGGACGGAAATGTTCGACGGATTGGAGGAGATCGACCACGAGCAGTACAAGGACGAGGTCGAGCAGCGATGGGGCGACGGCGACGCCTACAAGTCGTCGCTGCTCCGCACCCGTCGCTACGGCAAGGGCGACTGGGCCCGCATCAAGGAAGAAGGGGCAAGCGTATTGGCCCGGATGGCCAAGTTGATGGCCGAGGGCGCCCAGGCCGCCGGCCACGCGGCGATGGACCTGGCCGAGGAGCACCGCCGGCACATCGACCGCTGGTTCTACCCGTGCAACCATGGAATGCACCGCAACCTCGCCGGGATGTACGCGGCCGACCCGCGCTTCGAGGAGTACTTCGAGAAGCGCGCGAAGGGGCTGGCGGTGTTCGTCCAGGACGCCATCCGGGCAAACGAGGCGCGCTGGAGAAACAGCACCTCTAGCGACTCGTGATCGGCACTTGCGGCAACTGCGGGGGGGGGTCGCTGAAGCCGGAGAGGAGCACGGAACGATGAAGCACCGGCGCTGGAGGGATCTGTTCGAGCGCCTGCCACGGGCGGACGTGCCGTACGGCGTGCTCGACTTCTTCGTCCTCAAGACCCTCGACGCGATGGGCCCGCTCCACGGATTCGGGCCGGCCCGCAGTAGGTGATCGGGTAGCCCGTGACCGGCGAACCGAGGTTGATCTGCCACAGCACCTCGCCCGTCCGGTCGTCGAAGGCCCGGAAATAACCGGGTCGGATGTTCACGCTCCTCCGTCCTGCAAGCCGGGTCGCTCTACCGAACTGTTCGCGTATCCGTACGATTGCATCATACAATTGATATGAATTCAGGCGATCAAGACCGTCGCTTACGGGAGCACCGATGCCGACCAGCACGTCCGCGACCAGAACACGAGTGACCATCTCGGTTCCGTCCGACATCGCCGTGTATCTCCGATCGACCCGCAACGCCAGCGCCCTCGTCTGCGACGCGATCCGGGAGTACCGGGCGCGCGAACTGGCGCGCCGCCTGGAGGCGGCGTATCGCGCCGACCGCTCCGAGGCGGAACGGATCAACGCGGATTGGGAGAGCGCCGACGCCGAGGTGTCGGAGTGAGTTCTTCCCTGGAACGCGGAATCGTTGTGCGTGTCCGCTTCGATCCCACGGAAGGTCGCGAGATCCGGAAGACACGGCCGGCGATCGTCGTCTCCAACGACGTCGCCTGTCGCTTCGATTCCGTCGTTCAGGTCGTGCCGGTCACGACCCTCCCCGACCGTGAGCTGCGACCCTACGAGTCGCGTTGCGGGTCTGACGCCAGCGGCCTCGCCAAACCCTCGCGGGCGGTTGCCAACCAGATCGCACGGTAGCGCGGAACCGGATCGGCCGGGCGATCGGTCGCCTCACCCCCGGCGAGAGCGTGGAGTTGGATCGGGCACTGCGGATCCAGTTGGCGCTTGAAGAAGATGAGTAGTCCCCGCTGCGCGACTCCTCAGTCCCCGCTCGGCAGCGCGAACACCCACATGACCCCGCTACCGTCCGGAATCCGGGTGTCGGTCAGGCGCGCATAGAAGCGGGTGTTGGCGATGCGGCCGCCCGCCCCCACCGCGAGGTACTGCCGGCCGTCGACCTCGAAGGTGACCGGGGCACCGGAGACGTCGCCGTTCAGCCGGGTCTGCCAGAGCAGGTCGCCCGTGTCGGCGTCGAGGGCGAAGAAGCGGCGGTCGGCGGTGCCTCCGAAGACGAGGCCGCCCGCCGTCGAGAGCGCCGCCGCGCTCATTGCCGCGCCGCCGGGAAAGCGCCGCGACCACGCGCGCCGGCCGGTGAGCGGATTGAACGCCACGAACTCGCCCACGTAGTCGTAGTCCGGCACGGTTTTCACGCGGGCCGCGATTCCGCTGTAGAGCCGGCCCGGCCGGTACTCCTCGGAGACGAACGTGACGTCCATGCAACTGTTGTTGATGCCGACGTAATAGAGACCCGTCGCCGGGCTGTAGCTGGGCGAGTTCAGGTTGCGCGTGCCTACGTAGAACGGGCACACCTCGAACACGCGGCCCGAGTCGACGTCGTCCATCGTCGGGATGAGCGCGGGGTTGTAGATCGGGATCCCGATGTCGGTCCAGCCCGTGATGAGGTTGTCGAAGCCGGTCCGGAACGCGCCCAGGAACTGGCCGGTGACGCGGTCGAGCACGATGCCCCAGCCGATCTTGCTGGTCTCGATGAGCGCCTTGCGCTCCCGGCCGCCGATGACCAGATCGACCAGCATGCTCTCGTGGGTCGAATCGAGGTCCCAGTTGTCCGCCGGCACTACCTGGAAGTGCCACTGCAGCTCGCCGTCGTCGACGTCGATCGCCAGGATGGAATTCGTGTAGAGAGCGTCGCCAGGTCCCCGCAGGGTAGAGGACCAGGGAGTGGGCTGGCCGGTGCCGATGTACATCCAGTTCAGCTCGGGGTCGTAGCTGATCGTGTTCCACGTGAGGCCGCCGAGGGGCTCGATCTCGTGCTCGGTCCAGGTCTCGTAGCCGGGCTCCCCCTCCGCCGGCACCGTATACAGGATCCAGAGCCTCTCGCCGGTCTCGGCGTCGTGCGCCACGACGGCGCCCCGGGCGCTGCGGTCGCCCCCGGCGAAGCCCAGAATCACCTTGCCGTCGGCGATCAACGCAGGGTGGGGGTGCCCCAGCCCGGTCGTGTAGTCGCCCGTGCTCACCTCCCAGCGCTGCTCGCCGGTGCGGGCGTCGAGCGCGACCAGCGCGGCGTCCGCGGTGCCCCAGTAGATCGTGTCGCCGTAGACCGACACGCCCCGGTGCCGCATGAAGGCCTGCGAGAGCTCGATGTCCTCTGGATAGCTCCGCGTATGCACCCACGCAACGTCGCCGGACGGGACGTCGAACGCGGTCACCCGGCCGCTGCCCTCGGACACGTACATCAACCCGTTGGCGACGACCGGCGTCGGGACCCAGCCCGTGACGTCGCGCATCGAGTAGGACCAGACGAGCCGCAGGTCGCCGACGTTCGAGCGGTCGATCTGGTCGAGCGGGCTGAACCCCGTCACGTCGTAGGTCCGGCGGTAGCTCATCCAGTCGCCGTCCTCGGGATCGAGCAACCGCTCCGCGGTGACCGTCTCCCACTCGTCCGCCGGCTGCGCCGCGGCGACGCTCCCCACGGCGAGACAGGCCCCGACCAGCAACAACGTGAATCGCCTGCGTCCGATCTGTGGCATCTGGTGCCTCCTCGCCCCAAGGAACGTGAGCGCAACGGCTTGCCGCGGCGTTCGCTTGCGGCCGGCCGCTCGGTAGAAAACAGGACCGACGACGTCGCGCGGCCAGTTGCGCGCGACAGGCGCGGCCGGCCGCTCCGGAACGTGTGTCTAGTAGTCGGCTTCGTCGAGCGATACGCGGATGATCTCTTCGTCGTTCCGCAGCACGATGTGGCGGTTGGCGAAAGCGGGATGGGACCAGACGACCAGGCGATCGCTCTGCCCGTGACGTCTTCGCGACCGGCTGCCGGCCCGCGACGGACCGTAGCCGGTGCGCGAGGTCGGATCCAGCAGGTGGGTCCGGTCGAGCTCGACGTAGCCCTCGGGAGTGAACCGGGCGATGATGAGCTCGCCGTTCTCGTTGTAGACGAAGTAGCGGTCCTCGTGTCGCACGAAATGGGCCGAGCCCCAGCGGTTTCGAGTGGTCAGCCCCTCCGCCTCCCAAATCCGCTCCCCGGTGTCCGCTCGCAGCCCCCGCACGTGGCCGTGGCTGCCGATGCCGTAGATGTAGTCGCCCACGATCAGGGGCGTCGTGATGTTGGAATGCAATCCGTCCGCCTCGGCAACCTCGACGCCGTCCTCCAGGATGCGATCGGTGCCGTCGTCCTTCCAGAGCAGCGTCGCGGCCGGCCGGTCGGTCGAGAGCCGCATCATCATCGAGCCCGTGTAGAACCCCGACACCAGCAGGTACGAACCGCTGTGGACAGCGTCGGCAATCGCAGCCTGCCCCCCCGGGAACGGTTCTTCCCAATACAACGCGCCGGTCGCCGGATCCAGCGACGAAAGCCCCCACGGGTGCCAGACGATCAACTGGGGGGCGTCGCCCGCCTCGATGATGAGCGGCTGGCTGTAGCCCATCTCGGTCCGTGGCTCCAGCGCGCTCCAGAGCTCCTCGCCCGTGTGCTTGTCGAACGCCATGACCAACGCGTCCGGCTCGCCGCCCACGACGAAGATGACGCGGTCGCCGTCGACGAGCGGCGCAATCGACGTCCCCCAGACGGGGACGTACGCGTTGTCCTCCGCCACGGTGTCCCGCTCCCAGAGCACCGCGCCGGTGGCGGCGTCCAGGCAGAAGATGCGTCCCGCGGCGCCGGCCACATAGACGCGGCCGCCGTCGACGGTCGGGGTGGCGCGCGGCCCCGTCGCGTAGCTGAACATCAGCATCCGGTAGGTCGTGGTCCACTCGTGCGTCCACAGCACCTCGCCGCTCTCCTCGTCGAGGGCCAGGAGGCGTTCGGTGCCGTCCATCGTGCGCGGCTCGGTCTCGACATAGTCGAGGACGAACACGCGGCCGTCGGCCACGGCGGGGCCGGCGAAGCCGCCGCGCACCGGCGCACGCCACTTCACGATGAGTCCCTCGTCCGGGAACTCGCGCAGGACGCTGGTCTCGGTCCAGATCCCGAGCCGCTCGGCGCCGCGCCACTGCGGCCAATCCTCGGCCGCCAGGGTCGCTCCGCCGAGTACGGCGGCCAGCAGAACCCCGGCGGCGGCGATGCTGAATCGCCCAGCGTCCCACGACGCCGGCCGGAAATGACTAGGCATCCGGGGATTAAACCACACTGACGGGCCTCCGGGCCGTCCTCACCGGCCGCCGCGGACGGTCTCCGGCGCATCCACGCGTACGGTCAGGATGTCCGTGTCGTGGAACTGCTGGTGACGCACGGAGGACGCGATGTGGCGCAACAGACGCAGCGACACCTCGCGCTCCATCAGCGCGTCGTCGGGGCGCTCCGCCAGCAGTCCGATGCGGTCCTGGATGTTGCGGTGGCCGGCCGCCGTGCCGGCGACGAACTCGAGGACCGCAGCGTCGCCTTCCTTGCGCGCCGACAGGAACAGCCGCCGCTGCGCGGGCTGCTCGCCGCCGTCCTCGCCAACCAGCGTCAGCAGGGTCTCCTCGCTGGCGGCCTCGATGCGCTCCACCATGCTCGAGTCCCAGCCGTTGCGCGCCGCGAACGTGCCGATGAACTTCCGGATCCGCGGCAGGACGGACATGTCGGCCTCCAGTTCCAGCCGGTCCACGCGCGGCGCGGTCACTTCCAGGAACAGGGTCGTCAGGATGGCGACCAGCCCGCCAACCGTGATGCCGTTCGCCAGCAGGCCGCCCGCAACGCCTGCCAGGTACTCGGGGAAGATCATGCCGTTCTGACAGCCGACGCCGGCCCAGAACCCCAGGCCCGCGATGAGTCCCTTGTGGTGGTCGATCCCGCCCTGGACGACCTCGGCCATGCCTCGTACGAAGATCAGGGCCAACAGCACGATCAGGTAGGCGGCATACACCGGTCCCGGGACCGCCAGCACCACGGCCAGCGCCTTGGGCAGGAACGCGAGCACGATCATCAACGCGCCGGCCGCGATGCCGACGCTGCGGGCCCCGACCCCCGTGATCTCGATCGTGGGAACGGCGACCGTCGTCGTCTGCGTCGGCATGATCCCGCCGACGCCGCACAGGAGCTTGCTGACGCCGTCTGCCGCCATGGCGCCTTCCACGACCCCGTAGTCGACGGCCCCCGGCGGCCGCCGCACGGGAGTTGCGTGCCCCCTCCTGCCGCCTTGGCCCCTCCCACGCCCCGGTAGTCGACGGCCTGCGGCCGCCGCCACGACACGCGCTGCACGGCGACACCGGCCGTAATCGTCTGGATGCTCCCGATGAGCGCCACCAGCATGAAGGCCGGCAGCAGGCCCACGAACGCGGGTCCGAGGTCGAGATCGAGCCCCGGCCACGCGCCCTGCGGCAGTCCCACCCAGGAGGCCTGAAGCACGCGGTCGACGTCGTAGAACCCGAAGGCCCCCGCGACGATCGAACCGGCGACGACGCCCAGCAGCGGCGCCCACAGACGGAGCTTCGGCGCGGCCTTCAGATAGACCACGCTGATGACGAGCACCGTCGCGGCGGCGGCGATCGGGGCCGCCAGCTCCGGCACGTCCGACGGGACATCGGTCAGGCGAGCGAACACGACGGGCAGCACGGTAGCCGGTATCAGCATGTTCACCGTCCCGACGATGGTCGGAGTCAGGAACCGGCGAAACAGCGACAACCGGGCGGATATGGCGAGCGGAAGCAGGGACGAGACGATGACCAGGGCGGCGAGCAGGCCCGGTCCGCCCTCGACCAGGGCGGTTACGCAGATCCCGATGAAGGCGGCCGCCGGCCCGGTCGTGAGGACGTACCCCGCGCCGATCCGGCCGAGCCGCGACGCCTGCAGCATCGTGGCGATGCCGCTGACGGCCACCGTGCAGAACACGGCCCAGGAGAGATAGGCCTCGGTCTCTCCCGCGGCGCGGATAACGATCGTGGGGAAAGCAACGAGTCCGGTGATTCCGAGCACGACGAGCTGCACGCCGCATCCGAGAACCACGCCGCCCGGTGGACGCTCGTCGGGCTGGTAGCGAACGCTCCGCTCCCGCTTCCCGTTGCTCATGTGCCGCCGGCCGTTCTGCGTGACCTCCTTCGGGTCCCCGGATTCGGTTCGACTCCGATGGTCGTCGCCCCGAACGTCGGTCCGGCTACTCGGGCAACGCGAAGACGAAGAGGTTGTTCCCCAGGCTCGGCCGCAGCTCCGGGGTCAGCACCGCCAGGCCTCCCGACGTGCCGGCGACGCCGGTGCTCACCGCCACGTACTGCCGGCCGTCGACGGCATACGTGATCGGGAAGCCGGTGACCGGCGACCCGAGGTTGATCTCCCAGAGGATCTCGCCCGTCTCGTGGTCGAAGGCCCGGAAGCGCCCGTTGGCGTCGCCGCCGAAGACGAGGCCTCCGCCCGTGGTGACGAGCGACATCGTCATCGCCCGCTGGTCGTGCTGCCACAGGGTCTCGCCGGTCTCCACGGAGATTGCGCGTACCGTGCCGAGCTGGTCGAAGCCGGGGGCGAACTGGTTGCGCACGGCCAGCGAGTACAACTGGGAGCCGAGGTCGTCCTCCCGCGGGGGCACTGCCATCATGCGCGCGCAGGCATTGCGCAGCGGGAAGTACATCGTGTTGGTCAGCGGACTGTACGCGCCCGCCTCCCAGTCCTTGCCGCCGAGCCAGGTCGGACAGGCGAGGACCTCCTGACCGATCCCGGTGAAGATGACTTCCGAGTTCTCCTGCACGTCGCCCGTGGCGCCGTCGATGTCGCTGATGACGTTCTGGGTGATGGTCGGCGTCGCCCACAGGAACTCGCCGGTCTCCCGGTCGAGGGTGTAGACCACGCCGGTCTTGCCGGGGATGCCGGTGACGACCTTCCGTTCCTCGCCCGGTCGCAGCCGGGGGTTGATCCAGCTCACGGCGGCGGCGTCCGGCGCCACGGCGGTGTCGACCAGCAGGCGCTCGAACGGGTGATCGAGGTCCCAGTGGTCGTTCAGATGCTGGTAGTACCAGCGGATCTCGCCCGTGGCTCCGTCGAGCGCCAGGGTCGAGTTGTGGTACAGGTGCGTGTTGTCGGTGCCGCCGAGCAGGAACTTCGGCGCCGGCGACGTGACCGACGTCCCGACGTAGACGAGGTCCAGCTCGGGGTCGTAGCTCGGCACCATCCACGACCCTACGTGCGCGCGCTGCTCGAAGGGCACGCCGCCCCAGGTCTCGTCGCCGGGCTCGCCGGGGCCGGGGATCAACCGCCGGCGCCACAGCTCCGCGCCCGTCGCCGCGTCGTGAGCCGTGATGACGCAGGCGTCCGGACCGCCCTGCGGCATGCAACTGCGGCCCGAGACCACCCGGCCGTTGGCGACGATCGGGCCGGAAGTCTGGTTGGCCGGCTGCGTGCGGTAGTCGAGGATCTCGGTCTCCCAGGCCAGATCGCCCGTCGTCGCGTCGAGCGCGTAGACGTAGTCATCGGCGCTGTTGTCGATGATCAGGTTGCCGTGGATGGCGAGGTTGCGGTTGGTGGCGACCGCGAAGAGGTAGTCGTCGAGGTCGTCCGGGAGGTCGCGGCGGTACTCCCACCGCAGATCGCCGGTGACCGCGTCGATGGCCTGGATGACGTCGAACGGATTCGGCATGTACAGCACACCGTCGTAGGCGAGCGGCGTCCCCTCCTGCGTGCCGGCATTCAACGCCCGGGACCAGACCATGCGCAGGTCGCCGACGTTGTCGCGCGTGATCGAGTCCAGCGGGCTGTAGCCCCACCCGTCGAGCGTCCGCCGCCACATCAGCCAGTCCGCCGGATCGGGGTCCTGCAGCATGGCATCGGTGACGGGGACGAAGTTCTCGCCCTGGGCCCGGCCGGGCACTTCGGCCGCGGCAACGAGCACCGCGCACGTCAGGGCCGCCAGGCAGGTCCGAGCCAGCGCGGCCTTGCGGTCGCGTCGGGAGTCGGCGCGGGCGCTACGTGCTGCATCGGACGTTTCTGCGGTGCAGACCGCTGGCGCCGATCGAGTTGAACCCATGCTGCCTCCTCCGGAATCGGCGCCCGTCATTGCCGGGGCGTCCAGTAGAACACTTCCCACGTGTGGAGCGGCTCGTTCACGCCGGGTACGACCTCGCCGTCGAAGTCGTACCCCATCGGTATCCCCGCCTTCGCGCCGAAGCTCTCAAGATACGGGATCCGCTCCGGGCCGACGATTTCCGTCGCCGTCAGCGCATACGTCGCGTCGCCGAGACGGATCCACCCGTCCGGCCTCCCGCCCCGCACCCGCCCGGCCCAGTAGCCGCCGTCGGGCCGGGTGGCCGCGATGATGCCGCCCTCGTCGGTCGAATACACGATGCGGATGACGAACGGGGGGAACCCGGCGAGCTTCATCAGCACCACGTCGTGGTCGTTGACGGTGGTCCAGTCCGCGGGCGGCGGCGTCAGCTCGCCGCCGATCACCACGCCGGGGAACCGCTCGTAGGGTGCCGTGACAGCGTACGCCGCCGCAGCCATGCCGACCAGCGCGCCGACGATGAAGTACCAGGTAGTCTTGGACCAGTTCGACAAGGCAGCCCCCGATCAGTCCGTCCAACGCGCACGCAGGGCGGCGCGGTCGACCTCGACGCCACGAAGATACACCGCGGCGATCTGCCGCGTATTCCGGATGTCGTCGAGCGGATTGGCGTCGAGCACCAGCAGGTCGGCGCTGCGGCCGGCCTCGATGGCCCCGGTGCCGAGCAGCCCGAACGCCCGCGCCGCCCGCGTGGTGGCGGCCACGATCGCCTCCGCCGGCGTCATGCCCAGCCGCACGAAGAGCTCCAGCTCCAGGTGGTCCGCGTAGCCGAAGAAGTCGCCCACCGCCCCGGCGTCGGTGCCCAGGATGATGCGATCGCGCAGGCGCCGGAAGTTGTCGCGGATCAGCCGCGCCCGCGCTTCGTCCGCGGCGGTCCGTGGACGGGCGGAAGCCGGGTCGCCACCCGCTGCGGAGTTGCCGGCCGCGGGGTTGACGGCCGCGGCATTGCCGGCCGCGGCGTTCCGCAGCATCGCGACCACCTCCTCCGGGACCTGCTCCTGGAAGAAGGGGTCGTCGTACACCGGCCGCCGGTAGGGTTCGCGCCGGGTGACCATGCCGATCGTCGGCACGATGAAAGCGTTGCGCGCCGCGACGAGCGCGAGATACTCGTCGTCGACGGCCGTGTCGTAGGGCATGTGGATGAAGCGCCGGGCGCCGGCCTCGAGCAGCCGCTTGTGGTCCTCCAGCGTGGTCGCATGCGCGATCACGCGGATGTCCTGCACCTGGGCCTCGTCGAGGATGGCCGCGTAGATGTCCGGATGGAGCTTCACCCGCGCGCCCCGCCGCTCGTCGCGCGCGTCCACCCAGATCTTCAGGATGCGGATGCCGCGCGCGGCCTCGGCCCGCACCACCTCGCGCGCCTCGGCGGGGCTGGATACCCCGTGCAGCCCCCACCAACCGGCGTCGTTCGTGAATCTGGGGTTCGGCCCGCCGCCGGGGATCCCGAGGCCGGGTGACACCAGGTAGCGGGCGCCGCCGACCTCCCCCACCCGTTGCGCCTGCCGGACCTCGAGGGCGATCTCCTCGCGGTCGCTGCCGGTGGAGATGATCGTGCCGACGCCGTAGTAGGCGTGGCGGTGCAGATGGTCGATGAGGTTCTCGCGGGTGAAGTTCCCCGAGCCCCAGCTCGTGTACTTCTCCCAGCCGAGGTGCGCGTGGGTGTCGACGAGCGCCGGCATCACCGTGCGCCCGCTCAGGTCGACGACGGTCGCCCCCGGCGGCGCGGTCACCTCGCCGGCGCTCCCGACCTGCACGATCCGCTCGCCGCGGACCAGAAATGCGCCTTCCTCGATGACGCGCCCGTCCCCGACGATCACGCGCCCGCCGGTGAACAGCCGGGCAGTCGCGTCCGAGGCCGTGGAATCCGGCTGCTGGCCGTCAGCACGCCACGCTATGCCGGTCAGGAGCGCGAGCGTCACCAACCGGACGACACGACGGCGGGCGGACCCTTCGAGCACGACTCACCTCCGATCCTGCGCAGTGGGGCGACCGGGCCGCCAGCGAGCGCGCCCCGACGGACGCGGCGTCGCGTCGAACGAGGACCGCCGGGGCGATTGGCCGCCCCGCCTGCCGGCCCCGCGCCGGTCGCTGACAAAACGGCCAGCGGGCTGCCCTGCGCTACGTGCGCGAGTCGACGCGGAACGTCCACCAACTGTCCGGACGCGGGGTGTCGAGCGGCGGCGGATCGCCGCTTCCCGGCTGGCGGGCGTGCACCTGGGGCTTCTGCAGCTTGCGGATGCGGGCGGCCCAGACCCGATCGAGCGTGGCCGCGTCCATCTCGCGGTTGAGGACGACGGGGTAGACGACGCCGTCGAGCCGCAGGCGTCCCGTGTGGTCGGCTTGGACCCGCGGACACCAGTACTTCTGCGCGCCGACCGAGCAACTGATGAAGAGCTCGCCCTCCGGCGTCGCCATGCAGTTGACGTTCACCGAATGGGGCCGCAACCAGATCCCGATCTGGATCTGGCACAGCGAGACCTCGTTCGCGAAGCTCCAGTCGTCGACCGGCTGCTCGTGGGCATCACCCAGCAGCACGAAGCCCGGGGTGGTATCGCACGGACAACTCATGGTCCAGGCGACGCCCCCGGCCACGACCACCAACGCGACCACGGCCGCGATGCCGAGGACGACCTTCCGGACGGACGTCGATGCCGGGCCGGCGCTCCCTGGCGCTGCGCTCATGAGTCAACCTCCTCTGGCCGCGCGGACCCCGGCTCCGGCGCCGGAGTCGTCCTGGCGCCCATAGTACCGCACCCTCGCGCGTGCGCACCGCAGCCTCGACCTGCGCGAGTTCGGCCGCGGCGCAACGTCGGCGTTCACGCAAGGGTCGGCCGGCGCCAGGGCGGCGCGGAGGACCAACCGACGTGCTCCCCCCTCGCGCCAACGAGCAGGCGACGGGCCGGCACGACCCCACCGCGGCTGCGAGGCCCTACCGCGAATCCGATCCCGAGTGCTCCCCTGCCGCCTGCCGTTCGAGGTTGCGGTGGATCTCGAGGATGTGGCGGATATCGTGATTGCCCTCGTGACACCCGTACTCGTACAGCGGTCCGTCCGTCCTGACCATGGGAATCTCCGCGCTCCATTCGCTGGTCCACGTTGCCGCATCGCGTACCGTGAACTCGTAGCGAATCCGGTCGGCGCCGATGCGCGTGAAGCGTTCCACAACGTGCAGGCCGGCGCCGGCTCCCCGGAAGCGTCGCCGCTCGGCGTAGTTGCGCGTTTCGACGACCAGCGTATCGCCCTCCCAGCGGCCGCGCGAGTCGCCGGGAAACTGCCGAATCGCGTCCGGGATGTGCGGGCGTCCGTCGAGCGGGATGATGCGTGGAGGGTTGTTGGCCATCTCGGTGAACACCACGATATGGTCGTGCGTCTGGAAGACCTGATGAACGTCGTTGTAGGACGGCGGCATCATGGGCGGGCCCTCGTGGGACCAGGCGAGGCAGCGCTCGGACAGGGGCCGGGTCTCGTAACCGTCGAACGCGCTCGGGTGCGCCTGCGCAGCCGCGTCGGCCGCCGCTCGCGCCGCGGCCTCGGCCGTCAGCGGTGGGAATCGGCCGTTCCGCGGGTAGGTGATCAACGAGGTCCGCCGACTCGACAGCCCCTTCGGGACGGGCGTCCGCAGCCAGATCTCGTTGTCGTAGTGGATGTGATGGCGTTCCTCCCGCGTGCGGTTGCCCTGGAACTTGTAGCGCTCGAGCTCCTCGCGGTCGTCGATGTCGATGAGCGTGAGGATCTCGCGCGCGGACGGATCGACGCCCTCGGCCGTGAGCGTGTCCTGCAGGAAGGCCCACTCCTCCTCGGTGAACGACTCCCGGTCGGCCAGATGATCGGGCCGCTCGAGCGGCGTGAAGGTCTGCGTCGTCCAGTAGCCCTGGAGGTCAGGCCGACCGTCGGGGGTGCGAGGCAGTGTCCACTCCGACGCCCCGCCTCCTTCGCTGCGGACCGGATCCTGCGCGGACGCCGGGACCGGCGCCAGAAACCCCATCGCGACAGCGGCAAGCGGCGCGGCAAGCATGAGACGGTGCATCTGTTCCTCCCGAGGTCCGCAGAGGGACCGAATGCGCCCATGATTGCCCAGGACAGGGCCTGTTTCAAGTGGTCACGGTCGGGATCGATGCCCGCCGTCGCGGCCGCCACGCTGCGGCTGAGGCGGCCCCAGGGAGCTGGTGCCCAATGAGCGTATCGGGAGGATCGAGCTCGAATCCGCGCCTTCGTTACGCCGTCGACGAGACGCCCTCGGAGGCGTTGACGCTCGGGCTCAGCCTGCAGGTCGTCACCCTCGTGCTGACCGGCATCGTCCTCGTTCCCATCATCGTCTTGAACGCCGCCAACCGTCCCGAGGGGCTGGAGTGGGCGGTGTTCTCGGCGCTGGTGGTCAGCGGCCTCGCGACCATCCTCCAGGCCCGTCCCGCGGGGCCGATAGGCGCCGGCTATCCGTTGTACATGGGAACGTCCGGCGCGTTCATCGGCGTTTCGACGGCGGCGGTGGCGGCCGGCGGCCTGTCGCTGCTGGCGACGCTCGTGGTCATCTCGTCGCTGGTGCAGTTCCTGTTCTCGGCGCGGCTGTCGTGGTTCCGCCGGTTGATCACGCCAACGGTGGGCGGCACCGTGATCATGCTCCTCGCGGTCAACCTGTTTCCGATCACGACGGACCTGCTGGGGGGCGTCCCCGACGGGTCGGACCCCGAGGCCCTGAGCGGACCGCTGGTCGCCATCGCGACATTCGCGACCATCACCCTGGTGTCCCTCTACGCCCGGGGCAAGACCCGCCTGTGGGCACCCCTGTTGGGCATTCTGGTGGGAACGGCCGTCGCAGCCCCGACCGGGACGCTGAACTGGACTCCGCTGCTGAACGCCGCCTGGGTGGGTCTGCCCGGGACCGGATGGCCGGGCCTCGACCTGTCGTTCGACGCGCGGTTCTTCAGCTTGCTCGTGCCGTTCGCCATCGTCACGGTCATCGGCGCCATCGAGACCTACGGCGACGCCATCGCCATACAGCGGGTGGCCCATCGCGTCCCCGTGCCGGTGGACTTCAAGGTGGTCCAGCGCGCGCTGAACGCGGACGGCGTCGGCAACCTGCTGTCGGGGCTCGCCGGCACCGTGCCGAACACGACCTACTCCAGCAGCATCTCCATCGCCGACCTGACCGGGGTGGCGGCGCGCCGTGTGGCCCTCTACGGCGGGGTCATCCTCGTCCTGGCGGCCTTCGTCCCCAAGCTGCCGTCGCTGTTGCTGGTCGTCCCCGACCCGGTCGCGGGCGCCTACGTCTTCATCTTCCTGGTCCTTCTGTTCCGCCAGGGCGTGCGCATGGTCACCACCGGCGGGTTCGGCTACGAGAAGGGGCTCATCGTCGGCACCGCGTTCTGGGTGGGGCTCGGCGTCCAGAACGGCGTCCTCTTTCCCGACCACCTGCCGGCGTGGTCCCGAGGGGTGCTCGACAACGGCATGGCGGCCGGCGGCATCGTGGCCATGTTCTTGACCCTGATGGTGTCGGTCGGCCAGCGTGGCCAGCACGTCGTCCTGGAGCCGGGCGTGCGGTCGCTCTCGACGTTGAAGACCGCTCTCGACCACGCGGCGCAGGCCGCCGGCTGGGACGACACGGCCACCAACCGCCTGCAACTCGCGGGCGAAGAAGCGTTCCTGTACCTGCTCGAGCGACAGTCGGAGTCTAAGCCGCGACCCATCCGCGTCGCGGTGCGGTCGGTCGACGACGTCCTGCAGATCGAGTTCGTGAGCGGTCCCGACGACGTCAATCTGGAGGTTCGCCTCGGCAAGCTGGACGACGATTACGAGGTCATCAGGGACGTCGGACCGCGCATCCTTCGTTACGCGGCGAAGGAGGTGAAGCACGAGCAGTTCTACGATCTCGACGTGCTGACCGTGGTCGTGGACACGCGACCGCTCGAGTGAGAGCCGGCGGACGGTCGTGGAGCCGGCAGAGTGCCGTGGCACACGCCGCGCCCCAAGAAACCACTACGAGCCCAAGGGGGCGAGCCGTGCCTACGCCCTCCGCAAGACTCTCCGCCATTACGAGCCCAAGGGGCGAGCCGTGCCTACGCCCCCGCAAGCGCACCGAGACACGCCCGCGGGGTGGGATTCGAGCCCGAAGCGGCGAGAGCCGCGGAGCGACCGAAGCCCACTCTCTCCGCCATTACGAGCCCAGGGGGCGAGTTGTGCCTACGCCCTCCGCAAGCGCACCGAGACACGCCCGCGGGGTGGGATTCGAGCCCGAAGCGGCGAGAGCCGCGAAGCGACCGAAGCCCACTCTCTCCGCCATTACGAGCCCAGGGGGCGAGTTGTGGCGGAGAGAGTGGGATTCGAACCCACGGTAGGAGGATCACCCCTACACACGCTTTCCAAGCGTGCTCCTTCAACCACTCGGACATCTCTCCGCGCGGCGCCCGACCGGGGCACCGGATCGATCCTACCACCGCGCCCCCGCTGGTGGCGCGGTGGTCGTTGCGTTCTGCGCCGCAAGCTCCTAGACTGATCCCTCGCGCGTCGGCGCCGGGTCGCACCGCGGCTCGGACCCTGTGCAATCTCAGCCTACGAACCGCGTCAGGGCCGGAAGGCAGCAGCGCTAAGTAGTCACTGACATGTGCCGCAGGTCTTCCGGGCCGCGGTGGGACCCGGCGCCGAGGGCGCGGCAGCGCAGCCCGCGCGCTACGCGCCCCGAGTCTCGATGACCTACCAGGTGCTGGCCCGGAAGTACCGCCCGCAGACGTTCGAGGACGTCGTGGGCCAGCGCGGCGTGACGCAGACCCTGCGGAACGCCCTGGCGCGCGACCGGCTGGCGCAGGCGTTCGTCTTCGCCGGCCCCCGCGGCGTCGGGAAGACGACGACGGCGCGCATCCTCGCGCGGGCCCTGAACTGCATCGAAGGCCCGACCGCGAAGCCGTGCGGGGAGTGCGATGCCTGCCGCGAGATCGCCGAGGGCCGCGATATCGACGTCCTCGAGATCGACGCCGCCACCCACACGCAGGTCGAGAACGTCCGCGAGGTGATCATCGCGGGCCTGGCCGTGGCCCCGGCCCGCAACCGCTACAAGGTGTACATCATCGACGAGGTGCACCAGCTCTCGGGCCACTCGTTCAACGCCCTGCTCAAGTCGATCGAGGAGCCCCCTCCCCACGCCGTCTTCATGATGGCGACGACGGAGCTCGGCCGGATCCCCGACACCATCCTGTCGCGGTCGCAGGTCTACGAATTCCGGACGATCGGCCGGCAGGTGATCGCCGACCAGCTCGCGAAGATCGCCGCCGCCGAGTCGATTGCGATCGAGTCGGACGCCCTCGGGGTCATCGCGCGGGCCGCCGACGGCAGCATGCGGGACGCGCAGAGCGCCTTCGACCAGGTGATCGCGTTCGCCGGGGAGACGATCGACGCCGACGACGTCTCTACCGTGCTCGGTCTCATCGGGCGCGAGCCGGTGCTGGACGTCGTCGAGGCGGTCGCCGACGAGACCCCCGGCCCCGTGTTCGATCTGGCGGGGCGGTTCGTCGAGGCGGGCTACGACCTGCGCGCGGTGTGCCGCGAGATCGCGCGCGCCGTGCGCGACCTGATGGCCGTGTCGATCGACCCGCGGCGGGCGAACGACCCGGAGATCGCCGCCGAAGGAGAACGGGAGCGGCTGGCGTCGCTGGCCGGCCGGTTCTCGCGGGAGGACCTGCTGCGCGGCTTCGACGTCGTCGT
>MKWU01001700.1_pt1 | contig 36593 bp, 31 predicted proteins | sample 809101 | NCBI WGS metagenome assembly MKWU01 (sample SAMN05860141, study PRJNA318959) | sponge metagenome | host: Aplysina aerophoba | place: Slovenia: Piran, Adriatic Sea, Gulf of Piran | collected 2013-05-07
CGACATCCCCGCCGAGCCCTCCCCGAACAGCCGGGCCAGATCGACCGGCAGGCCCGGTTCCCCGCCCCGCAGCGCCCGCCCCACCCGGATCGCCGCCCCGAACGTGCCCGCCATCTCCCGCCACGGCGCCACCGGCTCCTGGTAGAGGCGCAGCGGCACCGTCCACCCCTCCGTCAGGGACGTGCGCGGAAACAGGTCGTTCGCGCTCTCGCCGTCGCGAGGCGCGCAGCCGGCGTGTATCCCCGGAAGCCCGTGCTCCGCGCAGATGCCGAGCACCCCCCACCGCCTGACGAATCCCTCGAACTCCACCAGCGGCGCATCCTCCAGCCCCAGGAATGCCTCAAGGCACCCCTCCGGCCGCTCCCCCCGCGCAAACCCGTAGTCAATGTTCCCCGGCGCTCGCCCCCGCCACCCCCCCCAGCGGCCCACCCCCCACCCCCAGGAATGCCTCAAGCCCCCCCTCCGCCCGCCCCCCCCGCGCAACCCCGTAGTCAATGTCCCCCGGCGCTCGCCCCCGCCACGCCACCCACTCCCCGTCCTCCCCCTCCCGCACCGCCACGTCCAGCGGGACCGCGAGCGTCCTTGGGTAGGTCACTCCTGCGTGGCCGCCAGGTGAGCCGCGAACCGCTCGAACGTCTGCCGCACGCCCTGCTCCATCCCCGAGGCCATGGCCCCATCGCGGGACTCCGTCATGGGGTGCAGGACCACCGCCGTCAGCCGCGTCCCCTCCCCCTCCGCCTCGAACGTGGAGGTCACGGTCGTCTCGAAATCCGGCATCCCCGCGAAGATCTCCGTGTTGACCATGCGCGAGCCGGGCACGATCTCCTGGTAGACCCCGTACAGGATGGTCTCCTCACCGGCCTCGTCGCGGGTTCCGTACCGCCAGGAGCCGCCCACCCGAAAGTCCTGCTCCGCCACGATCAGCTCGTGACCTTCCGGGCCGTACCAGTTCGCCATCCCGGATGTGTCGTTCCAGGCCGCGAAGACCCGCTCCGGCGATGCGTCGAAGCTGAACGCCATCACAATCTCGAATTCGCCCTGTCCCTCGAAGACGAAATCCCCGTCGCTGCCCGCAGTCATCGGTTACCCCCGTTCCGTCGTGCGTTCTTCGATCGCGTACAGCGCGTCCATCCCGGCTGCCTGCTTGATCGCCTCGTAGCCCGCCCCGATCGCCGCCTCATCCTCCCCGCTCACCCCCTCATCGAGGAAGTGCCGGGCAGCCTCCCGTGCCGCCAGCCACCCTGCCACCTGGCCCGTGAACGGGTCGATGACGAGGGGCCAGCCCAGCCCCTCCCACTCCGCCCGCGTGCGGCTCCCGAACGAGGCCATCGCCGCCAGGGGCGCGTCGATCGCCGTCACCGCGTCCCGCCACTGCTCAGCGGTCTCGGGCCGCAGCATCACGAGGTCCGCCCCCGCCGCCCGGTACGCCCGCCCCCGTTCCACCGCCGCCTCGTACGACTCGTTCCGCACCGCCCCCGTCCGCGCGATGATGAGGAATTTGGGGTCCCGCCGCGCCGCCACCGCCGCCTCCAGCTTCCCCACCATCGTCTCCACCGACACCAGGTGCTCGACCCCCTTGTGGTGATGCGCCCGCTTCGGCGCCACCTGGTCCTCCAGTTCGATCGCCGCCGCCCCCGTTGCCTCGATCTCCGCAACAGCCCGGCTGGCATGGACCGCGTCCCCGAACCCCACGCCCCCGTCGACGATCAGCGCAATCGACGACCGCGCCGTGATCCGCCGCGCCGTCTCCGCCATCTCCGTCAGCGTCAGCAACGCCTCCGAGACCGCCAGCTGGAAGCCGAGCGCGCCCCCGCTCAGGTACGCCGCCCCGTATCCCAGCCCCTCCAGCGTGCGCGCCGTCAGCGGGTCGAGGCACACCGGCGCGAATACGGGCGGGTCCGATTCGAGTAGCTCCCGCAAACGCCGCCGCTCCACGCCCCTACTGCCCCCGGAAGGTGGGCCGCCGCTTCTCCATGAAGGCCCGCCGCCCCTCGATGTAGTCCTCGCTCGCGAAGCACGCCTCCACCATCCCCTCGATCGTGTTGAGGTCGCGCTCCTCCGGATCCTTCGTCGCCTCGGCGATCGAGGCCCGCAGCAGGTTCACCGTGAGCGGGGCGTTGTCCGCGATCGCGTCTGCCATCGCTGTCACCGTCGACTCCAGTTCCTCCTCCGGAACGACGCGGTTCACCAGCCCCCAGCGCAGCGCGTCCCCGGCGGGGAAGCGCCCGCCCGTGAACAGGATCTCCCGTGCCGCTGCCGCTCCCACCGTCTGGACCACCTTCTGGGTGCCCCCGAAGCCGTATCCCAGCCCCAGCCGCGCCGCCGGGATGCCGAAGACCGCGTCCTCTGCCGCCACCCGAATATCCGCCTGCAGGGCCGTCAACAACCCTCCGCCCATGCAGAACCCGCGGATCATCGCGATCAGCGGCTTCCCCAGCTCCCCGTACGCCCGGTTCGCCTCAGCGCCCACGCGGTCGAACTCCGCGATCGACTCCGGGTCCGAACGCCGCTTCTCGAACTCGGAGATGTCCGCCCCGGAGACGAAGGCCTTGTCGCCGGCCCCCGTCATCACCACGACCCGTACATCCGGGTCGTCCCGGAAGTCGTGCAGGATCACGGGGATCGCCTCCTGCATCTCCCTGCCGAGCGCGTTTCGCCGCGCCGGATTGTTGAAAATCATCCACCCGACGCCGCCCTCCTTGCGGGCGATCATCTTGTCCGTCTTCAGTTCCATGCAGGCTCTCCCGTTTCCCGTGTGTGCCTAGACAACGCCGTTGTCGCGCAGCCCCTGGATGGCCTCGTCGTCCATCCCGAGGTCGCGCAGGATTTCGTCTGTGTGTTCCCCCAGCTCGGGGGTTGCCCGGTGGCTGGGAGGCTGGGGTGTCCGCGCCAGGTTGATCGCCTGCCCCACCACGCTGATGTCCCCCAGCAGGGGGTGCGCCAGCGGCCGCGCGATGCCCAGCGCCTGCACCTGTTCGTCCGCGAACGTCGCATCGATCGTGTTGATCGGCCCGCAGGGAACGCCTGCCTCGTTCAGCACCGCGATCCACTCCTCGCTCGTGCGCGAAGGCGTCACCTCCGCAATCCGTCCGTTGAGCGCTTTCCGGTTCTGCGATCGCAGCTCGTTGTCTGCGTAGTCGGGGTCGTCGAGCAGTTCCTCCAACCCCAGCGTGTGGCACAGCCGCTGCCAGAGGATGCCTCCTGAGGCGGCGATGTTGATGTGCCCGTCTGCCGTGGGGAACACGCCCGTGGGGATGCTGGTCGGGTGGTCGTTCCCCGCCTGCGGCGCCACCTCCTGCGAGATCAGCCAGCGCGCCGCCTGGAAGTCGAGCATCTGGATCTGCGCCTCCAGCAGCGATGTGTGCACCCACTGCCCCTCCCCCGACCGCTCCCGCTCGAACAGCGCCAGCAGGACGCCCTGTGCCAGCAGCATCCCCGCCGTCAGGTCCGCGATCGGGATGCCCACCCGCACCGGCCCCTGCCCCGGCAGTCCCGTTATCGACATCAGCCCGCCCAGCCCCTGCGCAATCTGGTCCACCCCCGGCCGGTCCCGGTACGGCCCCGCCTGCCCGAACCCGCTGATGCTCCCGTACACGACTCGCGGGTTCACCGCCCGCACCGCCTCGTAATCGATGCCGAGCCGGTGCTTCACCCCTGGCCGGTAGTTCTCGACGATGACGTCCACGTCCTTCGCCAGCCGCATGAAGATGTCGTGCCCCGCCTCCGCCTTCAGGTTCAGCGTGAGGCTGCGCTTGTTCCGGTGCAGGTTCTGGAAGTCGAACCCGTGGCGCTCCCCCGTGATCCCGTCCCCGCCACCCGGCCGCGGCGGCAACTCGATCTTGGTCACATCCGCGCCCCAGTCCGCCAGCTGACGCGCGCACGTCGGACCCGCTCTCGCCCGTGTTAGGTCGAGCGCGCGAATCCCCTCGAGCGGCAGCCTTGATGCGCCCACGACTCCTCCGGCGCCGATCCTACGCGGGCGCGGCCTCGTTGTGCCGCTGGACAGCAGGCCTCCGATCCCGTCTCCTTTGCGCCAGCAATCCAAGGAGCACCCCCATGCGCCTCCCCACCCTCGATGAGAAAAGCCTGACCCCCGACCAGACCGCCGTGGTCGAAGCCATCCGCAGCGGCCCCCGCGGTCCCCGCGCCGGCGCCACCACCGGCCCCTTCGGCGTCTGGCTCTACAGCCCTGCCTTCGCCAACCCCGCCCAGGAGCTCGGCGCCCACTGCCGCTTCGGGGCCGCCCTCCCCCGCGATGTCTCGGAGTTCGCCATCATCCTCACGGCCAAGCGCTGGCGCGCCCAGTTCGAGTTCTGGGCCCACGCCCGCATCGCCATCGAAGAAGGCATCCCCGAGTCCGTTGTCGAAGCTGTGCGCACGGGCGCGCCCCTTGAGCTCGACCGCCCCGACCTCGCCCTCGTTCACCGCCTCGTGACCGAGTACTTCGAGACCAGCCGCGTCTCCGACGCCACCTATCAGGAAGCGCTCAAGACCTTTGGCGAAACAGGCATCGTCGACCTCGTCGGGACCGTCGGCTACTACGGACTCGTCTCTGCCACCCTCAACGTCTTCGAGGTCGAGCTGCCCCCCGGCGTCGAGGAGCCGCTCGCCTAAGGCCTACTCCTACAGCCGGTCGAGTGCCGCCCGTGCCCCATGCAGCGCTTCGAGGTGCCCTGCGGTGTCGAGCCCTGCGCCCAGCGTGCGCAGGCACAGGTGCGTGACCTCCGTCTCCTGCCACGCCTCGACCTCCGCCAGCCAGTCCGCCTCCGATTTCCCCACGATCTGGACCGCGCTCTCCGATCCGATCCCCTCCGGGTCACGCCCTGCCGCTGCCGCTTGCTCCGACACCGCCTCGCGCACGGCCCCGTAGGCATCCGCCGCCATCAGCGCGAACCACCCGTCCGCCATCGCCCCGATCCGCCGCACCACCGACGCGCCCGGCTCCCGCGCCCCACCGATCCAGATCGGGATGGGCTGCTGCACAGGCAGCGGGTTGATGCGCTCCCCCTCCAGACGGTCCCAGCGCCCCTCGAAGTTGACTGCCTCCTCCGTCCACAGCCGCCGCAGGATCTCGATCTGCTCGTCGCAGCGACGCCCGCGCGTGTGGAAGTCCTGCCCGAAGGCCGCGTAGTCCTCCGCCCGCGCCCCCACTCCCACCCCGAACCGCAGCCGCCCCCCGCTGAGCCGGTCGATCTCCGCTGCCTGCTTCGCCACCACCACCGTCTGCCGCGTCGGCAGCACGATCACCGAGGGCACCAGCTCGATCGTCTGCGTGTGCGCCGCCACCCAGGCCAGCAGCGTCAGCGGCTCGCCCCCCGTGCCCGCCCCCCCCCGCCGCCACCCGGTCCGGCACGCGCAGGTGCGTGAACCCCAGTTCCTCCGCCTCCCGCACGAACTGCGCCATCCCCTCGTGGTCGTCCTGCAGGTCCCTCACGGGAATGGACATCCCTATCCGCATGCTGTGCCTCCGTTGCTCATCCCTGGTGAGCGCCCATCGTACCGGGGCGGTGGGAACGCCTGCTGACGCACGAGAACGACGACTCCCCCCATCGCGGCGCTGTAACTGCCGCGCGCTGCGATCGTGGGCGACCTAGGAAAGATCAAACTCGATTTCGAGATGCTGGAGGCCGCGGACGCCGCCCCGTCCGGGGGGTGGGAAGGCGATGCCCTCGTTCGGCACATCCGCCAGTCGCGGGTTCTTGAGCCGCTCCAGCAGGATCCGCGACGACACCACTGACTCCTGCCGGGCCAGCGCGTAGCCCATGCAGAAGTGCGTCTCCTGCCCGAACCCGAGGTGGCTGGCGACGCCGTCCTGCCAGTACCCCGTCCGTAGTTCCTTCCCGAAGTACAGGTCGTCCCGGAAGATGTTGAACTGCTCCGGGTTCTTGAAGATGCGCTCGTCCCGGTTCCCCGACCCCAGCCCCAGCCACGCCGTCGCGCCAATGGGCAGCACCCGCCCGTGGACCTCCACCTCCACCTTCGTCCGCCGCCGCTGCCAGTGGTTCGAGCCGTCGAAGCGCAGCATCTCCGTGAAGACACGGTCCATCAGCTCCGGGTTGTCGCGAACGGCCTCGTACTGCTCGTAGTTCCGGAGCAGGTTCCACCACATCGCGTCGATCGCCTTGTGCGTCGTATCGCCCCCGCCCACCAGCAGCAGCGCCACGTAGCCCCGCATCTGGTCGCGGGTCATTTTCTCGCCGTCCTTGGTGGCGTGACAGAACACCGAGAGCAGGTCGTCCCGCGGCTCCGCGATGCGCTCGTCGAAGAGCGGATCCAGGTAGGCGAAGAGCTCGTCCCGCGCGGCCACCCCGCGCCGGAAGTGCGCCCGTCCGTAGCCATTCCCCGCGAAGAGCCGGTCGTAGACCGCCTCGAAGTAGTCGTTGTCCTCCTCGGGCAGCCCCAGCATCCCCGCGATCACCCGGATCGGGAAACGCTCGCTGAACTGCGACACCAGCTCCACCATCCCCCGCGACGCCCGCCCCTCCTTCTGGTCCGCCCGCGCCTTCTCCACGAAGTCGTCGATGATCTTCATCGCGATCCGCTCGATCAGGGGGACGCGCTTCTCCAGCCGTTTCCCCACGAACTCGCCCGCCACGATCCCACGCAGCCAGATGTAGTCCTGCCCCTCTCCCAGATCGTTCAGCGTGAACCCCATCGTCGAGTCCGACCCGAACTTGTGCTTCCCGTGCGGGTCGTAGGTGGCCCGCGTGAACCGCTCGTTGTCCTTGTAGATCGCCCAGATGTCCTCGTACCGCGAGATGATCCAGCGGTTTTGGAACTTGTCCTGGTAGGCCGGCTCGTACTCCCGCAGCCGCTTGTAGATGGGGAACGGGTCGATCCGGAACTCGTCCGTGACGAATTCCTGCGGCTCGATCAGGCTCGGGTCGGCTGTTAGCTGTTGGCTATTGGCCATTGGGGGCTCCGGGGCCGAATGGTACTCCAGCGCCGGTCCCCTCGGTGCGCTACCGAAGCGCCTCAATGTCGCTCCACGTGAGGATGTTCTCCGCGCGCATGCGCCCGTGTTTCAGCATGAACTGAACCTGGAGCGTTTTCGCGAGGTAGTCGCGGTCGTCGCCCACGACGAACGGGACTACCGTGCGTTTGTCTCCGCGAAGCTTGAGGAGGATGCGCGCCGCGACGTACTGCCGGATCAGTTGGTGGGTGAGGAAGTCACCCCCTCTCGCACCGAACCGGGACAGATGCTTCGCCTCGCCGATGAACAGGTGACTTGGAGACTCCAGCACGATGTCGACCTCTGTGTTCCGCAGATTGCTGGCGAGCCTCGACTCCCAGCCTTTGGTGGAGATGGCATAGCTGTCTGGGCCGGCCCGGAATCCGTCGAATCCCTTGATCTCCTCTGACAGCCCCCGGAACAGGTCGTGGTAGGCCTTTGAAAGCGCCTCCTTCTTTTCCTCGGGCTTAGCTCGCCATCCATGCAGGTGGTCCCGCATGCCGCACCAGAACAGTTCAAGCCGCACATCTCCCGGCTGCAGCTTCGCTCGCTCACCCTCGTATCCCAGCAGGCGTCTCGCCAGCCTGACGCTGTTGGCCCCGAACAGCGGGGCGAAGTAGCGCGCGGTCTTCCAGTTCTCCGTCCGATTCGTGATTCCCAGGATCGCCATGTCGACCTCCTAAAACACCTCGGGGCTGGGGCCGGGCGGGGACCAATAGCCAATAGCCGGCAGCGGGCGCGCCTAGGCGCGCCCGCTGCGCACCAGCTCCGCCACCCGCTCCCCGATCATGATGCACGTCAGGTTCGTGTTCGCCCGCACGATCTCCGGCATGACCGACGCGTCCACCACCCGCAGCCCTTCCACCCCGTACACCCGGCACTGCGCGTCCACCACCGCCCCCGGGTCGCTCGCCGGACCCATCTTCGCCGTGCCCACCGGGTGGAAGTTGTGCGACCCGTTCGCCCGGATGTACGCGTCGAGCGCGTCGTCGTCCGCCAGCACCTCCGCCGAGGGCATCTCCAGCCCCTCCGCATACTGCGCGATCGCGGGGTGCTCCCCCATCCGCAGGGAGAGCTGCAAGCCCTCCCGTAGCCGTCGCACGTCCGCACCGTCCTCGTCCGAGAAGAAGTTCAGCTCGATTCGTGGCTGCGCGCGGTAGTCGGCGCTTTCGAAGTGGAGCCGCCCCCGCGACTTCGGCCGCTGCAGGATCGGCAGCAGGGCGAAATTCCCCTCCCGACCCGGGAAGTGGTTCACCATGTAGATCTGCATGTCGTTCGTCTCGCCGCCGCTGGCGGTGTAGCGCAGCATCGCCTGCACGGGCGGGTCCGGCATGACCGAGACCCCCGGCTTCGAACGCCACACCACCGAGCAGAGCGGATGGTCGATCAGGTTGCGGCCCACCCCCGGCAGCCCCCGCACGAGCGTCGCCCCCACCGCCTCCACGTCCTCCCGGGCCCCGATACCCGACCGCACCAGGATCGGCGGCGACATGATCGCTCCCGCCGACAGCACCACGTTCCGACTCCGCACAGTCTGCATCTGCCCGTCGCAGTCCACCTCCACCCCCGTCGCCCGCCCGTCCTCGATCAGCACCCGGTTCACGAGGCAGCCGCCCCGGATCGTCAGGTTCAGCCGGTTGCGGTTCGGCTCCAGGTACGCCATCGCCGTGGAGATGCGCGTGTCCACGTTCCGGTTCTGCGCCATCGGGCTGATGCCCGTCGCCTCCGGGTCGTTGAAGTCCTCCGAGTAGGGGAAGCCGTGTTCCTGGCACACCTCGAGGAACGCCTCCGAGAGCGGCCGCATCTCATCGGGACGCCAGCGCACGATCGGCAGCGGACCGCTCTTCCCGTGGAAGTCGCCCGAGGCGTCGAGGTCGTGCTCCAGCCTGCGGAAGGACGGCAGGCAGTCCTCCCACGACCAGCCTTCGTTCCCCAGCGCCGCCCACTCGTCGAAGTCTTCCGGCGTCCCCCGGATCGCCAGCGTCCCGTTCACCGCCGAGGAGCCGCCAATTACGCGCCCCCGCGGGTAGTAGACCTCCCGGTCCGGCGTCGCGTTGGCCGTGAAGCCCCAGTCGTGGTCGACCACCGACACGCGGTGGGCGTAGCGCAGATCGTGGGGCGTCGCGTCCGTGCTGGCGTAGTCCGGACCTGCCTCCAGCAGCAGCACCGAGCGGTCCGCGTCCTCGCTCAGGCGCGTCGCCAGCGCCGCCCCGGACGACCCCGCTCCCACCACGATGTAGTCGTAGACCGTGCTCACGGCGCAAGCATACCGGCCTCATTGACAAGGGTGAGCGTCGCGCTGACGATGCCGCCCACCAGCTGCTGACTCCACGAGGTACCCCATGGCCGACCGAATCGAAGGCGTGACCGTCGACGAGAACGTGATGATCCCGATGCGGGACGGCGTTCGCCTCCAGGCCGACGTCTACCGCCCCTCCGGCCCCGGCCGTTTCCCCACCCTCGTCTCCCGCACGCCCTACGGCCGCAGCGGCCTCGGCCCCCTCGTCATGGCCGACTTCTGGACGGCCCATGGCTATGCCGTCGTCACGCAGGACACGCGCGCCCGCTTCGGTTCTGAGGGTGACGTGTACGAGCCGCACGTCTTCGAGGCCCTCGACGGCTACGACACGATCGAGTGGGCCGCCGCCCAGCCCTGGTCGACCGGCTCCGTCGGCACCTACGGCCAGTCCTACCTCGCCGCCGTCCAGTACATGGTCGCCGCCGAGTCCCCGCCCTCCCTGAAGGCGCAGATGCCCGTCTCTGGCTCCACCGACTTCAAGCAGAGCTGGATCTATCACAGCGGCGGCGCCTTCGAGCACGGTTGGATGGCCGCCTACGCCACCTCCAAGGCGCGCGACACCGCCCGCCGCCTCGGCCTCGACCCCGACCTCCCCGAGCTCGAGTCCGAGCTCGCCCAGGCCGATGGCTTCCGCCCCCTCCTCGACCACTCCGCCCGCGAGCTCCCCATGACCGCCTGGGCCGACCGCCTCTCCCAGATCGCTCCCTACTTCGCCGACTACCTCGCCAACCCCGACGACGGCCCCCACTGGTGGAACATCAACCTCCGCCGCCGCTTCCGCGAGGTCAACCAGCCGGTGTTCCACGTCGGCTCCTGGTACGACATCTTCCAGGAGGGCGCGCTCGAAGGCTTCAGCGGCATCACCGCCGGCGGCGGCGAGCACGCCCGCCCCAACCAGAAGCTGCTCATGGGTCCCTGGGGCCACATCGGCTACACCGTCCCCACCACCGGCGGCTGCGGCGACCTCGATTTCGGCCCCAACGCCGCCATCGAGCTCAAGGAGACCCAGATCCGCTGGTTCGACCACTGGCTCAAGGGTGAGGACACCGGAGTCATGGACGATCCCCCCGTCCGCATCTTCGTCATGGGCGACAACGTCTGGCGCGAGGAGAACGAGTGGCCCCTCGCCCGCACCGTCTACACCCCCTGGTTCCTCCACAGCGAGGGCCGCGCCAACACCCTCAACGGCGATGGCGTCCTCAGCCAGGATTCACCCGGCAACGAGCGCCCCGACACCTTTGTCTACGACCCCGACGACCCCGTCCCCACCCTCGGCGGCAACAACCTCATCACGCCCCCCGGTGTGTTCGACCAGACCCCCGCCGAACAGCGTGGCGACGTCCTCTGCTACACCAGCGAGCCCCTGACCGACGATCTCGAGGTCACGGGCCCCATCTCCGTCACCCTCTGGGCCACCAGCAGCGCCATCGACACCGACTTCACGGCCAAGCTCTGCGATGTCCGCCCCGACGGCTACGTGCAGAACGTCCAGGACGGCATCATCCGCGCCCGCTACCGCAACTCCCTCCTCGATCAGGAGCTGATGACCCCCGGCCAGTCCTACGAGTTCACCATCGATCTCTGGGCCACGAGCCACGTGTTCAAGCCTGGCCACCGCATCCGCGTCGATATCAGCTCCTCAAACTTCCCCCACTTCGACCGCAACCCCAACACGGGCCGCGCCATCCACACCGAGACCGAGGTCATGCCCGCCCAGCAAACCGTCTTCCACGACACCAACCGCCCCTCCCGCATCACCCTCCCCGTCATCCCGCGCTGATGCGCCGGGGCTCTTGGCTGTTGGCCCTTGGCTGTTGGTGGGGAAGGCGCCGCTAGTCGCTAGCCACTAATCACTATCCACCAACCACCGTTCCGGACACGAAAAAGCGCTCCACCCGAGAGTGGAGCGCTTTCCGCTGGAGGTAGTATCCCGGAGCCGACGATCCTCGGTTGCCCTCGGTCCGCCTTCCCGTCCGGTTCGCCCGAGGGCTCCCCGTCCGGTCCTCCGCTCACCCCGCCTCCAACACAAACGAGGTTACTCCCGCGAAATTCGGCCTGTAAACCCCTCCCGCAAATTCCTTGACGATCCCTTCATGGACGACGTTCGGTTACAGAAGCCTTCCCTCGCAGGCCCGATGCCGCTAGTTCAACAGGCCAACGAAATGCGCCCCACCATGGGATGGAGCGCTCTCGTTCGGCATGCTCCCGGTCTCCCGGGAGCCAGTAGCCAACAGCCGCGCGCCGCAGGCGCGCTACGCGCGCTTCACCTCCGCGTACTGCTGCGGAACCTCGTCGCCGAGCCACGACTTGCCCATGACCCCGTAGTGACGCCAGCTCACGCCGCCGTGCGCTGCCGCCTGGTGGGCGTCGCGCAGCTTCCGCTCTAGCGGGTGCTCCATGCGCGCGGCCGTCGTGCCGCCCAGATTGTGGATGCGGTCGACGACCAGCCGCGAGGTTTGCGCGGCGTGCGTCGATGCCAGCAGCCCCAGCCGCAGGAGCGGCCACTCCGGTACCGAACGGCCCCCGTTCAGCGGCCCCAGGTTCGCCTCGATCTCCTCCTGCGTCTCCATCACGAAGGCGCGCGCCGCCCGCAGCGTCGCCTCGCACTCGGCCACGCCGATGTATGCCTCCGGCTGGTCCTTCAGCGTCGAGCCCGACATCCACGGCGTTTTCACCATCGCCAGGTCGACCAGCGAGTCGATCGCGCCCCGCGCTATGCCGAGCGCCACCGCTGCCTTGTTGTACGGCACCTGTGACGGATTCCGGTGAGTCGGGTTCTCCCAGTACGGCGTCGAGTCCAGCGCGTTCTGGGGCAGCATGTGCTTGGGCGGCACGTACTGGTCGACGATGCGCACGTCGTGGCTGCCCGAGCCCCGCAGGCCCGCCATGTTCCACGTGTCGACCGGGACGAACTCGCCCTTTGGCACCATGAACGAAGCGTCCGCCATCTCGCCCGTGTCTTCGTCCACGATTTCCGCGGCCGGATTGAGCACGAGGTTCCAGGTGGCGTTGAAGCACCCGCTCGCGAACGCGCCCTGGTAGGTCGTGCGCCAGCCCTCGCCTTCGCGCTTTGCCGTCCGCCCCGGGAACTCGCCGTTCGGCGTCCCCAGACCCGAACACACGAGGAAGTACCAGTCGTCGCAGATCTCGTGCGCGAACGCCGGATCCATCTGGCGCAGCACGAGCGCGTTGATCTCCGAGTTGATCTGCACGCACCAGCCGATCGACCCATCGATTGCGCACGCCGCCTCGATCGTCTCGATCTGGCCCCGCGCCAGCATGTCCTCGCCGCCGAGCTCCTTCGGCATGGTGTGCCGGTAGAGCCCGGTTTCGGCCATCAGCTTGGATACCCAGTCGGGCAGGCGGCGCAGCTGCTGCGCCTCGTCCCCACCGGCCGCCAGCTCTTCCTTGATGTTGGCGATGCGCTCCAGCATCGGCGTCTTCTGGAGCTCCGTACTCTGGTCAATGATTTCCTGTCGTACCATGATCCGCATTCTCCCAGTAGGATTCGCGCACGCGATACTACCGAATCCCGAGAAGCAACACCGCAAGGAGTCCCAAATGTCCGACGTCAAGCCCGTTCCCGACGGCTACACCGCCATCACCCCCTACCTCGTTGCCGAGGACGCCCCCGCCCTCCTCGACTTTCTCGCCAACGGCTTCGGCGCCGTCGAGCGCATGCGCCTCCCCATGCCCGACGGCTCCATCGCCCACGCCGAGGTCGAGATCGGGGGCGCCGCCGTCATGCTCGGTTCCGCCAGCGGCGCTGACTTCCCGCCACTCCAGGCCCAGATCCACCTCTACGTCGACGATGTCGACGCCGTCTACGCCCGGGCCGTGAGCGCCGGCGGAACCGCCATCGCCGAGCCCGAGGACCAGTTCTACGGCGACCGCATCGCCCGCGTCCTCGACCCCGCTGGCAACCACTGGTCCATCGCCACCCACATCGCCGAGGTCACCCCCGAACAGATGGCGCAGGCCATGGAGGCCATGGGCGAGGGCTAGTGACTAGTGGCTAGTGACTAGTGACTAGTGGCTAGTGACTGGTGAATGGGACTCGCCTCAGGCTGCGAGCCGCACCTTGAACTGCGCGGGGTTCGCCCCCGCCGCCCCTCGTCCCCCAAGAGCCAACAGCCAACAGCCAATAGCCCGTCACCGACGACCGACCACCCCCGTATAGTCACCAGCCACTAACCACCAACCACTACCCACTCAAAGAGAGCCCCCAAGGAGCCCCCATGCCTCCCCTACGCATCGGCCTCATCGGCAGCGGCGGCATCTCCCGCGCGCATATGCCCGCCTTCCTCGAACACCGCGACGAGGTTGAGCTTGTCGCCGTCTGCGACATCCGCGAGGAGGCCGCCCAGGCCTACGCCGCCGATGCCGGCGTCGACCCCAGCGCCGTCTACACCGATGCCGCCGACCTCCTCGCCCGCGACGACGTTGAGGCCGTCGACATCGCCACCATCCACAGCGCGCACCACGGCAACGCCATCCAGGCCGCGAAGGCCGGCAAGCACGTCCTCCTCGAGAAGCCGATGGCCTGCTCCGTCCAGGAAGCGCGCGACATCGTCTCCGCCTGCGACGACAACGGCGTCACCTTCATGGTCGCCCAGATGCTGCGCTACCTCCCCCACTACCAGAACGTGAAGCGCATCATCGAGGACGGCGAGCTTGGCGACATCTGGGCCTGCCGCGCCGATAGCTGGTTCGGCGCCGCCCTCCCCGGCAGCATGACCAGCATGAACCGCGGGGACTGGTGGGGCTTCGACGGCAAGCGCAACGGCGGCGGCAGCGTCATGATGGTCAGCACCCACCAGGTCGACCTCCTCCGCTACTTCGTCGGCAACGTCGTGCGCATCACCGCTCGTACCTGGGGCGACCACCCCCTCATGAAGAACGGCGCCGAGGACCGAGCCGTCGCCACCTTCGAGTTCGACAACGGCGCAATGGGCACGCTCCTCTCGAGCTACAGCGCCCGCACCCCCTGGATGTACCAGTCCCTCATCCTCGGTACGAAGGGCACCATCTACACCGAGCCCCCGCTCGAAGGCAACGTCATCGACCAGCACCACGCCCCGGCCCGTATCGCCTCCGAGGCACGGGAAACCGAGCCCGGCCACAACGGTTTCGAGGCCTTCACCGAGGTTGCCCCCCGCATGGAGGGCATGGTGAGCAAGAACCCCTTCACCAACGAGATCGTCCACTTCGCCCGCTGCATCCGCGAGGGCAAGGAGCCCATCAGCAGCGGCCACGACAACCTCAACACGATGGAGGCTGTCCACGGCGTCTATGCCGCCGCCGAGGCCGGCCACACCGTCGAGGTCGCCGACCTGTAGCGATCGCTAGCACCGTCCTGCGGCAAGCCTCAGGCCGGCTCCTCGTCCTCGTCGAACCGCCGGTGCGTGTCCTCGATCGCCACGTCGAGGTCGTCCCACAGCCGCTCCACCATCGAGCGCAGCCGCATGTTCTGGTACGCCCCCCAGACCGTCATCGCCGGCGGCACCACCAGGATGGACACGATCAGCGAGTAGGAGATCGTGATCGCCGCCATGATCCCGAACTGCTCGAACGACAGCAGCGGCGAGAACGTCAGCACCGCGAATCCGAGTGCCGTCGTCAGCGCCGAACCCAGCAGCGCCGAGCCGGTCGTCGCCAGCGTCCGGATCGCCGCCGTTTCCGGGTTCCGCAGGCGCGAGAATTCCTCGCGGTAGCGATGGATCACGTGGATCGTGTAGTCCACCCCGATCCCGATCGAAAGCGCCGTGATGATCGAAGTGGTAATCGTGTAGGGGATGCCCAGCAGCGCCATCGTGCCCAGCACCCAGATCAGCACGAGCACGATCGGTCCCACCGCGATGAACGCCAGCGCCGGCTGTCGCAACGTCACCCAGAAGAAGATCGTGAGGACGGCGAGCGCGGCCGCGATTGTCGTGGCGATCGCCTCCGTTTGCCGCTCGGTGATCTCTTCCGTGACGGCGAGGGTGATGACGTCCTGCGAGGTCGTCCGGATCTCGTCGTCGTCCCCGAACCAGAGGCCCTTGATGTCCTCCACCATTCCCTCGGTTCGCTCCCGGTCGCCCGAGTAGGCCCGGAACTGGATCAACATCGTGTCGATACCCTCCGGATCGTTCACCAGCACCTGCCGCAGGCTGGCGGCATCGCTGGCCGCGAGCGCATCGAGGAACTCCTGGATCAGTGCTGTATCGAGGCCCAGCCCTGCGGTTGCCTCCTCGAACATGCGCGCGAGCTCCGGGTCATACTTGTCGCCCGGCTCGCCGCTATCGGTGATCCAGTCCTCCACCAGGTGGGCCAGCGAAGCCTCCGCATGACCCTCTGCCGCTCTCGGGCGCGACCGTTCGTCCTCGAACGCCTCCGTGACATCAAACAGGTTCTCGAAGATGCGTGCGTTCGTGACCTCCGCCCTGATCAGGACGCTCGCAACCTCCGTCGAGCCCCCAACGGCCTCATCGAGTGTCTCCAGGTCTTCCAGCACGTGCCCGTCACGCGGAAGGAGGTCACGCACGCTGAAGTCCGTTGTCAGGCGCGTAGCCCCCAGTCCCAGCCCGATCGTTACCGCCGCCACGAAGATGATGTAGGGCGCTGGCCGGCGCGCGATCGATGTCCCCAGCCGCTCCGCCAGCCGGTCGATGCCTGGCACCGCCTTCGCGATCGGACGCGCCGGCGGAAGCGTGCCGCGCGACTCGCGCCGTCGGTCGATGATCGTCCGTGCTGCCGGCAGGAGCGTTAGCATCACGATCAGGCTGAGCCCCACCCCCAGCCCCGCGACCACGCCAAAATCGCCGATCGGCGAGATCGGCGAGAGCAGGTTGGTGAGGAAGCTGGTGATCGTGGTGAGCGCGGCCAGCAGCAGCGGGATGATGACGAACCGCAGGCCCGCCCGCACCGCTGCCGCCACGGGTTCGCCCGCGATGCGCTGCTCGCGGTAGTGCGAGACCGCCTGGATCGAGTAGTCCACCGACAGGCTTATCAAGATCAACGGCACCATCGACGTGAGCGCGTTCGGCGGGCCGATCACACCGAGCGCGTCCGGACCCAGCCAGCCCTCCGCCCCGATCGTCCAGATGATCGCGAGCAGGATCCCCCCCAGCGTCAGCAGCAGGTCGGAGAGCGTGCGCATGAAGAGCATCGTCAGCACGACGATGACCAGCAGCGCGATGCCCAGCAGCGGCAACATCCTCGAGCCCGTGGCCTCCCGGACCTCGTCCTCGATTACCGCGATCGACACGCTGCTCACCCGCAACGGTCCCTCGCTCTCCCTTCCCAGTTCGTCGATCCGCCGCTCCGCGTCGTCGACAGCATCGTCGCCCGTGTCGAGGAGGCGGACCGTGCCGACCCCGACCGGCGAGCCCTCCGCGTCCCTTCCCACCATGGCCGTGATGGCCGCCTGTATCGCTGCCGCTTCGGGCGTTGTCCGAAGGTAGTCGAGCGCTCCATCGATCTCCGCCTGTGAGACCGACTCGAAGCCCTCGACTTGCAGCACACCCTTCAGGAACAACGACGGCGCGAACACGGCGTTGATGGGCGGAAGCAGGTTTGCCACCTTCGGGTCGCTGGCGATGGCGGCCAGCAGTTTGTCCATCTGTGCGAGGCCTTCAGGCGTGAGCGCCTCGCCACGGAACACGAGGGTTGTCACCTTTACATCGGCGGAATCGCCGAAGAGGGTCTCGACCTCGTCCATCGCCCGTGCGACATCGCTGTCCTGGGGCAGGAACGCCTCGTTCTCGGCCTGCGACGCCCGCTGTCCGAACCCCGCCGCCAGCACCACCGTGACGGCCACGAGGACCGCAAGGGTGATCCACGGCCGTGCGGTTATCGCCCGGCTAACCCAGTCCAGCACTTTGCCCATTGCGGGCCATTCTCACGACACCCTTGGCCGCTGGCAACACGGTCCGGGTGAACCCGACCTACGGCTCCTCCCCGAGCTCCGTGCGCGCCCGCTCCACCGCGTGGCGCAGCCGCAGGTTCTGGTACGCCCCCCAGACGATCATCGCCGGCGGCACCACCAGCACCGCCGCCACCAGCGCGTACGCGATCGTGATCGCCGTCACCACGCCGAACTGCTGGAACGGCGTCAGCGGCGAGAACACCAGCACGCCGAACCCCAGCGCTGTCGTCAGCGCGGACCCGATAAGCGCCGACCCCGTCGTCGCGAGCGTCCGGCTCGCCGCCGCCTCCGGGTCGCCCAGCTGGGCGAACTCCTCCTTGTAGCGATGGATGACGTGAATCGTGTAGTCCACCCCGATACCGATCGAGAGCGCTGTGATCAGCGCCGTTACCACGTTGTAGGGGATGCCCAGCAACGCCATCGTGCCCAGCACCCAGATGAGGACGAGCACGATCGGCCCGACCGCGATGAACCCCAACGCCGGCTGCCCCTGCGTGACCCAGAAGAAGATCGTGAGGATGACGAGCGCCGCCGCGATCGTCGTCACGATCGCCTCCGTCTGGCCCTCCGTGATCACCTCCACGATCTCGAGGCTGATGATGCCGCCCGAGGTGGCCGTGAACTCGTCCTCTCCCCCGAACCAGAGCCCGTTGATGTCCTCCAGCATGGCCGCGGTGCGCTCCTGGTCCCCGGTCAGCGCCCGGAACTGGATCAGCAGCGAGTCCGCCCCATCCGGGTTGTTCACCAGCACCCGCCGAACCGTCTCGGCGTCGTTCTCCGCCAGCCCCCGGGCCACCCCCCGAAACGGGACCAGCGGCGGGCCCCCCCCCCCGGGGTTTTCCCCCACCCCCCGCCGAACCGTCTCGGCGTCGTTCCCCGCCAGCCGGTCGAGGAACGCCTGCGCCAGCACCGGGTCCACGCGTACCCCTGCCGATGCCTCCTCGAAGAGCGTTGCCAGCTCGGGGTCGTACTTGTCCCCTTCCGCCCCGCTGTCGCTGATCCAGTCGAGTACGAGCAACCCCAGCGACACATCGATGTCGCCTTCCACCCCCACCGGCCGCCGCAGGTCGTCCTGGAACGCGTCCGTGAAGTCGAGCAGGTTCAGGATCGTGCGCGCCTGCGTCACCTCTGCCTCGATCAGCACGTTGACCGCTTCCGCCGAGCCTCCGAAGCCGGCGTCCAGCGTCTCCAGGTCAGTCATCGCGTCTCCGCCCGATGGCAGGAAGTCCCGCGTGTCGAAGGTCGAGTCGATGCGCGTGGCCGCGAGGCCCAGCAGGACCGTCACCACTGCCACCAATCCGAGGTAGGGCGCCGGCCTCCGCGCCAGCTCCCTCCCCAGCGCCTCCACCGCCCCGCCCACGCCCGGCAGCGCGTTCGAGACCGGTCGGGCCGCCGGCAACGTGCCTCGTGCCTCCCGCCGCCGGTCGATCAGCGCCCGCCCCGCCGGGACGAGCGTCAGCATCACGATCAGCCCGAGCGCTACGCCCAGCCCCGCCGTGATGCCGAAGTCGCCGTTAGCCGGGATCGGCGAAGCCAGGTTCGTCAGGAAGCTCGCCACGGTTGTCCCCGCCGCCAGGGCCAGCGGAATCGTGGCCGTGCGCAGCCCCCGCCGCACCGCCCGCGCCACCGCCTCCCCCGCGTTCCGCTGCTCGCGGTAGAGCGCCACTGTCTGGATCGCGTAGTCCACCGCCAGGCCGATCAGCATGATCGGGACCATCGTCGTCAGGATATTCGGCGGTCCGATCCACCCCAGCGCGTTCGGCCCCAGCCACCCCTGCGCCCCGGTGATCCACACGACCGTCACCAGCAACCCCGCGAGCGTAAGCAGCACATCCGAGGGCGAGCGCAGGAACAGGAAGGTCAGCGCAGCGATTACCAGCAGCGCGACCCCCATCAGTCGCAGCATCGTCGAGCCCGTGGCCGCGTCGCTCTCCTCGTCGATCGTCGCCTCCGAGACGCTGCGCCCCGCCAGCGGCCCCTCCACCTCCTCCGTGATCTCGTGGATGGCGAGTTCCGCCGCGACCAGCGTTTCCATGTCCCCGGGGTCGCGCAGCCGGATGGTCGCGATCGCGACGGATGTCCCGTCCGCGTCCGTGCCCGTCAGCGCGTCGAGTGCCGCTCGCTGCCCCGCCAGCCCTCCCTCCTGCGCGATGCGGTCCAGCGCCTCTTCGAGTTCCGCTTGCGTGGTGTCGGCGAAGCCCTCCACCCCCAGCACCGCCGCCAGCGGCTCCGTAGGCGAGGCAACCGCGTCTCCCGCCGCCAATACGTCCGCCACCCGCGCATCCGACGTAGCCCGCTCGATCACGCGGTCGATCTGCGCCAACCCCTCCGGCGTGAGCGGCTCCCCCCGGAAGAGCAGCGTCACCGACGAGGTCTCCGCCGATTCCCCGAACAGCGTCTCGATCTTCGAGAGCGCCACCGCCACGTCGCTGTCGTCGGAGAGGAAGATCTCGTTGTCGGCCTGCGGCGCCCGCTGCGGGATGCCCGCCCCCAGTGCCATTGTGATGGCCGCGACCACGACCAGCGTCACGACCGGCCGCACCGTGACGAGCCAGCTCAGTCCATCGAGCACTCTGCCCATGGCGCGCCATTCTCACCGCACCGCCGCCGCCCGCCAACCTCGACCGCTACATTCGGGCTAGCCCCAGTGCCCGGCCATAGGCGGGCTATTCCACACCTCGGTGATGCGCCCCTCCACCACCCGGAACACCTCGATGCCGCAGATGCGCAGCTCATCCCCCACCACTTCCGCCGTCACCCCCGAGTCCGCCAGCTCCGTGCCCGTCGGGCCGGTCATGTTCCAGACCCAGGTCACGTCCTGACCGTCGCCTGCCAGCAGCAGCGTCTCGAATTGCAGGCTGCGCCCGTCCACCGCCGTCCCCAGCTTCCGTTCGCTCGTGACGCGGTGGAGCTGCTCGGCGTGACTCATCGACCGTGACCGCCCGGCGTCGTGCCGCACGTACGGGTCGGCGCAGTACTCGACGACAGCCGAGCTGTCGCCCAGGTTCCACACCCGCTCGACGTAGCTGGCCACGATTTCGCGCGCGGAGAGCCCCGACATCGACCGCAGTGTCGCACACTTGCGCCGCCGCGCCTTCCGCCGCCCCGAGCCGGTATCATCCCGCCACCACTCCCATTCCGCGGAGGCCACCATGGTCCGACCAGAGATCATCGCGAAACAGGAAGCGCTTCACGACACGCCAATCCTCGACCGCCTCGCCAATATGCGCGAAGCGCTCGTGCAGGCCGGCGACGAAGCCCAGGAGCTGCGCCACATGCCCGCCTGGGCAGTCAAGGAGATGGTCGATGCCGGCATCTACCGCATGGTCGTCCCCGCCGAGCTAGGCGGCGAGGATCTGCTCGCCCGCGAGCAGATCGAGGTCATCGAAGCCGCCTCCGCCATCGACGGCTCCGTCGGCTGGTGCGTCCAGATCAACTCGGAGATCAACGCCCTTGTCCTCCGCCAGATGTCGAAGGAGTTCGCCCACGAGATCTGCGACGACTGGGAGTACCTCGTCTGTTCCGGGCTCGGAAGCCCTAATGGCCCCTTCCCCGGCCGCGAGGCCCAGCGTGAGGGCGACGGCTGGCGCGTCACCTACCAGGGAGCGTTCGCCAGCGGCTGCCACAGCGCCACCTGGAACCTCATCCTGACGGGAGAGACCAAGGACCCAACGACCGGCGAGAACGTCGATGCCGCCTTCATGGTCCCGAAGGGCGAGTTCGAGATCGTCGACACCTGGGACATGGCCGGACTGCGCGGCTCCGGCAGCCACGATGTGCGCATCGTCGGCTACGTGCCCCCCGAGCATTGCCTCCCGCAGGCCGCCCTCGCGCCCTCTCAGACCTGGGAGAACCCCACCTACCGCAACCCCAACCAGGTGCCCTACAACAAGGGCGCCGTCGCCCTCGGCATCGCCCGCGGCGCCCTCGACGAGTTCACCACCCTCGCCGTCACGAAGACCCCGTGGGGCGCCGGCTCGCTCCTCAAGGATCTCCCCGAAGCCCCCGTTCGCCTCGGCGAGATGGAGGCGACCTGGGCCGCCGCCCGCGCCTTCCTCATGGAAACGCAGGAAGATATCGAGGCCGACCTTGGCCCCCTGGACGGCGGCAAGGAGCACCCCGACTGGCCCCTCGCCCGCCGCGGCCTGCTCGCCTCCACCCACGCCGCCCAGGCCTGCCGCCACGTCGTCGATGTCATCCACAACACCGCCGGCACCACCGCCAGCCGCATGAGCCACCCCCTCGAGCGCAAGCTCCGCGACGCGCACCAGGCGGCAGCCCACGGCGGCGTCAGCTGGCGGCACTACGGCAACATGGGACGTTCCTTCCTCGGCGAGGATCCCCCGCCCCAGTACGCCACCCCCACCCGCGCGTAAGGAGGCATTGACATGGTCCGTCCCGAGATCATCGAGCGGCAGAACGCCATCAAGCAGACGCCCATGCTCGAACGCATCGCCGGCATGAAGGAGATGCTCCTGCAGGCCGGCGACGAGGCGCAGGAGCTGCGCCACCTCCCCGAGTGGGCCTCCAAGGAGATGGCCGACCAGGGCCTCTACCGTTTCGTCCTCCCCCTTGAGCTCGGCGGCGAAAACGTCACCGCCCGCGCGCAGATCGAGAACGTCGAGGCCGCCTCCGCCATCGACGGCTCCGTCGGCTGGTGCGTCCACATCAACTCCGAGATCAACGCCCTCGTCATCCGCCGCATGGAGCCCGCCTTCGCCCACGAGATGTGCGACGACTGGTACGTGCTCGTCTGCTCCGGCCTCGGACCCCCCAACGGTCCCAACCCCGGCCGCAAGGCCCGCCGCGACGGCGACGGCTGGCGCCTCAACTACCAGGGCTCCTTCGCCAGTGGCAGCCACAACGCCACCTGGAACTTCGTCATGGCTTCGCAGATGAAGGACGAGGACACCGGCGAGACCCCCGTGAACTCCTTCATGGTCCCCCGCGGCGAATTCGAGGTCGTCGACACCTGGGACACGGCCGGCATGCGCGGCTCCGGCAGCCACGACGTACGCATGACCGACTGCTACGTTCCCCCCGAGCACACCCTCCCCGAGGTCGCCCTCGCCTCCAGCGAGATCTGGGAGAACCCCACCTACCGCAACCCCACCCACGCCGTCTACAACAAGGCCGCCGTCGCCCTCGGCGTGGGCCGCGGCGCCATCGACTCCTTCGTTGAGCTTGCGAACGTCAAGACCCCCTGGGGCTCCGGCTCCATGCTCAAGGACCAGCCCCAGGCCCAGTACCGCGTCGGCGAAGCCGAGGCGACCCTGCAGGCCGCCCGCACCTTCGTTATGGAGACGCAGGACGCCCTCGAGGCCCACCTTGGCCCCCTCCCCTCAGGGGGCGGACGCCTCACCCCCGACTGGGAGCACGCCCGCCTCGCCCTCCTCGCCTGCGCCCACGCCGCCCAGTCCACCCGCCAGATGGTCGGGGTGCTCAACAACACCGCCGGCACCACCGGCAGCCGCATGGACAGCCCCCTCGAGCGCAAGCTCCGCGACGCCCACCAGGCTGCCACCCACGCCCTCATCTCGTACCGCCACTACGAGAACATCGGCAAGACCTGGGTCGGCCACGACCCACCCCCCAACTACCGCATGCCTGAGCGGGCGTGAGGGGTTCTCTCGTACGAACATCTGTGCCATAATGTTTGCAGGCACGAACGACATAACAAGCCTGCAGGTGTGCACGGGTGAGTGACACGGCCTTCCGGTTCATCGATCTCTTTGCCGGAATCGGAGGCCTCAGGCGCGGATTCGATGCCTTGGGCGGTGAATGCGTCTTCACCTGCGAAATCGACAAATGGGCTCGGAAGACTTACGCCGCGAATTATGATGATGGCGTTGGCCACCCCATCGCTTGGGACATCAAGGATGTTGACCCAGCTGACATCCCCCAGCATGACCTGTTGCTCGCCGGGTTTCCCTGTCAGCCTTTTTCCATCGCGGGTGTGAGCAAGAAGAACGCCATCGGTCAGCCTCACGGATTTCGCTGCGAGTCTCAGGGCACGCTCTTCTTCGACACGGCTCGAATCATCGCGCACCACCGCCCACGCGTATTCCTGTTGGAGAACGTGAAGAACCTGGTAAACCACGACCGGGGGCGGACCTTCGAAGTCATCAAGGGCACGCTGCAGGAGGACTTGGGCTACAAGCTCTCCTGGCGGGTGATCGACGCGAAGGGCTTTGTTCCCCAACACCGTGAGCGCATTTTCATGGTTGGCTTCCGGGACGAGACAGACTTCGCGCTCGACGACCTGCAAATTCCGGATCCACGGCACGGCCCGAAACTGAACACAATCTTGCATCCCGAGGATGGCGCAGAGGCCAAGGACGGTCATTACACAGACTCGGAGGGGCGGGTCTCCGGGAACTACACCCTTTCAACGCACCTCTGGTACTACCTTCAGGACTATGCCGAAAAGCACCGGGCGCGGGGCAATGGCTTTGGCTACGGTCTGGTCGGCCCTGACGATGTGGCGCGGACCCTCTCTGCACGCTACTACAAGGACGGCTCGGAGATACTGGTTAGCCAAAGCACCAAGAACCCCCGGCGGCTGACCCCTCGTGAGTGCTCTCGACTGATGGGGTTCGATAAACCCGGCGAGGCGCAGTTCAAGATTCCTGTTTCAGATACACAGGCTTACCGTCAGTTTGGAAACGCTGTAGTGGTCCCGGTTGCTGAGGCCGTAGCCCGTCATATGGCTCCATATCTTGTTCCAGCACCCGTCCTCGTGGGGTGAGCCGCCGTGGCGCCTGATGTCGTAGATGCCCCTACCCGTAGCCGGATGATGTCCGGGATTCGCGGTCGAGACACTAAGCCCGAGATGGTCATCAGGAGGGGCCTCCATGCCCGGGGCTACCGGTACCGGCTGCACGCACGCGCACTGCCTGGGAAGCCGGACCTTGTTTTCCCCTCCCGCAAGGCCGCGATTTTCGTTCATGGCTGCTTCTGGCACGGCCACGACTGCCCCCTCTTCAAGTGGCCCTCGACGAGAGCCGAGTGGTGGCGGGCAAAGATCGAGGGGAACCGAGCCCGAGATGCTGAGGTGCGGACACAGCTCGCGGAGATGGGCTGGCGACAACTGCGCGTGTGGGAGTGTTCTCTCAAGGGCCGGCAGCGCCGCGACCCGGATGAGTTGCTGGGCTGGGTGGCCGGTTGGCTTGACGGGGATGAACTTGATGCTGAGACGGGGGGTAGGTGATGCCGTTGTGGGAGTTGCAGGAGTGGCTTGACGAGCAGGACAGGCCTCGAGAGGTCCTGTGGTACATCAAGCGGCTCTCTGGGAACGACACTCTTGCGAACGGTACCCACCAAGCCGGCCCCTACATCCCGAAACACATTCTCTTCAATGTGCTTCCCTCGCTGGAGCGAGGGAGCGAGACAAACCCACGTGAGACCTTTGAGATGGCTGTAGACAGCCACCACGACACCCAGCGCGTCACGGCCATTTGGTACAACAACAAATCACGCAACGAAACAAGGATCACCGGGCACGGGGGAGCCGATTCAGCGCTGCTAGATCCCGACAGCACGGCTGCGCTGACAGTCTTTGCATTCTGGAGAGAAACGGATGTGCAGCCCTTCCGATGCCACGTCTGGATTGCCAGGGATGCAGTTGAAGAGGACGTGATTGAAGAGCGCGTCGGCCCTGTGGAATCAGGTCAGACGCGGGTCTATCCCGATCTCTTTAGCTCCCTGCAGCAGAGACCAAAGTGCTGGCTTGATGAGGACGAGTTGCCGTTGTCATGGATTGAGGCCTATCCAACTGGCGGGGAGCTGGTCGACAAGGCTATCCAGCTTCGGCCCGAGGCATCGGCTGACGTGGATCACCGTCTGGTAGTCCGGCGCGAGTGTGAGTTTGAGATATACAAGAGCCTTGAGCATGTGGTGGAGATGCCTCGTATTCGCGAGGGGTTTGGGAGTGTCGACGAATTTCTTGAGGTCGCACAGCCCATAAGCCAGAGGCGACGCTCGCGAGGCGGGCGCTCTCTGGAACTCCAGGTCAAAGCGATCTTCGAAGAGGAGAACCTTGTTGAGGGGGTCGACTTCTCCTTCCAGCCGGTAGTGGACTCGAACCGCCGCCCGGACTTCGTGTTTCCGAGCGAGTCGGCGTACCACGACATGGCATTCCCGAGTGATCGGCTGCGCATGCTGGCCGTCAAGTCAACGATGCGAGAGCGGTGGCGACAGGTGTTGGAAGAGGCCGTTCGTATCGACACTAAGCACCTGCTGACACTCCAGGGTGCGGTCTCGCCGAACCAGTTCAAGGCGATCCAGGAAGCAGGAATCGAGTTGGTAATTCCGGAACGACTGCAGAGCGGCTACCGCACTGACATACAGCCTTACCTCCGGACGTTGGAGAGCTTCCTTGGGGACGTAAGGGCTCTGCGACCCTAGCGCTTGCCTGCCAGCTCGAATGGTCGCCCTGTCTCCCGCGAGATGGTCAGTGTCCGGTAGCCATCGCCCCCCTCATTTGCCTCCTCCCAGAAGTCGTCAGACGAGCGGTACACCGTAACCACTTCGTCACTGACCACGAGTGTCGGCCCTCCGTCCAGTTCGACGATCTCCAGTTCGATGCCGCCACCGGAGTCCCATGTCTCGATGCTGTGGATGTGGCTTGGTCCAAACATATGTTCTATCTTACACTCGGGAATGCGTGGGCGCTACCCCGCCACCGCCACCGCCAGCCCCTCCACCACCTCCACCCCCGGCAGGAGCCGCAGCGCCTCCGGGGCGACCGCGATCTTGGAGCTGCGTACGCCGCTCCCGAGGATGACCCGGTCCAGCTCGAACACGGCCGCGTCGACGTAGATGGGGAGCCCTTCGGGCAGCGCGAACGCCGTCACGCCGCCGATGGCCATGCCCGTGTGCGCCACCGTGTCCTCCGCCGACGCGAACGAGGCCTTGCGCACCCCCATCAGCTTGCGCACGCGGCGGTTCACGTCGAGCCGCGTGTCCGCCCGCACGACGCATGCCGCGAACTGTCGCGGCTCGCTCCGCGAGGCGATCAGGATCGTGTTCCCGCACTCCGGCACCGGGTAGCCGTACTCCCGGCAGAAGTCCGCCGTGTCCCCGAACGCCGGGTCGATCTCGATGCGCTCATACGCGATCCCCAGCGCATCGAGCGCCGCCAGCACGGCGCTTTCGGCGTCGCCGGCCCCGCTCACCCCGCCAGTGCCCGGCGGAGCGCGTCGCGCTCGTCCGCGTTCCAGCGTTGCGACAACGACGCGTTCGGCGTGAACCCGCTCGAACCGTGGTATGCCCCCGGGTAGATGTGCAACTCCACAGGGACGCCCGCGTCCGCCAGGGCCCGTGCGTACGCCACGTCCTCGTCGACGAACAGGTCGAGGTCGCCCACGTTGATGTACGCCGGCGGCAGACCTGTGAGGTCCGTCGCCCGCGCGGGCGCCGCGTAGGGCGACACGTCCTCGCCCCCCGCGTTCCCCGCTAGGTACGCGTCCCAGCCCGCGAGGTTCGCCTCGCGGTTCCAGGTGCGACCGTCGGTGATGGCGTGGCTGCTGCGGGTGATGTTCCGGTCGTCGAGCATCGGGTACACCAGCAACTGGAAGCACAGCGGCACCTCGCCCCGGTCGCGTGCAGCCAGCGCCACGCCTGCCGCCAGCCCCCCGCCCGCGCTGCCCCCGCCGACCGCCACCCGCGCCGGGTCGATGCCAAGCTCCTCCCGCGAGTCCCACAGCCACTTCAGGCCCGCGTAGCAGTCCTCCAGCGGCGCCGGAAACGGATGCTCCGGCGCCAGCCGGTACTCTACCGAGGCGACAAGCACGTTCATCTCGTCCGCCACGCTCGCGCAGTACACGTCGCTCCCCGCCACGTCTCCCAGCACCATCCCCCCGCCATGGATCCAGTAGAAGGCGGGCGCGGAATCGGGCAGGTTCGCGGGCCGGTAGAGCCGCACCATCACGTCCGGGTCGCCCGCAGGACCGGGTGCGTACCGATCCTCCATGACCATGCCCTCGGGTAGCTCCGGCTGCGGCATGGCGCCCAGCAGCCCATCGAGCGAGGCGCGCAGCGCCGGGATGTCGGACCAGTCCCCGAAGAGCGGCGGGATGGCCTCGAACACCGGCAGGTGCTCGTCGTCGAGCCGGCTTGCGATATCGATTGGGGTTACGTCCATGGTGTGCTCCTTCCGTTATCCCGCCAGCGCGCGGCCCAGCGATGCCAGTTCGTCCGCCGCCCAGCGCCGCGATAGCACTGATGTCGGTACCGCCCCGTTCGACCCGTGGTACGCCCCGGGGTACACGTGCAGCTCGACCGGCACGCCCGCGTCCGCAAGGGCCCGTGCGTAGGCGACGTCCTCGTCGACGAACAGGTCGAGGTCGCCCACGTTGATGTAGGCCGGCGGCAGCCCCGCGAGGTCCGTCGCCCGCGCCGGGGCCGCGTACGGGGACACGTCCTCGCCGCCTGCGTTCCCGGCCAGGTAGGCGTTCCAACCGGCGTCGTTGGCCTCGCGGTTCCAGGTACGCGAGTCCTGTACCGCATGACTGCTGCGGGTCGCGTTGCGGTCGTCGAGCATCGGGTAGACGAGCAACTGGTAGCACAGCTCGATCTCGCCCCGGTCACGCGCCGCCAGCGCTACCCCCGCCGCCAGCCCCCCGCCCGCGCTTCCGCCGCCGATGGCGATCCGGTTCGGGTCGACACCGAGCTCCTCCCGCGACCGCCACAGCCACGCCAGACCCGCGTAGCAGTCCTCCAGCGGCGCCGGGAACGGGTCCTCCGGCGCCAGCCGGTACTCGACCGACGCCACCAGTACGTTCAGCTTGTCGGCGATGTTCGCGCAGTAGGGGTCGCTCATCTCGACGTTCCCCATCACCATGCCCCCGCCGTGGATCCAGTAGAACGCCCCCGCTCGCTGAGGCAGTCCCTCGGGGCGGTAGAGGCGCAGCCGCACGTCCGGATCCCCCGCCGGACCGGGAACCGTCCGGTCCTCAATGGCCACGTTCGCTGGCAGGACCGGCTGGGGCAGGGAGGCCCGCATCTCGGCCATCCGCGCCCGCGTGCCGGGAATGTCCGACCAGTCCCGTTGCGGCCGCGGCATCCCTTCGAAGACGGGCCGGTGCTCGTCGTCGAGCCGGCTGGCGATGTCGATTGGCGCTACGTCCATGGCGTCCTCCTCGTGCGTGCGGCGGCGAGTCTACGCCGCCCGCCCGCCGCCCCGCTCGCGTACGATTGCGCCCGATTCCGGCGGGAGGTCATCCATGGGAACGCTCGACGGTCGTGTCGCCATCGTCACCGGCGCCAGCCGCGGCATCGGCGAGGACGTTGCGGTCGCCCTCGCCGCCGCCGGCGCGAAGGTCGCCATCGCCGCCCGCACCGAGGAGGTCCGCGACAAGCGCCTCCCCGGCACCATCCACACCGTCGCCGAATCCATCCGCGGCGATGACGGCGAAGCCCTCGCCGTACGCATGGACGTGCGCGACCCCGAGAGCATCACCGCCGGCGTCGACCGTGTCGTCGAGGAATGGGGCCGCGTCGACATCCTCGTGAACAACGCCGCCATCCTCGTCCCCGGCTCCATCGAGACCGTCCAGCCTCGCCACCTCGACCTCATCTGGCAGATCGACCTGCGCGGACCCCTCCTGCTTATCCGCGCCTGCGTCCCCCACATGCGGGCAGCTGGCGGCGGGCACATCGTGAACGTCTCCTCCCGCGCGGGCGTCTTACCCGGTCCCGGCCCCTACCCCGAGACGCGCGCCAGCGGAGGTTTCTACGCGATGGTCAAGTCGGGCCTCGAACGCTACTCGCAGGCCCTCGCCATGGAGCTGCAGGACGATGGCATCGCCGTCAACGTCCTCTCCCCCCTCGGCCGCATCCGCACGCCCGGCAACATCTGGGCCGAGAACGACCCCGAGAACCCCACCCTTGAGTTCGAGCGCGCCCCCCACATGGCCAAGGGGACGGTCTGGATGTGCGAGCAGTCCCCAGCCGAGTACACCGGCCACATCGTGTTCGACGAGGACCTCTGCGCCGAGAAGGGCCTCTAGCGAACCGCCCTACCGCGTCAGCTCCGAGATGTCCGGCCCGCCCTCGGTGGCGACCACCCCTGCCTCGCGCAGCGCCTCCACCTCCTCCGCCCCCAGCCCCAGCAGTTCGCCCAGCACCTCCACCGTGTGCTCCCCCATGCTCGGCGGCGGCCCCGCGATCCCCGACTCCGACCGCGACAGCCGCACCGGCGTGTTCGCCACCGGCATCGTCCCCGCCACCGGGTGCGTCACCTCCTGGATCATCTCCCGGTGCTGCACCTGCGGGTCCGCAACCACGTCCGCGATCGTGTTCAGTGGCCCGCTCGGGATATCCGCCGCCAGGAACTCCTTCAGCCAGTGCTCCCGCGGCTGCTTCCGGAACGCCTCGAACAGGACCGGTTCGAGCTCCGCGTGGTTCGCCGTCCGCTTGGGTCCCGTGTCGAAGCGCGGGTCGTCGATCAGGTCCGTCACGCCCAGCAGCGCGCACAGGATCGGCCACTGCTCGTCCCGGAACGCCAGCGCCACCACGATCCAGCCGTCCGCCGTCGGGAACGCCTGGAACGGCGTCGCGCTCGGATGGCGCGTGCCCAGCGGCTTCGGCGCCTCGCCAGTCACGAAGTACCGCATGATCGCGTTCTCCAGCACGCTCACCTGCGCATCGAGCATGCTGATGTCGACCGCCTGCCCCTCCCCGCTCTTCCCCCGCTCGTGCAGCGCGGTCAGGATGCCGATCGTCGTGTACAGCCCCCCCACGATGTCGCCGTACGAGACCCCCGGGCGAACCGGACCCCCGTCCGGCTCCCCCGTGATCGACATCACGCCGCCCATGCCCTGCACGATGATGTCGACCGCCGGGTACTCCCGGTACGGACCGGTCTGCCCGAAGCCCGAGGTGCTCGCGAAGATGAGCCCCGGGTTCCGCTCCCGCAGCGTCTCGTACCCGATCCCGAGCCGGTCCATCGTTCCCGGGGTGAAGTTCTCCATCACCACGTCGACCTTCTCCGCGAGGTCGAGCAGCAGGTCCCGGCCCTCCTCGCGCGTCAGGTCGATGGAGATGGACCGCTTTCCCCGGTTGATGCTGAAGAAGTAGCCGCTCCAGCCGTTCTGGTAGGGACCGCTCGTGCGGGCCACGTCCCCCCACGGCGGACGCTCCACCTTGATCACGTCCGCCCCGAGGTCCGACAGCACCATCGCGGCGTAGGGCCCCGAAAGCACCCATGTCAGGTCAAGGACCTTGATGTCGTCGAGCGGTTTGGCCACGGCCGGGAGTATACGTGCGGCGCTCTACCGCTGACCCCGCAGGCGCGGGTCGAGCGTGTCCCGCAGCGCGTCCCCGAACAGGTTGAACGCGAGCACCGTGATGCTTAGCGCGAGCCCCGGGAAGATCGCGATCCAGGGCGCTGAGACGAAGTAGGCGCGGTTGGTGCCCGAGAGGTCCGCCCCCCACGACGGCGTCCCCTGCTGCACCCCCACCCCAAGGAAGCTCAGCGCCGACTCCGTCAGGATCGCCGCGGGTAGGGTCGTGCTCATCACGATCAAAAGCAGGCCCACGAGGTTGGGGAAGATGTGGCGCCACATGATGCGCACCTCGCTCGCCCCGATCACTCGCGCCGACTCCACATAAATCGCCGCCCGCTGCTCCAGCACGTTCCCCCGCATGATGCGGAAGATCACCGGCGTGAACACGATGCAGATCGCGACAACCAGCAGGAACTCCTCCGCCGCCAGGACCTCTCCCAGGTTCGGTAACTCGTCTCGTAGCGAGGCGTGCAGCGTCAGCGCGAACAGGATGGAGGGGAAGGCGATGAGTACGTCCGCCACTCGCCCGAAAGCGAAATCCACGGGACCGCCGAGGTAACCCGCGAGAAGCGCCAGGGCTGTGCCCCCCAGCGCCGCCACGACCACGGTCGCCAGCCCGATCTTCAGCGAGACCCGCCCTCCGTACAGCACCCGCGACCAGACATCGCGCCCCTCCCGGTTGGTCCCGAAGATATGACTGCCGCTGGGCCCTTCGAGGATGGGCGCAACGCCGAATCCCTCCGGGTCGCTCGTGCCCAGCACCGGGGCTGCAATGGCGCCGATAGTCATCAGGATGATGAGAACCGCCCCGATCGTCCCCAGCCGCTGCTGCCGCAGGAAGCGCAGCACCCCGGCGCCACGCCGCGCGGGTGGCTGGATTGCCTCCTGGCCCAGGGCCGCGGCCGCTTCCGTCGTCTCCGTCATCAGTACCGGATCCTTGGATCGACGAACGTGTAGGAGACGTCGACCACGAGGTTGACTATGGTGAACATGAAGGCGAACACCATGATCGCCGCCAGCGCCACCGTGTAGTCAATCGAGACGACCGACTCAAACACGAGCAGCCCGAGGCCGGGAATGCCGAAGATCTGCTCCGCGATCACCGAGCCGCCGAGGACCGCCCCCAGCTGGATCCCGATCACCGTAATCACCGCGATCATCGAGCTGCGAAACACGTGTCGCAGCACCACCGCCCGCTCCCGCAGCCCCTTCGCCCGCGCCGTGCGCACGTAGTCCGAGTACAGCGTCTCCAGCATCGACGAGCGCACGATGCGGGCCACGTAGGCCGCCGTCGCGATCGCCAGCGTCACCGCCGGCCAGATCACGATCTTCAGGTTGTTGATCGGGTCGTCCTCAAAGCGCACGTACTCCCACAGCGGGGTCCACGCCCACCAGATCGCGGGTAATGTGATCACCAGCGTCGCCACCCAGAAGTTGGGCACGGAGATGCCCGAGATCGTCACGATGCGTAAGAGCCCGTCGAGGAACGTCCCCGGTCTGATGGCCGAGATGATTCCCACCGGGAGGCCGATCACCGCCGTCAGCAACACCGTCAGCAGGCCTAGTTCCGCCGTCACCGGCAGGCGCGACCTGATCTCGGGGGTCACGGGGCGCCTGTTCTTCAGCGAGATCCCGAAGTCCCCCTGGAGTGCATTCCAGGCCCACTTGCCGTACTGCACGAAGAACGGCTTATCGAGCCCGAACTCCTCTTCGAGGCTGGCGATCGCCTGTGCGTTCTGGTCCGGAGAGACCAGCCCGAAGCCCGTCAGCGCCGCGTTCCCCGGCCGCAGGAAGAGCAGCCAGAACAGCAAGAGCGACATCCCGAACAACATGAACGGGACGGCGATCAACCGGCGCGCGATGTAGGCCTGCATGTGCGGAAGACTCCATGGAAGCCGGGCGGGCGTCTCCGCCCGCCCGGCTTCCGGTGTGGACTCCCTAGCCCTTGATGTACATGTCGTGGGTCCGGTTCAGGAACCCGCCAAGGAGGGTGTCGTCCTCGGGGAAGTTCCCGACCCGCGAGTTGTACACGACCCAGCTGTGGCCCGGCACCGGCAGGTTGATCCCCGGCACCAGCTCGTCGAGTGCGAAGAGCTGCATCTCCCGCATCTTCTCGAGCCGCAGGTCCGGGTCGACCTCCTGTGCTTGCGCAGCCGTCAGGTCGATCAGCTTCTCGGCGTTCGCCACCAGGCTCGCGTCTGGCTGGTCCACCCCGAAGCTCCACGACACGCCCGCGAAGGCGTTCGGGTTCATCATCGTCATGTTGTAGATCTCCGGCGTCGTGCTCGCGTTGTACGGCACCACGAAGAGCTCCCACTGCTTGATCGGCTCACGGGCCCGCGCCACATACGTTGTCACGTCGTGGATCAGAGGCTCTGCTGTGACGCCGAGGTTCTCCTCCATCTGCCGCGCCAGGAACTCCGCCATCGTGGAACCCCGCGGGTCGATGCTTGTCTCGATGCGGATGTGTTCGACATCGGTGCCCGAGGCCTCCCACAGCTGCCGCGCCTTCTGCGGATCGAACTCCCGGTACGACTTCAGCGTTTCCTGGTCGAGCGCGAAGCCCGGCAGGGCCTGCCCCACGGGGCCGTCGTACACGCCGTCGCCCGCGTACAGCGTCGCGATCATGGCGTCGTAGTTGATCGCCAGCGACACCGCCTCACGCGCGCGCCTGTCCGTGAACTTGATGTTGTCATACGCGAGGAAGCGCGCCTCCGTCGAAGCCACTTCCTTCGCCACGAACCGGTCGTCCCCGGTGAACTCGTCGAACTCGATGCGGTCGGCGATTCCCGGGATGTAGTCGATGTCTCCGGCGAAGAACGCCGCCTTCACCGCCGCCCGGTCCACGATGATCCGTGTCTCGTGCCGGTCGATGTAGGGAGCGCCCTCCAGGAAGTGCGTCGAGGGGTTCTCGTGTGCGTAGTACTCCGGGTAACGCGCCAGCGCGACGCCCGCGCTGTCGCGCTGCTCGATGACGTACGGCCCTGCGCCCGCGTCCAGCTCCTGCACATTCCCGTTCGCCTGCTGGTCCAGCAGCGCCTTCGAGACGAGGCCGAAGGCAGTCGAGGCCATCAACACCGGCGCCGAAGCCGCGGGCGCCTTCAGGGATACCTGGGCCGTGGACTCGTCCACCGCCGTGATCGTGTCCATGAAGCCCCAGTTCGCCTCGTTTACCTGCGAACCCTGGTCCGCCAGGAGGGAGGGGAAACGGCTCCAGGTGCTGGCCACGTCCTCTGCCGTGACGGCGCCGCCGTCGTGGTGGAACGTCATCCCCGAACGCAGCGGGAAGATGATCGTGAGGTTGTCGGGCTGCTCCATGGCCGTCGCCGCATCGAACAGGAACTCGTTCGTCGAGACCTTGTAGAGGTGTGTGTGGTTGTAGATGCGGGCCAGGATCTCGTTGTTGTTGATGACCTTCAGGCCCGGATCGATGCCGTCGTCGATCTGCGTCTTGTGCTGCCGGAACGTGCCGCCCGGTGCGGCTCCATCGGCCGCGGGAGCCTCCGTTGGCGCCTCGGTCGGCGCCTCCGTTGCCGCGGCGGCTGTCTCCTCCGGGGCTGCCGGCTCCTCCGGCTCGGCGTCGTCGTCATCGTCGCCACACCCGACCGCCACCAGGCCCGCCGAGCCCGCTGCCAGCGCTGCCCCTCCGATTAGGAAGCCGCGGCGTGATCGTCGGCGCCTCCAGTAGCGCCCCCAATAGCTCTCTCGCATGGTGCCCTCCCGGGTGCCGATTTCGCGGCAGTCTAAGTCAAACGCGATATGCCCGTCAGCAAGGTTTGCAATTCTGACTACGCTCCGTCCGCGCTATCATCCTGCCGTGGCCCACATCGACTGGCACCGCGTCGCCGCCCGCGACGAACTCGAAGAAGGAGACGTCAAGACCGTCCTTGCCGGACGCAGCCTCCTCGTGCTCACGATGCACGAAGGGCGCTATGGCGCGCTCGATAACCGCTGCCCCCACGAGAACGCCCCCCTTGGCGAGGGTTACATCGACCGCGGCTGGCTGATCTGCCCCCTCCACCAGTACGAGTTCGACCCCCACGACGGCTACCCCTCCCCCACCTACGAGGAGGGCCCTCCCTCCTACCCCGTCGAGCTCCGCGAAGACGGCGTTTACGTCGGCATCGAAGACCTCGCCGCCACGTACGAAGAGGCCCGCCAGGCCTTCTTCGCCGCGACCGATGAGGCCGTCGCCCTCGTCGGCGCCACCGAGGGCGCCCGCCAGATCCTGGTCGACTGGCGCCGCGCGGCGGTCGTTGGCACCGAGGTCGAGCCTCCCGAGGGGATGCCCCGCACCGTCCAGGCGGCTGACCTGCCCAACGCGCTTGCCATCGCCCGCGCCCTGCGCGCGTGGCACGACTCCCACGAGGCCATGCGCGTCGCCTTCAACCGCATCCCCCGCGAGGAGAGGCCCACCGTCGCGCGCCCGCCCCAGAAGTACCCCGCCCCTTCCCCCGCCTCCGTCCCGCGGATGACCTTCGGTTAGCCGCCATGCCCGATCTGAAGCGGCGCAGGCTCGGCCGCACCGGCCTCATGGTCCCCGAGCTCGGCCTTGGCGCCATGGACACCCCTACCTCCCCCGAGGGCGGCGAGACCCTCCGCGCCGCCCTCGACGCCGGCATCACCTTCATCGACACCGCCCGCGAGTACGCCGGCAGCGAGATGCTCATCGGCCAGGTCCTCCGCGAATTCGACGCCCCCGCCGGCCTCTGCCTCGCCAGCAAGACCTTCAGCCGCACCGCCAACGGCGCCCAGTACGACATCGACCGTTCCCTGCGAGCCCTCGGCCGAGAGCGCATCGCTCTCTACCAGCTCCACGACGTCTCCACGGACGAAGCCTGGGAGGCCGTCATGCACGAGGACGGCGCTCTCGCCGGCCTTCAGACGGCCCGCTATCGCGGCCTCATCGACCACATCGGTATCTCCTCCCACACCGCCGACATCGTTCGTAAGGCCATCACCTGCGGCGAGTTCGACACGGTCATGCTCGAGTACTCCGCCTTCTACCCGGCCACCGCCCCCCTCATCGACCTCGCCGCCGAGCACGACGTCGGCGTGATCGTGATGCGGCCCGTCGGCGGCTCCGGCCGCACCAGCGCCATGCGTGGACGCATCGCTGGCGGCTACGACGGGCCCCTCCCGCCCGCCCACCCCCTCCCCTACCTCTGGTCGCATCCCCGCCCCGCCGGCCCCCTCCCCCCCCCCACCCTCCTCCGCTACGTCTGGTCGAATCCCGGCGTCTCCGTCGCCATCCCCGGCGCGCGCTACCCCTCCCGCATCCACGAAAACGTGGCCACCGCCGCCGACTGGAGCCCCATGGACGAGGCCGAGCGCCGTGCCCTCGAGGCCGAGGCAGCCCGCCTCTACTGACGCCCCCGCCCGTTCACACCCCGGCTGCGCCGGGCCGGTATCGTGCCCCCGACCGCTGGCCGTGAACGAATCGAACTCCACCCCCGCCCCCGGCCGAGGGCCCCTCTGGGAGGCCGTCGGCTACTTCCTCCGCCTCGGCGTCGTCGCCTTCGGCGGCCCCGCCGCTCACGTCGCCATCATGCGTCGCGACCTCGTCGAGCGCCGCAAGTGGCTCTCCGACCAGGACCTGCTCGACCACCTCGCCGTCGCCAGCCTCATCCCCGGCCCCAACTCCACTGAGCTCGCCATGCACCTCGGCGCCCGCCGCGCCGGCTGGGCCGGCCTCTGGCTCGGAGGCGCGGCCTTCATCCTGCCCGCCTTCGCCATCGTCCTTGCTTTCGCCTGGATCTACGTCGAGTACGGCGAGACCCCTGCCGGTACCGACCTCCTCCGCGGCGTTCAGCCCGTGATTCTCGCCATCGTCGTGCAAGCCATCTGGAGCCTGCGGACGACCGCCGTCCGCGCCTGGGATACCGCTGTCGTTTCGGGCGCCGCCGTCGTGCTCGCACTCGTGGGGCTCAACGAGGCGATTGTCATCATCGGGGCGGGGCTCGCCCTCCTCGCCTGGCGACGGCTCGCACCCGAGCCCCTCCGCAAACCCCTCGATGCCCCCCTTCCCAACCCCCGCACGGTCTGGCGCGCCGCCCGCCGCTGGCTGCGCGTGACCGGCCGCCGCGCCGGCGGCTTCCTGCTGCTCGCCAGCCCCGCCCGCCTCCCCCCCCCCCGCCGGCTTCC
>MKWU01001702.1_pt1 | contig 36584 bp, 35 predicted proteins | sample 809101 | NCBI WGS metagenome assembly MKWU01 (sample SAMN05860141, study PRJNA318959) | sponge metagenome | host: Aplysina aerophoba | place: Slovenia: Piran, Adriatic Sea, Gulf of Piran | collected 2013-05-07
TCCAAGATTCTCCTCGGGTGAACACCCTTGCGCCCCATAGCCTTGGGTGGGTCCATCTCCACAATGACTGGGGGAAGCTGCTCCCACAGATCATCCGGGACTTCCCATATCGTCGGCAGAGTCTCTCCCTTTCCCAGCAGCCACCACCACACAGGTCTCCCCTATATTAGCCGAACCGTGCTCCCTTGCCTTTCACACTACTCCTGTTTTGAACCGGTTTCTAAGGGCACCCCCAGGCACCCGAACACCACGTAATCTGGGCGACTCGACTCCCGACACGGAGAGCCTCCGTCCCTCGCTACCCGTCCCGGTGGTAGACTCCGAGGACATATGGGATCAGAGCCGATTCGCATCGCTTACCAGGGTGTCCCTGGAGCCTTCAGCGAGCAGGCGGCAAAGCAGTTCGCCGCTAACAGCGAGACCGTCGGATTCCCCAACTTCGAGGAGACCTTCGAGGCTGCCGTGAAGGGCGAGTGCACCCACGCCTGCCTCCCCGTTGAGAACAGCCTCGCGGGATCGATCAATCAGACCTACGACCTGCTCACAGACTCGGTCTTACACGTAGTGGGGGAGCAGATCGTTAGGGTCCATCACAACCTCCTTGCCAAACCCGGGGTGAAGCTCGACGAGGTCCACCAGGTCTACAGCCACCCTCAGGCCCTAGCACAGTGCCAGGACTTTATCAGCCGACACCACCTAGAGGCGATCTCGGATTTCGACACCGCAGGTGCCGCCAAGCTCCTCGCAGAGAGCGGAGGCGACGGCCGGGCGGCCATCGCCAGCAAGCAGGCGGCGGAAGCCTACGGACTCGAGATCCTGGTCGAGCGCATAGAGGATCGGTCGTTCAACTACACCCGATTCTTCATCCTCGGGCACGACGAGGCCCCGAAGCTCAAGGGGCGGAATAAAACTAGTCTGGTGCTGGCCACCCGGCACAAGCCTGGCAGCCTCGTCGCCTGCCTTGAGGAGTTCCCGAAACACAGCATCAATATGACCAAGCTCGAATCACGACCGCGCCGCGACAAGCCGTGGAGCTACCTCTTCTACGTCGACATCGAGGGGCACCTCGAGGACGGGAACGTGGCCGCCGCGGTGACGGGGCTAATGCGCAAGGCGGCCTTTGTGAAATACCTGGGCTCATACCCGGCGGCACCGGATATCCTGGATCTAGAGTAGACCGACCGGGACTACGATGCAGCAGGAGGTCCCGCAGCGCAGCAAGGTCCCGCGTCCCGCCCAACTCCCCCTTAGCGAGAAGCGTCCCGGGCCACCATAGAGGTCGGGGCACTCGGACCCCACCGGGCGGAGTTAAGCACGGACGCTGTCCCGGCCTCGACCACCACCCATGCTATCCTGCGCTCTTGGAGCGCCGGGAGGCGGCCATGCCCAGACGCGACGACATCAAAACGATCCTGATCCCCGGCTCCGGCCCCATTCAGATCGGCCAAGCCGCCGAGTTTGACTACTCGGGAACCCAGGCTTGCAAGGCCCTCAAGGGGGTCGGCTACCGGGTCGTACTGATCAACTCGAATCCCGCAACCATCATGACCGACCCCGAAGTGGCCGACCGGACCTACATCGAACCGCTGACCCTCGAAACGGCCGAGCAGGTCATAGAGACTGAGCGGCCCGACGCCCTGCTCCCCACCCTCGGCGGACAGACCGCACTGAACCTTGCCAAGGTGCTGCACGATCAAGGTGTCCTCGAGCGGTTCGGGGTGGAACTGATCGGCGCCCGCTACCAGGCCATTCACAAGGGCGAGGATCGGCAGGCCTTCCAGGAGGCGATGGCCCGCATCGGCCTCCAGACCCCGCAGGGTCGGATGGCGACCTCTCTCGACGAGGCTACCGACTTCGTGCGGGAGATCGGCTTCCCTGCCATCGTCCGACCGAGCTATACCCTCGGGGGAACAGGTGGGGGAATCGCCTATGACGAGGAGAGCTTTAAGCGGGTGGTGACTCAGGGGCTCCACAACAGCCCTGCGACCACCGTCCTCATCGAGCAGTCGGTGCTGGGCTGGAAGGAGTATGAGCTCGAGGTCATGCGCGACCACAACGATACTGTGGTCATCATCTGCTCCATCGAGAATCTCGATCCCATGGGGGTTCACACCGGCGACTCGATCACCGTGGCCCCCGCGCAGACCCTGTCGGACAAGGAGTATCAGCGGCTCAGGGACGACTCCATCGCCATCATCAGGGAGATCGGGGTCGACACGGGTGGTTCCAACATCCAGTTCGCCGTCAACCCCGAAGACGGGGAGGTAGTGGTCATCGAGATGAACCCCCGGGTATCGCGCTCATCGGCACTCGCCTCGAAGGCCACCGGCTACCCGATTGCGAAGATCGCTGCACTTCTAGCGGTGGGGTTCCACCTCGACGAGCTACCGAACGACATCACCAAGGAGACCAAGGCGGCCTTCGAGCCCTCGATCGACTACGTGGTGACCAAGCTCCCCCGCTTCGCCTTCGAGAAATTCCCCGACACCCCGAACGACTTAGGGACCCAGATGCGCTCTGTGGGCGAGGTCATGGCCATCGGCAGGACTTTCAAGGAGTCACTCCTCAAGGGGCTCCGCTCGCTCGAGCTCGACGTCCGCTCCCCAGTCCGCAAGTGCCCGACTGAGCGGCTGGAGGCGCAACTCTCCCCTCACCCGGGCCGGCTACCGGTGCTCCTAGAGCTCCTCAGGCGAGGAAAGAGTGTACAGCTCCTGTGTGAGAGGACAGGGATCGATCCCTGGTTCATGGCCCAGTTGTGCGAGATCGTAGAGGCCGAGCGGGAGATTGCAACCCTCCCAGAGCCCGAGAGGTGGGATCAGGAACTGTGGCGCGAGATTAAGCGGGTCGGATTTAGCGATTCCGACCTCGCCGCGATTATCGGCAGATCCCCGGACGAGCTTCGCCAGCTGCGACTCGCCCAGGGAAGTGCCCCGGTCTACAAGACAGTGGACACCTGTGCAGCGGAGTTCGAGGCCTACACCCCCTACCACTACAGCACCTACGAATGGGAGGATGAGGCGGCCCCGTCGACTCGCGACAAGGTGGTCATCCTCGGCTCCGGGCCCAACCGCATCGGCCAGGGAGTGGAGTTCGACTACGCCACTGTTCACGCTGTTTGGGCTCTGCGCGAGGCCGGCTACGAGACCATCATGGTCAACTCCAACCCCGAGACGGTGTCGACCGACTACGATACCGCCGACCGGCTTTACTTCGAACCGATGACGTTCGAGGATGTGCTCAATATTGTGGAGCACGAGCGACCCGCCGGGGTGATCGTACAACTCGGCGGGCAGACCCCGCTGAAGCTGGCCCGAACCCTGACCGAGGCCGGGGTGCCGATCTGGGGAACACCGGCCGAAGCGATCCATGAGGTCGAGGACCGGGACCGCTTCCATGCTCTGTGCCTGCGGCTAGGCATCCCCCAGCCGAGGGGCGGCGCGGCCGACCGGCCCGACGATGCAAAGGCCCTTGCGGCCGAGATAGGCTACCCCGTCATGGTCCGGCCCAGCTACGTCCTCGGAGGGCGCGCCATGAAGGTCATCCGGAACGGTGAAGAGCTTGAGCGCTACCTCGAGGAGGTATACGCCGAACTCTCTGAGGCGCCCTCGATCCTGATTGACGACTTCATCGAGGGGGCCCGTGAGGTGGACATCGACGCGATCTCGGACGGTGAACTCGTGGTGGTGGCTGGGATCATGGAGCATATCGAGGGTGCCGGCATCCACTCCGGAGATAGCGCCTGCATCACCCCCTCCGTAGGGTTGAATCCAGGAATTGAGCGCGCCCTCCTCAACTACAGTGTCCGCCTCACCGAGACGATCGGGGTGCGGGGGCTTATCAACATCCAGTACCTGGTGCGTGACAACGAGGTCTTCATCATCGAGGCCAACCCGAGGGCCAGCAGGACCATCCCCTATCTGTCGAAGGCGATCGGCCATCCCCTGGCCAAGTATGCAGCGCGGATCGCAGCTGGCTCCCGACTAGCCGACCTAGGTCTGACCGAGACGCCTCGACTTCGCCACTACAGTGTCAAGGAGGCGGTCTTGCCGTTCACGAAGTTCACCGGGGTACTCCCCGTCCTGGGCCCCGAGATGCGCTCGACAGGTGAGAGCATGGGCATCGACCGCGACCCGGATCTGGCCTACTGGAAAGCCCAACTAGGGGCTGGGGTCAGGCTCCCTTCGGGGGGCAAGGTCCTGCTCGTCGACGACCCCGATCGGGCTGAGCAACTCGAGCTGCTCGAGCAGGACCTTCACAACGCCGGCTTTGCGGTCGCCAGAACGAGCGGAGCCGCCCCCCCTCAGAGCAGCGGCTACGGGTTACTGATCGACACGGTCCACACACCGCTGTTACGCCAGGCCCTCGAGAACGGGATACCATACGCCACCACGGTAGAGGCGGCCACCTGGACCGTGCGGGCGCTCCAAAAAGCAACCTCAAGCAGACTGGGGGTCACAGCCCTCCAGGACCTGTTTGCGGATGTCGCGGTGACCAATCCAGACTGAATTACTTCACGGGCGGTGTCAGGAGATCACCCTGCTACTGCCCCGCACACCCCCAGCACAGAAGCCCCTGAGCAGGAGTTGAGCCTTCTACAGGAGCAGCCTGACGGAGAGGCGACGGTAGGGAAGCTGAGCAAGACCTGTCACCATCACCTACTTCTAAGGGGGTCCCGGCCCCAGACCCTCTAGCTCAGCCGCGACCAGGAGGGGCAGGGGGAGGGTCACGAGGCCGGCACGACTACCCGCCGCCCTCTACCGTGTGCAGGAACTCTCCCCGTCGACTCGGCAGGTGGCCGCGCAGTGAAAGGGCATATTCCGAGATCTGCAGGAGGGCGTCGGGAACGGGCCCGCGCAGGAAGAACTCACCACTGTCGACCCTGCTCACGAGGTGGAACGGTGCGAACTCGAGATACTCGAGGGACTTGAGCAACTGATCGCGCGGGAGATCGACATCCATGACATCCTCGAGGAGGAATAGGGCTGGTGCCTTCAGCGCCGCAAGCCGGGACAGCAGCGTGGAGAAGGCCCTCCGTTCCTCGATCTTTCGTGTGACAGAGCGTTCCAGCAGTTCGATCCCCGTCTGCAGGAGCCCGTCGCGTTCCAGGAAGGGTTCTAAATCGAGCGGATTAAGGGGGATCATCTGAGAGAGCTGCAGCGCCCGCTCGAGGCCGGCCCAGGACCACAGAGAGGCGTGCGCCAGACCCGCAGGGGCGTGGAGCCGCTCGAGATCTTTCATCTCACCGATCACTGTGAGGTAGCGGGTACCGGCCTCCCTCCTTCTCGAGAGCAGGGCCGCCCAGTCGAGGGGTTCGTCCGGCAGGAGCAGGTGGACGAAGGCCTGATACTGCCTCCTCCCAAGATCTGCCTGCACCAGGAACTGCTGCCCCTGGGCGAGAGCCTTCACACTGTAGCCAAACTCTTCCAAGACCTCTCGGAGCCGACTCTGCAACGACAGCTCATCGGTCTCCTGTTCGGAATTCAAGGCTACGTCGCCGGGGAACATCACCCCTTTCGGATAGGGGGTCACCCTGGCGACCCTGGGGCGTTCCGGCGACCCCTCCGAGGCAAGCACCGCTCCTCGAACGCTCTCAACCCCCTGCCAGCGACCCTCGGCGAACGTGAAGCGCTCATCCCTAGCCAAGGCACCGGCCAGATCGAAATCCTCGGGGATCTCAGGGTAGGTCGCGCGGATTTCCGCCTCGGACATAGCCGAGCCAGACTGACAGAGGGCAGCGAGCAGGTCGGTGACCCCTTCGGACCCCGCCGACTCCCTGCTCACACCAGGCTTCCTGGAACGCGGAACGGCGGTGAAGGAGTAGCGGCCATCCTCAAGCGGTTGGAAGTGGATCTCGTCGTTCACCCGGAGCTGATGATCCTCGAAAAAGGCTGTGAGGCCACTCACTATCCGTGGGCCCGGAAACGAGAGTTCATACTCCCGATCACCCTCCGAGTCGACAGCGGTCACGGTGCCCGAACTCGGGAACAGTTCAAGCATGCTCTGGGGCAGGGTCAACTGGCCAGACCGAAGGCAGAACCGCGTCAGAATATACTTGAAAGTCTGGGCCATCAATATCCCCTATTTATAAGCGAACGCGCGCTCCGAAATCAAATCCCGGACACGACGCCGACTGCGCAAACGACTCGATCATGCCATCCCTACCGATAAGTCTATCACTACCTGCCCCCCCGGTAGCGACCACTCCGGCAACACCCTCACAAAGGGGCCAAGGGCTCCCCCGGCCGGGCCCGGGGGGCAGCCGGTCCGGAAGTACGATTAGCGCCGGCGATTCGGATCGCCGAAGACCAGCACCCGGCGGCGCCGGCTCACCCTCCCCCCTGGAATCGGCTCCAAGCGCTCTGCCCCCCCGCCTGGCTCCGCCCCCCGGCCGAGCGGGGTTTTCAACCTCTTCGGGCGCGGCTGCACAGTCTCAGCCTCATCGGTCTCGACCCTAGGCAACTCGGCACGACCCAATAGCAGGTCGACCTGCCGCGCCGTCGGATTGGACTGGGAGATGGTCACCTCAAGCCGGTCCCCGAGTCGGTACCTCTTCCTGGTGTTGCGGCCTATCAGCGTGAGTGAAGCCTCCCGGAACAGGTAGTAGTCGTCATCGAGATGGGAGATGTGGATCAACCCCTCCACGGCATTGGGAAGGGATACAAAGATACCGAAGTTGGTGACCCCGCTGACCACCCCGTCGAAGGTTTCACCCCGATGCTCGACGGCCCACCAGGCGTGGAAGTAGCGGGTAAGGTCCCTTTCGGCCTCCTCCGCCAGCCGTTCCCTGCGGCTCGACTGCTCCGCCAAGTCGGGGAAATCGGCCCGCAGACGCTCCTTCAGCGTCGGGGAGAGGCGGTGCTGCAACACCGCCTTGAGGACGCGGTGCACCACGAGGTCGGGGTATCTGCGGATCGGGCTCGTGAAGTGAAGGTAGTTCTCAAAGGCTAGGCCGTAGTGGCCCAGGTTGTCGGGGCTGTAACGGGCCTGCTTCAGGCTGCGGAGCAGCAGTGTGTTGACGAGCTGCGCCTCAGGCTTGCCAGCGGCCTCGATCAGGATCCTCTGCAGATCCTGCGGCTCCAAGTGCTCCAAATCTACGATATAGCCGAGCCCGCCTAGCCCTTTCTGAAAGGCCTGGATCCTCTCCGGGTTCAGCCCCTCGTGCACGCGGTAGAGGGTGGGGACATCCCGCTCATTCAACTCCTGGGCCACCAGTCGGTTCGCGAGCAGCATCAGTTCCTCGATCAGTTGACGGGCCGCGTTCGAACGGACCGGGGTGATGTGCAGAGCTCCCCCTGCGTCGACATCCACCCTCGTCTCGGCTAAGTCGAAGTCGAGGGCCCCCTGGGCCTGACGTGACCCCCGCAGGTTCTGGGTCAGCTTGATCAGGAGGCGGATATCCCCTTCGAGCCTGCGCTTGCCCCTGGGCAATCTCCCGCCATCGACGAAGTCCTGGACCTGGCGGTAGCTAAGCCGGGCGTCGGACTCGATTACGGTCTCCCGGAACCGGACAGCCCGCACCTCACCGGCCCGAGTGAGGTCGATTAAGGCGGAGAGGGCCAACCGCGGCTCCCCCTCCACCAGCGAGCAGATCCCATTGGAGAGCTGTTCGGGAAGCATCGGCAGAACCTTGCCTGGGAGGTAGGTGCTAGTGGCCCGCTCGCGAGCTTCCCGGTCTAAGCTGGTCCCCTCAGCAACGTAGTAGGACACGTCGGCAATATGCACCCCGATTCGGAGCAGACCGTCCTTACCACGACCTGCCAAGCGCTCGACCGAGATCGCGTCATCGAAGTCCTTGGCATCCTCGCCGTCGATGGTCACGGTGTTGATGTGACGGTAGTCGGTTCTTCCGCCCATCATCTCGCCGGTAACGGTGGGGGGCACCGCAGAGGCCTCGGCCAGGGTATCCGGGTCGAAGGCATCCTTGAGGTCGTACTTGACAATCACAGCCCGCGTCTCCAGCTCAGGATCTTCCCCCCGCCCCAACACCTCTGTGACCTCGCCAAAAGGGTCGCGCTCCCCTGAGTCCTCGGGCCAGACCATGCGAGCGATCAGCCGGGTTCCAGCCTCGAGTTGCCCCACCGATTCGGGTACGAGCAGGATGCGTTCGTGTAACCTCGGCGAGTCGGGTCGGAGGATGGCGTAACCGCGGGCGTACTCCAGAGTCCCCCCCACCCGGTTGTTGCGCCGCTCCAAGATGCGGACCACCTCTCCGCCCGGACGGCCGTTGTCACCTCGAAGGGGGTTGGGACGGACCATAACCCGGTCGCCATCCCAGGCTCCAGCGAGGCCGTCAGCCGGGACGAACAGGTCCTTTCCACCCTCGTCGAGGATGACGAAACCGTACCCTCCGGAGGTAACCTGCAATCGTCCCGGTTTCAAGTTCATCTCCTTGGGAAGCCCGTAGGTCCGCCGACGGGTCCTGATCAGCATGCCACTAGCCACCAAGCCGCCGAGTAGCTGTCCAAGTTCGGCCCGGTCGCTTAGCTTAAGGTGCTTCTGCACATCTTGGATGTGCCAAGGCCTCTCCGGGTGATCGACGAAAAAACGGAAGAGTTCATCCCTGTCAATCTCCATGACCGATCCAGTGTATCGCGCTCGACCGCCCTCCAAGGCCCCTTACTAGTGCGGTCGGGGTGGTAAGCTGTCAGTGCGGGTCACCCCGCCCGATCATGAGAGCAAACCGGGCCCCCACCCAGATTCGACCGATCGTGGTCCGCCGAGGCTACAGCCGCCACGCCGAGGGCTCCGCCCTCATCGAGTGGGGAGACAACCGGGTCCTGGCCACGGTGACGGTGGAGTCCAAACTCCCCGCTCATCTGAGGGGTCGGGGGCAACGCAGCGGCTGGCTCACGGCAGAGTACTCGCTCCTTCCCCGGAGCACCCACGACCGCACTCCGCGGGAGCGCCTCTATGCCGGGGGGCGTACCCAGGAGATCCAGCGCCTGATCGGCCGGTCGCTCCGGAGCGTGACCGATCTGACGCTCTTCCCCAACAGGACGCTGATCGTCGACGTGGATGTCCTCCAGGCCGATGGTGGGACCCGCTGTGCCGGAGTGCTGGCCGGCTATATCGCACTGCATGAGGCGGCCGACCGCCTGATCTTCGCGGGCGACATCGACGAGTGGCCCCTCATCCATGAGGTGGCGGCCGTGAGTGTCGGTCTGATCGCTGGAGAGACCTACGTGGATCTGGAGTATAGCGAGGATGTGAAAGCCGAGGTCGACCTGAACGTGATCGCCACCGGCGATGGCCGCCTCGTCGAGGTGCAGGGGGGGACGGAAGAGCGCCCGCTGCCAACGGAGCAGTTCGTTCGGCTCGTGGAAACCGGCATGACCTCGGTCGGTCAGATCCTCAACACCATCAGGGCCCAGATGGCCAGACCGGCATGACCGTCCGCCTCGTCGTCGCCACTACAAATCTGGCAAAGGTGGCCGAGTTCCGGAGCGCCCTGTCACCGCTCGGAGCCGGGATTCTCTCGGCCAAGGAGGTGGGTCTCACCACCTTCCCCGAGGAGACCGGCAGCTCGTACCTGGAAAATGCCCAGCTCAAGGCGGAACATGCCGCCCTGAAGACCGACCTTCCGGCCCTGGCAGACGACTCCGGGTTGGAGGTAGAGGCCCTGAACGGTGCGCCTGGAATCTACTCAGCACGCTTCGGTGGCCCCATCTCGAACAGCGAGCGCATCAGCTACCTACTGCAACAGCTTAGGGGCGTACCCCGGGGGGCACGGGGGGCACGGTTTGTATGTAGCATCGTGCTCGCCACCCCAGGCGGAGAGGTCGAGTCTTTCCACGGCGAAGCCGAGGGCGAGATCCTCTTCAGCCCGCGCGGCGAGGGGGGCTTCGGCTACGATCCGGTCTTTTACAGCCCCGAATTGGGGAGGACCTTCGCAGAGGTCTCCAGAGAAGAGAAACAGCGGGTCAGCCATCGTGGCAAGGCCCTGCAACAGTTCGTGGACTGGGCCCTTACCCCGCCAGCGCTGGCCGCCATATCCACCTGCTCCCAGAGGGGTCATGAACTTCGACCGCAAGCTGAAGCATGACCTAACGAATGCTACCGATCGGGCAGCGGCGATGAAGAGTGGAGTTCGCAGTCAGGGCGGATAGGGGTAACTTCGTCGGACTCGTAGAGTCCCTCTTCGACCGTTTCCGTTCTGGGCCCAGATCAGAGAGAAACCGAACTGCCGACGGTCCTTAAGCACCAGTGCACATCCAGATAGCCGCTATGGGACAATGCCTACGATGATCGATCCAAATACCACCACCGGAACAGGAGAGCCCGGAGCAACAGGGGCGCCTCATATAGATATGGAACGAGCCCTGGTGCTCGACACCGTGCGGGTCACCGAGCAGGCGGCCATCGCCGCGAGCCGGGTCGCCGGCAAGGGGAGCTCGGACCTCGTGGATCAGGCCGGCACCGACGCGATGCGCCGGGTGCTCAACGAACTCGACATCGACGGGAAGATCGTCATCGGCGAGGGCGAGCGGGACGAGGCCCCGATGCTCTACATCGGCGAGAGAGTCGGGAAGGGGGATGACCAGTCTTGGCCCGTGGACATCGCCGTAGACCCGGTCGAGGGGACGGGGATCGCTGCCCGGATGATCACCAACGCGGTGACGGTCATCGCGCTCGCGGAGGAGGGCGGGCTGTTCCAGGCTCCGGACACCTATATGGAGAAGCTCATCGTTGGGCCGCCGGCGGCGAGCAAGGTCGATCTCCTCTGGCCCGTGGCCGCCAACCTAAGGAGCCTGGCCCTGAGCCTCGACCGAGCTGTGGACGACCTCACCGTAGTAATCCTGGATCGCCCCAGACACGAAGAGTTGATCCGGAAGGTGCGGCAGGCGGGCGCCCGGGTGAAACTGATCGGTGACGGAGACGTGATCGCCGCGCTAGCGGCGGCTGTACGAGGCACCAACGTCCACGCCGTGATGGGGATCGGTGGCGCTCCTGAGGGGGTCCTAGCGGCCGCCGCTCTCAAGTGCCTCGGTGGGGAGATCCAGGGGCGTTTCAAGCCGCGGAACGGCACGGAGCGCCAGCGCCTTGAGGCGATGGGGGCAAGCGTGGACCGGGTCTACACCACAGACGACCTCGCCCCCGGTAACCAGATCGTCTTCAGCGCTACCGGGATCACCGACGGCGACCTCCTCAAAGGGGTGAAGTTCTTCAAGAACGGCGCCCGGACCCACACCATCTCCCTAGGGTTCCAGTCGCGGGTCGTGAGGTTCTCCGACGCGATCCACCTCCTCGGGGAGGGGGCCCGGGTCACGGTTCACATCTAAGGTGGGGCCAACATGCCCCAAAGACCTGCTCCAAACTTCTGCTCAGGCGAACCCAGGGCTCAACGAAGGTGTATCTCTACCCCCAGAGATTGAGGGTGCTCTTTAAGAATCCGTTCCATAAGTCGCGAGCGGTCCTTTTCCAAGACATATGGCCCGCTAAATCTGGTGAGTGAAACTGCTTGGAATACCACCTCCGAGAGTTCCAGCGCGTCAATAGACCCCCAAGTCTGGTAGGTGAAACTGCTTGGAGTATCACACCTTGGGCGGCCACTCGATTTATGGAACAGGACTCTTAATCAGCGGGTTATAGGTTCGAGTCCTATACGACCCACCAAGAAATCCCCAGGACGGGGATTATTCATTCACACTGGACTCCTCGGGATGGCCTACACCCGCAGTTGTGTGCCTATTATGTGCCAAATGACCGAAAGCTTTCCTATATGCTGCTTAACGAATCATGACCAGGCCTCATGCAGAGTGCGAGGAGACTCCAGATTGAGGTCACAACCGGGGTGTAGACAACCGTTCCGGTTTCGGTCGAAATCTACCGCCCAGAGGTACACATGCTAACGGCAGAGCAGGTCGAGCAATACCGGCGCAGCGGGTTTGTCAACGGCGGCCCGGTCTTGAGCGAGGCGGAGGTCGCGATCCTCCAGGACGAGGTGCTCCACGTCATCGACGACCGCGACAACCCGGACGCGGCGCAGCCGGTGGAGCTCCGCAACCTGGTCAGCGACGACGCCCACCCGATCTGGCAGATCGTTAACATCTGGGAGGCGAGCTCCGCCTTCCGGCGCCTCATCGACAACGAGAAGGTCCCCGCCATGGCGGCTCAGCTCAGCGGCGCGAGAGAACTGCGCGTCTGGCACGACCAGGTCCAGTACAAACCCCAGGCGCGGGGCGGCCGCCTCTACTGGCACCAGGACTCGCCCGCGTGGCCGACGCTGCAGCCGAAGACCGCGCAGATCACTGCCTGGATCGCGCTCGATGACGCCGAGGCCGACAACGGCTACATGTTCATGGTTCCCGGCTCGCACAAGTGGGGCAACCAGGAGGCACTGATCGATGAGATGCCCGACGGCGTCGACCTGCCCGAGACCTTCGAGGGCTACCCCCTATACTTCATGATGTACCCGGTCAAGAAGGGACACGTGCACTTCCATCACTCGCTTACCTGGCACGGTTCCGGCCCCAACCGTAGCGATCGGCCCCGGCGCGCCATCGCCATTCACTTCATGACCGAGGACACCACCTTCGACGCGAGCGGCGAGCACTCTATGAAGCCCTTCATCGAGGTCCCCGACGGCGCGAAGCTGATCGGGGACAGCTTCCCCCTCGTCTGGTCTGGCCCGTGCTAGCCCACCACTCGCGGTTGAGCCCAGTCTCTTCAGTCTGTTCCAGGAGGTACCCCGATGCCGACCGTCGACAGCCCCGCCACCGAACAGGATGTCCGAACCTACCAGGAGCGCGGCTTCATCCGCTACCAGAACTTCTTCTCCAAAGCGGAGATCGAGCGGCTCCGCTCCGCCATTGACGAGGCCATCGGGGCCAACCGCGACCGCATCCTCGGCGCCGAGGGGGGGGGCCGCCACGGCGAGGAGTACGAGCAAGTTTTCAACCAGATGGTCAACCTCTGGACCGACTCGCCCGCCGCCAAGGAGTTCGCCTTCTCCGAGCGCCTCGCCGAGACCGCCCGCCGCCTCTCCCGGGCCAGGCACGTGCGCATCTACCACGACCACGCCATGGTCAAGCCCAGTGGCCAGCAGAGCCGGCAGACGAACTGGCATCAGGACGCACCCTACTGGCCAATGGATCCGGTCGGCTCGTTCTCCGCCTGGATCGCGGTGGACGACGTCACCGTCGATAACGGCTGCCTCCACTTCGTGCCCGGCTCCCACAAGTTCGGCCGGCTCGATTCGATCAGCCTGACCGACGAGAACGACAGCATCGTCGCCAAGATGAGGGAGCGCGGCTACGAGGTTGCTGAGGCCGAAGCGATGGAGATGGAGGCGGGCGGGGTCACCTTCCACCACGGCTGCAACTTCCACTACGCTGGCGCCAACCAGACCGACCAACCCCGGCGCGCCTTTGCCATCATCTATATCCCCGACGGCGTCACCTTCACCGGGGGCTCCGAGGCCGGTGGGGCTGGCGACGAGATGGAGGCGGGCGATCCCTGGGACCACCCGCTGCACCCGATCCTAGCCGGTAATTAGGGCGTGTCGCAGAATTGCTGGTGTGGGTAGAAAAGCTGTCTCAATTCAAATCAGCAGAATAAAGCGAGACTGACGAACTTCTAAATCCAAAGAAACGACTTGAAGGCTGTTATCTGACGGCCGACAACCTCTGGTGTCACGTCCCGGCATCTGAACTAGCGTAGAAACAGGAGCTTGATGATGAAACCGTTCACAGAATCCAATAACCTCCTTAACGATCCACCGGGGCTGCGTAAGCGGCTACGCGACGACGGCTATTTGTTCCTCAGAGGCATCCTTCCCAGAGACGAGGTTTGGACCTGAGACGACAAATCCTTGAATTCTGTCAGGAAGCTGGCTGGTTGCGACCGGGCGCCAACCTGATGGATGGCCTGACGGATCATGCCCCGATTATGGAATGGGATGACGAATACGTGCCCGTATACGCCCGGGTCCAGGCCCTGGAGGATTTCCACCGGCTGAAGTTTCACGAAAATATCATCAGCATCATGGAAGACATCTTCCAGGAGCCCGTCATTCCCTTTCCCCAGACAATCAGACGCATCGCCTTCCCCCGGGATAATGCGCGCGGTACACCGGCGCACCAGGACTGGATCTTTGTTGGCGGCTCAGTGGAGACCATTAGCTGTTGAGCGCCGCTGGGTGGTACGCCGCCAGAAGTAGGCGGACTGAAAATATTGGCCGGCAGCCTGGATCGTGGTGACGGTGCTGATGTTCAACTTCCTGGGCGACGGGCTGCGCGACGCGGCCGACCCCTACAAGTAGGCGAGCCGTGACAGACCGGACCTTCAAGCCGCAACCGGAGCCCGATGGGGATGTCATCCTCGAGGTCGAAGATCTCAAGGTCCATTTCGATCTCGACGACGGGCTGCTCAAGGCGGTCGACGGGATCAGCATCACGGTCAGGCGGGGCCGCACCCTAGGGTTGGTTGGCGAGAGTGGCTGCGGCAAGAGCGTCACCTCGGAGGCGCTGCTGCGCATCGTGCCCCGGCCCGGCCGGGTCAGCGGCAAGATCCTGCTCCACCGGCGCGACGGCGGCCAGGTCGACCTGGCCAAGCTCGACCCCACCGGCCGCGAGATCAAGGACATCCGCGACGGGGAGATCGCCAAGATCTTCCAGGAGCCGATGAAGGCCTTCTCGCCGGTCCACACCATCGGCAACCAGATCATCAAGGGCATCCTGCTTCACGTCACCAGGGACAAAAACGAGGCCCGCGACATCGCCGCCGAGATGCTCACCCGCGCCGACGTTCCCAATGCCGCGGAGCGGCTTAGCGCCTACTCTCATGAACTCTCCGGCGGTCTCAGGCAGCGGGCCATGATCGCCATGGCGCTGTCGTGCCACCCCAGCTTGCTGATCGCCGACGAGCCCACCACCGCGCTGGACGTGACCGTGCAAGCGCAGGTGTTGCAGCTGATCAAGGACCTGCAAGGCCAGTTCGACATGGCGGTCATCTTCATCACCCACGACCTCGGGGTGATCGCCGAAATGGCCGACGAGGTCGCGGTGATGTACCTCGGCCGGATCGTGGAGCGGGCGGACGTGGACACCATCTTCTACCAGGCCCACCACCCCTACACCAAGGCGCTGCTGGCCTCGGTCGTGGACGTGGGCCGGGAGGCGCGCAGCAAGCTCGCCACCATCGAAGGCACCGTCCCCATCCCCCTCAACCTCGGCAAGGGCTGCGGCTTCTACTCCCGCTGCCCGATCGCCAAAGACGGCATCTGCAACCGCGAAGATCCCCCGGCGGTGGAGGTCGGCGAAGAGCACTACGTCCGCTGCTTCAAGTATGTCTATCCTGACGAGTGGGGCCAACCATGAGCAGCGATCAGGTCCTGCTCGAGGTCGCTGGCCTGAAGAAGTATTTCCGCATCAAGACCCCCCTCCTGCGGCGCACCATCGGCCATATCAGGGCGGTGGACGACGTCAGCCTTACCCTGAGCCGCAGTGAGACGCTGGGCCTGGTGGGGGAGTCCGGCAGCGGCAAGACCACCCTGGGCCGCAGCCTGCTGCGCGCCATCGAACCCACCTCCGGCACGGTCGTCTACCACCTGGACGGCGAGCGAGTCGATTTCACCTCGCTCAGCTACCGGCAGCTCCGGGACATGCGTGGGCACATGCAGATGATCTTCCAGGACCCGTTCTAGTCGCTCGATCCCCGCATGTCGATCCGGGCCAAGGGCCAGCTGGTGACCGAGCGGGTGGTGGAGATGATGGAGCGGGTGGGCCTCGACCCCCGCTACCTCAAGCGCTACCCGCACGCCTTCTCGGGCGGCCAGCGCCAGCGCATCGGCATCGCCCGGGCGCTCGCCACCAACCCGGAGTTCATCGTCTGCGACGAGCCGGTGTCGGCACTCGACGTGTCGGTGCGGGGGCAGATTCTGAACCTGCTGGTCGAATTGCAGAACCAGCTGGGCGTAAGCTATCTGTTCATCTCCCACGACCTCAGCGTAGTCCGCCACATCGCCCACCGGATCGCGGTGATGTACGTGGGCAAGGTGGTCGAGGTCACCGAGACGGGGGAACTCTATCAGGACCCGAAGCACCCCTACGTCGAGGCGTTGATGTCGGCTAACCCCGTCGCCGACCCGCGCCGCAAGGTGGAGCGCATCATCCTCAGCGGCGAGATTCCCAACCCCGCCAACCCTCCCCCCGGTTGCTCTTTCCATCCCCGTTGCTCGTACGCCCAGGAACTGTGCCGCCAGCAGGTCCCCGCCCTGGAGGAGATCAGCCCGGGGCACCGGGTGGCCTGCCACTTCGCCAGCGAGCTCGACCTCAGGGGGGCGGTGAGGTGAGCGCGGTCCCTAGAGCCACCCGTGGGAAGAGCTACCAATGGAAGGGGATGTCGGACGCGACTCGGAACCCGGTCTCCGGGTATCGACTGGTCCAGGCGCTAAATAAAGCCCACTTTCCGGTCGCTTGCAAGTGGTGAGGAAGCAGCATCAGCGCCCATTCCGCAGGCGGAGACAACGCCTGAGCCAACCTCGTATCCTGGCTGCTTTCTGACGCTAGTTCCATGCCAGCGCGGCGCCATCTCCCCGCTCCTCATAAAGTAGCCTCTCGAGCCGATCCGACGCCTCTTGCTGCATGCTCGGCAGCACATGACTGTACGTATCCAGCGTAAGCGTGATGCTGGCATGCCCGAGGCGCTCACTCACCACCTTGGGATGCACGTCCACCTGCAGCAGAAGCGAAGCGCACGTGTGCCGGAGGTCGTACAGGCGGATGTCCTCCGGCAGTCCCGCACGTTTCAGGACCGCCTTGAAGTCCCGCTTCGGGAAGTTGTTCGGGTACATCAGCGCCCAGTCCGCTGTCGGGAACAACAGGTTGTGCACGTTCGGAGTCCCGCTCTCCTGCTGGGCCTGCTGGTGCTCGAGCAGGAGAGCACACAGGCTTTGGGGAAGGGGTGTAGGCGTGCAGTTCCTCCGCGAAGTGCGTCTCGAGGGGGTAGGTGAGCACCGTTGGGATCTCGAGTCCGGCGAAGGCGAGATCCACCCGACCCTGAAGGCGCCCTGGCACTCCGGTCACGCGGTCGCCCTGCCCGATGTCGAGCGGGAACTCGATGAAGCGGCGCCCGTCGAGGCGCGGCAACGCGGTAGCGACTACCACCTTGGGGCGGGCCCGCCAGGTCCTCCCGGACGACTTCGATCGTGAACCTGAAGAAGTCGCCCAGCTCCGCTCCTCTGGCCTCACTCCTGCCGCCAATAACGTCGACATCGACGCCGCGCTGACCAAGGAGCAAGGCAACAGCCCATCCTATTCCCGAAGTGCCGCCGGTGATTAGAATGCGCGTTCCCAGTTCACCCCTTGCCGATTGTCTCTAGCTGGAGTGAAAAGTACCTGGAAATCCTCTCGGTATGACTTATGGAACAGATTCTAACCATATCTCTAACAACGATGCGGGTCTCGGGGGAGCCCGAGCGCAGGGGACAGGCCAACCTTACCAGGGGGCGAGCACCTCGCGCCCTCTGGCGAGTTCAGGAGCGGCCGCCTGTCTTCTCTCGGTACCGCGCAGCTAAGAGGGTGGCCACCTGCTCGATACGCAACCCCCGCTCGCGCAGCAGCACCACCAGGTGGAAGAGTAGGTCCGCAACCTCCTCCACCAACTCCTCGTCGCGCTCCTGAAGAGCGGCAACCACACTCTCCCCCGCCTCCTCGATAACCTTCTGGGCCACGTAGCCGACGCCACGATCATGCAGCCGGGCCACGTACGAGCCCTCGGGCCGGCGCTCCAGGCGATCATCGACAACGCGCTCGAGAAGCGTCATGACCTCCCCAATGGAGGGGATAGCCCCGCCCGTAACGCTCCGGTGGAAGCAGCTCCTCTCGCCGGTGTGACAGGCGGGACCCTGGGGATCGACCCGATATAAGAGCGCGTCTGCGTCGCAGTCGTAGCGGACCTCGAGCACCCGCTGGGTATTGCCGCTCGTCGCCCCCTTGCGCCATAGCTCTTGCCGGGACCGACTCCAGAAGTGGGTCTCGCCCGTCTGCACAGTCCTCTCAAGCGCCTCACGATTCGCGTAGGCTAGGGTCAACACCTCGCCGCTGGAGGCGTCCTGGACCACCACGGAGACGAGGCCGCGCTCATCAAAGTCGATATCGGGCAGTGTCATGACCCCCCAGTCTACTCGCTGGAGAGGCCGGGCCCGGAGCCGTGACCCACTAGCAGACTTCAGGCCAGCGCCTGCTCGAGGTCCGCTATGAGATCATCGGGGTGCTCGAGCCCGACCGAGAGGCGCAGCAGATTGTCGGGGGTCGGGCTCTCCGGCCCCTCGATGCTGGCACGGTGTTCGATCAGGGTCTCGATCCCGCCGAGACTGGTAGCCCGGGTAATGAGTTCGGCCCGGGCCGCAACCCCCAGGGCCGCCTCCTCCCCGCCCGCGACCTCGAAGGAGAGCATGGCCCCGAACCCGGTCATCTGCCGCCGGGCGACATCGTGCCCGAGGTGGTCGGGAAGCCCGGGGTAGTTGACCCTCTCAACCCGGGAGTGGCCAGCAAGGAAGTGGGCGATAGCCGAGGCGCCTTCCTGCTGGGCACGGATGCGGTAGGGGAGCGTCCGGATCCCACGCATGGTAAGCCAGCAGTCGAACGGTGCGGGGACCGCCCCCTCGTTTCTTTGCAAGAACCGGATCCGCTCGAATAACTCGGTGCCCCCCCGTGGGGCGACCACCACGCCCCCGATCAGGTCGCTGTGCCCGGCCAGATACTTGGTGGTGGCGTGGACCACGAGGCCGGCACCCAGTTCGAAGGCCGGCTGCAGGGGGGGTGGGGTCCAGGTGTTGTCGCAGGCGACGACCGCCCCCACCTCCCCAGCGAGGTCGGCCAGGGCGGCGAGGTCGGTGATACCCAACCGGGGGTTCGAAGGGGTCTCGGCCCAGATGAGTCGGGTCTCCGGGCGCAGGGCCGCCCTTACCTCGGTCAAGTCGGTCATCTCCACGAAGGTAAGGTCGAGACCCCAAGGGATGAGCGCCTGGAGGAGGAGGCTGCGGATGCCGTGGTACATCTCTCGGGGTGCCAGGGCGTGGTCGCCCGGCCTGAGCGACCGGAACACGGCCCCGGCGGCGGCCGACCCCGAGGCGAAGGCGGCTGCCTCCTCCCCGCCCTCGAGTTCGGCTATCAGCCGCTCGAGGGCACGCCGGTTGGGGTTGTCGCTCCGGGAGTAGGAGAAGTCCCGGCGGTAACCGCCATCCGGGTCCCGTTCGAAAGTGGTAGAGAGGTGGAGGGGCGGCACCAGCGCCCCGGTTTCGGGATCGACCTCCGCGCCGCCGCGGACAGCCAGAGTTTCGAAGTGCCTCTTTTTCACCGTGCCTCCCGTCCCACCGGACCCGGCGGGGTCAGACCACCCGAACGTGGACGCCGGCGGCGGCCAGCACCTGCTTGACCGCAGCGACGGTGGTCTGACCGCTGTGGAAGATGCCAGCGGCGAGCGCCGCATCCGCCTCGCCCTGCTGAAAGACATCGCGCATATGCTCCGCGCTCCCGGCACCGCCCGACGCCACCACCGGAATGTCGACCGTGCGGGCGACGGCCCGGGTGGCCTCGAGGTCGTAGCCGGTCTTCATGCCGTCGGCATCGATGCTGTTCAGGACGATCTCCCCGGCACCGAGCGCCTGCCCCCGCTCGACCCAGGCGAGCAGGTCATAGCCCGTCGCCTTGCGGCCGCCGGCGATGTAGACCTCCCAACTACCCTCTAGGGACCTCCGGGCGTCGACGGAGAGGACCACAGCCTGCGAGCCGTAGTGATCGGCCGCCTGGCGCACCACTTCCGGGTTGGCGACCGCACCGGAATTAATCGACACCTTGTCTGCACCGGCGAGGAAGAACTGTCGGAAGTCGGCAAACGCCCGGATCCCGCCACCGACGGTCAGCGGCATGAAGCAGCGCTCCGCCACCACGGTGACCAGATCGAGCATCGTGTTCCGCCCCTCGGCGGTAGCGGTGATGTCGTAGAAGACCAGCTCGTCGGCGCCCTGCTCGTTGTACTGCACGGCAAGGGCAACAGGGTCACCCATGTCCCTGAGTTCGCCCTGCTCAGCACGACCGAACTGCTGCCCGCGGGTAACGCGGCCCGCATGGACATCGAGGCAGGTGATGATCCTCTTCGCGAGCACCCGGACAGCATACCCCGAGCAGCACCCGCAGCTCGCCTGGAATTCCCCTGATTGTAAGTGTCCCCTTAAACCTTCATGGGTGGACGGTCTTCGGAGCGTTGAGGTGCCTAGCGCTCTCTGGGATCGAAGGCGTCGCGAAGACCATCCCCGAGGAAGTTGATCGCGAGAACCATGAGCGTGATCACGATGCCTGGCATAGTCGCGATCCACCACGCCTGATAGATATAATCGCGCCCCGATCCGATCATGCTGCCCCAGGTCACCGCAGGAGGGGCGACGCCCAGTCCCAGGAAACTCAGGGCCGACTCCGTTAGCAGCAGGAGGGCGGTCGAGAAGGTGGTCATCACCACCACTGAGGAGAGGATGTTAGGCAGAATGTGGGCGAGGGCGATGCGAGCGGGGTTTGCCCCCAGGGCTCGAGCGGCCTCCACATAGTCGTGCTGGCGTTGACTGAGCGTCGCCGCCCGCACCACCCGTGCGTATCTGGCCCAATCCACCAGCCCCAAGACGAGGATCAGGTTGATGAGGCTGGGTCCGGCGACAGCGAGGACGCTCAGCGCGAGCAGAATGACGGGGAACGCCAGCTGCATGTCCATCAGTCTGGAGATGATGGCGTCTACGGTTGCGCCGTAATAGCCAGCGGCGAGTCCGGCCAGAGTTCCCACGACGGTCGAAATCGAAGCGGCGCTGAGACAGATGAGGAAGGTCCAGCGGGCACCGTAGACGATGCGGCTGAAGATGTCGCGCCCCAGTACATCGGTCCCTAGGGGAAACGACCGGGGGTCCAGCGACCACGAGGGGGGCTTCAGGCGGTTGATCATGTCGATCTTGGTGGGATCGTGGGGTAACCAGGCGACGGGAATGGCCACCATGATCAGTCCCAACGCGAAGATTCCAGCGGCCACCCGGTTCTCAGGGCGTCGCCAGAAACTGCGAAGGCTCTGCAGTGCATGGTGTCGACCCGCTGACAGGCGCTCGGTCTCCAGATCCGCAGCCGCGGCGGGGTCGGACTGAGGAGGGAGCGACCTAGGCATATTGGATCCGCGGATCGACGAAGCCGTAGATCAGGTCCACGATCAGGTTGATCAGCACGACCACGCCGGTGATGAGTATCACGGTCGCCTGGACCACCGGGAAATCTCTGCCGTAGACCGCCTGGACCATAAATCGCCCCAGCCCCGGCCATGAGAACACCGTCTCGGTCACGATGGCGCCGCTGAAGACCGCCGCGGTCTGAAGTCCGGTGATCGTGACGACCGGGATCAGCGCGTTCTTGAAGGCGTGACGGAGTATCACCCGTCGTCGGTACAGGCCCTTGGCCCTAGCTGTGCGGATATAGTCCTGGCCTAGCACATCTCGCAGCGAAGACCTGGTAAATCGGGCGATGAGGGCGACCATGAAGGCTCCCAGGGTCACGGTGGGCAGGACTAAGTGCTGGAACCCGCCCCGCCCGCCGGTAGGGAACCAGTGGAGGTGTACGGAGAAGAGCATGATCAGCACGATGCCGAGGAAGAAGCCGGGGATGGCCTGACCCAAGAGTGCTAGAGCGCGGATGACAAAGTCTTCGGCGCTCGCAGGGCGGGTCGCCGAGAGCAGGCCGACGGGCACTCCTACCAGGAGCGAGAACAGGATTGCGGCCAGGCTGAGTTCCACCGTCGCCGGCAGCCGACTGAGTAGCAGCCGCCCCACCGGCTCCTGGTAGCGCAATGAGTTCCCGAAGTCTCCGGTTAGGGCGCCACGCATGAACTGCAGATACTGCAGGTGCAGCGGCTTATCGAGTCCGTGCTGCGCCCGGTAGGTCGCTACCGCCTCCCGGGTTGCGGTCTCCCCGAGAACCATGTACGCCGGGTCGCCGCTCAATCTGAGGACCAGGAAGGTGATGACTGTGATGCCGAGGAGGGTGGGGATAGCCTGCAGCAATCGTTTGACGATGTAGCGGCCCATCGCGGCTCACCGCTAGGAGTGGAGCTCCATGAATAGCGACCAGAAATCGGTCAGTCCCGGCGGCGGCTCGGTAGGGACGGGCTTGCCACCCTTGAAGACCCGCTTGAGCTTGCGGAGGTGAGCGAGGTCGTCGAGTGGGTTGTCAGCCACCACGATGAGGTCGGCGATCTTGCCGACCTCCAGGGTGCCCAAGCGATCGTCTACCCCGCAGAGCTCCGCGCAGGTTCGGGTGGAGGCCATCAGGGCCTGCAGCGGCGTCATCCCCGCCCTCGCAAGCTGTTCGATCTCAATCAGGGTGTGATCGGCGATCGGACTGGAATCTGCGCCACAGGCGATGCGCACGCCAGCCTCCAGCGCCTTGGCGAAGCCGGCCCGGTGGGCCTCGGCCGCTCCTTGCGCCTTGCCGATCTGCTCCTCGCTCATCCCCGACTTGCGCATGAACTCTCTATCCTGGGTCACGAACAGGGTCGGCACGAAGAAGACCTCGCGCTCCGCCATGAGTTCGATGGCCTCATCGTCCAGGTAGTAGCCGTGCTCGATGCAGTCCACCCCCCCACGGATGGCCGCCTTCACCCCGCCGGCTCCACCTGCGTGCACACAGACCCTCTTGCCCTTTTCGTGAGCGACCTCGACCGCGGCGCGGATCTCGTCGGGGAACAGCTGGGACTCCTCCATCGACTCGCCGGCCGTCGCAACGCCCCCGGTCACGGCCAGCTTGATGTGGTCCACACCCCGTCTGAGCTGTTCACGCACGACCTTGCGCATCTCGCTAGCCCCGTCGACCTGCACCGCCCCCGGCCAGTTGTAGCCGTGGCCGCCGGTCGCACAGAGGTAGTGGCCCGAGACGAAGAGCCTCGGTCCGATCATCAGGCCGCTTGCGAAGGCTCGTTTCCAGGCGACATCGACGAAATCCCGGTCGCCGACGCTCCGGATGCTGGTGATCCCGACCCGGAGGGCGTCCATGGCGTTTCGGCCGGCGCGGATGGTGTAGTCGGCGACGGATTCCTGCAGCATCAGGTGATTGATATCCGGGAAGATGAAGCCGAGGTGGCTGTGGACCGACCAGAGACCGGGGGTGACGAAGCCTCCCTGGAGGTCTAGCACCAGATCTTTGTCGCTGGCGTCGGCGGTACCGCCAGGACCGAGCCGCAGCGCGGCGATCAGGTCACCTTCGATGACGATGGTGCTGTCCCGAGCCGGAGGGTTCCCGGCGCAGTCGATCAGCGTGCAATTGGAGAGAAACGTCCTCATAGCTGCCTCGCTTCCGTGACAAGTCCTGCTGCTCCTAGCCGATGTGCCTTATACGCCTAGTCTCCGGGCGGCCCCACTCGGGCCCTGGTTGGGAGGGCGGAAGCTGCCGGTCGGGTGAAGGGGCAGCTAGCGATTTGAGGAGACAGCCCCAGCGACCATCGGGACCGCTCCGGGGACCGCCCAGCACCGGAGGGGCTAATCGAGGATCCTCCACCTGTGCAGGTGCTCTCCCAGGGGCCGGCCGCCCTCTTCGGTGACGACGAAGTTGTCCGGGAGGAAGAGGCTCCATTCGTGCTCGCTAACGGTCGCGTTCGGGCTGATCATGACGATCATATTCTCAACTATACTGTCGGGCGAATCTGTAAAAGGGGGCTCGACAAGATTCAGACCGATGCCGTGGAGACCCCAGCCCGGCCCGGCCGTAACGGTCCACCCGGCGTCCAGATAGGTGCCCTCGATGGCTTTGGTAACGTCGGTGCCGTGCGCTCCCGGTTTGAGCGCTGCCGCTGCCCGCTGAAGCGCCTCCAGGGTCGTCTCGAAGTGGCGCAGCTTCCGCTCCGGTGGTGGCCTGAAAGAGTAGACGCCCGCCAACTCCACCCAGTAGCCCGCGGGGCCGGCGAACTCGAGCTGGACCTTCAGGATGTCCTCCAGTTCCAGTCTGCGATCGGTTGGCGGGCGGATGTAGGGCAACTCGCCGGTCGACAGGTGGGCGATCCCGTCGACACAGCCCCGCTCTGCCAGGAAGCCCAGGGTTTGGGCCAGCACCTCCCGCTCTATCTTGCCGGGCTCCAGCAGGCGAGCCAGTTGATCGAGGGCTCCGGCCACATGACTGTAGGTCTCTGAGGCCTGCGCGATCTCGTAGTCGCTCTTGCTGACCATCGCACTCTGCATGATCGTGGTGGCGTCGACAATATGAAGGTCGGGCAGGGCGGCCTCGAGGCGGCCCAGGTCGCCGGCAGGCACTTCCACATCCAGGCCGACGACGCCCACCCGGTGCAGACGCGACGCCGTCAAACTGCGGGCGAGCTCAGCGACCCTGTCGCTAGCTAGCCGCACCCGGTGAAGGGTCGCACCAGCCTCAGCCCAGTGCCCCTCCGACCCGGGGCCTAGGAACAGCGTCGGTGCATCCTCAAGCGGCAGCAGGAAGTAGCCGGTACCCATCCACATTCGCCAGTCCGAGACGTAGCGAAGGTAGCCGCGACTCAGCAACCCGGCGGTGCCGGGCACGATCAGGGCGTCGTGACCGCTAGTGCGCAGCGCCGTACGCAAGCGCTCCAGTCGAGCCTCCAGCTCTTCAGGCGGAACCAATGTCAACCCCTTCCCAAGCCCGGCTGTGGGGAGGTGCTGAAGGGTCCTACCACCCAGCAACGGGCTGCCCGCTGGCCCCCTCGGTGGCGAAGGCTTTGCGGGGACCGGGGCCCCCTCCCCCCCAAGCCGGTGGTGTCGCGGGAGGGGCCAACGCCCGGTTCGCTACTGCGTCTTGCTGACCATGGTCAGGTCGACCACTTGGTCGCTACGGGGCACGAAGCCCTCCACTGTCGTCCGGGCCGCATACAGGTCGTTCGGGACGATGAGGTAGATCCCCAGGGGATCGTCGTTCCAGATCTGGTTCACCTCGTTGTAGATAGCGGCACGCTGCCCCAGATCGGTTTCGCGCAGTCCGGCTGCGAGGAGTTCCTGGATCCGGGGATTGTCGGGGTAGCGCGCGAAGAAGGTGCCCGGCCTGAAGAGACCGAGGGTGTTATGAGGGTCGGCGGGGGTCAGCAGCCCCCATTGCCAGGCTGGACCCATGGTGGGCTCTTCGGAGTGTTGGCGGTTGAACTCGACGATATCCAAAGGAATCTGTTCCACCCGGACACCTACCGCCTCCAGGTAGGCCGAAACCACCTCACCCATCTCGCGGTCGAGGGGGTAGCGCCCCACCGTATACTTCAGGGTCATGCTGAAACCGCCTGAGTAGCCTGCCTCGGCGAGCAGTTCTCGGGCCCGGTCTGGATCGTAGTTGAAGGGATCGACATCAGGGTTGAAGCCGAGGACTGCCGGTGTCAGATACTGCCCGAACAGCGCCTCCGCCTCCCCTTCGAAGAGGGTGATCAGGGCCTGCTTATCGACAGCGTAGTTGAGCGCTCGCCTGACCGTCGCGTCCGCCACCGGGTGATCGATACGCATATCGAAGAAGGTGACGAACTGGCGCAGGCCGGGGCTGGTAATCAGCCGGAGGTCCGAGTTGTTCGTGACGCGACCGCGCGATGCGGGGGTGATGCTGGTAGCGAGGTCGATCTCCCCATTTACCAGGGCCGAGACGAGTGAAGACTGCTCGGGGATGATCCGCCAGACGATCTCTTGCAGTGCTGGCGGCCCACCCCAGTAATCGGCAAAGGCTTCGAAGGTGACATGATCGTCTTTGACCCACTCGACGAACTTGTAGGGCCCTGTCCCTACCGGACTGAGGGCAAAGCCGTCCCCACCCACCTCCTGGTAGTAACCGGGCGGCACGATGAAGCCTGCGCGGGCGAGAACGAAGAGCGCGTTACCGGCGGGTGCGGCGAAACGGAGGGCGACCGTGCTCTCACCAAGTACGTCGATGCTGGTAAGACCTAAGTCTCTGGTGAAGGTGGAGAGGAAGGTAGAGGCCATGAGCTGCTCGATACTGAACTTGGCGGCCTCGGCGTTGAACGGCTCGCCATTATGGAACTGGACGCCGGTTTTCAGGTGAAGGGTGAGGACCGTTCCGTCCGCGCTCCACTCCCAATCTTCAGCTAGGCCCGGCATGATCTCGGGAGCGTGGGCGTCGGTATAGAGGAGCTTCTCGATGGTTGAGGCCGTTACGCTCTCAAAGATTGCGGAGTTGTGTCCTAGCGGGTTCAGGCCGGGGGGATCGATCGGGTGCCCCACGACCAGAGTGGTGGCCGACGGGCCTTGGGCTGCGGCGAAGAAGGCCGAGGTGGCGAGGAAGAGCGCCGCGATCACAGTCGAGAGCGCCTTCTGCATGATCCGGTTCATCTCCATGAGTTCCCTCCTAGTTAGCTTCAGTCGTGTCTGTTGGCGGCGAACGCTGGCACTCTACCATGTCCAACTCAGCCAGGACTTCTCTTCAGGCTCCTACGTGGGACAGCTCAGGTTTCCTAATGTACGTGGGGGGCAGGAGCCGGGATGTCAACGAGTTTACACAGCACTGCAACTCGCCTATGATCCTTCGTCCATACACCTCGCGTTCGCGAGCTAGCCGCCTTCGCTCATCAGCGATTCCCTTGCGCTCTCTACTCATCCCCGCCGGCCTGCTTCAGAGTGCAGATTCCTGGATTTAGTGGTAGCCAAGCTTTGAAGAGCACATTATCAGTTCCTTCGATTTGCCCTGACGCGCCGAGGTGCCTTTTGTGCGAGCCGCTGCGTTCTGGCCCACCTCAGGCTGCAGGCGTGTGGTGGAGAGCCTTACGGTATCTTTGTCGCGAAAAATACCCTTCGGGAAAACTTCGAGGGAGCTTAGCGGGGCTCTCAGAGGGTCGGATAATCGTATACCGACTTTCCGCCCCCCCTGTTCGAGCCCAAAGAATAGCCATCTGCCATGCTGGATGGATGGTAGCGAGATACGAAACGAAAACCGTTGAGCACCTCGGCCTGGTAGCGGGAATGTTCGATGAGCTAGGGATCGGCGAACTCATCGACCAGTTCATCCCCCAGGACAAGGACCAGCGGTTCGTTACCATCGGGCAAGCTGTCAAGGCGATGGTCATTAACGGTCTCGGGTTCACCAACCGCCGGCTTTACCTTGCCCCCAGGTTCTTCAAGAACAAACCTACTGACCAGCTCATCGGGCCGGGGATCAAAGCTGAGCACCTTAACGACGGCGCTCCCAGCAAAGCCCTTGATCGCCTCCATCAGTTCGGCGTTACCGAGCTGTTCACCATCATCGCTCAACAAGCCGCCACCAGGCTCGAGCTCAACCCGAAGATTGCCCACCTGGACTCGAGTAGTTTCCACCTGGACGGCAGCTACAACAGCGGTGACGATGAGCCTGTCGACGGTGTGATCCAAATCAAGCGAGGCTACAGTCGTGATAACCGACCTGACCTGAACCAAGTCATACTTGAACTCATCGCCGAGAACACTGCAGGCTTGCCCCTGTTGATGCGGCCCTTAAGTGGCAACGCGAGTGACAAGACCAGCTTCCAGGAAGCGGTCTTGAGACAGGCTGGGCAGCTGCAGAACGCCGGAGTCGAGGTGCTGGTCACCGATAGTGCCGGGTCAGGACACCCTGCAAACCCTGAACCAAACGGACGTTACCTGGGTAATGGGTGTCCCTGCGACCCTGACGCAGGCGAAGAAGCTGCTTGACGGGTTGGTCGTTTCAGATTTTTCAACTCTTGCCAAGGGGATGGAGCGTAGCCGGGTGGATACCGTCTACGCCGGGGTCAAACAGAGGTGGTTGGTGATCCGCTCTGACCCGAAGAGTCCGTCCTTGGCTGCCCGGGAGAGAGCCCGGGGGTCGGCTGAACGGCAACTGCTGAAAGGTAGTGAGGAGGAGCGGAAGCGGTTTAATCGCTTGCGAACTCAGGAGTTCAGTTGCGAAGCCGATGCCCGGGCTGCCCTGCTCGCTTACCAGGCGTCTTGCCGGGTGCTGGACCTGATCGATCCCAAGGTGCGAGCGAGGAAGCACTACCCGAAGGCTGGGAGGCCCGCTAGGAAGGCTGTTCCCGAAAGGGTCGGCTATCGGATCGAGGGGTCGGTCGCGGCGAGCACCAAGAGTTTCGAAGAGCAGTTGGAGCGCGCCTCCCGGTTCATCGTGGCTACCAACAACACCACCGGCGAGCAGCTTTCAGATGTTGACCCGAAGAGTCCGATCTCGGTGCTACAGGCTTACAAGGGTCGGTGGAGCGGGGCTTCAGGTTCTTGAAGGACCCGATGTTCCTGGCCTCAACACTAGTTCTTGAAAAAAGCGCAGAGGATCATGGCGTTATTGTTCGTGATGACGCTCTGTCTGCTGGTCTACGCTGCTACCTGGTACCGAGTCCGTAAAGGTCTTGGCTGAGAATGGGGAGGTGGTGCCGGATCAGCGAGGCAAACCTACGGAGCGGCCGACGGCCAAGTGGGTGTTTGAGTTATTCCTGGATGTGCACCTGCTTCTCATCGTTACCGACACGATTCAGGTTATGGCGATGAACCTCGTTGATGAGTTACAGGTGCTGCTGGAGTTGCTCGGACCGGCCTATTCGGAGGTGTATTCATGATGCCGAACGAGGGGGGGCGGAAAGTCGGCTGATGAATAGTACACTTCCTAGACAATACTGTCAAATGTCTGTAGGGGCAGGCAAAGGGCGATAAGGCGAAGCCGACCAATGGTCCGAGCAGGACCGTACCGCAGAGGGACCTGGATGTCGTCTAGCCTATACGACGCCACCATCGTGGCCGATTCCCGCCATCAGTGCCCCTTTCGGAGCTTCCGGCCATAAAATTGGGACCCCCAACTCAGCAGCTATCGCAGGATGGCTAACCCCTGAACCACCTTCACCTGGGTGCCTCCTGCACCTCGCCACATCGCCTCAGCTCACCTTATGTGATCCGCCTACGACTCGGGTGACGCCATCCATACGTCTGACCATTACGGTCACCGTCTCTTCCAATCTGGCTACCTGACTGCGCAATGATCGGACCTCCTCCAACAGCTGTTGATCCACATTCACTGGAACCCGGTTGTCGGACCCCACAATGAAAGAGGCCAGGTTCGCCGTTAAGGCACCGAAGAGTCCGATTCCAGCAAACATGAGGACGCTGGCCACGATGCCCGGACACTAGACTCGAGAGGTCATACAATGTCGCCATAAGGAGAAAAACACATGGACTTCGACAGACTACCGCCCGGGCTTGTTCCGAGCAGCAGCTCACTCATCTTTACAGCAAACACGATACCCGATGCGATTCAGAGGGAGCACACGCTGGCCGCTGGACACTGGGGAGTTCTGCATGTATTCGAGGGCAGCATCCGTTTTGTGGACCTTGAGGCTGCAGACGAGCATGTCATCTCAGCCCCGGACCTCATTACCATTCATCCCCAAGTACCGCACCGAGTGGCTGTGGAAGGCTCCTTGCGTTGCCGCATCGACTTCTTTCGCGAACCCGAAGCCGACTCCTCAATGCGAACGCCTGGAGCGTTTGCCGACGAGGCAGTGCGACTCAGCTTCGAGCGATGTGAAGCAAATGGGAACTTTGCGGAAACCTTCTACAACACCTTCTTGGGCTCCTCCCCGGAAATCTCACCATACTTCGCTGCCACGGACTTCGAGAGGCAGCGAAAGGTACTCCGAGACTCGGTCTACGTGATGGTGACTAAGGACGTGGCAGACCCGGAGATGCGGAGAATGCTGGACAGACTAGGAAAGGCGCACAGCCGGGACAAGAGGAATGTACTCCCAAAACTGTATGAACTGTGGCTGAACAGCATATGTGATACCGCTGCTGTACTGGACCCGGATTGGAACGACGATCTTGAGAGGAAGTGGAGAGTGCGTCTACGGGCCGGAATGCAGATCATCATGGCGGCCTATTAGCGGCCTGCTAACTTGACAGCTACTTGGAAGAGGCTCGTAGAGCCCGGGTGTGACCGACCGCACGTTGGCCGAGGCCAAGGTCGGACTCTTCGGGCCTGTGGAACCCACTACCAGCAGTTAACCCGAAGAGTCCGATCTCGGCGCGGTGGTGAGGTTGCGCTACCGGAGCTAGACTGGGGCAGCGGGGATAGCCCCTATGTGACTGGCTGCCAGTCGGTTCCCCTGCCCCCCTGCTCACCTGTCGCCGGGAGACCCGAAGAGTCCGACCTTGCCCGGCCTTCGTTGAGCGTTTGTGGTGAGCAGGAGCTCGAGAGCTCACGCAGCAAGTGTCGCCGGGGTTCACGCCCCGGCCTTCGTTAACCGTTGTTCCCGCGTCAGTAGGTCGTGACGGCTCCACACCCCTCTGACCCCGCTACTGCTCACCTGAATGTTCTGTAGGGCCAACTGCTGACGTGGCCGCAGACAGCCCTGGGTGGGATGCTCCAAGCTGTAGTCCAGAATGGCCTGTTCCACTCCCTCGGAGACCCGATTGGGATGAGCTCCCTTGGCCCCGGGGATCCGGTCCAACAACCCTTCGGCCCCGTAGAGTTGGTAGTTCCTCCGGATCTCGTAGAACTGTTGGCGGCGGATGCCCGCCCCCCGGTTTGAGGTTGGCCGGATCGGCTACCGGGGCGCTGCGTTCGACAATGTAGGCGACGGGGGCGCCTGAGTAGACATCTGGCAGATAATCGCCGTTGGGAAAGGTTGCACCTTCGGCGGCTATCAAGTCCACTAGGTTGGCCGGGACTTCACTAACCGTGACCGTGATCGTGTCCGCCACTACTTCACTTCCCGAAGCGGGCCGGGCCTAACGCCCCGGACCGCCCCGGCTACGTCCCGCCCGAGGGTTCGAGCTTGCAAGTAAGCGGGCGTGGCTAGGTAGCGCCGATCTTCATGCACAATCGCCCCATAATCGACGGTTTCGGGATCGCGATAGCCGTAAGCAATCAAAAAGCTGTGAGATCCCGCTTGTTCGACCCGCCCGGATTCTTTGAGCGCCCTGGTATCGACCGGCACGGCCCGCTGCGTAGCTTGGAATACTCGTCCAACATGGCGGCGCCCCGCCCGTTCGATCCGCCTAACTAGATCGGGGCCTAATCTCGCTTCTAAATCTAAACCGCGAAGGCTGCCGGTTCTCATGCCCCTATTTTAGCAGGGGCCAAGGCTCGTTAATTGCGTCCCTGACGTGTCAAGCCGGATTACAGCATGTTTGCATGGTTAGCGAATCGTGAAATAATCGCTTTGAACGCTTCCCATGATTGGGGGAAAGTAGAGAAAGGACTCGCTGCCCTAAGCGGCAATCAAAAAAATGGCCCCGCCCGGGCCGGGAAGCTTAGGGCGGGAGCCGGGGAAAACATGAATAGATTAGCACAAACAACGACCGCTGCAACCGTAGCCAAAGCCACAAACCGTCAATACTCACGCCCCGGTAGGAAGCAAGGCCAGAAGATTCCCTATCAATTCGTAGCGATTCCGGTTTCGTTCTTTGCCACGATGCACGAGCGGTCGAGTACCGAGAATGAAGTCTTGCTTAGCATCATGCGCTATACCCTTGGCTACGGTTTCGAGTGGGTAACGCTATCGGTCAAGCGGATAGGTGAGATCATCGGCAAGGGCGAAAAGACCGCCGATAGGGCACTGGCGAGTCTCAGAAGCAAGGGGCTATTAGAGCAGAAGATAGGGAAGCGAAATAAGCGGCTTAGGAGCCGGCGGGTAGCGTGGGAATCCTTCGAGCCAGCCCCCGCCGCTGACCCTGATTTCGCCGGATCGGGAACGCGTTTTGGCTGACATTACCCGCCGATCCGGTAGCAAGGCCGCAAGCCGCTTCAAGTGGCGCCTGATCGGCGCCGAACTGAACGCCCGTAGCCGGGCCGGTATCCACCCACCGGAACGCGAAAAGATTAGGGGCTGGAAATTATGAGTGAAGCCGAACGCCTGGAAGCATTGTGCGAAAAGGCCGCAACCGATCCAAACAATCTGGATTTCGTGACCGGCATTGTCCGCGACGCTGTGGGTAACTTCCCGTCCGGCGCCTTGCCAACGGATAGCGAAATCCAATGCGAAGCCCTGCACAGTTTGCTAAACACTTTGCAACTGCGCGAAGAGGCCGCCGAGGGCTTGCAAGGGTTGATGGATGATGACGATAACCTTGAAGAAATGGGCCGGGCCATAGCCTATATCCGACACGCCCTAGAGGTGCTAGGGCCGAGGCCGAAGCCAACGGCCAATGAGGCGCTAGGCCTGGCCGCTACCGCCTTCGCTGCCGCCCTAGAGGAGCAGGTATACGAATTGGCCGCGGGCGGTAGAAGCGCCGAAGCATAGCCACGGGCACCCCGTGTGGAAATCGACTGTGGAGTCCTAGCAGCGCGGCGAGGGTCGTTCTTTCGCGACCCGAAAGGGGGGGTAAAGCTGAGCGTGACGAAGGGTAAGCTAATCGCCTTTTTGAGGGGCCTAACCATTACTCAAGGGAGCCGAGCCGGGAGACGATTAACGCTGCTGGATTGGGAACAGAGATTTATCCGGGGCGCCTTCGCCCCTAGGGCTACCACCGCAGCCCTATCGCTGGGACGGGGCAACGGTAAGACCACCCTAACCGCCGCGATCGGTGCTGCGGGGGTAGTGGGACCGCTAGCCCAACCCCGGGGCGAAGTGATCGCCGTCGCTAGCTCATTCGCGCAGGCCCGGATCATCTTCGAGCATTGTCGAGCATTCCTGCGGCCCTGGATAGCTGAGGATAAGCACCGCTACCGGGTAGTGGATTCCACCGCCGCCGCCCTAATCGAAGATCGGGAAACCGGCGCTAGGTTCCGGGCCGTCGGTAGCGACCCGCGAAGGGTTCATGGGGTTGCCCCTTCACTGATTTTGGCCGACGAGCCCGCCCAGTGGCCCGGGGGTACCAGTGACGCGATGATTTCCGCCCTGCTAACGTCCTTGGGCAAGATACCGGGTAGCCGCCTGGTTGCCCTCGGTACCAGGCCCGCCGACGATTTCCACTGGTTTTCTGAGATGCTAGCCGGGGGCGCTGACTTCATCCTCTGTTACTCGGCCCCCGGCGATGCCGCCCTCTTCGACCCCGAAACCTGGAGGATGGCGAACCCGAGTCTCGGTGCTTTTCCAGACTTGCGGCGGGCGATCGAGCGGGAAAGCGAAAGGTCCACGGCTAACCCGGCGCTGTTGGCGTCCTTTAAGGCCCTGAGATTAAACATGGGTATCCCCGATGTCATCGAGGCGGTATTGGTCGAGGCCGACGCCTGGAGGGCTTGCGAAGTCTCCGAACTACCGGAAGCAACCGGCCCGGTGGTGTGGGGGATCGATCTAGGGGCAACCGCGGCCATGTCGGCGCTTGCCTGCTACTGGCCTGCTACCGGGCGCCTGGAGTGCTTCGCCGCTTTTCCGAGTGTTCCCGACCTAGAGGCCCGCGGGCGCCGTGATGCGGTCGGAAGTCTCTACCGGGAGATGGCGGGGCGGGGTGAGTTGATCCAGGTCGGTGGGAATGTCGTTAGCGTCTCCGAACTGCTAGCCGAAGCCCTGGAGCGTTACGGCCCCCCCGCGGCAATAGCTTGTGATCGTTGGCGACAGGGTGAGCTTATCGACGCCTTGGAAGCCGGGCCTATCTCACCCTGCGATATCGAGTGGCGGGGGCAAGGGTTCAAGGATGGCGCCGAGGATGTCCGGGGCTTCCGGGCCGCGGTCCTGGAACGCAAGGTAGCCGTTCGACCTTCGCTGCTACTTCGAGCCGCCCTAGCCGAAGCCCGTACCGTCTCCGATCCGGCCGGTAACGCGAAATTGAGCAAGGGCCATCACGGCGGCCGCCGATCCAGGGGCCGGGATGATGCTGCCGCGGCCGCCATCCTAGCGGTAGCCCTCGGTGGCCGGTTACCGACCCCCGATCCGGTAGCCGATCGGCCCCGCTATCTGATCGCGGGCTAGGGGCCGATCCTGCTAGATCAATATTCGGCCGATTTTCGAAGGGCCTTAACGGGGCTCTCAGCGCGTCGGTTTCCGGCAAGTGCTAGGGTGACGGTATGAATAGCGAGACTTGGGCTGTAATCGGGGTGGGGGCAACGTTACTGGGGGTGCTGGTACCGCTGCTGCTGAGCTTGCGCAGTGAAGTCTCACAGGTACACCGCGACTTAAACGGCTTGGCCGAGCGCGTCGCACGGATTGAGGGGGCTCTGAGCGGGCCTTATCGTCTACCCGTACATGAGGCTGGATTAGAGAAGCTGCAATAGCTCCCGCCGCCGATCCCTGATTAACTCCACAGCCGTTGCGGTCGAACTGGTAGACTGGAAGTGCATCACCGGGTACCCCTTTCACCGCGGGGGCGACCCTTATGACCCGGCCAACCTGGAGCCGCTATGCTGCGGTTGCCACATCGACAGACACCGGCACCGCCCTACTTCGGCATGGGATGAGATGGTTAAAGAATTGCGCCCGCCCTTGACAGACGGTGCTGATTGGAGCGGGGGAGTACGTGCCGGAAGGGACGCTACTGCGAAGCGCAGAAGGGCAGCGTTATCGAGACCGCGTCGCCGCACTTGTGGAGGCTGGCTACCAAGCCCAGGGTAAGAAGGCAGCCCCGGCTGGCGACACGGTGGAGATCTGGAGATCGTGAGGGTCGTCAAAGGGTCTCGCTGGCGGGATGGGCGAGATGATGAGGTATGAGGTATACCGTGAGCACCTGATCGAGGCCGAGCGGGGCGGGTTCTGGGCGACGTTCTATGGGCCGAGCAGCGAGCAGCAGCTGAGCTCGGGGCCGTTCGCCGACGAGCACGCCGCGCTGAGCGCCGCCCGGGAGCACATCGATCATGAGGTCGAGTTGCTCGAGCTCGAGGCCGAGAACAGCTGAGGAGGTCGTATGGACCGTAGCGGGGACGCACCGAATGGGCCGAATCGAGCCGCCTTGTTGAAGGCTGCATTTCGCAAGGGATACGTGAGGCTACGTGTTGGCAGCGAGATCGAGGCGGGACTCTTGCGCCGGCGAGGCAAGATAACGTTGCGACCGAAGCACGAAGTATGGCAGAAGCTAAGGGAGGTGCTCGCGCCGTACATGATGAGCGCGACACAGTTCAAGTACCTGGGGTTTCAAGAGCTGCTGAATCTGGGGATGCGCTACGGCGTGATCGCGACGGTGGTGATGCAGACGCAGCCAGGGAATCCCGACCTGATGATCGGGCTCGACCCGGACCCGTTCGCATGAGGATGAAGGCGTATCCTGAATGGGAAGGGCGAGACAAGAGAGGCAGGGCTTAGGGGGGCATGGCGACCTGCACAGTATGGCCATCGAGGTCAAGGGGGGTAAGAACGTCTCTATCGAAGCGCTACGGGCACTCAGAGGCGTCCTGGATAGTGACGCGGCAGTTATGGCCGGCCTGATTGTCATGGAACCTCTAGGCCCCACGAAGGCGTGCGACTTCCACAGGTTCATGGCCGATGCGGGCGACCTGGATGTACTCGGGATGCAGTTTCCGAGGATGCAGATGTTGACGGTACCGGAAATCCTCGAGGGCAAGCGGTTTGACACGCCTGGGGTGGCGGGTCGGGTCTTGGCTCAGCAGAAGATACTTAGTCCGTTCTGAACTTTACACAAGCCAGCCCCTTTCAGGTCGTAACGTGAGATTATCTCTGCCCCCCGCCCGGATAAGTAGGTGAGCGAATCCAGCGAATCCGTCCTTGCAACTCTGGCACACTCTAAATCCGATCAGTTAACCCCGCAGCCATCGCTGGAGAGCGTCTCTCATATAGCTGCCGGCCCCGAGGTTGGGATAGTGGCCGCTTGAGTGATCTACACTCCCGGGCCCAGTTGTAGACCAGCACCCCCCAAGCTCCCAGAACCCGCTTAGTCTCGGTAGTCCTGGCGAAGGCTAGGCTCTAAGGCTGGGGTCCCCCCCTGGGGGTACGGATTCGCTGGATCAGCGATAGCACTGGCCTTGCCCTCCCTAATCTTGCCATCCCAGACCCGTAGCAAAAACGGACTCTACGGGTCCAACGAAGCCGTCCTTGTCCGCCTTTAGGGAGTGCTCTTGCGTTCGCTGAACTCGCTCTGGCAACTCAGGCAGCGAATCCAGCGAACCCGTCCTTAGTAACGGATCCGGTCTGGTCCGTAGCTCTTGCGGGTCCAGCGAACCCGTCCTTCTCTGAGGTTGCCTTGGCCTGCCCGGCCGTAGCTGGGGCACTCATGATTGGTGCAGGCTAGACTTGCTAGGGGAGGTCGGTCTGTATTTTCCATCTGGTGCAGAATGCACCAGGACTGGCCTCCCCCCCTTGGGGGGCAGAGATAATCTCACGTTACGACCTAGATATCGCCCGCCTCAGCTAATATGTCCTCTCAACCTTCTTCCCGTGCCACTTTGCACCAAAAGGAGGAGGTCATGGGACCAACAGCAACGAAGGTTGGAAGCGGTGGCAAGCGCGATGCGGCGAGCGAGTCAGCTGAGCAGCGCCTGAGTGTTCTCGAGTTGGCCCGCGAGTCAGGCAACGTCGCTGAGGCCTGCTGTCAACGAGGGTTGGATCGGACCAGCTTCTACCAGTGGAAGCGACGCTCAAGGCTGGGGTCCCCCGAGGACGGACTCTTCGGGTCTGGGGGTACGGATTCGCTGGATCAGACTCAGGGCTTTGCAGGTTTGAAGGAGCTGGCGCCGATTCAGGAGAGCCAGCCCCAGACGACACCAGCGGAGACCGTAGCCCGGATCAAGGAG